>Ga0172366_10002354_pt1 | contig 14779 bp, 12 predicted proteins | sample LakKivSesite69cm_FD_114533 | JGI IMG/M metagenome (GOLD analysis project Ga0172366, IMG submission 114533) | Sediment microbial communities from Lake Kivu, Rwanda - Sediment site 69cm | ecosystem: Environmental > Aquatic > Freshwater > Lake > Sediment | place: Rwanda: Western Province, Lake... | reverse complement strand
TTAAAGCTTTTTAAGTTATTTAGGATTAATCTGCCCAAGTAACACTAACTTCCAAATCTTTTGCAATTTGAGAATTTGTACCTTTAGGGCTCATATGAATAATGCGCTGTTCTCCCCACAAAATCATGCCTCTTTCTTGAAGTTTAATGCCCCTGCCTTTCACGCCATTTAATTTTTTGTCAGGATATAAATGATGCCACCAAGAGCTTGCAACCCCAGGAAATCCTGTTGTTTCAACTTCAAATCTCACTTCCCTTGGACTAACATATACCTCTCTGCCTGCAGTTTGCATTCTTCTTCTATGAAATCTTTCGCTCCCCGGCTGAACTCCTCTGTAGCCAATTCTTTCTGTTTGTTCTAATGCTGCCAAGGAAATATAATCTGACATAAATCTTTTTGATTATTTGAGTTTATATTAATTATTGTTGTTTATAATATTCTTTGGTTAAAAGAACTAAAATTTTACTGTGTCTCTGCAAGCCCCTTTCTGCTTCTTATGTTTCTTATCAATACCGCTTGCATGTCATTTGGCGCTTTCTCAAACATCTGGTCCACAAGGCTGCAAACTCCTCTGCCTTCTGTCGCGCTCCTTAAATCACTCGCCCATCCTATCATTTCTCAGACAGGCAGTTTTGCCTTGACTGTTATGCCTGCGGGCTCTTGCCTTACATCCAAAAGTTGGCCTCTTTTGCTTGAAACCAATCCTGTCAATGCAGACATAAAATCTGTAGGAGCCTCTAGCAAATAAATTTGTATTGGCTCAAACATTACAGCATTTGCGTCTTTCATAGCAAGATGAATAGCATCTCTTACAGCAGGATAAACCTGAGCCGGGCCTCTATGGATGGCATCTTCATGGAGTTTTGTATCAGTCAAAGAAACTTTGAGTTTCATGCAGGGCTCTCTTGCCAAAGGTCCCTGGTCACATACTTGCTCGAAAGCATCGAGTACAAGTTCTATTACTTCTCCAATATGAACTTCCCCTCTCGTCTTGTCCAGAAAGACACTTCCTTTGTAAACATCTCTATATTGCCTGATTTCTTCATTGTCTATTCCAATCTCTCTTAGTTTGTTTATCAGTTGCTCGTCTTTTTTCTTTACTCTGCCTTCTCTTATTTCCCCATTCTTGATTGCCTCATAAACACCTTCTTCAAGCGGCTCAACAGTTATAAAAAAGTCATTATGTTTGTTTGGGCTTCTTCCTCCTGCCACCCCTGATTTTTTCATTACAGTTTCCCTATACACAACTATGGGGCTTGATGTCTTTACATCCACTCCTTTTTCTGTCCTGATTCTGTTCTCGATAATCTCCAAATGAAGTTCTCCCATGCCAGAAAGCAAGTTTTCGCCTGTTTCTTCATTGATTTCAACTTTAATGCTGGGGTCTTCTTTTGCAACTTTTCTTAAAACTTCTATAAGCTTTGGCAAATCTGCAGGCTTGTTTACTTCAATCGCCTTTGTGATTACAGGCTCAAAAATATGTTTCAATTCTGTGAATGCCGTCTCTGGCTCTAAAGTGATGGTCTCGCCTGCCTCTCCCATGACTCCTGACAATGCCAAAACATTTCCAGAAGCAATGCTTTCTATTTGCTCTGGCCTGACTCCGTTATAAATCAGAACTTGTTGTACTTTTTGTTTTTGTTTTGCCAAGTTAAGCCACACATCCATCCCTGGCGAGAATGTGCCTGAAAATAATCTTCCAGCAGCAATTTCTTTGCCTGACTTTGGCTCAATAACAACCCTTGTAATAACAAACGCCGGCTTTCCCCGAGGGTCGCAGTTCAAAAGGCCCTTGCCAAATTCAGACTCCAGCTCCCCTTTCCATATCTTTGGAATCCGATACTTCTGTGCTTCAAGAGGGTTTGGCAAATGCTTGACTGCCATATCAAGCAGAATTTCATACAAGGGAGCATTTTTCCAGCACCATTCTTTTCTCTCCTCTTCTTTCATTTCGTAAAGTTTTGTGATGTCTTTGAATGTGATATTCTTTTTTTGCATAAACGGAACAGAAAGCGCCCAATTGTCTCTTGCACTTCCGAAGGCAACACTGCCATCTTTGATATTAACCGCCCATTTTTCTTTGTATTCAGACTCTGCGATTTTTTCTATAAGAGTATTGAATTCATTTATAATCTTGATAAAACGTTCTTGCATCTGCTCCGGGCTTAGCTTGAGTTCTTTAAGCATCCTGTCAACTTTATTAATAAAAAGAACAGGCTTTACCCTTTCCCTTAATGCCTGCTTTATGACTGTTTCTGTTTGTGGCATTATTCCTTCTACAGCGCATACAAGAACAATTGTTCCATCAATAGCCCTCATTGCTCTTGTTACATTTCCTGAAAAGTCAACATGCCCTGGAGTGTCAATCAAGTTAATCAGATATTCTTTGTCGTGGAATTCATGGACCATGCTTACATTAGCTGCATCCACTGTAAGAAGTCTTTCTTGTTCATCTGCATGCTGCCAAGTCAGCATTCCTTGCTCCAAACTCCCAGCATATTTTGCAGCCATGAATCCAGAGGCTGCAAGCAGGTTGTCTGTCAAGGCTGTATTATGAATTATTATTCCTTCAGAGACAAAATTATGATTTTCTGAGACTGTAAAGTCATAAACAACATCTTCAAAACCAGACTCGATATTTTTTACTTGTACATATGCCAAATCTCCTGTTAAAAATTTTTGGGGTAACTTAAGTTGCAAATATTGTGAGCCTGATTTTACTTTAACGATAGGACTAATTTCTTCTTCTATAAATTTACAATTTTTTATGAAATATTTGCCCAATTTATTTGCACAAACTATTATATCATTAATCCTAATTCTTTCAGCTTCTTTTTCGATAAAACCACCCTTTTCAAGAACAACGTATTTATGCTCAGGTGTTGTTGTTATTTCAAAGCCATTTCTCAGCTTTATTTTTATTGTTTTCCCACCTATAAGCCTCCATGCGTGCTGGACTTCTTTCTTTTCAATTTTTCCATTATCCTTGTTAAGAGAAAAAATTTCTATCTTTTTATTTGGAGAGAAAATTGTATGCTCTTCATTCTCCCTAAATAAAGCCCCGTTTTTTGAGATTTCTTCAAAAATTTCTTTTGCTGTTTTTACGCTTCCATCTGCAAGCATAAGCCTTGAATTTCCAGCAATACATTTGCCATGGTGTATATGGGCAGATGTGCAAATATTTCTGATTTGCTCTGGCAACTTGCTGATTCTTTTTATTCTGTCTAGCTGTGATTCTTTCTCGACCATTTTACCTCGAAATTTTTTATATGTCAGAAAAATTGCTTTGTATATTGATTTTTCTAAGCATAGTCAAAAACCCCAAATAAACCTCAGAAGGTTTTTGATATAGTTTTATCTAAAAATTAGTTTAAAAACTTTCCCCCAAGGGATTATCTCGCAGAATCTGCCTGCTTCTCGCTTTCTGTCTTTTTCTGTACCGCGAAACTCTCTGGAGTTTTTGCGCTCGCTGCAAGCATTTCTGTCGCGAGGCCTGCTGCAGCGCTTGCTTTCTTGTTAAAAGCCTTGTCATACCCTCCATGAACAAGATTTCTTAATGCTAATGCAACTCTCCTTATTGGTGAAACATCAACTGCCTGAGGGTATCTTGCTCCGCCATATTCTATTGTTGTAATCTCATTACAGGGCGCAGAGTTCTCTATTGCCTGAACAAGAATTTGTATTGGGTTTGTTTTTGTTTTCTCTTGTATTATCTTCAAAGTTTCTAAAAGAATTTTTACATTTTTTGAATATTTTCCAGATGCCCAGCTTGTTATTATCCGGTGTTTCTTTCCCCTGTGCCCCGCTACTCCTAAATAACCAATAATTCTTTCAATAATATTGACTTTTGTCTTGCTGAATCTCTGAGTGTGTCTGCCGTGTGTTTTAATCACAAGTTTCTCATTAAGGTTTATGACTGCTTTAAGTCCAGGGTCCTTTACATTAACCCCTGCTGTCTCATAAACATCAAATATTTTCATTCTAAGCTGCCTCTCCTGAAAAGGCATTTTGAATAATGCCTTCTTTTATTGGAACAGTTTTTTCAACTTCTATATCCAGCCCTGTTCCACGTCTCATATCTAGTGTCATGCTTCCTTTATCCCCTTTAATTTCTATATAAACCTGAACCCAATCTCTGCAATCTTCTGTATTATAAACAAAAATTCCCCTTCCAGTTTTTCTATTAAATCTCGAATAGCTTGGGGGTATGTGTCTTCTTTCCATTAATTCATTAATTCTAGCTAAATACTCCTTTATTCTGCTTACCGGAATTCTGGGCTGTGTATCTGATTCTGTTTTTGTACTCATTTTACCTTCTTCCCTTCTCTATTTTTCCTCTCCACAAAAGATGAAGGGGCTGGTCATTTACCTTCATGACTTGGAACCTTACACAAGGAATATCACCCTTGCTTCTTCCTTGGATTCCGCCAATCCTCTCTATGATAACTTCGTCGTGCTCTTCAATAAATTTTTGGGCGAGATTTCCAGGAATAAATGCAATCACATTTTTGCTGTTTTTAATCAACTGCACCTTGCAGCATTTTCTCATGGCTGAGCCGGGCTGTTTTGCTTCTCTTTCAATCTTTTCAAGTACAATTCCTCTTGCCTGGCTTTTCCCCTCTAAGGGATCAGCTTTAGCATAAAGATTCAGGGCTCTTTTCTTAAATCTGGCATCATTCCATCTAAATTTCTTGTTTTTCTTGATGTGTTTCAATGCATTATATAATCCCATTTTTCTCATATATGTTTGTTAATTTAGTTATATAGGTTAGTTATAAAAATACTTTAAAAACTCTTCGTTTTTGATGATTATCCCACTCCTCCTACAAAATTCTCAATTCCTTGCCAAACCAGTCTTTTGCTATTTTTTCCAGCTCCTTAAATTTTTGTTTGTCTCTTCCTAATAAACTTGCTTTGCTCATCTTGTTTCCTGCTGTTATTATTATCTCTTTTTCTGTTATATCTATATTCTTTGGCTGTATAGGATTTATTATGTCAAGAATAAAATGGTTAATGTCTTGAAGATTAGTCTGGTCAGGCATGCTTATTATTTTAATTCTCTTTCCCAAAATTTCAGAAAGTTTCTTTACATTCTTCCCTTTCTCGCCAACTGCTTTGTAAATCAAATTTTTTGGTACAGCAAAAAACATAATATTGTTAAAGGTAAAGCAACTGTCTGTCCTAACTTGGGCAATCTTTTCAAAAAGATTCAAATATCTTATCAAGCTTATGTCAAGAGTTTTTGTAACCATTTGATTATTCTTTTTTCTTCCCCTTTTCTGTTTCTTGGCTTTTTGGCTCTTTAACCTCTTTTGTCAATGGTCCGACTACTTTTACAAGCAAGCCAGGCAAGCCAGTCCCTACAGGCACGGGCTGATTTAAAATTATATTTTCAATGACGCTTGCCAGCTCATCCTTTACCCCCTTTATTGTTGCATTCACAAAATGTTTTATAGGCGTTTCGAAACTTGCCCTCGCCAAAATGCTTTTTTTCTCAGATATTATTCCCATTCTTGTCACTCCTTTAATCTCTCCTGTAGAAGTCATGGCATCTGCCACAAGACTTATGTATCTTTCATTCACTTCAAGTCCCTGTTGATTCAGAACTTTTTTAACTTCTTCTATAATAGACTGTCTTGCAGCTTCTATTCCCAAAACTGCAGCGACTTCATAAATATTGTTTGTTCTTGTCTTGTCTTTATCCACTCCTTTAACCTTAAAAATCTCTTCAAGGTTGGAGCCATGAGTCATGATAATATACTCTTTCTCTCTTTTTATTACAAGTGACTGTCTTATTCCTTTAATACCGGATATTATAGTATCTTTCAATCTCTCTTTTAATTTGTATAATGTCTTTACATCATATTTCTGGCTCGAGATTATAATGCTGTTGTCTTTTACCCTGCCTTCCTTTAATCTCTCCGCTACTTTATCAGCAGAAAGTTTTAATTTTTTTAATGCTTTATCATTAAGTATTACCTCAAGTTTCTTGTTTGTGAAGTCTATTTTTATTTCCGAAACAAGTTCTTTAAGCTTTGTCTCTTTTATTTTTTCAGCAAGTGCTTGCGCATCTTTTTCATTGCTGTAATCTTTTTCTAGATAGACTTCAGTAATAGGAGTAGAGGGTGTCTTTCTCGCATCAAATATTTCTATAAGCCTTGGCAGTCCTAGTGTAATCTGCATCTCCTGAACTCCGGCAAAGTGGAATACGTTTAATGCCATCTGGGTTGAAGGTTCTCCAAAAGCCTGGGAAGCAACAATTCCGATTGCCTCTCCTGCTTGTAACTTGCCATTTTTATGCAGCTCTGAAACATCAATACCATCTGCTCCAAACTTATACTGTACTATGTTCTCGCTCGCGTCTCTTACTGTACCATCATATTCTGTTTTTAAGTCCTGAAGCGCATTTGCGAGCCTTCTATATAAATATCCAGATTTTGGAGTTCTCAAAGCAGTATCCATAAGAGCGTCTCTTCCTGTCATGCTTCCAAAGAAAAACTCGCAAGGCTCAAGGCCGTCAAGATAAGAAGAATAAATAAAGCCATGAGCTTTCGGCGAGAGGTCATGCTCTCTAAAGCATGAAAGTGTTCTGTTTTTATAACCCAAGGAAATTCTCTTGCTCCATAATGCCTGCTGCCCCACAGAACATGCAATCTGGCTGATGTTTAGGATATTTCCTCTGGAACGCGAGGCAATCATTGAGTTTACAGGGTTTTCTGTAGGAAATTCTTCTTTGACTATCTTTCCTATTTTTGTTTTTATTTCATTAAGAGCTTGAAGTATCTTAATTTCTCTGCTTTCTTCTCTTGTTTGTCCAGGTATTAGTTCAAGTGTTTCCCCATAATATGATTCTGTTATTTCTTTTGTTCTTTCTTCAGCGCCTTTTATTATTTCCTTGGTGGAGTTCTTTACTTTTTCATTTACTTTAAAGTCAGACACAGAAATTGAGAATCCGTTTCTTGTTAGATAGGTTGTTCCAAGGGCAAAAGCTTTCTTTATAACATCTATTGTTGTTTTTCTGTCAAATGCCTTGTCTACTTCTTTAATAATCTCTCCGCTTTCTGCTCCGAATGCGCTTTTGTCTATATTGCCCTCTACAATCTTTCCTCCCTCAATATGTATCTCTGACCTTGCCTTCTTAATTTTGCAGCTTAGTTTTGGCAAACACAAGGAAATCGCCTCAAGCCCTTGTATTTTTTTCTTATTTATCTTTGGTTCTATAAAAGATTCGAAAAGCAACTGGTCTGCTTCTTCTTTGCTTAATTCTTTCTTGCTCAACAAATAGTTTCCTGTTATAGCATCGTTAATCAAGCCAAAAAGATTTGAATTGTCCTTCATAGACATCAGATTCTTGTTAATCTCCAGCAGGACTTTTGCCTCTGCTCTTGCCTCTTCTGTTTGTGGACTGTGAATGTTCATTTCATCACCATCAAAATCTGCATTATAAGGGGTGACAATAGCAGGATGCATTCTGAATGTCTTGTAAGGCAGGACTTTTACATAATGAGCCATCAAACTCGGCCTATGAAGGCTTGGGTGCCTGTTAAATAATACTACATCCCCGTCTTGCAAATGTCTTTCTACAATGTAGCCCGGCTGCAGTTCATCAATGATTTCTTGTTTCAAATCAGGCGTTACTTTCTTCCTTTTCCTATCAGGTCTTATGATATAGTTTGCTCCAGGATATGCTTCAGAAAGAATTAATTTCTTCAGTTTTTCTATGTTCAAAGAAGTTACCCTTTCAGCGACTGTTAATATCTTGGCAATTTCAAGAGGCACTCCAACTTCGTTAAGTTCTATTTTAGGATCAGGACTGATAACACTTCTGCTGCTGAAGTTTACTCTCTTGCCAGCAAGATTATGCCTTATCCTTCCCTCTTTCCCTTTTATCCTTTCTGCAATTGTTTTCAATGGCTGTCCGCTCCTGTGCCTTGCAGGAGGTATTCTTGCTATAGTATTGTCAAAGAAAGTTGTGACATGATACTGCAAAAGATCCCATAAATCTTCTATAATAACTTCTGGGGCGCCAGCATTCAAATTTTCCCAAAGCCTTTGGTTTGCCCTTATTATATCAGACATCTTGTGTGTGGTACCATCTTCGCTTCTTTCACCGCTTTCAAGCGTAATGCTTGGCCTTATTGTAACTGGAGGAACTAAAAGCAAGGTGAGCAGAGCCCATTCTGGTCTGAATGTTGCAGGGTCAAAGCCGAGCTCCTTTAGCTCCTCATTACTAATCCTCTCAAGAATTTCCCTTACTTCAGAAGGAAAAACTCTTTTTTTGCCAGAATAAAAAGTCGTTGGCTTTTCTATTTTCATTTTCTCTTGTTCTGCATTGCAATACGGGCATTTTTTAGTATTCTGTGCTTTTTTTAGCCTCGCAAGCCCATGATATTTTTTCTCATCAGTTTCTTTGAGCAGTATTTTGCCGCAAGTATGGCAGAAACTCTTAAGGAGTTTTTCTATCAAGGGAACATAATGCACATGTATCACAGGCCTCGCAAGCTCTATGCTTCCAGGATGTCCTAGACATTCTTTCAATGTCCCGCCGCAAGTTCTGCATCTTGTGCCAGGATCAATTGCCCCAAGCCTCAAATCCATTAAACCCCCGTCTACAGGATAGCCGTCTACATCATACAGTTCTGGAGTCACTATTTTTGCTGTTGAAATCTTTTTGATTACTTCTGGATTTAAAAGCATAAAGCTCAATATTTTTACCTGTTTTCTTACTATTTCAAACATTTTTATTCATACTTGTTTTTTAGTTCAAAATTTGTTTTGATATGCATTGCTTGTAGCTCTTCGAGCAATAACTTAAATGCGTATGAAATTTCCACTGGTTGTGCTTCTGAGCTTCCACAAACCGGGCACGCTACTTTATTCTTTATATAATTCTTGATTGCTATAGAACCGCATTTTTCGCATATGTAAATGGTTGTCTTGTCTGATTCGTATCTTTCTTTCAATAGCAAGGCTGCTCCATGAGCCACAATTGCCTGCTGTTCCATTTCCCCAAGCCTTAATGCCCCGCCTTTTGCCCTTCCTTCAACAGGCTGTCTTGTCAACAAAGCAACTTTTCCAGAGCCTCTTGCGTGCATTTTATTGCTCACCATATGTTTTAACTTTAAGTAGTACATATTTCCTACAAAGACCTTTGATTCCATCATCTTTCCTGAAACAGGGTCATACATTGTTTCTTTTCCGCTATATTCAAATCCAAGTTCTTTTAATTGTTCTTCAAGGTCTTCAACTTTTTTCTTTGAGAATGCAGTCCCGTCTATAATTTGTCCTTTTACTGCTGCTATCTTGCCGGCAAGCAATTCTATCAAATATCCTATTGACATTCTGCTCGGGATACTGTGAGGATTGAAAATCAGGTCTGGCTTTAGCCCGCTTGCGCTAAAAGGAATATCATTTTCAGGAACAATTAAGCCAATAATCCCTTTTTGTCCATGAGGCGCCGAGAACTTGTCCCCTAATTCAGGAGTTCTTATATCCCTTGTCCTTACCTGCACTATTTTATTCCCCTCATTGTCTTCTGTTACTACAACCATGTCAGTTATCCCTTTTTCTTCTTGCCTTATCACAGTACTATTTTCCTTTTTTGTTCTTATTGTGATTTCTCTTGCTTCTGACAGGAATTTTGGAGGGCTTATTTTTCCTATTACCACCTCTGCCTCACTGAGCTTGGCTTCTGGGTATACAATCCCATCATCTTCCAAATATTTGTAGCTTTGTTCTGTTCTATATCCTGAAACATCTTTTTCAGGCACACATATATCATCTTTCAAACCGCCAGCATAGTTTAATTCTGTCGAGGTATAAGGCCTAAAATAAGTGCTTCTTCCCATCCCCCTGTCTATGCTTGCTTTATTCAAGACAATCGCATCTTCCATATTATAACCTTCATAGGGCATTACAGCAACTATCAAGTTTTGCCCTGCAGGATAGAAATTTATTGTGTCATAAACAAAGCTTCTTACAATTGGTTTTTGAGGATAATGCATAATGTTCACATCAGTATCCATCCTTACAGGAAAGTTTGCAGCATATATTCCAAGCGCTTGTTTTAATGTTTTGCTTCCTTTCAATAGTCTTGGGGGATGGTCATGGTCGCAGAATGGAACAAGAGAAAGTATTATTCCCAAGGAAGCAATTCCAGCTATTTCAAGATGTGTATGGCTTGGTGTAAGCTCTTTTTCTTCTAATGCCACAAATGCATTTTCTTCCTCGCTTGCATCAAGATACTCTATTATTCCCTGGCTTAAAAGGTCGTTCCAGCTTAATTCTTCTTTTTTCAGTTTTTCTATATGCTCTGGCTTTAGCCTGCTTTCTCCATTCTCAACAACTATCAAAGGCCTGAGCACTCTTCCAACTTCTGTGCAAATGAAAATGCTTTTCAAATCTTTATCATGTTTTATGTTTAGTTCTATAGGCAATTCCCCCTTTCTCCTTTTTCCCTTGATTTCGTTCACAAAAGAATCTTTTGCCATCCCCACATATCTTCCGTTAAAGAAAACATCATTCCCCAAGCCGGATTCTTCAAGCCCATATTTTTTAAACTCTTTCATAAAATTTCCTATGTCATCTGTTATGGCTGTTGAAATCTTTGCAAGTAATGCAAGATTTTTTCTCAAACCAATCTCAGTACCTTCTGGCGTTTCTATAGGACAGAATCTTCCATAATGAGTGGGATGCAAGGTTCTCGCAGCAAAATTCTCCTGCTCTCCAGGCAATATACTTGAAACTCTTTGCAACTGTGAAAAAATAGAAAGATAATTTGTCTTGTCCATGTTTTGCGTTACGCCTGTTCTCTCGCCTATCCAGCTTCCAGTGGCTATAGCGCTTTCCACTCTATGCGAAAATAAAGTTGACTTGGCAATTGATTTTATACTGAAAATTTTTCTTCTCTTGATGCTTTTTGTCAAGGAATATCTTATATCTCTCACAAGCATGTTTAGATTTACCCTGAATAAATCAGAGAGCATATCTCCGCAAAGCTTTACTCTTTTGTTTGCATAATGGTCCTTGTCCGTTTTTGTATTAGGGTTTTCTTTTGCAATAAAAAACTGCTTTACAAGCTTACATAATGTTATTGCTTTTTCATATCTATCTTCTTTTCTCGTTCCTATATGTGGCATAAAGAAACTGTCTATCCTCTGCTTTAATCTGTCTACCATCTCTTTTTTAGTTCCTTGCAAGCCTGACTTTTCTGCTATGTACATTAAAGCATCATCTGCTGAAAAAATATTTGCAAACTCAAAAATATTTACTATGAGAGTATCTGTTTCTTTTCCTATTTTCTCGACAATCTCAGAGTCTTTTGTCATGCCTAATGCCTTGATAAGTGCAATTACAGGAATGTTTTTGAATCTGCTAAAGCTTATCTCCAAAATTCCTTCGTTGCTTTCTGTGATAGAAAGAGGGATTTTATATGCCCCTTTCTGGCTGAACATCCTTAATGAAATCTGGGATTTTGTTATATTTATAAATGGCTGGTTTGAAGCAAGATCCTCGATAAGCACTATTACCCTTTCATTTCCGTTAATTATAAAGTACCCTCCAGGGTCATTTGGGTCTATATAATTTTTTGTAAGCTCTTCTTTTGACATGCCATATGTATTGCATATCTTGCTTTTTACCATAACAGGCACTCTGCCTATTTCTACTTCTTGTGTCTCGACATGACTTCCTTGTTTGATTGATATTTCAGCGAAAACAGAAGCAGAATATGTCAAGTTTCTGAGTCTTGCGTCTGCCGGGGTTATTATGCTTGTTGACCCATCAGCCTCTATTATGTTTGGTTTTTCAACCCTTATTTTTCCCAGCCTTATCTCAATCTCCTCATTCAAGGCCTCATTCATCTCATTAATTTCTTCTATTATTCTTGGCAATCTCCAGCCGATAAAATTATTAAAAGAAGTTATGTTTGATTCTACAAGCGAGTGCTGTTCAAGATATTTTTTAATAATGATATATTTGTCTGTTTCTTTCATTTTATGGAAATTTCTTGTCAATTTTATGGAAATTTACATGATTGAAAATTTTTTGATTTTTCATTTTATTTTAAACTATAACCCTATAAAAAACCTCAATATCTTCGTTTTCGCCTTTCCTTTCAATTTTTATGACATCTCCTACTTTGCAATCTTTAGGCAAAGCAGGATCTTCAAGTTTGATTTTGGGTAATTGAGAAAGAGCAATATTATATTTTTTCATCAACTCTTCCACTTCTGCAGGCTTAATTTTTGTATGTTTGGGCTGAAGGATATGCATTTTCAACAAAATTGATTTTTACGACTATTAAATACTAATTTACGATGGTAACAATGGATAATGAAAAGAATTGAAAGTTGCTTTAAAAACCTTTCTATAAAGCGGGTTAAAGCCAGAAAATGCTGCTTTTCTAAACAAAAAAGGAATGCCTATCAAAAATTTTTCTTAGCCCAAAAAATCCAAACAATAACAGTTACATTTAAATAACACTAAAGATAAAACTTTCTAGTAATAAAAAATGAAAACTTTAGCATATGTATTAACTTTATTTTTAATAGCTTTGATTTCATTCTCTTTTTCTTTCTTTATTTTCTATAAACTCAACCTGGAATCAAGTGAGCTTGTTCCAAAAAATATTTCTGACCAATCTGCATTTCATGTAAACAATATGACAAGTTATTCTCTTGAGTTCTTGCAATTCTACCCAAACATGAGGTTTAATCATAATCTTATAACCTATAAAGTGGAGGATAACTGCCCGCTTGAAAAAAAGGAAAAAATGGTAAAAGCATTTGACAGAGTCGAGAATGAAGTTGATGGCATAATCCGATTCAAGAGGGTGGAGGCAGAGCCCGACATCTTAATAACTTGCAATGAAACAACAGAAACAAAGCGTGAGGAATATTTTATCGCAGGCGAGGGCGGAGCAGAAAGTGTTGTAAACACAAGTTTATTCTATATCATAGAAAAAGGAAAGATTTTACTTTACTATAAAGAGCAGAAATCATGCATAACCTATCATGTTGAACTTCATGAACTCTTGCATGTTCTTGGTTTCATGCATTCTAAAAATAGATACAGCATTATGTATCCTACAACAGAATGCTATCAAGTTCTTACTCAGGACTTGATTGATGAACTGAAAAGACTTTATTCTCTAGAGCCTTTGCCAGAACTTTATATCTCAAGTGTGTCTGCATCAAAACACGGAATGTACCTTGACTTTGAAGTAGAAATCAAAAATAAAGGGCTTGTCAAAGCAGAAAACATAAATCTTTCTGTAATCTCGGGAACAACAACAATAGATAAATTTGAGCTTGGAGATATAGGTTATGGGGAAGGCAAAACCCTTACTATAAAAAATCTTAAGCTTCCTTTTAGCCTGCTTGAGGTTGATGAGATAAATTTCTTAGTAAGCTCTCCTAGCAAAGAGTTTTACCAGGACAACAACCATTATAGTTTGGTTGTTGCTTAGTTTTTTAAATACTGAATGTCTTTTTATGTGATGGGCAAAAAAGAGGAGATAGCAGAGATTTTTTATAAGATTGCAGATATTTTAGAGATGGAAAATGTTAAATGGAAGCCGCAGGCGTACCGTATCGCGGCAAGGTCTTTGGAAGACCTTGGCAAAGACATCGAAGAGATTTATATTGAAAAAGGCATCAGCGGAATAAAAGACATTCCAGGCATAGGAGAGGGGCTGGCAAAGAAGATTGTACAATATATCAAAGAAGGAAAAATCAAGGAGTTTGAAAAGCTGAAAAAAACTCTGCCTGCGGGCATTGTTGAAATGATGGACATTCCAGGCATAGGCCCAAAAAAAGCCAGGGTTTTGTACGAAAAGCTTGGCATCAAAAATATCAATGAACTTGAAAAGGCAGCAAAACGCGGAAAAATCCATACCTTGCCCATGTTCAAGGAAAAGACAGAAAAAAACATTTTAGACAACATACAGCTTTATAAAAGCCATCTCCAAAGAATGCCTCTTAGCCTCGCCCGGAAAGAATCAAAAAGAATACTCAATATACTGAAAAAACTGCCGGGCGTAAAAAGATTTTCTGAGGCAGGGTCTGTTAGAAGAAGGCTTCCTACTATAGGAGACTTGGACTTGCTTGTCTCTTCTGCTCAGCCGAAAAAAGTAGTAGACAAGTTTATAAGCCTTGAAGGAGTAAAAAAAATTCTTGCAAAAGGCAGTACAAAAGCAAGTGTCTTGCTAAAAAACAATCTCCAGATTGACTTAAGAGTAATTCCTGACAATGAGTATGGCTCGGCTTTGCAATATCTTACTGGAAACAAGGCCCACAACATTATTCTAAGAAAGCTGGCAATTAAAAAAGGCCTAAAGCTCAGCGAATACGGGCTTTTCAAGGGCAAGAAGAGGATAGCAGGCAAGACAGAAGATGAAGTTTATTCTGCTCTTGGATTGATAACCCCAAAGCCAGAAAAACGTATAGGCAAAGATGAATTTAAAGAAAAATAATCTTATTAATCAAACAATTTAATTATTAAAAAGAAACCCGCATTAATGCCAAATATCTCCGCTAATTGAGGATAAGTATTGAATAAATTATTACCTCCCCATTTATTAATGTCAGAAAAGTAAACTACATCTCTCAAAATTCTTTGAATTTTGATGACTGTCAGAAATTAAAAATTTCTGAAGCTTTAGGATGTAGACAGTTGTTAAACAACTGTCCTTTTCTGAGCATCCAGAAGCTTCAAGAATCAAAGATTCTTGAGAGTGCTCGGAAATTTATATTTCCGACATCCGAACAAACCACACCTT
>Ga0172366_10002350_pt1 | contig 14804 bp, 15 predicted proteins | sample LakKivSesite69cm_FD_114533 | JGI IMG/M metagenome (GOLD analysis project Ga0172366, IMG submission 114533) | Sediment microbial communities from Lake Kivu, Rwanda - Sediment site 69cm | ecosystem: Environmental > Aquatic > Freshwater > Lake > Sediment | place: Rwanda: Western Province, Lake... | reverse complement strand
GCTATGACCGGCCATCAGCCTCATCCCGGAGCTCCGGCAGAAAATCATGAAATAAAAATTGAAGACATAGTAAGAGCTATTGGCGTCAAATATATTAAAACTATTGACCCAATAAATGTAAAAGAATTTGAAAAAAAAGTGAAAGAATTTTTAAACAAAAAAGAGGTCTCGGTAATTATCGCCCGAAGACCTTGTATCCAGATAAAAAAATGAAAAAAAGAAATTACAACATCGTGATGGTGGGAGTAGGAGGTCAGGGTTTAATAACCTTGAATAAGATTTTAGGAGAAGCTGCTCTTTTCGAGGGTTTTGATGTGAAAACTTCTGAACTACATGGTTTATCTCAAAGGGGAGGATCAGTTGAAACCTCTATTCGTTTAGGTCCAAAAGTTTATTCTCCCCTTATAAAACAAGGAGGAGCAGACTTGATAATTTCCCTTGAAATTCAAGAAACACTCAAGGCTTGTTATTATTCAACTAAAAAATCTACCACATTTTTGATTAATGACTTTTTAAAATCAATTCCTGGAGCAAAATCTTTGTCTAAAGAGATGATTTTAAAAGAACTAAAAAATTTTTCAAAACAAATAATTTTAGTCCCGGCTAATGATATTTGCGAAAAAGAAATTGGAAAGTCAGTTTTGGCCGGAGTTTATTTAAACAGTTTAGCCACTCTTAAAAAGTTAATCCCTTTAAAACCCAACTCCCTTCTTAAGGCTATCAAAAAAATAATTCCAGAAAAATATCTGGAATTGAACCTTAAAGCTTTTGCCTTATCTAAAAATTACAATCTCTCGATTTGAGCTCCTAATTTCCTTAGCTTTTCATCGAGCTTTTCGTAGCCCCTCTCAATTTGGGAAATGTCTTGGATTAGGGTTTGGCCCTTGGCGATTAAACCAGCTAAGATTAAAGTAGCGCCAGAGCGAATGTCTAGGGCCTTTATTCTATTTCCTCTTAAATTCGTTTTTCCAAAAACCAATGCCCTATGGGGGTCGGTAATTTCAATATCGGCGCCCATTTTTCTTAACTCGTGTAAATGTGAAAATCTATTTTCATATAAGGGTTCGTGGATTAAACTTTTGCCCAAGGCCTGGGTAAGTAAAACCGAGGTCTGAGGTTGAAGGTCAGTAGGAAAACCAGGATAGGGAAGAACTTGAATTTTAGTTGGTCGAAAATCAGTCGATTTTTTGACTAAAATTTCATTTTCTTTTATTTCAAAATTTACTCCAACATCTCTCATCTTTTCCAAAACATTGTTAGGTGTTCAGGATTTACATTTTTGATTTTTCCTTCACCTCCTGTTAAAGCAAAAGCAATCAAAAAGGTTCCTATCTCTATAGGATCAGGAGAAATAGAAAATTCAGCTCCGGAAAGTTTTTCTTTACCTTCAATTTCAATTGTATGGGTTCCCAAACCCATGATTTCTAACCCCGTTTTTCTTAAGAGATTTCCCAAATCTTGAACCTGGGGTTCAGCTGCTGCAATTTCAATTTTTGTCTTTCCTTTAGATAAGGCAGCTAACATCATTACATTTTCTGTGGCAGTAACTGAAAATTCTTTTAAGACAACTCTTCTTCCCTCTATTTCTGGAGGTGCTTCAAAAAAATAAAAACCACTTTCATTTTCAATCTTGACCCCAAAATCTTTCAAGGCTTTAAGGTGGGTTGTAATTGGCCTTAAACCGATTTTATCTCCACCAGGATGGGGAACTTTGAATTTTTTAAAGCGAGCCAGAAGTGGTCCAATTAATAATACAGAAACCCTCATTTTTTCAAAGAGGTCAATAGGAATTCCTTCCGGATTGATATTTTTAGGATTTATCTTTACTTTTCTTTCTCCTAACCACGCAATCTCTGCCCCCATTTCTTTTAAAATCTCAAGCTGGTCTAAAATATCAGTCGCTCGTGGCAAATTATCAATAATTAATGGCTCTTCAGACAATAAAACAGCAGCTAAACACGCCCCTGCTGCATTTTTATATCCTGAAATCTCAACTTCTCCAGAAAGCGGAAAACCACCAGTTATTAAAAGTGAATTTGTGTCCTTTTGCTTTACCATAATCCTGATTTAGTTTAAGATAAAAAAGAGTATATGTCAAAAAGAATATGAAAGTTAATCCTTATATTTTTAGGGCTTATGATATTCGGGGTATCTATGGAGAAGATATAACCGAGGAACTATTTAGAAAAATTGGTTTTGTTTTGGGAAGGGGAAAAGAAAAGTTTTTGATTGGAAATGATATAAGAAAATCTGGAAAAAATTTAGCCCAAGCTCTAATTAAGGGACTTTTGAGTTCTGGGTCAAAAGTAATTTATATAGGAGAAGGTTCTTTTGGTCAAGTTCTTTTTTCGGGTTTAAAATTAAATGTTGATAAAACTCTATTCATTACCGCTTCCCACCTTCCCTCTAAATGGAATGGCTTGAAAGTTTATTTTGGAGACGGAGAACCTTTCTCAAAAGAGATGATTGAAAAAATAAGAGATGAAGTAATTGAAATTCAAGAGAAAAAAATTGAATTTCAAAAACCAGAAATTAAAGAAGTTAATTTAAAAGATGAATATTTTAATGCTTTGCTGGAAAAATTTCCCCCACTCAAAAATAATAATTTAAAAATAGTGGTTGATTGCGGAAATGGGGCTATGGGTTTAGTTGCCCCAGAACTTTTTAAAAAATTTGGCTTTAAGACTATTGAATTATTTTGTCAGCCTGATCCAAACTTTCCCAATCGAAATCCAGAGCCAACTTTGGAAGCAATTAAAGACCTAAGAAAAAAGGTAATAAAAGAGGGGGCAGATTTTGGAGTGGCTTTTGATGGAGATGGAGACCGCGCAGCCATAATTGATGACAAAGGAGGATATTTGGGTGGAAATCAAATCGGAATTATTTTGGGTAAAGAAATTTTATCTAAATCAAAAGAAAAAAAAGTAATAAAAACTATTGCCTGCTCGCTATCAGTTGAAGAAGAATTAAAAAAGGTTGGAGCAAAAATAATTGAGGTGCCTGTTGGCCATACTTATGTGATTTCTGATTGTAAAAGACAAAAAGCATCCTTGGGAATCGAAGAGTCGGGCCATATAGTAATGAAAGATTATTTCTTATTTGATGATGCTATCTTAATTCCTCTGAAAATTGCTGAAATTATCCTAAAAGAAGGAAAAAAACTCTCTCAATTGGTAGATGAAATTAAAATTTATTCTTCTGAAGAAATTGTTTTTGAATGCCGCGATGAAAAAAAATTTGAGGTAGTGGAGAACTTAACAAGAGAACTTAAAAGAAAGTATGAGAGAGTGAATACTTTAGATGGTGTAAAGGTAAGTTTTGATGATGGCTGGATTTTAATCCGAGCCGCTCAAACTTCCCCTAAAATAAGATTATATGTTGAAGCAAAAACAAAAGAAAAATTCGATTTTTTAAAACAAAAATTTAGCCAAATTCTAAAAGAGAAAATATGAAAGCCGTCATTTTAGCAGCAGGTGAAAGTTCAAGGTTTTGGCCCCTGGGTCGTCAACACAAATCCCTAATAAAAATAATGGGAAAACCTTTAATTTGGTATACCCTCGATGGCTTAAGAAAATCAAAAATAAAAGAGATAATCATAGTACAATCTCACAAAAAAGATATTGAAGTCGAATTAAAAAAGTATAAACTGGGAAATCTAAAGATGAAGTATTTAATTCAAAAGAAACCATTGGGCTCGGGAAATGCTTTATGGCAAGCCAGAAACTTTTTGAAAGATAACTTTCTGGTTTTAAATGGGGATGTTGTTAATAGTCAAGAATTAATAGGGGAGATACTAAAAAAATTTAATAAGGAAAAATCAAAAGCAATTTTACTCGGTCAAAAAACAGAAACTCCAGAACTTTTCGGGATGATGAAATTAAAAAGAGATAGGATTTTAGAAATTATAGAAAAACCAAAAAAGGGCAAAGAACCATCGGATATAAAAGTTGTAGGGGTTTATTTTTTAGAGCCTACTTTTTTTGCAACCTATAAAAAAGTTAAAAAACATCCGTACGATTTCGAAGCTGCCCTATCAGAATATATGAAAAAAAATGAAGTTAAACTAGCCCTATTAAAGAAACCGGAAGAAGATATTCCTAGCTTTTTGAAATATCCCTGGCATCTTTTCAATATAAGGAAGTATTTGTTTAATAAATTTCTTAAAAGGAAAATTGAAAATTCAGCTAAAATTTCAAAGAATGTTCAAATTCAAGGTAAGGTTTACGTTGGTAAAAATACCAAAATTTTTGAGGGAGCGGTTATTAAAGGTCCTTGTTATATTGGAGATAATTGTATTATTGGAAATAACACCCTGGTCCGTGAGTACACTAATTTGGAAAACAATATTTTAATTGGAGCTTTAGCTGAAGTTACAAGGTCTATTTTCCAAGAGAATGTTCAGACTCATTCAGGGTATTTCGGCGACTCTATTCTTGATAAAGATTGTGAAATTGGAGCTGGCACAATTACAGCCAATATCAGATTAGATAGAGAAAACATAAAATCAGTAGTTAAGGGTAAAAAAATAGATACTGGTTTGAAATCCTTTGGAGTAGTTATGGGACAAAACGCAAAAGCAGGCATTCACGTTTCTTTTATGCCCGGTATCTTAATCGGTTCAAATTCTATCATTGGCCCCCATTCTTTTGTAAAGGAAAACATTGAAAATAATGCTCTTTTCTACACAAAATATAAAGGAGTAACTAAAGAAGAACATTGATTTTATAAGAAAAATTTGGTAGTTTAATAAATAGAACTTTTCAGGAGGCAGTTTTTTTGGGTACTATCAGAGGAATAAAAACCAAACTCAGATTGTCATCTTTAGGAATTGCCACAACCCACGCAGAAAGACAAGTGATATACGAGGAAATTAAAAAAAGATTTCATGTGTATAACACAGATATGGTCATTGATAGTTTAGGCGACGAAGAAGTTAGAGGGATGGTAACTGAGGCAAAGAAGAGGTTGAAAGAGAAGAAAATGAAAAAGCTAAAATTCAAGAGAAACTAAAAACTTTCGCTGCACTTTTATAACCTGCAGCCTTTTTTTATTCAATTTATGCCCTAAAAATGATAGGATAAAAAAATGAGAGAACCTAAAATAATAAAAATAGTAGCCAAACTAATCCAAGATGGGAAGGTTATAGTTTGTCCGACAGATACGGTTTATGGATTAATTTGCGATGCCACTAACGAAAAGACGATCAAACGGCTTTTTAGAATTAAAAAGAGATCCATTAAAAAACCAATTCCAGTTTTTGTAAAAGATATAAAAATGACAAAAAAATTTGTCTACATTGATAAAAAGCAAGAAGATTTTCTAAAGAAAGTTTGGCCAGGAAAGGTTACCGTAACTTTAAAAGCCAAAAAGAAACTGCCAAAAGGAGTGGTCAGTTCTGAAAATAAAATTGGCCTAAGAATTCCTAAATATAAACTTATTAATCAATTATTTTCTACCATTAGTCGGCCCCTGAGCGCTACCTCAGCTAATATCTCAGGTAAACCAGCTTCAACAGAGATTAAAGATGTAATAAACCAATTTAATAAGAGAAAACTTCAACCGGATTTAATTATCAATGCCGGAAATTTAAAGCCCTCCAAACCCTCAACTGTTGTAGATTTAACTGAGAAAAAATTAAAAGTATTAAGAGCTGGAGCAGTAAGTAAGGAAGGACTAATTAAAATTTTTCAATGAATTTAGATCTCTATCTTTTTCAACAAATTAATAATTTTGCTGGAAGATATATTTGGTTGGACACTCTCGGTATTTTTTCAGCTCAATATTTAGAATATATTTTACTTTTTTGTTTAATTTTATTTTTAGCTAAAAATTTTAAAAAAAACCTAAAAATGGTAATTGAGGCATTTTTCGGAGCGATATTGGCCAAAGAAATTTTTGTTGACATTATCCGCCAGTTATTTCCCAGACCCCGTCCTTTTGTCGAAGACCAAATTTATTCATTAATTGAACACGCAGTTACACCCGCTTTTCCCTCTGCTCACGCCGCCTTTTATTTTGCCGTTGGTACAATTGTTTATTTTCATAATAAAAAAAGCGGATTCCTTTTTCTCTTAGCCGCTTTTTTAATTTCAATTGCTAGGATTTTTACCGGCGTTCACTGGCCTTCAGATATTTTAGCTGGAAGTTTAATAGGAATTTTTTCTGCTATCATTATTAATAGGGTTGCTAAAGAATTTCCTCCAAAATAGTGCCGCGGGTGGGACTTGCACCCACACGTCCTTTTGGGACAATGGATTTTGAGTCCATACCGTCTGCTAATTCCGGCACCGCGGCCTGATTTAAATTTATCAATTTTTAAGATAAAAGTCAATTTAAATCATTGACTTTTTTGAGTAAATATAGTAATATCAAAAAGGTGTTTAAAATTGAATCAAGGATTAGCGATAGCTGTTTGGATATTGATTAAAGACGGAGGGGTGCTTCTAGAAGCTAAGGGTAGAAAGCTCAGTAGTGGGAAAAGGATTACCCATCAACCAATCAAAGAGAATATAGGTTTTAAAGAAGATACCACACTCTCCGTTTATCGGGTGGCAAACGAAGCATTACTAAAAGCAGTCGGGCAGAAATGTTCATTTGCATCGCCTGTTGATATCAGGGGTTTTCCTCGCAAAAATAAAAAAGGAGAAGCAAAAGGTATTCGTTTGCACTTTATGGTTTTGCTTCGTCCCGATTTCCCATCGCTTACCTCCGGCTCCACGTTTACGCTTATCAGAAGGCAGGAACTTTCCAGAATTCAACCGGTGAGCAACGTAAGGATTCCCCAAACAAAAGATACGATTGTTCTTTTTGACGAAGATTACGAAGTTCTGATAAGCGACATTTGGAAAATACAAACCACTTTGGCAACGGCACGGTGAGAGAAATCTCACCTCTTTTTATTTTGATGAAATAAAAAAGGCCAAAAGGCCTTGGTTATTTCTCTTCTAAGAATTCCTGGGCTAATTCGATTATTTGTGCGCCACATTTGTAAATGTTGGTTGCTTCTGGTGGACTTTTCAATTGTGAGACTACTGATTTTATTTTCCGGTAGTAAGATTCCATTGAGATTTGGCGAATAAAACCGATGACTATCTCCTCGAGCTTACTTTCATTTTCTTTTTTGGGATAACTAGGCGGCAAAGTGCTCCAAAAAGCTGCTCCAACCGTGAGGCCAAAATCTACGAATTTCGTTTGAAGAGGAAAGATAATTCTAGCTTCCCCAATCAAATCATTTAGCCCCATCTCTTTATCTCTGAAGACTTCTTCATTCAAATTGTGCTGGCACATCATTTCGCCAGAAAAGAAATCAAAGAGTTGATCCCGAAACCAAGAGAAGAAACTTGGCAACAGTGAAGTATCCATCTGAAGCTTTTTACATCTCTCTCGGAACTCAACAGCCCTGTCCTTAAGCAATCCAAAGCCCTTTGCCTTTTGTTTGTTCCATCCATGTTTATCCTCTGCCATATGAGCTACTTCGTCCAAAAGACTATATTTAGAGATTTTAGCACCTTTTCTTATCAGGATGATTGGTGGCACTTTTGCTTTTCTATGATCCTCACGAATGTAAGCTGTGTAATGAAATTTCTCAAACTCTAATTCTGTCAATAGCGAATCTTCTTCGGGAGTTAAATCGGGAGTTGGCTTTTCATATCTTTGAAGCACCTGTTTAAACTGTTGGAGATTTTGGATGAAGATAAAATAAACCCTATTAGGGTATAGACTGAACTTTCTTAGGGAGTCCTCTAGCCATTTTTTTAATATCTCTACATCTTGTTGCCCAGGCTTTCCAATTATTTTAATTTTTGTCAATGTTCAACCTCCTTAGCAATTTTAAATAAAAAATAATTTTTGTCAACTGCATTCTGGATTCGAACATTTTATTTGTTTCTTTTTTGTTTGAACTAAAAGAGAATTGCATTTGGGGCATTTTTCTCCTATCGGCCTATCCCACAGAGCAAAATCACAATCTGGCCATTTGTTGCAACCATAAAAAATTCTTCCCTTTTTAGTTCTCTTTTCAACAATTTCTCCTTTTTTACATTTTGGACACTTTATTCCTAAAGTTTCTCTTTCAAGAGGTTCTGTATATTTGCATTTTGGAAAGGCAGAACAGGCATAAAATTTCCCAAATTTTCCCAATCTGATGATGATGGGAGCTCCACATTCTGGGCAAACTTTATCAGTTTTTTCTATCAAAGATTTTTTGGAAATTTGCCTTTCTTTTTCCTTCAGGTTATTTTCAAAAGGTTTATAAAAACCCCTAACCATCAAAATCCAATTTTTTTTACCATGAGCAATTTTATCTAATTCTTCTTCCATTTTGGCGGTGAATCCAACATCAACAATTTTAGGAAAATGGTTTATCAAAATATCATTGACTACGCCTCCCATTTCAGTTGGATGAAAGCGCTTTTTTTCATCTTTTTCAATGTAATTTCTTTCTTGAATGGTAGATATTATTGGAGCATAGGTTGAGGGTCTTCCTATCCCATTTTCTTCCAGGGTCTTAATCAAAGTGGCTTCTGTATATCGTGGAGGGGGCTGGGTGAAATGCTGAGAGGGAGTTAATTTTATTAATTTCAAAATTTCATTTTTTTCTAAACGAGGCAATTCTGCCTCTTGATATTGAATAGGATAAACTTTTAAGAAACCGTTAAATTTTAAAATTTGCCCCGTCGCTCTAAAAGTATATTGTTTAGCTTTAATATCAACGGTTGTTGAATCGAAGCTGGCCTGGTTCATTTGACAGGCAATGAATCTTCTCCAAATTAAATCATATAAACGAGAAGAGTTTTCGTTTAATTTGGCTTGAATTTTCAATTTTTCAGGAATTCTATTGGGATAAGTTGGCCTTATGGCCTCGTGGGCTTCTTGGGTTTTGCCCTTGGCTTTATATTTTCTGAAAAATCCTGCCCAATAATTCTTTCCGTAATTTTCAATAATAAATTTTTTAGCAGAGAACAAAGACAGGTTCGAAAGATGCAGAGAATCAGTGCGATGATAGGTAATAAAGCCCCTTTCATATAAATTTTGTGCTATCCCCATTGTTAACTTGGCTGGCCAGTGGAATTTTCTCCAGGCTTCTTGTTGCAACGTTGAAGTGTTCAGGGGAGGCAGGGGATTCCTTTTTATTTCTTTTTTCTCAAGGTTGATTACTTTGTATTCAACCTCTTTTAAATCCTTGACAATTTTTTCTGCTTCCTTTTTTGTTTTAATTGACAACTTCGGAATCATCTTCCCCTCTTTTTTTATTAAAACCGCCTCGAATTTAGACAGAGACCGCGTCTCTAAATGCTTTTGGAGATAGGCGATAATGGTCCAGTATTCTTGGGGAACAAAGCCTTCAATCTCCTTCTCTCTTTCTACTACTAATCTTACCGCTACCGATTGTACTCTTCCTGCCGATAATCCCCTGGCTACTTTTTTCCATAAAAAAGGAGATAGCTTATAGCCCACAATTCTATCTAAAATTCTTCTGGCTTGCTGAGCATCGACTAGGTTTAAATCAATTTTCCTTGGATTTTTTAAGGCTGCTTGAATAGCTTGCTTTGTAATTTCATGGAAAACAATTCTTTGATAAGGTTTTTTGCCATTTAAATTTAAGATATTGGTTAAGTGCCAGGCAATGGCCTCTCCCTCTCTGTCTTCATCTGTAGCCAGAATGGCCGTATCTGCTTTTTGTAGTTCTTGTTTCAAAACCTTGATTGTCTTTTTTGATTTCAGAGGAATAATATATTTCGGTTGAAAATCATTTTCAACATCAATGCCCAATTCGCTTTTGGGCAAATCTCTAACATGACCATAGGAAGAGAGAACCTTATAGTTAGGTCCTAAAAATCTTTTAATAGTGCCCCCCTTCGTAGGGCTTTCCACTATGACTAAAGCTTTGACGTTTGACATTTGAGCTTTGGCATTAGCGCGATAGCGCGTATATATTAGCTCCTAAGTTTCTTATCTGACCTTTTATTTCCAAAACAGCCAAAGTGCTGGCAACTTTTGCTGCCGACAATTTTGTTTTCTCAATAATTTTATCAATATATAATGGTTCCTCTTTCAGTGCAAGCAAAATCAAATTTTCCTCTTTCGTCTCCCCTTCTACAACGTAGCCCGGCAACGTTGATAAACCGAGTTCTCTTAAAATGTCGTTGGCGTTTTCGACCAATTGAGCGCCATTTTTGATTAAATAATGACAACCTTTGGAATTTAAAGAATGAATTGGGCCGGGAATGGCAAAAATTTTTCTACCTTGCTTTTTGGCCCAATTAGCCGTAATTAAAGCTCCAGAACCAACTTTTTTTCCTGCCCCCACACCAAATTTTGGTAGTGGGGGTTTGGCTTCCACCACTAAAACTCCCCAAGATAAACCAGAGATTATCCGATTTCTTTGGGGAAAAGTGAATTTAGAACCCGGCGTTCCTGGCGGGTATTCAGAGATTAAAGCGCCCCCTGTTTCTAAAATTTTTTGAGCCAATTTTAAATTTGATTGGGGGTAAATTGATTTTTCATTGACTCCTGTTCCTAAAACAGCAATCGTCCTTTTCTTTCGCTCAACTACCGCTAAATGGGCGAAAGTGTCAATCCCTGGAGCCAATCCAGAAACAATAGTTAAACCTGCCTCAGACAGATTGCCGGCTATTTCTAAGGCAATTTCTTTTCCATAATTAGAACACATTCTGGTTCCCACCATGGCAAAACAATTCTCTTCTGGAAAAATTTCCCCCCTATAATAAAGAATTTCTGGCGCATCTTTAATTCCTTTCAAAACTTTTGGATAATTTTTATCTTCAATTGTTATTTTTTTAATTTCTTCCATTATTCTTCACCCGACGTCGAATAATTTTTAATCTTTAATTTTTCAATAGCGCTAGACAACATCTGGCAGTAGAGATTGAGACCTATCTGGTTTATGCTTCCCGATTGTTCTTTACCCAATATGTTGCCAGCCCCTCTAATTTCTAAATCCCTTAAGGCAATTTTATAGCCGGACCCAAGCTCCTCTGCATCTTTTAATGCTTTTAGTCTCATTTTAGCTTTTGGGGATAGGTTTTGACCATAAAGAAAATAGGCAAAGGCTTGGATGTGACTTCTGCCAATTCTTCCTCTAATCTGATACGCCTGAGAAAGCCCGAGCTTAGTTGCATCAGCCACGATTAAAGTATTAACGTTTGGTAAATCCAGGCCATTTTCAATTATAGTAGTTGCCACCAAGACATCAATTTTTTTGTTTTGGAAATCAATCATCACTTTTACTATATCTTGCTCTTTCATTCTGCCATGAATAATACCGAATTTTGCGGTAGTCACTAGATTTTCTAAAAGTTTTTTAGCTACCCCAATTGTTTCTATTCTGTTGTGTAAATAATAAACCTGACCCCCTCTTTTTATTTCTTTTTCAATTGCTTCCTGAATAATTTTGTTTGACCAAGGTAAAATATTGGTTTTAATCGGAAGGCGCAGGTTCGGGGGAGTTTGGATTAAACTAATTTCTTTGAGAGAAGAGAGGGCTAAATATAGGGTTCTGGGAATGGGAGTAGCAGAAAGTGACAGAACGTCGAGAGAAATTCTTAATTTTTTTAATTTTTCCTTATGACCTACTCCAAATTTTTGTTCGTCATCAATGACCAATAAACCCAAGTTTTTAAAATCAACGTCTTGAGATAAAATTCGGTGGGTACCAACTACAATATCAATTTTTCCCTCCCTGAGCTTTTTCAGAATCTCTTTTTGTTCTTGTTTAGACTGTAAACGAGAGAGAATATTTATTTTAATCGGCAGTTTTTCTAATCGCTTTTGAAAATTTTGAAAGTGCTGGTTAGCTAAAATGGTAGTCGGGCAAATCATTGCTGTTTGATAGCCCGACTGAACTGCTCTAACCATTGTTCTTAGAGCGACTTCAGTTTTGCCAAAACCAACGTCGCCACAGACAATTCTGTCCATTGGCTTTTCTTTTTCTAAATCTGCTTTTATGTCTTCAATTGCTTGAACCTGATCTGGAGTTTCCTGGTAGGGAAAGGTTGCTACTAAATGAGCCTCTATTTCGTCAGCTGATAGGTAATGAGAACGAAAAGCCAACTCTCTTTTAGCGGCAATTTCTAATAATTCTTTAGCCAATTTTTCTGTTTCTTCCCTAATTCTCTTTTTTGTTTTTTGCCAGAGAGAAGAACCCAATCTTGAGAGTTTGGGTTGAACAAAACCAATATATCTTGATAATTTTCTTTCAAGACCTAAAGGAACATATAATTTGTCGTCAGCAGCATATTCTAAAACATAATAATTCGAATTATGAATAATGAATTGTGAATTATGAATTTGCGATTCTTGATTCTTGGTTCTTAATTCTTGATTCTGGAAGCCCGAGAAGCGGCCTATTCCGTGATCCAGATGAACCAGATAATCTCCTTCTTTAATTCCCTTTAAGTCCGAGAACAGTTTTTGGGATTTCAACTTCTTTTTTAGAAATTCTTTTGCTTTCTTTTCATCTTTAACTATTAAGGGGAGCTGAAAGATGTTTTCAATTTTATTGCCCAAAAATTCGAATCTGACAGCATAATTTAAGCTAATTGGAAAAACATCAATAATTCCTCCTCTTTGAGAGAACTCACCGGGCTCTGTTACCCTTAATACTTTTTCATATCCTATTTCGTCTAATTTCCTCAAAAACTCAGAAAGATTTAAAGTTTGGTCTTTTTCTAAATAAATTGTATTGTCTTCAAAAAATGATTGCGTTTTTGCAGCCATTAGAATTTTCTTTAAATTTTTTTCAAACCAAAAATTCTCCCTTTCTAAAAAATAGGGGATGATACTGACAATAAGTATTGAGTTTATGATTTTTTCTTGGGGCATCTTGACCCCAAGGCCAATGTTATTGCTCTTGGGGTTGACAATTTTTCATAATTTAGTATAATATAGAATTTAGAAAAGTAAATTTCTACCCTCTGGTCTGCTTGCGAGTAAAAACAGGTCTCCCTCCTTAAAACCTGTTTTCTTCATCTGCGGTAAGATACCATTGTATCATTACTGCAACTCGCAGGTAGGCTTGAGGGTATTTTTATTTGTTAAATTGAGTCATTGACCTTTCTAGTCCCTTTTCTAAAGAAAACTCAAGAGCTTCAATTGTTTTTTTAATGATTTCTTTTACAATTTTTTCCTCTTTTTTTCTAAATTTTTTCAAAACAAACTTTTCTCTCTTCTTAATTCTTAATTGATGATTCATAATTCCAATGCGAAATCTAATAAAGCCCTTTGTTTTTAACGTATCAATTATTGATTGAACTCCTTTATGGCCAGCTGCTCCTCGGCCAATCGAAATTCTGATTTTCCCTAAGGGTAAATCTATGTCATCATGTATCACCCACAAACTTTTACCAGCAACGCAGCCCGGCAACGTTGATAGGAGGGTTTTGATTGCTTTTCCAGACTCATTCATAAAGGTTTGGGGCTTGGCTAAAATTATTTTTTCATTATTAAATTTTCCTTTTGAAATTAGGGGCTCCAACCCCCCCATTACCCCCCCGCCTTTAGCAGGCCCCTCGCTTAGCTCCTTTGAAAACTTGAATTTAGGGAAGTTGCTTTCCTTTCGAAATTCATCGACCACTCGAAAGCCGAGGCTATGGCGAGTTTTGGCGTATTTTTTTCCGGGGTTACCCAGACCAACAATCAAAATCATATAGCGAGTTTTTATATGGTTAAAACAAAAATCAAGAGAACGAAGTCTTTTTTGCCTTGTTTAATTATATCATTGAACTTGCTAAAACGTAAAATTTTGCTATACTGAAAGATGATTTTATGAAAACATTTGTACCCCCTCTTTTATTTATTTGGGAGACGCTAAAAATTGTTGTTTTGGCTTTGTTGATAGTCATTCCTATTCGTTATTTTTTATTTCAGCCATTTTTCGTTAGGGGTCAATCAATGGAGCCTAACTTTGAAAATGGCGATTATTTGATTATTGATGAACTTTCTTACAGGTTTTCTGGGCCCCAAAGAGGAGACGTTGTCGTTTTCAGATATCCCTATAATCGTTCTCAAAGTTATATAAAAAGACTTATTGGTTTACCCGGTGAAACAATTGAGATTAAGGACAATAAAATAATAATTTATTCTGATGGTCAAGCACGGGTTTTAGATGAAACGGCCTATCTTTCGGTCAACGTTCAAACTACCGGAGAGCTTAGAATCCGTTTAGATGAAAACGAATATTTTGTTTTGGGAGACAACAGGTCTGTTTCTTCTGATTCGCGAACCTGGGGACCCTTAAAAAGAGGAGACATTATCGGCAAAGTGTTCCTGAGGGCCTGGCCCTTTAGGGCTTTAGCTAAAATTGAAACCCCTACTTATTAAATTCATGAAAAAACCCAAATTCCAAACACCGACAGGAATGCATGATATTTTGCCCAAAGATCAGAAATACTTTCAAAAAATTTATGAGATATTGGAAAACATAGCTGATTTTTATGGGTTTGTAAAAATTGAAACGCCAATTCTAGAAGAAACAGAACTTTTCTCAAGAGGAATAGGAATAGGAACTGATATTGTCCAGAAGGAAATGTTTAATCTGAGAACAAAAGGAGGAGATTATTTGAGTTTAAGGCCAGAAGGAACAGCGCCTCTAGTAAGAGCCTACATCGAAAAGGGAATGTTCAATTTTCCTCAGCCAGTAAAACTCTGGTATTTTGGTCCTTATTTCAGGTACGAAAAACCCCAGGCTGGCCGCTTTCGTCAATTTTGGCAGTTTGGTTTTGAAGTTTTGGGAGAAAAAAATTCAATTCTTGATGCCCAGATTATTCAGATTTTCTACAATATTT
>Ga0172366_10002348_pt1 | contig 14810 bp, 14 predicted proteins | sample LakKivSesite69cm_FD_114533 | JGI IMG/M metagenome (GOLD analysis project Ga0172366, IMG submission 114533) | Sediment microbial communities from Lake Kivu, Rwanda - Sediment site 69cm | ecosystem: Environmental > Aquatic > Freshwater > Lake > Sediment | place: Rwanda: Western Province, Lake... | reverse complement strand
GTTACATTCCCTGTATCAAGTTTTATTGTTCCGCCATCTACAACACCTTCTCCAACCCTTATGCTATCAACAACTTTCTGCATTCTGCTATGATGGTTGTTTGAGGTTGGAATGAAATCATTATAGGAAGCAATCTGATGGTTTACAATACTTCTATCCCTGAAAAATGCCTCTACCAGTTCTTTCATGCCTCCACCACCACTCTGTAAGATACGAAGGTACCAGCGGTATGGCTTCTCCTCATAATTTTTATAATCTGACCTGGTTTTGCACCCAGCATCCTTGCACAAGGGTCTGTGACAAGTATTTGTGGAAGATTATCCGGGCTTACATCATATTTTTTTAAAACACCCTTTGATTCAGTATCTGAAAGAAGGACATGCTCAGGCACGAGTTTGTGTTTTGTTACATCAATTTTCATTTTCTCCCCCTGAAAACCCTCAGACCTACGGGCCTGAGGGGATTCGAACCCCTGACCACCTGGTTTCCTCGGGTTGTCTGCACAAGCAGACAATAACGTTCTTTTTTATCGTAAAAGCCAGATGCTCTTTCTAGGGATGCCCTATATTGCAAATTTGGTGCAGTTGGAACATCCTACCTATCTGAGCTACAGGCCCTACAGAGTGAGACGGTATGCATTTCATTGCATAAAAAGTTTACGGTATTTTTTTGTAAGCATGTCCATCTTTTCCTCTAACCCTTTTTCCCTCATTGCAACGACAAGCTCACCCCTTGTTTTCTCTATAAGAGTTCGTGCAACATCTCTTTTTTTTCTAATGGAAACAACACCTGTTGGGAGGTCAAACTTCATAAGCACAGAGTAGAGTTTCTCCATAACATCTATGTACCATTTTGCTTTTTCAATATCCCCCTCCATCAGGGCATCCAATGCGCATCTCCTGAACTCCCCTATTGCATCCCCCATACCAAGCAGGTACGAGGTGTATGTCACGCCCAATTTGTCAGGATCAGGCAGGTTTCTGTTTTCAATTACAGAGGTAATAATACCTGCTTCACATAACTCCTGAAAGGCGTTTTCCACAAACCCTGAGTAATAGAGGTCAGGATGATTCCTGACAGTTTTAATCAGTTTTTTTGTTTCATTTTTTATGTCTGAAAAATCAGTTTTTTCCCCCCTGTGCATTGCCTGGATTGCCTCACCGCATCTCCTGATGATATTTCTTGATGTTTTTAATGCCTCCTCCCTAACAGCATCCTTTTCCTCAAGACTGCGCATTATTTTCTCTGTTATATTTTTCAGGTTTTTCATAATTTGCCACTCTCATCTTGAGGTGTAAAGCATGAGAACAATAAATACAACAATCATACCATACATTATGTACATCATCGTTTTTCTTTTCTTCACCATTGCAGCCCATTTTTCTTTGCATTCGTCAGAGCAGAATGTTTCATCCACGGGTACGGCCTTACCGCATATGCTACAGTGTTTGTGCTGCAAAATTTTCTCTGTCATACTATCACACTCCCAACAAATCTTTTGTTCTCCACAGCATTTTTCAATGCATTCAGATTTTTTCCATTAACTACAAATGCCTTGATTTTTGATCTTGCTATGATTTTTGCACCTAAAGGATCAATAACACTTTTTGAGCCTGCTCTGCTACTGGTAACAGAGGTTATCTTAATCAGCTCATCTGCTGTTAATTTTTTGAGCGTTTTTGCATTCCTGTATTTTTTTGGGTCAGCAGTATAAACATAATCAACATTTGTTGCTATTATGAGCCTGTCAGCCTTTATTCTTTCAGCAAGCATTGCTGTCACAGCATCTGTTGTATGCCCAGGATGCGTGCCACCCATCACAACTATAGAAAAACTTTCCCCTGCAACTATCGCCTCATCAAAATCCTTTGCTGGTTTCGGATAAGCGCTTCCTAATGCAGCAATAAGAACTTTTGCGTTCAATCTTGTTGCATCTATGCCAACATCATCCAGGAATGATTCATCAGCACCAAATTTTCTGCACGCATCAATATACTCTCTCGCAGTTTTCCCGCCACCAGCAACGAGGTACAGTTTGTTTTTTTTGGAGAGCTTTTTCAAAACAGATGCGAGCTTCTTTATATAATCCAGATTATCAAGCACTGAACCGCCAACTGACAATGCTATTTTGCTCATCATAACATGTAAAACATTATTGGGTAATAAAGTTTCAGTTTAACATATATAATGTGATTTTTCTCCTTCTCTCAAGCAGCTTCTTTTCCTCCTCATCAATCATTTTTTCCCTGTGCTCCATTTCATCCCTAATTTTTTTGCTCTCCTTTTCGCATTCCATCCTTTCCTTTTTTATATTATCTATTTTTTCCATAGCATTGAAAAGATTCTTCAAACCAGTTTTCATATTCATTAGTTCATCTGCATGCTTAACCTGTCGTGAAACCTTTTTCATCTCATCCTCTGTCAATTTTTCAAACGCTCCATAAAAAATTCTGAACTCCTTTTCATCTAAATATTTCATATTCCCAATTTCTTTAACCCTGAATCTGTCTATTTTAAGCCTCCCGATTTTTGGGTTCAGAAACTCAGCAAGTTTTTCATCAGAAAACAGGCCTATCAAATTTTCACATTTTTTGTATTCATTTCTGAGCCTCAGGAGCATTTTTCTTTCCACATCCACTGCTCTGTCTCTCTGCCCAGCTATTTTTCTGACATCCTCTAATCCCTTCTTTTTGTATTCCTCAAACTCTGCTTTTTTTAAATTCAAAGCAGAAATTTCCTCATCTATTCCCTTAATTACATCCTGCATTTCCGCCTTTTTCATTTTTTTCCTTTCCTCAGTCCTCTTGACTTCATTCTCTTCAAAGGATTTCAGTTCATTTAACAAATCAACATACTTGACAAAATCCCCAATAATCATCCTATATCTTGCAGCATCATACCTGAAGATTCTTTTATTCATCTTTGAGATTCTTATCATTGCCCATAGTTCACCGTCAGAGAGCTTCATCTGCTTCTTGTATTTTTCATAAAGACCCTTAATAGTATCGCATGTTGGATGCCTGTAAACCTCTTTCACATTTTTGAGGGATTCAAGCTTCATTATCTTGTCATAGGCATATCTGAGTTTTTTGAGTTGTTTTTCAGTTTCTTTTTTTCTTTCCCATAGTTCTTTTAATTCTTCACTCATCTGTATTTGAAAACAGTGTTGGGATGTAAATATGTTTTGCAAGGAACGATATGAAAAAATATATAATGACACACAAAGATAGAGTATTATGAAAGAAGAATATACAAGAAAAGAGTTTTTAGCGCAAGATAGAACACACCTTGCCAATGAAAGAACACTTTTGGCATACTGGAGGACTTCTCTTGCTTTTTTTGTTTTAGGAGCATTCCTCATAAAATTTCTTCCTTCAGTATTTATAATCATAGCTATTGTTTCAATAATTTTTGGAATTGTATTATTTGTCTATGGAAGTGTGAGATTTTTTAATTATACAGTAGATGACAAAGTTGACGGCGCCATCAACTAGATTTTAGGGTTCCTATTATAAAGTTATTTTACTGGTTGATGTCTCTTCATCAATTAGTTTTTATTCATGATTCATGTGCCATTTTTTCAATAAAGCAAATTTTATGAAATCGTTAATTACTAATGAGAATATGAATGAGTATCCAATTACGATTAAAGTTTGGGTTAATGGAATGGCTTTAAGACCTAAAAGACCAAAGGTCGAGAGAACTACTCCTAAAACCATGTCTGCCAGAATGATTAATAAGAGTGTTTTGCTTGGAGAAGAATTCCAGAAATGCCCCTTCTCTCTAACTATAAATATTGAAAATATGGCAAAAAAGAATAGTATCTCAAAACTGAAAGTGCTGAGGATTCCATTATCTGTGGTCAAATTGAAATATTTTAAGCCGATATAAAGAAGCCCGAATGCTTCTACAACCATGATTAAACCTAACACTATTGCTACCTTGACCAGCCCATTGATATTCCAGATAGATGGTTTTTTGGACCACTTTACATTATCTGTTGAAAGTGATATTTTCACAAAATCTGTCATGAAAATCATTATCAGCATTGCAGATGCGGAGATGACGAACTTGCCTAATATAAGAAAAGCAAAAACAACAAAACAGGTTTTCAGGATAGTTCTGGTTATTTTGTTAAGTATCCAAGTATTTATGCGCTGGAACATCATTCTTCCAATCTTAATGGGGCCTATCACATCAGTCAGTCCCTCATCGGTTAGTACTATGCTGGCTGCACCTTTGGCTACATCAGTTGCGTTGCTAACAGCAGTTCCAACTTCTGCTTGTTTTAGTGCGGGAGCATCATTTACCCCATCTCCTGTCATACCAACAATATGGCCTTTGGCTTGAAAATCTTTTACAATAAGATATTTATCTTCTGGATAAACCTCTGCGAATCCATCATTTTTTTCTGCCAGTTCTGCGGCTTTTATTGGATCAGATGTGGTCAGTTCTTTTAATTCAGACATTTTAACTATTCTGTTGCCTATGCCAACTTCTCTTGCAATCTCCTTAGTTATAGGAAGTGCGTCTCCTGTCAGCATCTTTACTGACACTCCAAGGTTTCTAAGTTCATCGATTAGTTTTTTAGAATTTGATCTTGGCGGGTCATGTAAAGCTACCAAGCCAACGAGTTTAGGTTTATTTTTGATTTGAGCTTTGGCAACTGCTAAAGTTCTATATCCGTTTTTTGCAAATTTATTTATTTTGATTTCCAAGTTTGCCTTATTTTTATCGTCTAGACCGCAAACTTGAGCAATTACAGTAAACGAGCCTTTCATTACCTGGAATTCTTCATTTTCTTTCCTTTTCTTTATGATAGCTTCGGTTCTTCTGGTTTTTGGATCAAAGGGAATGAAAGTTTTCTGCACAAAAGAATCATCTAAAATATTTTTCTGCTTCGCAGCATTTATGAACGCCATGTCTATGGAATCATGATTTGCTTCTTGCGAAGCTAATGCCCCATATAACAAAACTTCATTTTCACTATAACTCTTGAGAGGAACTATTTTTGCCACGGACATTTTATTCATGGTTATAGTGCCTGTTTTGTCTACGCACAAAACATCCATTCTGGCTGCGTCATCAGGAGCGCTTAACCGTGTTACCAAAACACCCTGTTTGGCTAATTCCAAAGACCCTAAAGCCATACTAACGGTAAACATTGCAGGCAAAGCAACAGGAATGGCACCAAGTAATAAAACCAGCATCAATGGTAAAATCCCTACTAGATTTATTCCTTGTAAAAACGAAGCAGCAAAGGCTATTGACAATAATACTGCGACGATTATTAAAAGCCATTTTACAACTTTTGAGATGATTGTTTCTATGTGTAGTTTTGGTTTGGCTATCTGGACTAGTTGAACTGTTCTTCCAAAATAGGTATCAAGTCCAGTCGAAATTACAATTCCACTAGCCTCGCCTCTTGTTACTATCGAACCTGAATATATAATTTCTTTAGGTTTCTTTTCTGCTTCTATTGATTCTCCAGTTAATGCTGATTGGTCAACACCTATTTCGCCTTGCATTATTTTTACGTCTGCAGGTACAAAATCCCCAGTTCTGATTCTGATTATATCCCCAGGCACTAGTTCTCTTGCCGTAATGGTTTTCCAGATTCCGTCTCTCAATACTTTTGCATTTACTTGCAATTTTTTCTTTAAAGCCTCAACAGCATTGGCTGCGTTCTGCTCTTGAGCAAAACCAATTATTGCATTAAAAACAAGCAGACCCATTACGATATAGGCATCAGATTCTTTATGCAAAAACCATGAAAGGATAATTATAAGTTCAAGCATCCAGGCAGTGAGCCCCCAAAATTTTTTAAGAAATCTGAACAGTGGACTGGTCTCCTTTTCCGGGACTTCATTATAGCCATACTCCTTAATACGATTTTCAACTTCTATCTGTTTTAACCCAGAAATAAAATCTGATTTGAAAAATTTTAGAGCACTTGCGGTATCCATTTTACGAAGATCGTCAATTTCTTTTTTTTCAGTCATATTATTTGTACAAGAACAAAATACTTATTAAAGTTTATCATTTAGCGCGCCAAAATTTATTCCTACAACTCGGTTCTTAATTTATCTATCCGCCCTTCTCCATTTCTTTAACAGCCTGCTCAGGACTCTTTAATTTATAAATTCTTTTTCTTGCATCTTCGGGGCTGAGTTTCATTTCCAGCCATCCTGCCTGCCTTAATTCTGATAATACAATACTAAGCATCTTGTCTTTGTTAAGTGCCTTGAAAGCTTCCTCGTAGTTAAACTCCTTGTCCTTGAATTTGTTCCACAGTGCAGAGTAGCGCTGCATTATCCACTTTGGCAAAGGTTCGACCATTTTCTCATCCTCTATAATAATAGATATGTCAAGGATATATAAACTTAACTATTGACCTATATATTTGACTACCGGCATATTTAAATATTAGTTATACTAATAACATATATAATATGTAGAACCATTCATAACAGCCAAAATGTTTGGAGTCATGCTTTACACACTTTGCACTTATCTCGATCTCGGTGGATAGCAAATATTTCTTTGAAAATTGAATAGACTTTGTTAGTTGTGAGTAGGGCTATTTCTTCTGTTTTTGCGTTTGATGGCTTCTTTTCTTGTTCTTTATTCAGTTTTTATTGAGATTCGACTGATTCTTAACAAAAAATAGAAAACGGCCATCTGATTTTTTAAGGCTTTGAGAACAAAGCTTTATCAACTTTGCCAACTACTGTTATAAAGAAAAAATAGAAAATAGATAAAATATGCCTTACTATTAGTTTTCCACACCTGATTTGTTATGGCATCCCCCCATTTGCTCCACCACATTTAAATATTATCTTCCCTATACGATTATTATGGCATCGCAGCTAGCAAGATACGAGTTCAAAAGAAAACTTGAGGAACTAAGGGTAGCTAAAGGCAGGGCAACAGAACTTGTTTCACTTTATATTCCGCCGAGCAAGCAGATTTCTGATGTGACAGCATATCTCAGGAATGAGTATGCGCAGTCATCAAACATAAAATCAAAAAGCACGCGCAAGAATGTGATGTGGGCAATTGATTCACTGATGGGCAAATTGAAGTATTTCAGGAAACCACCAGAGAATGGTATTGTACTTTTTGTTGGGAATAAATCAGCATCAGGGGACCAGACAGAAGCAATATCATATGTTATTGAGCCACCTGAACCAGTTACAACATTTCTTTACAGGTGTGACTCATCATTTTATCTTGAGCCTCTGGAAGAGATGGCAAAGGAGAAGGAATGCTATGGGCTCATTGTAATAGACAGAAAAGAAGCGACTATAGGCATGCTCAGGGGTAAGAGGATTGAAACAATAAAAAATGTTCAGTCAAGGGTTCCATCAAAGCATGGGATGGGAGGACAGTCACAGCGCAGGTTTGAAAGGCTGATAGAAATCGCAGCACATGAATATTTTAAAAAAATGGGGGATATGGTTACTGATGCATTCCTAAACGAAAACATTAAAGGTATACTTGTCGGCGGTCCCGGCAGTACAAAGGATTTTTTTGTTGAAAAGGACTATCTGCACCATGAATTAAAAAAGAAGGTTATTGACACATTTGATGTTGGCTACACAGATGAGTATGGTTTAAAGGAGCTTGTGGAAAACGCATCCTCCGCACTTTCAAACATTGACCTCATGAGGGAAAAAAGACTGATGCAGACATTAATGAAAGAAATAATTAAGGAGCAGGGCTTAGGGGCGTATGGTGAGGATGAAATAAGAAAATTTCTCAAGATAGGAGCTGTTGAAACACTGCTGCTTTCAGAAGATATTAGAAAATACAGAATAAAAATTAGATGTGGCAGTTGTGGTTACAGGGAAGAAAAAACAGTTGATGATAAAAATTTTGAGCCTGGGGACTGCAAAAAATGCTCTGCGTCACTTGTTGTAGATGAAACGGAGGATGTTGTTGAGGAACTTTCGAAAACAGCAGAAAAAACAGGAACGAAGGTTGAGCTTGTATCAACTGACTCTTCCGAAGGGGAAACATTATTGAAAGCATTTGGCGGCATCGCAGCATTGCTTAGATTCAGGAGATAAAATGAATCCATTAAAAATTTTTGAGGAAAAAACAAAAACGTTGTTAAATGATGCGTTAGAAAAACTTAATCTGAAAACTGAGATTATTCTTGAAACACCACCTGAAGGAAAAGGCGATTTTTCCTTTGCCTGTTTTCCTTTATCCAAGATTGCAAAAAAGGCTCCTGACAAAATTGCAAAAGACATTGTGAGAAACACTGATGTCTCAGAATACATTCAAAAGGTTGAAAACATCGGCAGTTATGTGAATTTCTATCTTAACAGTGATAAGTTGAAAGAGTTCACTGTTAAATCAGTACTTGATGAAAAAGAAAAATACGGATGTTTTCCTCAAAAGAATGTTAAAATCATTCTTGAGCACACATCAGCAAATCCTACTGGTCCTATACATGTTGGCAGGGCAAGGAACCCCATTATTGGTGATAGTCTTGCAAGGCTCCTGAAGGCTTATGGTTATGCTCTCAAAACAGAGTATTATGTAAATGATATGGGAAAGCAGACTGCAATACTTGCATGGGGTGTTAAAAACATAAAAGAAAAAACTGATGAAAAAAGGGAGAACTATTGTCTTGTGAAGACTTATCAGAAAGCAAACAAAATGATGGAAAGCAATCCTGATGTTGAAAAAGAGATAAATCAGCTAATGCTGAGGTATGAACAGGGTGACAAGGATGTTGAGAAACATGTTAAGGATGTCTGCAAAAATGTTTTATCCGCAAATGCGGAAACACTCAAAAAAATAAATATCTGCATTGATAACTATGTCTGGGAATCAGGGTTTGCAAAGGACAGAAGTGTTGATGAAATTATGGGGAAACTGAAAAAATCTGAACACTGCAAAAAAGAAAATGGTGCTTATTATCTTGATCTTGGAAATTTTGGAATTCATGGGAGAGACACCAGATTCTTTTTCACGAGAAAGGATGAAACGTCTCTTTACACTACGCGTGATTTAGCATACCATCTGCATAAATTCAAAAACTCGGACATAGCAATCAATGTTCTTGGTGAGGATCATAAACTTGAAACAAAACAACTGAGCATTGCCTTAGATATACTTGGTGTGAAAAAAAGAGCTGAGATTGTTTTCTATTCCTTTGTCTCACTGCCTGAAGGGAAAATGTCAACAAGAAAAGGGGCAGTGGTTTATCTTGATGACTTGATTGATGAATCAATAGAAAGGGCGTATAATGAGGTGAAGAAAAGAAGGGAGACGTTCAAACAGCATGAGTTCAAGGAAGTCTCTGAAGAAGATATGAAAAGGATTGCTGAAGCAATCGGCACGGGCGCAGTCAGGTACAACATCATAAGGATTCAAAATGAAAAACAAATTGTTTTCAGATGGGAGGACGCGCTGAACTTTGAGGGAAACTCAGCACCATTCATACAGTATGCGCATGCAAGAGCCTGCTCAATCCTAGCAAAATCAGGAGGTTACAGGTCTTTCGATGTAAAGTTTTTAAACGATGAAAACGAGATCAGGTTAATCAAAACACTTGCAAGATTTCCAAATATTGTTGAAGAATCTGCTGTTTCAAGAAAAACCTATAAAATCGCAGGTTATGTGTTTGAGCTTGCAACCTGCTTCAACCAGTTTTACAGGGATATGCCTGTTTTAAAGGCAGAGGAAAATGAAAGAAATGCACGTCTTGCGCTTGTTGACTGCTCCAGAATTGTTCTCAGAAATGCCCTGAATCTTCTTGGGATAGATGCGCCTGAGGAGATGTAAATGAAGCCGGAACTCAAAAAAATTCTTGAGAAGCAGCATTACAAAATTGTCGGTGCTCATTCAGGTGTTAAAACCTGCCACTGGTTAAAAGAAAAACTGATTAGGAACAGACCATGCTATAAGGAAAAATTTTATGGAATCCAGTCACATCGTTGCCTGCAAATGACACCAACTATTAATCAGTGCACCCAGAACTGTCTTTACTGCTGGAGGTATCAGGGTTTCACTGAACAGGAACTTGAATCTTTTGATGAGCCAGAATTTATTTTGGAAAAAAGCATAGATGCGCAAAAACTACTTATTTCCGGCTTCAAAGGTGATGAAAGATGTGATAAGAAAATGTTTGAGGAGGCATGCAACCCAAATCAGGTTGCTATATCGCTTTCTGGTGAGCCAACAATTTATCCCAAACTCGCTGAATTCATAGACGTCTGTCATAAAAAGAATATGACAACATTTGTTGTTTCAAACGGGACAAAACCAGAAATGATAGGAAATTTAAATCCTCTTCCGACACAGCTTTACATTACGGTTGCAGCACCAAACAAAGAAATCTATAAAAAACTTTGCGCGCCCATAGTAAAGGATGGGTGGGAAAAAATCAATGAATCACTTGGGATTCTGTCATCATTAAATACAAGAACAGCAATCAGGCATACACTTGTTGATAAATGGAATATTGGATACGAGGAAAAATATGCGGAACTTGATTTGAAGGCGGAGCCTGATTTTATAGAATGCAAGGCATACATGTTTGTTGGCTATTCAAGGCAGAGGATGAACCTTGAAAACATGCCAAGCCATGAGAAAATAAAAAAGTTTGCTGAGAAACTTTCAGGCCTAACTGGTTATGAAGTCGCTGATGAGAAAAAGGATTCAAGGGTTGTTGTTCTTGCCAGGGACAAAAGTAGAATGAAAATAAACCAGTGAAGCATTCCTACTCCATGCTTATCCCATAAACCCTTTCAGGGTTTTCTTTATGAATTTTTATTACATGCTCTTCTGTGAAAATGCCTTTTTCAAGGAAAAGTTTTGTTACCCTCGGAACTGTTTTTGGTCCGAGAACAGCGCCTGGTCTTTTAACATCATCCATGTAGTCTGTCTCCATCATGAAACGAGAACTGATACTTATTGCTTTTTTTACCGCATCCTTTCCTGCAAGGATTGACGGGAAAATCCCGAAATTATCCTCTAATTTAACTAATGGTGGTGAGTAGTGTTTAATTATTTTTTCCATTTTCAAACCAACCCTGTCTGCCGTTTCTGCTATTTCCCTGAATGTTTCCTTTGTCGCGGTTTCTGTGTGGAGTATAACAGCGCAATCAACATCCTTTGCAACTGCCATGCCGTATTCCATTATTTCATTTGATGCAGCCCAGACATCATCAGAAACCCGATAATGGGGTCTTCCAATCTCACCAATGGCAACAGACTTTTTTTCCACAACATATCTCCCTGCTGTTTCCATTCTTTTTTTCATTTTTTCAACACAGTTTTTTAAAGAAAATTTTTCCAAAAGTTTTGTCAGTTCTGCCGGATGCGGTCCTAAGGCAACAAAAACCTTCACGTTTGTTTCATTTCTAACATTTTCTGCAAGTTTTATTGTTGTATCATAACTTGTGAATGGTTTATGAACAAGCATGATATGTGTTCCACCTGAGCTCTCAAAATCCTTTACAGCACTGACACCTAAACCAGCAAAATCAAGATGAAAATGATTGTCAAATATTATCATTTGAGCCACAGGGTTCACAAAAGACCTGAAGATTTCAGCTCCTCTGTGATTTTGTCTACTGCTATCTCAACATCCTTTGCCTTTTTTGCGCCTGTACACACAAGTTTACCGGAACCAAACAATAACACGACAACCTTTGGCTTGTTAACCCTGTATACCAGTCCTGGAAACTGCTCAGGTTCATACTCAACCTTCTCCAAACCAAGACTTATTGCAATAGCATTCAGATTAAGCTCCGCATTCAGATTAGAGGAAGCCACAATGTTTTGAACAACAATCCTTGGTTTTTTTGCTACCTTAACGCCTGCTTTGCCCATATTCTTTGTTATTAGTTCTATAGCGGTCTTTACGTCCTTTAAACTTTTCGCGCCTGTACAAACAATTTTCCCGGACCTGAAAAGAAGCATAGCAGTCTTCGGTTCCTTCAACTTATAAACAAGGCCAGGGAAATGTTTTGGCTTGTATTCCGCCCCATCCACTAATGCAGCAATCTTCCCTAAATCTAACTCCTTATTAAACGATGTTGATGCTACAATGTTCTCTATCTTAATCTTTGCCATATCCACAGTATTTATATACCCCTTTATAAAACTTTCTGTTCTACTTGAACGCCTTTCTCAATATCAAAACTATTACAGATACTATTAGGAGCAACATTATGAGAACATAAAAAACAAGATGGTTATCAGGTTGTTCTTTTTTCACTTTCAATGTATATATTTCACTCTGACAGGTGTTTCCTGATAAATCGGTTGCGTTTATATAAACCTCCACATCTCTGTCAAACGCACCAAGATACGCCCTGTATCCATCACCAGTAGGGATCATGTTTTTATTTCTCCATCCTGAGCCATTGTTATAGAAAAGAACAACATTTTCTACAATGTTGTTGTCCTCTGCATTGCATTCCACCCATACCTCATTATACGGTATGATTTCACTGATTTGCTTACCATTAGACGTAAATCGCACATCATCGATAACTGGTTTCTTATTATCAGAATAGTTTATAATGACTCTGGTACTGTTGTATATCATCTCATTAATGGTTAATTTTATGTAGCCTTCTTCTATGGATTCAGAGTAATTAACAGCTTCATCATTAACTGAAACGCCTGTGACTGTCACATTGCTTTCAAGGAATATCTCAGTATAATTTACAAATGCGGGTTCATAGCTTCCAAAATTCACAATTACAGCATCAGGGGTTATAGACATGTTCAAAAAATATATTGGGAGCGTGACCCATGACTGAAAACTGTTTATGCCCTCAGCAAGGGTTGTGGACAGGAAAAAGTATTTACCTGTTACTGAGTCGAAATAAAGAGCTATTTCTTCGTTTTCTTTGAAGCAGAAAGCATCCCCATAGGATACATTGCAGAAAGAAATCTTGCTTAGAGCATCAAACACTGTCTTGTTGCTCATATTTCTGCTGGCATTTATTGTAAAATTTGAAACAGCATAGCATTCACTTGAAACCGAAGGGTTTGCAGAACTCGCATATACTGATTTTGGGAGCATAATACTGACCTCTGAATAAGAATCCTCAAGACTTATGCTTATTGGTGTTTCAAATACCATTAGTGTCAGGGCGTTAGGTTCAAATGTTTTGTTAAAACTGGTAAACCCGTCAATAAACCCGCCATTGTTAAAATCCCAGAAAAGCAGGATGGCGTCAGAAACCCATAACGCATTTTCCTTGTATTTACTGTTGCCTGTGATATCCGCAGTTTTCATCAAGGCAATATATGACCATATCTGGTCAAGCATCGTGGTGTTATAATCCGGTGTAAAAAAACCCGTTTCATTTTTTTCAACAAAAGGGGCAATACCAATAAATGTACCATAAAAGATAGTACTCATATTGAATAAAAACTGGGCTGTTCTCTCTGAAACATTTTTGAATGATTCAATCCCGGTAATCTCATACGCCTCTGCTGTTGCAAATGTCATCATTGCATTATCAATGGCATAGTATCGTCCACTCTGATTGTAACCATCATCAAAATATTCATCAATTGTTGCATTTAATACAGACAAGGCAATCTGCTTGTATGATTCATTCCCTGTTTCAAGCAGGGCAAACGAAGCTATCGCCTGTGTTTTAATATCAACACTGCTATTGTTTGAAGATATTTTGAAAAAACTGCTGCTATGCATTGAAACAATTTTTTTAGAAACATTTTCCGCCCTATCAAAATATTTTAAATCATTAGTGGCAGCATATAGTTCCAGATTTGCGAGCAGCGCATAACTGTTATCCCAAACATATTTTTCTGAATCATTAGCACTATGTTTGTATCCTAAATCGTAAAATTGCTCAGAATAGTTCCAAACCTTTTCAGCATAACTCAGATAGGACATGTTTCCGGTAGTATTGTACAATCTCAGCATCGCAATTATTCCAAGAAACTGGTCAGATGAAAAAACAACACTTGTGTTATTTGTGTGTGTAAAATGGTTTTCCTCAAAAAAGTTTTCCATAATATAGTCTGCCGCTGGTATGTCAAATGATGGCACTTCATCCGGGCAATTCATACCTAGAACATTAGAATTGGACGATGCTGATGATAAAACTGACAACGCAAATACTGTAAGCAATACAAGACAGCATGCTTTCCTCATAATGGATGAATATTCTTTATCTTATTTAGTTTTTGAGGAAAAATTTATTAACAGTAATGTTTATTATAGTATTAGCATGAAAAAAGCAGTTTCCCTTTTTATAGTATCATCGCTGGTTATTATGCTGATGCCTTCAACAAATAGTTTTGATTCTTCAGCGCCTCAAATCTTTTCATCAGTTTTGGAGCAAAAACAACCTTTATCATCAACTCCAACTCTACTTTACGATAGAACCGCAGTTACGGCTTACGCAGACAAGTTCTGGGATGTTTACAATCCATCCTATAACGACTACGCCAGTGTTGGTGGTGATTGTGCAAATTTCGTCTCTCAATGCATGATTGCAGGAGGTTTAAGCCTGTGGCAGGGGTACAATGGTAACGGTGCTGGAGTTGACTCAAAAGGTACAATGCCATTTTGTGATTACTTACATCAAAATTTAGTTAACTATCAAGGTGCTACTTGGACATATATAGAATATTCAGGCACGCCACCTGCTGATCTAAGCCCTGGCGACGTGATTATCTACGGCGATGCCAGCAATATGTCTAGCCCTGACTACTGGAGACATGCTGTGATAGTGGTTGAGGGATATGGTAATAATGCAAAAGTCAGTGCTCATACAGGAGACCAGTACCATGTAACTTGG
>Ga0172366_10002347_pt1 | contig 14812 bp, 17 predicted proteins | sample LakKivSesite69cm_FD_114533 | JGI IMG/M metagenome (GOLD analysis project Ga0172366, IMG submission 114533) | Sediment microbial communities from Lake Kivu, Rwanda - Sediment site 69cm | ecosystem: Environmental > Aquatic > Freshwater > Lake > Sediment | place: Rwanda: Western Province, Lake... | reverse complement strand
GCTAAAAAGGAGAGAGCTATTGAGATAGTAAAAGGCTTAATTAGGCGAAAACCGCAATAACATCACTCACTTCATCAGTTCTGGACTTCGTTTTTCGGCTAAAACCGAACTAAAGAAAAGAGTTTAAATACCCATTAATCTATACCAACCATATAAATATACCATGGAGGATGATAGAATGACATTCAAAGAGCAATTAAAGAAGATAAAAGACAACTGGCTGATAGCTGTAATAATCATAGTTCTGTTCTTGTTTATTTCAGGAGGAGGAAACATGATGATGTCTGGCCTGACAAGCCAGATAGGATACAGGGGAATCGCAAGCTATGATGGATATTATGATTATGGTGTTGCAGAATCTTCTGTGGCAAAAGGAGGGATGTATTATCCAACTTCCGGAGGAGATTTTGCTCCTGAAGTAGAGGACAGGCTTATAGTAAAGACAGCAAGCATGACTACAGAAGTAGAAAGAGGAGAGTTCAAGGAAGCTGAAACAAAGCTGCATTCAATAATAAAATCTTCTGACTCTTATCTTCTAAGCGAGAATGTGAATAAATACGGAACTGAGAGAAGAGAATATTATTCAGGCTATTACACAATAAAGGTTGAAGTGGAAAAATATGATTCAGTTGTTACACAATTAAGGGATTTAGGGGAGATCCAGTCATTCACACAGAACCAGCAGGACATAACAGGCAGATATACAGATGTCCAGGTAGAGCTTGAAGCAGAGAAAGAGAGGCTTAAGAGATACCAGAGCATGTATGATGAAGCAACTGAAGTAAGCGATAAGATAGAGCTTAGCGACAGGATATTCAACCAGGAAAGAACAATAAAATATATGGAAGAAGCATTGGACAGCATGGATAAAAGAGTTGCATATTCCACAGTCTACCTGACAATGAATGAAGAGCAGTCAGAGTACGCAGATATAATATTTGTCAAGATATCTGAGCTAATAAGAAGCTTTGTAGGAAGCTTGAACGGCTTAATCAGCTTAATTGTAGTAATAATACCTTGGGCAATTGCTGTATGGCTAATAACCTGGGTTGTTAAGCTGATAAAGAGAAAGAAGAAATGATCTAAGAAATATATTCTTTCTTTTTTTTATTCATTTTTTAAGGATTAAAATTATACAGCTCAAGATCAGCGAAAGCGTCGCCTTCAATTATCTTGAACCCATTTTTCACAAGCTTAGCAACATAAGGGTAGAGAAGGTTGTTTTTTACAGCAAGGCATCTGGGAGAGAGCCTTAAGTTTTTGCCTTCGATAAATACAGGAAACTGCCTGCATGCCAAAGGCCTGTTAGGATCTTTATGGGCAATGCATTTCAGGTCTTTAAGGCAGGGACACTGATGGTTGTAGTCTCCAAGATAAAAAGAATATTTGTTGTCTTTTATCTTCTTTATTCTATTATTTTTTAGGAATCCAGCAATATCATCCCTTGTAACAACCTTCGCCTCTTCTTCAGTCAGGACAAGATAGCCTTTCCTGCAGCAATATGCTCCACATTCCTCAAAACAATACTTGCTTATGGAGTTCCTTGCTTCTTCAGCTATCTTTTCAGCATCTATCATATCTGCTGTTAGAAAAGAGGGCAGTATAAAAAGATACTGCTTTAAAAGAGAAATGTTTAAATAAATGCAAAAAGCTAGTTCTGGACATGGCAAAGACAATAGATCCATGGGGAAGCGAGCTGGTAGAGGATTATGAGAAGATCATAAAGGATTTTGGATTAGAGGTTTTTGATAGTTCTATCTTTCCAGAGCCTAACAGGATAATGAGAAGAAATGTTGTTTTTGCAGGAAGGGACACACAGATAATAGCAAAAGCAATACAGGACAAAAAGAAATTCTATGTACTGAGCGGAATAATGCCTTCTGCAGACAGGATACATTTCGGAAACAAGATGGTTGTAGAAAATATAAGATATTTCCAGGAGCATGGAGGGGAAGCGTATATCTTGGTTGCTGACCTTGAATCTGCGTCTACAAGAGGGGTTTCATTAAAAGAAGCGCAGGAAAGAGCACTAAATTTTCACATCCCTGCATATATAGCCCTTGGTTTGGATCCAAAGAAGACAACTTTCTATTTCCAGTCACAAAATAAGGAAGTGATATATTTAGGATATGAAGCTTCCAAAAAGATCACACTAAATGAGTTCAAGGCAATATATGGCAATGCTGATCCAGGGAGGATAATGGCAGCCATGACCCAGGTTGGAGATATATTATACCCCCAAATAAAAGAAGTTATGCCTGGAATAATTCCTGTTGGAGTTGACCAGGATCCACACATAAGGCTGACAAGAGATATCGCCAGGCGGCTGAAAGAGAAATACAAATTCTTTTTGCCATCAGGATTATATCATAAGTATACCCCATCATTAGACGGCGGACTGAAGATGTCAAAATCAAAGCCAGAGAGCTGCATCGAGCTGCCTGAAGATATGGCAGGAATAAAGAAGAAGATAATGAGGGCAAAGACAGGAGGAAGAGATACTGTAGAAGAGCAGAAAGAGAAAGGAGGAGAACCTGAGAAATGCATTATTTTTGAACTGTACAAGCAGCACCTGATCGAGGATGATGGGGAGCTGCAGAAGATCTATGATGAATGCAAAGCAGGAAAATTATTGTGCGGAGAGGACAAGCAGAACTGCTGCAAACTGATGGAAAAGTTCATGAAAAAATTTGAAGAAGGAGTCAAGAAAGCAAAAAAGGATGTGAATAAGCTTAAGTTTGTAAAATTTTGATTAAATTTATAAGTTGACAAATTATTGATGATTTAATAACAAAAAGAGGTGGTTAATTTGAAAGGAATAGCGCCATTATCAGGAAGTTTCATAATAACAGCGATTATCGGATTTCTTGTGTCAGCTATCTATATATTTCCGAGAAGCAACCCATGGGGGCTTGCATTATGCATACTATTCATAATAATATTTGTTGCAGGGATGATATCAACAACATATGCACCTATAGAAGCAGAGATTGCTGTAGAAAAAAAGGGAAAGAAATAAAATAAATGTGGGAGACAATAAACCCTAGGCAGACTGTACTTGTCACATCGAGGTACGAAGATAATATCCTGGGAAAAGATGTTCTTAAAGATAATATTACTGCGATAGACTGGCATATGCCGACATCAACACATCCACCACTTTATGCAATAAGCCTGAAAAAAGAACAGTACAGCACAGAGCTGATAAGGAAGAGCAGGTGTTTTGTAGTCAATCTTGTCCCTTTTGAGATGGCTGCAAAGGCAGCGAAAATAGGGGTTATGGTCTATGGGAAACACACCGATAAATTCAGAAATGCAGGGCTTGAGAAAGAGGATGCTGATTCTGTCGACTGCTGCAGGATAAAAGGGGCTTTGACATGGCTTGAATGCAGTGTTATTAATGAGTTTGAGACTGGAAGCAATGTGATATTTGTAGGAAAAGTGCAGAACGTTATACATAACAAGACAGGGAAGAAGCTTTTTCATATAGAAGGAGATAAGTTTACTACAACAATTTGATACTACTAATAAGTGATGAAAAAATACAAAGATTTATATATAAGTACTGCTTTCTATATCCTGGTGATTTCATATGGCTATTGATTTAGGTCAATTAATCAGGGAAGCTAGCAAATCTGCAATAAAGAGAAGGATCGGAGATACAAGAACCTTGTATATATCTGCATATGCTATAACCCAAGATTTACTTGCTATGGGCAGAGAGGAGACTGAGCCTGTAGTCAGAAGACTAAGCTCTGACGGAACAGGAAAAAAATCTGCAGAGTTTGAAAAAGATGGAATAAGACTTAGGCTTGTAGCAGACCCTTTTTATGACGGACTGAACAACCCTATAGGAGCTACTTATTCATTAAGAGTTCTTAACTAGAGCTTAAACTTTTTCTCAATTTCTGGAACTGCAGTAGGTGAACCTCCGCCGTGCCATGAGAATCTTGGCCTGATCCTGACAGGATATAATCTTTCGTTAGAGTCATCAAACAGCACACCAGCTCCTTTTTCTCTTGGAAGCTTGTCAAGGGCCTCAACCAAGCCGCCCCTCATGTAGCTTTGAGCTAACATGCCCAGAGCATCAACATCTGTCTTTGCAGTTATCCTATGTGAAAGAACAACATCAGCCTGTGTCATGACATCAGTATGGATCTTGCCTGGCTGCTGAGTTGCAAGTATCAGCGAGATTCCAGGCTGCCTTCCTTCTCTCATTATCACAACAAGAGGATATGTTGCTGCATTTGCATCAGCAGGATCTTTCGGAAGGAACTCATGTGCTTCATCTATAACAAGCCAGACAAGAGGCATCTCAAGCTTAGCTTTTTCCTCTTCACCAAAATAATGCAGCGCCTTGTGGACAGACTTATACTCTTCCCCTTTCCTATAATCCATCCTTTGGGTGAAAAGATGCTCAGAGACAATCCCCACAATCAAGGCTTTTATGTCCCATCCGCCTGGCTGTGTAGCATAGCAGCTTACATCCAATACAGTCACTTCCCCTGCCTTAGCTAACTCATGTATTGGTGTGGGGGTATCTGAAAAAACACCCCATCTTTCAGCAAGCTCAAACATATTGATAACAGCCTCTTTAACTTCTTTTTCAGTATCCTGATCATTCTTTATAAAACTGATAAGGTCATCTAAGCTGTATCCTTTTTTTGTTTCTTTAAGAGTAAGGACTGCTCTTGTTATCGCAGTTCCGTTTGGAGAATATTTATCCTGGCGGAAGGCATGGCACCAGTCGTCCTGGTCAAGCTCTGAAGGATCCAGGCTGAAAGGAAAATCTGTAGGAATCCCTTGTTCTTTGAATTTTTTATAATAAGAAATCGGAGTAAAAATCCTTACATTGATCCCTTTTGACTCAAGACCCCATTCTTTTAGCAGTGTCTCATCTTTGTGATTAGGATATTTCATAGTCCAGTATATTCCCATAGTATCAAGAAGGATTATGGAGATGTTCTGCTTGACCTCAGGCTCAAGGTCAGCAAGGCCTTCTGCAACAACACCTATAGTATAAGATTTTCCTCCACCTCTTTTTCCGCAGATGAAGACAACATGAGCTCCTGCAATGTCCATATAAATCTTATTGGACAGGGTAGTAACCTGGCCCATAGTTATATACTGCTTTCCGATAAGAATAGTCCCCCTAAGCCCAAGTTTTTTCAGATCTGAGGGGCTCCTTCCAACAACAATATCATACATAATATCAGTTTAGAAATTTCTGTTTTAAATATTTATCTAAAATTTTCAGCCGGATTTTCAAAGAGACCGGTTTTATAGAAAGGTTTATTTATAACTTATGTTTTTAGTTTTCTAAAGTACTAAATAGAAGAGTATATCAGAGGGTGGTAACAAATGGCTTCTAAGAAAAAAGAGTCAAAATCAAGTGTCAAGAATACTATATTGGGTGCTATAATCCTAATATTGATAATCGCCGGATTATTCGGCCTTTACAAAGCAGGACTTATAAATTTTACAGGGCCTGGAAAAACAGTTGCAAAAGTAAATGGGGAAAAAATAACACAGGAGCAGCTTGACAGCCAGTATGAGATTTTCTTCCTGCTGATAGGCTATCCTGACAGCTATAAAGAGCAGATAACAAAAGAGCTGTATCTTAACCAGATGATTGCAGAAGAACTTATGCTGCAGGAAGCAGAAAAGATAGGTATAAGCCCAGGCGGAGTAAGCAGCGCAGAGCTAAAATCCTCTATAGATATATATCTCCGAAATAACGGCATGACAGCAAAAGAGCTGGCTGAAAGCATAGTCTCAAAAGAGCTTACAACCGAGGATCTGCAGGATTACTTTACAAAACAGATAGCAATAAACAAGTTCCTTAACGAGACTATGCTGGGCAGCATGCAGGTCACAGATGATGAAGCAGAGGCTTTCTATCAGCAGAATGCAGATAGTTTTAAAGCACAGGAAGGCCAGATAAGGGCAAGGCATATACTTGTGGAGACAGAGGAAGAGGCAAAAGAGATAGTAAACATGCTTAAGAGCAAAGCTGATTTTGCAGAGCTGGCAATGGAGAGATCGCTTGACACAGGATCAGGAGCAAGAGGGGGAGAGCTGGGATTCTTCTCAAAAGAGATGATGGTCGGGGAGTTTGCTGATGCAGCATTCAAGCTTAGCGTTAACCAGATAAGCGCACCGGTGAAGACAGAGTTTGGATGGCATGTGATACAGAGGGAGAGTGACAAGATATCATTCAATGAGATAAAAGATATGCTTAAGCTGCAATTAAACCAGGAAAAACAGAAGATTGCGCTTCAGACATATCTTGAGCAGCTGAAGGCCAATGCAGAGATAGAAATACTGATGAACGCAACCGAATAAAAAAATGGCAGAATCACAAGCTGACAGGCTGAAAAGAGAGCTTAGATTTCTTCAAGAGAGCTATGAAGCCGGTATAATCAGCGAGGAAGAGTATAACAAAGGAAAGAACAGGATAGAAGGAAAGCTGTCGGAATGGGGGGAAGGTGTTGTAGAGAAGTACGGAGATGAAGAGAAGCAGATCAAGGAGATAATCGAGCCTGAGGAAAAGAACAGCAAGGGCTCGGCAAAACAGGAGAAGCTAAAGATATTTGAAAAAAAGGAAGATAAAAAAGAGATAAAAAGGCAGAAGAAGGAGATGAAGAAAGATAGTATGACAGTTGAGGAGCTGCCTGCTGAGAGCAAGAAAAAAGAGATATTTGATGATGATTTTGATAAGGAAAATAATAGCATAGGAAGCAAGATATGGAGGATAGCAGCAGTCATAGTTATAGCAGCTATAATAATCCTGCTTTTTAGAGGCTGCGGAAGATACAGTATAAATACTGATTATGTGATACTTAATGACAAGAACTGCGGCAGCTGCGATACAAGAGGAGCAGAGAATGTAATAGACAGGTTATTTCCCGGCATGAGCAAGAGCTATGTTGATTATAACACAAGGGAAGGAAAAGCGATGTATAATGATCTTGGGATAAAATATCTGCCTGCTTATATATTCAAAATAAGCATACAGGAAACAGAGACATGGGAGAGCAGGCCGAACATAAGGGATTCTTTTGAAAAAGTAAAGGATTATTGGGTGCTAAAAGCAGAACAGACAGATTCTGAGTGGGAACCTTGAGCGAAGAACTGCTAGAAAATAGATTAGAAGCAAAAGAAGTAGAATCTGGTTTGGTAAGAATCAGAGCTTCTGACAAAAAAGAATATCTTTGCAGAAGAGTAACACCAACTGAGAAAGAAGGAATGGGAAAAAGGACTTTGGCAGTGAGAAAAGAGAGTGTACAAGATTACCCAATCATTACAGAAGAAGAAAAAGGAATATTAGAAAGAAGACTTTTAGGAAGATTGGAAAAGGAAGAGAAAACTTTTGATATAATTTATAGGCATTTTGTTAGAAACTTTAGGACAAGGCCAGATGAAGAAGCTGGGCATGTAACCAAATATTATAACAATTATTTTGTAGATTTCTATCAGATCATAAAAGAAATATAATAAATTAATAAAAAAATAATTTACAATGTTGCTACAGTAAGAACTGTTGCCTGTGTGTCAGAATCTTTTACCTTTGAATCCATTCCGACAATCACTTTTATGTTTGACCTGTCTGTAATCTGCACAAGCTCTCTGTCAATAATTCCATCCAATATGATAGCATGTACATTATTCAGGCTTTTCAGCGTTGAGTCAAGCTCGCTTATAGGAACCTTTCCGAGTATTGTCAGCTTTTCATCAAGAAGATAAGCTCCTCTTGTGCCTATAAGGTCCTCAAGCATACCCTTAAAGCTCTCTTTCTCGCTATCTGAGACCCCTATCTTTTTTGAGACAGGCCTACTCATAACAGGCCTTGAAGGAGCTATGCCAGCGCCTGGTCTTGGAGACATGGATCTTAAGGGCCTTAGCTGCGGCTTGCTTTCACTTGATGCAGATGGTCTTGCCTGCAATCTTGAAGACTGGGAACCAAAAAGATTATCCAGCTCCTGCTTAGCCTGCTCGATGCTTATCCTGCTTCTCAGAGCCTTATGGATCTCTTTCTTTGTTATCTCCTCTACTTCTTTTCCATCAGGAGCCCTTGTTATGAAATCAATGTCAGCAACGTCAAGCAGACCCCTGACATTTATTATCCCTCCTCTGTCTCCATCAACAAATACTGTAACTTCTTTCTTTTTGCATACATTTATGATCGTCTGGGTGACAGATGTTCCGTTCATAGCTATTGCGTTCTTTATTCCATGCTTAAGAAGATTAAGGACATCAGCTCTTCCTTCAACTACTATTATATCATCAGACTCATCAATCATCGGACCAGCAGGCAACCTATCCCTTCCGTATTCCTGTATCTCCATGACCCTTACAGAATGCGAAACCTCATCAGCGATCTCCTGTGAGTCAGGCATGACAGTATCCATCAAGCCTTTAAGAAGAGCCTTAGCCCTTTCTATAACAAACTGTCTTTTTGATACTCTTACATCCTCTATATTCTGCACCTGTATCTTCGCATTGCATGGACCTATCCTCTGGATAATTTCCAGAGCAGCTCCAACAATACAAGTCTCGGACTTGTCAAGGCTGGAAGGGATGATTATATTCCCCACAGTCTTTCCTCCTTTCGTATCAACATTAACTTCAATCCTACCTATCCTTCCTGATCTCTGAAGCTCTCTAAGCTCTAAATCACTGCCTAACAAACCTTCTGTCTGGCCGAAAATTGCGCCTATTACGTCAGGCCTTTCAACAGCACCATCAATATTTATTGTTGCGTTAATTATATATTTTGATGATACTGGACTTATTTTACCCATTTAAACCAATCCTCCGTTTAAAGGTTAGAAAGAAACTAATCATTACATCTACTTAATCTGCTTTTACATATGTGATCAAATGAATGTGTAATAGTCTCTTTTAACCCCATTTGCTTAATCTTAAGTGTAGAATTAGCCTAAATAACCTATTATTACCCATCAATTTCCAAACAATGGCTGAATGATGAATTAAACATGATGATAAGGCTAATCTACCTTTATTTTTTAATTATCTTTGTAATTATGAAATTTGGCGCCCATAACACTAACTCCCAAACTCATCGCTTGGATTAACCGTCAGCTCTGTTGGGTACTCTCGTGACGGGCTGGATTATGCAACAGTGTCTTAAAATCACAGCAAAACCGGATGTTCAGCTCATCTAAGGACCCATTTGCATAATTGTCTGATATGTTTCTAAAGTATTTAAAGTTTTTTAACTCTAAATAAATAATGAAATGATAATGAATCCCGAGGTTTCCTCATAGAGGAAACCAGGGGAAGGGGTTTTGCGAAATCATCAAACCCTAGCAAAGGTTTCCGAAGAAACCCTCGCTAGGGAAAAGAGGTGATTATAATCTCTTTTTATTGTAAAACCCTAAGAAATGCCTCCGAAGAGGCAAATCCCAGGGAAAAGAGGTGTTTAGATAACTATGACCTCAATTTTAGTGTGTATGACAAAAAAGAAGCATCTCACTTCTTTTTTATTTGTTACTACTTATAGATACTAACTACTATATAAATATTTCGTTTTTGATTACTAAATAGTAGAAACAAAGGCAGATTTATATACAAAAGTAATATCCTAAAAAATCATGCCAAAGATATTCAAGGAGAAATGGAAGACATGGGGCAATGTATTTGATGAGTTTACCATCCAAACACTGTTTAAGCTCAGCTCTGAAGGGCATTTTGAAAGGTTAGAGAGCCCGTTGTTTGTCGGAAAGGAGAGCAATGTATTTACAGCAAAGACAGAATCCGGAGGAAAGATTGTAGTTAAGATCTACAGGCTGCAGACTTGTGATTTCAACAGGATGTATGATTATATCAAATCAGATCCAAGATATTCAAGCCTGAAAAAGCAAAGAAGGCAGATAATATTTGCATGGACAAAAAGAGAGTACAGGAACCTTATGAAAGCAAGGGAGGCTGAAGTAAGATGCCCTACACCACTGGCTTTCAAGAACAATGTCTTATTGCTTGAGTTTATAGGTGATGAAGCTCCAGCCCCAAAGCTAAAGGACGCAATCCCGGAAGATCCAAGGAAATTCCTGGAAGATGTGATAGACAATTACAGGAAACTTTACAGAGCAAGACTAGTACATGCAGATTTCTCTCCTTTTAATATATTAAATCATAATGAAAAGCCAGTATTTATTGATTTCAGCCAGTGCACTTCTGTGGATGATTCGAGAGCAAACGAGTTTCTTGAGAGAGATATAAGAAATTTATGTGTATATTTCAGAAAATCAGGATTAAAGGTGGATGAAGCAGAAATGAAGAAAAAAATAATTTCATGAAAAACTTTAAAAACCAACCCATAACTCTTTTATTATCATGACTGAATTTATGTACCTCCTTAGAATACCGAAAGAAAGGATTGCTGTTTTGATCGGAAAAAACGGCGAGACCAAAAAAAGGCTTGAGCAAGAGACAAATACAAGATTAAGGATAGACAGCAAAGAGGGAGAGGTAGAGGTTACAGGAAAGGATGCTTTGGGGTTATACTCATCAAGAGAGATAATACAGGCGATAGGAAGAGGTTTTAATCCTGATTTTGCTTTACTGCTGCTTAAGCAGGATTTCGCTTTTGAGCAGATAAACATCACAGATTACCTTAAATCAGAAGATTCGATGCAGAGACTTAAGGGAAGAGTTATAGGGCAGGAAGGAAAAGCAAGAAAGTATATCGAAGAGATGACACAGACCCATATTTCAGTCTACGGAAAGACAATAGGCATAATAGGAGAGACAGAGGACGCTTCGATAGCAAGACAAGCTATAGAAAATTTATTAAAGGGGAGCCAGCACAGCAACGTCTACCACTGGCTTGAGAAGAAGAAAAAAGAGAAGAAGATTAAGGAATTTGAGGAAGAGAAGATTGAATTCAAAGAAAACATAAAAGAAAGCTTAAAAGAGGATTAGACACAACGAAAATCAGAGATTTTCGGAGCGTATAAAAATCGGTGATTTTTAACATGGCTGAACCAAAGGCATACGAGCTTGCAAAAAAACAGAGAGACATAGGAATTGCGGAATTCTTTGCAAGGAACAGGCATCTTTTAGGATTTGACAACAAAAGAAAAGCGCTAATGACAGCAATAAAGGAAGCAGTCGACAACAGCCTTGACGCATGCGAGGAAGCAGCTATCTTACCTGAGATAATCGTTGAAGTAATAGATATGGGCAATGAGAGGTTCAGGGTTGTTGTAGAGGACAACGGACCAGGGATAATAAAAAATCAGATCCCAAAGATATTTGCAAAACTTCTTTACGGCTCAAAATTCCACAGGCTGAAACAGAGCAGAGGACAGCAGGGAATAGGGATAAGCGCTGCAGTTATGTATGCGCAGCTTACTACAGGAAGAGCTGCAAAGATAATATCAAAGATAGACCCAAAAGAGCCTGCTCATTATTATGAACTGCATATTGATACACAGAAGAACAAGCCAGAAATACTGAAAGAGGAGACGAAAGAGTGGAATAAGGAGCACGGGACCAGGGTAGAGATTGATATAGAAGCAAGCTATCAGGGAGGACAGCAGAGCATTGACGAATATCTAAAGGAAACAGCGATAACAAACCCACACTGTACGATAATATACACAAATCCGAAGGCGCAGCAGATAATATTTCCGAGGGCAGTAGACAGTATGCCTTCTGAGCCTAAAGAGATACAGCCGCACCCTTATGGTGTTGAGATCGGCGTCATGATAAGCATGCTTGGGACAACAGAATCAAGAACATTACAGTCATTCCTTACAACTGAGTTCTCAAGAGTTGGAAGCGGAACTGCAAAACAGATATGCGAGAATGCAGCTTTGCTGCCTAACACAAAACCAGGAGATATGAGCAGGGAGATGATAGAAAAGCTGATGGAAGGGATAAAGAAGACAAAACTGATATCTCCTCCGACTGACTGCATATCACCTATAGGGGAAGAGCAGCTTGAGAAAGGGCTAAAGAAGGAGATAAATGCTGAATTCTACACTGCGGTAACAAGGCCGCCTGCAGTATACAGAGGAAATCCGTTCATAATAGAGGCAGGGATAGCATACGGCGGAGAGCAGGAAGCAGAAGGACAGATAAGGGTGATGAGATTTGCAAACAGAGTTCCTTTATTGTTCCAGCAGGGAGCATGTGCTGTGACAAAATCGATAACACAGACAGCATGGAGAACTTATGGATTAAGCCAAAGCAGCAACTCAATGCCGCAGGGGCCATGCACAATACTTGTCCACGTAGCATCTGTTTGGGTTCCATTCACATCAGAAAGCAAGGAAGCGATTGCACACTATCCTGAGATAATCAAAGAGATAAAGCTGGCGCTGCAGGAATGCGGAAGAGAGCTGGCAAGCTATGTAAGAAAGAAAAGGAAGATACATGAGGAAGGAAAAAAGAGAAGCTATATCGAGACATATATACCTCATGTGGGAACTGCATTAAAGGAGCTTTTGGGATTAAAGGACAATGACAGGGAAAAAGTAGAAAGCATGCTAAAAGAAGTGCTTGAGAAACACAGGGGAAAACTCGAGAGCATAGAAGCTGAGAATACAGAGTATGATGAAGAGTTTGCGCAGATAGGGCATGAAGAAGAGAAAGAAGGGGGCGAGGACAGTGACTAAAGTAATCGAGGAGATAAAATCCGTAGCAGAAGAGATCTATAACAAGATATTAAAGAAAAAACAGCCTGAGCTAAAGACTCCTTTAAGATCATTAATCAATGTCAAATATGACGAAAAAGAGGGCTATTTTGAGCTGTTGGGAAAAGTCAAATCAAGGACATTGACTGCATCAACTGTAAAAACATTTGCACAGACATTGAGGATGATGTCCTTATCAAAGGAACTAGTAGAAGGAGATGATATAGCATCAAAGAGGGAGGCGTATTATATCTCTAAGAACTGGGAGGAAGCCAGGTTTAGGGAGCAGCCAGAATCAGATACAGTCATGGATGATATAGAAGCGATGCTTATGGTAAACAGGGAACAGCTAGGTTTTATCCCTGAAGAAAAAGGAGGAGAGGTTGCAGGAAAACTGATTGTCATAGACAAAGACAGGGATACTGGAAAAGAAATAAAAATTGACTGCACAAAGATGGGCTCAGGAGCATATTCTATCCCAATCTCAGTCGAAGATCTTAAATTTGAGACTAATGCAAAATTCGTTTTGGCGATAGAAACAGCAGGTATGTTCCAGAGATTAGTCAAGCATAATTACTGGAAACAGGCAAATTGCATACTGGTCTCTTTAGGAGGAGTTCCTACAAGAGCATGCAGAAGATTTGTAAGGAGACTGTCAGATGACATGAAACTTCCAGTCTATGTTTTTACAGATGGTGATCCATATGGATTTTTGAACATATACAGAACATTGAAGGTTGGGTCAGGAAACGCTGCACACATAAACAAATATTTCTGTGTTCCAAAAGCCCAGTTCATAGGGATAACTCCGCAGGATATAATAGATTATAAGCTGCCTACACATCCGCTGAAAGAAATTGACGTAAAAAGAGTAAAAGACGGAATAAAGAATGATCCGTTTGTGCAGAACCACAAGCAGTGGCAGAAAGCACTAAACCAGATAGTGGGGATGAAGGTAAGAGCAGAGCAGCAGGCGCTTGCAAAGCACGGCCTTAATTTTGTGATATCAGACTATCTGCCAAAGAAGATAAAAGATAGTAAGACGTGGCTGCCTTAGAATCTTGGTTTTTATCTTAAATTATAAATAACATTTATAAACGAAAACAAAATTCTTAAACCGATGCGCCTGTAGCCTAGCCTGGCGAATCTTTTTATATAAGATTCAGGCAAATAAGGCGACAGCCTTCTATCCTCAAAGGAAGGGAGCTGTAGATCGGGGGTTCAAATCCTCCCAGGCGCGCGTTTGGAGGTATGGCCAAGCGGCTAAATGGTAACAGGTAACTCTGTTACCTGGTCAGGGCGTCCGCCTGCAGAGCGGATATTCATGGGTTCAAATCCCATTACCTCCTCCAATTTTCTTTAATAATCCTGACAACACTAGACAGACCTGGCAGTGCAGAATTTAGGCTTTACAGGACTTCTTGCTTAGAATTTTAGCTTAGCACTGGACACTGGACATGTGCGCGTGAAGTATATAAACCACTTTAATCATAGTAAGAAGTATGTTTTTGGATGCGGGCAAGGAGGAAATCTCCCCAACTCCTCTTTCCTTGCCTCACCATTCAAAACTTCAGAGGTGATCAAGATGGATGAATTAAGCACAGAAAACATACATAATGTCTTCATGAACCAGATAATAGCTCTGACAAAGAAGACAAGCAGGATGAACAGCTTTGACTATCAGTTCTCAGACAGGTGGTTATGATGAGCAGGATATTTATAGAGAATGCAAAAGGGAAGAAATTGCTGCTTTTTGAAGAAGATATGGAACTTTACAAAGGGAATGATATCTATTGCGAAGATATGGTTGAAGATTTCAATGACAATGATGAGATAAGCTCAGCAGAAGAAGGATTTATGGTTGGATACTTGGCTGCGTAATTAGATAATATTTAAAAATTTCTTGATTTTACTAATTATTATCTTTTTCATATCCTAACTTTATCAAAACATCACCAAACAACCGCTTGAATTCTTCTTTATGCCTTTCAGTGAAATGATTTTTCCAGTCGCCAGGTGTACCTTTTCGCAGATGAGATTTTGGATCTTCTTCTCCTAATCCTCTTTTTGTAATATTTTTGAAGTTATGTTCTTTAACTATTTTCATACATTCTTCAATCTCTTCCTTATTGAATCCATAATGTTTG
>Ga0172366_10002344_pt1 | contig 14832 bp, 11 predicted proteins | sample LakKivSesite69cm_FD_114533 | JGI IMG/M metagenome (GOLD analysis project Ga0172366, IMG submission 114533) | Sediment microbial communities from Lake Kivu, Rwanda - Sediment site 69cm | ecosystem: Environmental > Aquatic > Freshwater > Lake > Sediment | place: Rwanda: Western Province, Lake... | reverse complement strand
CTGACATATTTTTCGTTTTCTTGTCCTATCTCCGCTGCCACGCAATTGATAAAACTATCCTTTATGTCATTCCAGTTGAGTGTCGTAACACCAAAATAAAGTTTTTTGCTCACATTAGTTGCTTTGTGGACATGCGGTGACCATCCTCTTGGTGTTGTGTCGCAGTTGTCCATATGTAGAATATATGTTTTTTTCAGTGTCTTTTTTCCTATGAGATATATTTCGAATTTCCTGTTGAAATATTTATAATTTGTATTTTTGTCATAATAGCGGTATTCAAGTTCATAGTCTTTGTTTATAGGAACAATTCCTCTATTCATTGTGCATCTCCAAAAAAGTGTAACAAGGTTCCCTATATTTGATTTATGATTTTTCTAAGGGACCTTACGCTAAATTTTTTAACCCATGTAATAACTAGATGGATACGGTTCTGGTTTCAAGCCTTTTCTTTCTCTGATTTGTTTAACAACCTGTGGTTGTAAATTCTTTGGTAAAGGCTCAAAACCCATGTTTTCTGTGTTCCAAAGTACACGTCCGCCTGTAGCTGAACGTATGGCTGATGCGAACCCGAACATGTCTGCGACAGGTGCTTTTGCATCAATATTGACTACGTCTCCCTCGGTCGTCATGTCACGCACTACCGCTCTTCTTTGGTTAAGCTCTCTTGTTGCATCTCCCATGATTTCTTGCGGTGTACTTATGAAAACTTTCTGCATAGGCTCAAGCAGTATAGGTTCTGATATTGTTATCGCGCCGTATATTGCGTTTCTGACAGCGGGTATAACCTGAGCTGGTCCTCTGTGAATTGCGTCTTCGTGTAGTTTTGCATCGACTAGTTTAACTAGCAATCCTTGGCATGGTTCTGATGCAGTTGGACCGCTTTTCATGACCTCATCAAAAGCCTCTTTGATAAGTTCCCTTGTCTCAAAAAGGTATTGTATACCTTTTGTTACATCAGCAATCATATTCAGACCGTGTACGCCAAATACTCCTTTTGCGACATCTCTATCCATGCCAAGATCCTGCAAAAGTTTAGCTGATTCTTTTTTGAATTTTTTAACATTCTCAGGTATGTCTCCATTGTATATCGCTTTTACAACGTTCTCTGGGAGTGGTTCAACCTCTATGTAGAAACGGTTGTGTTTGTTTGGTGATTTACCTTCGAACTCATTTGGGCTTTTTTTGCCTACGCATTCTCTATAAACTACGATTGGTTCTGAACAAACGATGTCAACTTTATGCTCATTTCTAATCCTATACTCAGTAATCTCAAGATGTAACTCTCCCATACCTGACATCAGGTTCTCGCCGGTCTCTTGGTTAATTTCAACTTGTATACTTGGGTCAGCTTTGGAAACCATGCGCAGAACTTCAATTAGTTTTGGCAAATCCTTAGCGTTTTTTGCTTCTACAGCTACTGTAACAACAGGCTCGGAAACATGTACGATTTTCTCAAAAGGCTCGGTATCAGGACTAGAACTAACTGTGCTACCAGCGATAGCATCCTTTATACCGGTTGCAGCAACAATGTTACCGGCGCTAACGAAATCAACAGGTATCCTATCAGCACCAACCATCAGATTTACTTGTTGTACGCGGTTTACCTTTGGCATACCAGACACATAGACTTCTTGTCCACGCTCTATTTTACCGCTGAACATACGACCAACGGCAACCTCACCAGCATGAGGATCAATTATAATCTTGTTAATCATCAAAGCAAGAGGGCCCGTATCCTTGCATTCAACCATACTCTTTCCGATTTCGCTTCCTATGTCCCCCTTCCAAATGTGAGGTATCCTGTATTTTTGCGCGACAGCAGGTGATGGTAGGTTATCAACGACCATATCAAGTATAACCTCGTGTATAGGAAGTTTTTTTGCAAGTGATTTTTGATCATTATTTTTGCAATAATCATATATGTCTTTGAAACTAAGCCCTGTTTTTTTCATATAAGGTGCAGAGATAGCCCAGTTGTAAAAAGCAGAACCAAAAGCAACAGTACCATCCTCTACCTTAACAGTCCATTTGCCCTTGAACTCCTCAGGTACCGTCCTATTGACTAACTCGTTAAACTTAGTAATTATCTTAATGAAACGCTGTTGCATCTCCTCAGGTGTAACACGAAGCTCATTTATCAAACGATCAACTTTATTTATGAATAAAACAGGTTTAACCTTTTCACGAAGCGCCTGACGTATAACTGTTTCAGTCTGCGGCATAGCACCTTCAACAGCACAGACTAAGACAACACAACCATCAAGAGCACGCATAGCGCGAGTTACATCACCACCGAAGTCAACATGACCTGGCGTGTCGATAAGGTTAATCAGATAATCCTGTCCCTCAAAATTGTGAACCATCGAAGCAGATGCCGCGTTAATTGTGATACCACGAGCCTGTTCCTGCTCATCATAATCTAAAACTAGCTGCTTACCAGCTAACTCCTCACTCATCATACCGCAGCCAGCGAGCAAGTTATCAGAAAACGTGGTTTTACCATGATCAATATGTGCAGCTGTACCAATGTTACGAATATGATTAAGGTCATTCATCAGATCCTTTGCTTTCTTAATATTGTCCTCTTTTCGTCCCATATCAAACTACCCCAAACAACAACTTCATAAATCTTCTGCAATATTTTTACCTTGCTGATTTAGCGATACGCTCAACATCATTTTTCTTAGCGATAGCAAAAGAAGTAGCATCATTTTTTGACGCCTTTATGATCTCCTCGGCAAGGCAATCTTCCACACCTTTTTTGTTACTACGAGTCGCAGAAATCGCCCCTGTGCATATATTCCTGATGGCTAAGTCAAGGCGTCTCTGCGGTGACACATCAACAGCCTTTGGAACAGATATGCCACCATACTGCAACCTGGTTGTCTCCTCTTTTGGTGCAGCATTTTGAAGTGCATCAACAAGAACCTGAACTGGATTGGTTTTAGTCCTGCTATCAATTATATTGAAAGCGTCTCTAACAACCTTGTACGCCTTAGCTTTTTTACCATTGTAATTTTCAGTACGCATCAAATTATTTATCAAACGGTCAATAATGGACATTTTGGATTTACCAAAAATCTTGTTTGCATAAACTCCGCCCATGAAAACTTTTCTGGTATCTAAATTAATATACTTAGCAAGTCCTCTATCCTCAATTTTCACTGTGCTCATGTCATACTTTGATAAAACCGGAAAGAAATCATTTTCATTTTTGTTCCTAATTCCCTCTGTCATAACTACCTTCTCATTGGTTTCTCAATTTTACCTTCAACTAGTTCCTGAAGAGATACGTCATTAACTTTAATGACTTTGAATCTAACACCAGGGATATCTCCGTAACTTCGACCCATTCTGCCGCCAATGCCCTCAACAAGTACTTCATCATGCTCATCAATGAAACCAATTGCTTTATTACCAGGAGCAAAAGCAGTAATCTGTCTACCGTTTTTAATAAGTTGCACTTTGACACATTTACGGATCGCAGAGTTTGGCTGTTTTGCCTCAACACCAACTTTTTCGATAACTATGCCTTTTGCCTGTGGAACGCCCTCCAGAGGATCAGCCTTTTGTTTAAGGTGTAGAACTCGCTTTTTATAGTATCTACTACTCCAGCGTTGTTGTTTCCTGTTTTTCTTGAGTTTTCTTGCAGCGTTAATTCCTTTTCCCATGGTTCACCCTACAGATAAGGTTAAGCCAGTATGCACTTTTAATATTTAAATGCTTAGTTCTAAAATTAAGATTTTTCCCCTATTAAAAGTGAATTAACTATAGTAAAGATGTTTTTCAAAAAATTTACAGTGTTTTATATGTTCTGTAACCATTTGAATCAATGAAAAGTGCTTTTTCCTCCAAAACATTAAAATTTTCTATTTCGACGAAAGATGTCATGTCCACCTTCATATGAGTATCATAGGAAACTCTTGGTCCTGATATCGAAATATTGAGCGATGTATTGCTTCCGTCATCCTGGAATAAACGTAAATGATTGGTAGTCTCTATGCCAAAGTTCTGATTAATTTGAACATTCATGTCAGTTGAAGTGCATGCGCATTCAACCGGAACCCAGCCGTTGTTATCAATATCTCCTCCGACAAAAACTTCTGCCCATGCATGCGCAACAGCAAATGTCACATTACTCGTCGAATCAATTAAGTATCCTCTAATAAATCTTGAGGGTATGCCAACTGAGCGGCATAGAGATATGTATAAAAATGATAGATCATCGCAATCTCCTGTTTTCTTATTTATTGTTACACTAGATGGTTGCACGCTATTGTCTGTATAATGAGTTTGATATACTGTGTTTTGTTTAAGCCAGATGAAAAGGTTTTTTGCTAAAATAAAAGAGTTATTTGTACTGATTTGGTTTTGTACGTTTTGAGCAACTGATTTTATGCTTGGGTTATTCGGATCGATATAAATAGTGTTTTTAACGGATTGTTCTTGTGTATATTGAACAAAAACATCTGGATAACGTGTTTTGATTTCATCTAAAGTTAATGCATTAACTCCATTTAGATCAGATATAAGAAAGCTTTCTGAGACGACAATTGCATTAACACCAAGTTCGTAGTTATTGCTGTTCTCTCCGCTTATATTCCACCGTATAATTGTGTTATTTGTGAGATTAACTGTTTTGTAATCATGTTGGTATAGTATTTTTTCTGATACAGGTCCGGTTAATACCTCTGGTAGATCGCAATCATAATTTATCCCAAAATTACCAGTGCCACTGCAATTTATATCGTAGCCGTATCTTATTTTATATTGAATTCTAACTGGATTACTCTCATAAGTCACACTGCCATCATTTAAATTAAAATAATCCATGCATCCTGTTGTACTAGCTATCAAAAAAATGAGAATCGAAATCGATATACCAACTATTTTTTTACCCATAAATCTATCTTCTAAAAAGACCTTTTTTAACGTTATGAGCATTACGATATTTGCATCCCTGGTTCATCGGGCATTTAACGCATTCTGGGTTGTTTTCATGGCAGAAGTTTTCACCGAGTTTATCCAAGGATTCTAGATAGCGGTATACGTTTTCTTTCATCTTCTCAGCTTCTTTAGCTAGAAAACTTATTGTGTCATCTGGTTTGCTTGTGGAAACCCATCCTAATCTGTTTGCCACCCTGTGTACGTGTTCTGCTTTTGCAGTAAAATTATTATTGTTCTTCTGAGGCTGATCTGCTGTAGGAGTTTTTGTTTGTTGTTGAGGTGCTGGTACAGGCATCTTAGGTATTTTTGGTACATAATTTGAGTCACTCTCGCCCTTGAATACAGTAACTGACTTACCACCATGACTAGTCTCCCTAGTACGAATATCGACCATTATAGGTATCTGCATGGATGCACCGGAGATAAGAGCGACACCTATAGGTAATCTCTGTATCTCATCAGCTGTATGGGTAGTTAAACCCTCAACCGATTGAACAATAGCCTTAAGGTCATTTGGGTTAGTAACCTTCAGAATAATATTTGTGTTGCACTGAGAAATAATATTTTTATCTATCTTTGCTGGACGTTGGCTAACGACGCAAAGTCCCATACCAAACTTACGCCCTTCAGATGCAACTGTCCTAAGCATACTAGATGAGACAGAGTTACCAAAACCACGTTCAGGGCAATAGTTATGTGCCTCTTCGACAATCAGTAGAAACGGTGGTATTTTCCCTGCTTTTCGGTCCTCAAATAACTCTTTTGTTAGACGCGCTACAACCACATCCTGTATATCAGGTGGTACACCTTTCATGTTTATTACTGAGCATTTTCCTTTTTTAACAACCTCGTCAGTGGAAGTACCTTTTTCAGAAAAAACACCTATTGACTCTAATGATTCAAGAGACGCTATAACATTCCATTTCGCACCGCTTTTACTTTGATTAACAGCATCTATTATGTCCCTTATGTTGTAAACCTGTTTGAACTCTTTCACTTCTTTGATAGCCTGGTACAAAACACCTATCTGCGGCCCTGAGAGTTTAGCTGATAACAGATCTATTATTTCTCGTGCTTCAAGGTTCACACCCTTCAGTGTTAGATGTTCTACCTCAGTACGGCTGCTAAGAGGAGAATATTCAACTATTTGACTAGAGTACTCATGTGGTTTAACACCGTACTTTTCCATGTTTTTTTGGTCTTTTTTTTCTTTGTTGGGATATTTTATTGAAATATATTCTCCATGTGTATCAATTATTGCAAGTGGCACTTTTTTCTTCAAGAGCTCTTCAACAAGTACACCACAGGCGTAGCTTTTGCCACCACCTGTTTTAGCTAGTATGCATACGTGTTTCTGAACCATTGAGTCTATATTGAGATAAACAGGTAGGTTATGACCTTTTAACAGACCGACATATGCCCCGCTATCCTTTTCAGCATGCAAACTAAGCACATGTCTGATAAGCCCCTCGTCAGCAGGTATTATCTTACTACCAGCCTCAAAAGGAGTACGAGGAACCTGAAGATTACCTGACTTATCCCTATAACCAATTACACCAGCATAAGCAGAAAGATCACTTTTAACATAAGGTATTTCTCCACTGCTTTTTAGAGTTGATGCATCTGCAAACTTCAGATCAGAATATCTTTTAATATCCATAACTTGAGCTAGTATGTAGCCTTCTCTATGTGGTGCAGCAACGTAATCAAATTTACGTATGCTATGGCCATTAACAGTAAAATTAAACTCAGTCGAACCGACATCTCCATATATAACGCCGACAAAATCTTCTTTTTGTTGAGGCATCCATTACTCCTTTTACTAGACTAATATAGCATTTATTATTTTAGTCTTTGCATTTTTTGCCCAGCTCGCTAGGCAAACCAGCAAACCTTGTAAGTGCTTCGATTTCCATAAAATGTAAATTAGCAGGAACAACAATCGTATGAAGAGGAGCACCGAAATCCATTTTTTTCAAAAAAGAGACACTGTTAGCAACAACCACTGGATTATCTGAGCCTGCACGTGCTACAACGCAAGCCACACTATCCTCACCTAGAACATGTTCTCCCCGTTTCTTTTCCATCTCTAAAAGCAACTCCAAACCCTCATTAGCAGTCATAAACCTGTTTTTATCTGCCTGTATATCAAGAAGAACAAGCGTATGCAACCCCATTTTCTTATTATCTCTAATAACCTCATAGGGACTTGTTGGGAAATAATTTTTTTCAGGAAAAACCAAAGTTGTTGTTCTGCCAAACTTGTAGTTCTGCAAACCAAGCAAACCAGGTACAGCAGTCGCAATACTGCTACTATGTATAACTTTTGTTTCAATACCGTTGTTAGCAGCTCTAAGTCTCAGATCAACATGAGTAGTAGCAGTCATAGGATCACCGCAAGTCAAAAAAACAACCTTTTTGTTTTTAGCAAAATCTAGGATTTCATTTCCCTTCTCAGTATCGTCTCTAGATAAAATTTCTACAGTTTTGCCTATTGTTTTCTCAATTTTTTTAATATCGGTACCAACAAGTTTAGCAGTATAAAACTCAGCATAAACCTTATCACAATTTTTAATCTCATCTAAAGCTTTCAATGAGATGTCTTTTTCGTCGTAAAGACCAAGACCAACAAATACTAATTTACCTTTTGCCATAATTAAGACTATTACCGTTTAATCATATGATGTACAAAAACTTTTGTTTTATATTCTATGAATCAAACCCATTAAATACAATTAATTTATTCACAAAAAATATGGATGAGTCTAAAAATAAATCTAGAGATATCTTACCAATATTTTTGATGGGATGTTTATTCGTTGTAATTCAAGGACTGGCTTTGTTGATAGTGAAACCTTTTGTTGCAGCCGGTATGCAAGCCTTTGAGGATGTAAACGATCCGTTAAACCTAGTATATATATTTGCAATATTGTTAACTTTCACAGTCATCATACTTGTGATTGCCAAATACTGGAAAAAAAAGATACTGCACATTCTTCTCTTGGGAGCAATAGGTTACACCGTTTTTTTTGCTTTTTTCCTGCCTATTCTTGGTATTATCCTGCCTGATTTGCCATTATGGTTTTATTTATTTATCTCAGCTCTTGCAACATTTATTCTATTGTTAGCATTGATTAAATTCCCTGAATGGTATGTAATTGATATATGCGGGATTATGGTAGGCGCTAGTGCTATAACGATACTAGGTATTTCCCTAGGTGTTCTTTTAGTAATAATCCTGCTAATCGGCTTAGCTATCTACGATGCTATATCTGTTTACAAAACCAAACACATGATTGATCTAGCTGACACTGTTGTAGATCTTAAACTGCCTGTTTTGTTGGTTATACCAAAGATCAGAGACTACTCGCTGATAAAAGAAACCAAGAGTTTAAAAGAAAAACTAAAAGACGGTGAAGAAAGAGATGCTTTCTTTATGGGACTCGGCGACGTAGTTATGCCGGGTCTTCTTGCCGCATCAGCTTATCGTTTCATAGAAAATGGTTTACCAATAGCAATATCTGTTATGATTGGCACACTCGCTGGTTTTGCTTTGTTAATGACTTTTGTCATAAAAGGCAAACCACAAGCAGGTCTACCATGTCTGGGTGGTGGTGCTATATTGGGCTATATAATATCAAGTCTTTATTATCATGGACAACTAGTAGGTCTCAACTTTTTTTTCTAAAAAATTTTTAGTAATGTGTTTTAAAACTGCAGTTTTCACACCAAACGTCTTTATCAAAATGATTCAATTTTTTTCCGCACTTTGGGCAATTGGTTTTTTCTATGAAATGCTCAAGCCATATGTCTCTAACTTGCGGTACCGTCTCATTTTCTATGCGGCTTAGCATGTCTTTTAACTCCGGCGTGGTTGCAAGTTCATTCAAACTAGAAAAATTTATTTTCCCTGGTTTTTTGGGAGTATAAGAATCATATGAAACAGTAACAGTCGAAGTATCACCTGTTGCTTTTTTATTTTTGATAAGTAGTGCAGCTAAAATAACACCGCTAATCAAACCACCAAGATGGGCATAGTGAGCTGTTGTATCTTGAACATCAAGCCATACTATGAATGTTTCAAATGCAGCAAAAATAATAGCAGCATACAATACCTTGATCCGTGTGATAAACATTATACCAACTGGTATTGGCATAACAACTTCGTCCCGCGGGTAAGAGTAAGCAAAAGCACCGAGAATACCAAAAATAGCACCAGATGCACCAACAAGTAAGGTGTTTGATCCAAGATTAAGTAGTGAATGAGTTAACGCGCCGCATACACCGGTAATGAGGTATATCGCTAAGAATTTCTTTGCCCCTATTCTTTGCTCAAATGCCATGCCCATGAAGAAAAAAACTATCATGTTACCTATTATATGAGCAAAACCACTATGCACAAACATCGAAGTAAACAAGGTATAGATATTGGGCAAGTACTCCAGTGAGAGATAGATAGGTCTAAAACCAAGATCAACAATTATTGTACTAACCAAACGTCCGTAAATCTCCTCATGAAAAACTAGGGTTAGAATAAAAACAATTAGATTTGCTATAAGTATTGCATACGTCATCATCCATTTTTTAAGATAAGCAATTATCAATGCACCGATCATTATGCATATCGCTATTATGGAAATCGGATGCAAAGGAAAAAATATCATGCCCATTTTCTTTTTCTCCAATCTCGAGCTATAACAACGAAAGTCAGTGTAAATATAACTATAATATAAATAGTGTTCTGATACTTCACAGGTGTTTCTGAATTTTGTAAACCTATTTTAGAAAAATTTATGTTTAAAAAATCTGGTTCAGATGGATTAGACTTAGAAAAACTAATTTTAGAAAAATTACGATCCCAATCATAAAAGAAAACACTAACATAATAACCCGCAACTTCCTCATTTTCTATTATAACACCTGCTTCACGATTACGAACGACAGAATCTTCATTCCAGTTAACACTAGATATCAAAACAGATTTGTTATCAACTATCATACCTTTGTTGTGAATATTGGCGAAATAAGACCAGTTTGTAAATATGAATTTTACCTCAATACCATTTTTCTCAAAATATTTTTTCGTTAAAATACATTTTATATTAGTATCCTCGTAGTCAGGATTATAGTTCAATATAACTTTAACATCTACGCCAGACAGTGATTTATTTACAAGAAGTTCAACAAAAGGGTTAATTCTATCATCCCAGTCTCTATATATGTACATCTGTTGAATGTAGATACTGTTATTTGCAGATTTTATCATATCACATATTGCGTTATAACTTGTATCTGGTGAGAAAACAGGTGTAACAGAAAAATTTCCGCTGAAGTTACCTTGTTTGAAACTAGGAACATATATGCCTTTTATCACAGTTTCATCCATACAGAAATCAGGTGATAATGAATAGTTATACTCAGAGAAACTAAGGCTATCACATCTCTCTGGGTTATAATCCTCCATAAAAACATCTAGGAAATATTCTGCTACATCGGTGTTTCTGATGACAACACCCCAATCGCGGTTACCAAAACTTGGATCAACTGGTACACCTGTTTTAGCCCAGTTGCAGCTCTCAACAATCACAGTTTTATTATCAATCACCAGATATTTACCATGGTCAAAAGTATATCGTGCATAGATTTTTTTTGCTTTGTCATTTACTATTAATCTGACTTCTCCACCATAGTCTAATATCTTTTTAAGTATCACTTTTTCTCTGTCATCTATCCCACCTACAGGGGAACCTTCTGCAAATATTTTCACAGAAACATTTCTTTTCAACGCTGCAACAAGCTCGTCGCAAAGAAACGGGTTTGTGAACTCGTATATGTTGAAATATATTGATGTGTTTGCTTTCCTAAGTTCATTGACTATCACTTCATAACTACAATCAGGTGAAACAAAAGTTGTCACATTGCACAACCCTGAGATTTTTAAATAAGGTAAATCTGTTTGACCTATGCCATATCTCCTGGGTTGAATCCAATCATTAGAGGTATCAGTATCAACCGGTATTCCTTGGCTAAAAACTCTTTTTAATATGACTCCTTCTTTGGAATCAGGTACTGTTGAACCATTCCATCCAATAGGATTACTTTCATTAATTTCTCCGTATGCTATTACATCTATTGTATGATTATACATGTTTTTTAATGCAACAACCGAGCCTTTGTTTGCTAAAACAAATTTTTTGTCTGCATACAATTGTGGTATCTCTTCATTTGAGTCTACATAATATTCGAAATCAGGGTTTTTTCCCATCTCCCAAAAATATGCTGTGGCGTTTTGCGTGACTATTATAGATTGATTTGATAACAGAGTTGTGTTTTCTGGAAAAACTATTTTGATTTGTTTTATTTTACTTTTGTAAGGCTGATTTGTTAAATACCAGCTTGAGATATCAATATCGGTGTTAGATGGGTTGTATATTTCAATGAACTCATTATTTATCCCTGGATGTGTATGATAGTAAACCTCTGTAATCAATATCCTTCTAGATTGCTCTGAAGGCAGTGTATTATATATATTGACCTTTACAGACAGTTCATTATTTGTTTCGTCTAGTTCATCTATATTGTTTTCCTCATCTACTATAACAAAGATTGTATGACTACCTGATTTTACTTTTATAGTATCCCATTCTACGGAGGGGTATTTCTGGTATTTATCAACCGAATCATAGTATTTTTGTCCAATAAAATGTTCTTTGTCTATAATATCATAATAAAAATTTACATAAACGTCTGAGGCGTCTTCATTTCCAATGTTTTTAAGATAAGCTTTTATTCTTATGGTTTCGCCTTGTGCATTTAACTCGTTTTCTTTGTCTCTTTCATCATAGATTTTTATGTTTGGTATGGTAAGATCAGGTGCTAGTAAATCAACCTTTAAAGTTATAGTGTCTGTTTCTCCAACGTCTTCTCTAGATGTTACATTAACTGTTATGCTTACTCCTTTGCAGTCATGTTGCTGGCAAGGAATTACGTGTAGATATGTATCATATCTTTCTCCGGGTTCTAGTGTTAAACTGTATTTTGTAAGTGTTGCATGCCAACCACATGATACATTTTTTACTTCAATATCTAATATATCTTGGAAATCACCTTCATTTGTTATAGACAGAGGTATATTCAGTGTTGAATTTCTTCTAACAAGATAAAAAGTCTCTGGTGAATATACATCAACTTTGTATCGCCCTTGTTTTATAGTTAAATTAGATAAAACATGTATTATGCTACCGTTTTCATCTAAAAATTTTATTGTATAGTTCGATCCAACTGGTGAAGTTATTTTGAAATACCCTGGTTTTGAAACCAAACCATCATCTACGGGGTTGTTTTCTGTGAAATACAATCCTGTTACAACACCAGAATCATTTTCGATTAAAACCGTTTTGTTCTCTATGTATGTATTGTTTTTTTCTGCTATGTCTACAACGAAGCCGCCTGCAGTACCATTAATTGTTGAATTATCCATATCAAGTAAAGATAATTTCTTAGATGTTTCGTATGTCGAGTTTTCTCTTCTGATTTTTATAGTAACATATGCTGTGTTATTTTTTTCTATGTTGTTTTTATATTCTAGGTAATCTTTTTTGAATCTAAGATACAACCATCCTGACCAGTTGCCTTTCTGATCTGTGGTTATGTTGTATACATAGTAGTTTGAGTACATCCATTCGTTTCCATTCCATGTCTGTGTAGCATATGCTTCGTTTGAATGATTGCCTTTTACAAATGCTTTGATTTGGTAGCTCTCGTTTTGTAGATAGGTACTTATGTTTATTCTAACAGCAAAAGGTATGCTGTATATTGAACCGTTTTGTATTTTTGATATGTATCTAGGGAACAAATCTATCTTTAGATTTGGTGTTAGTAAAAAACAATTTATTTCACCTGGCGTAGGTTTTATTCCATCGTAAAAATCTATGCTTGAGTCATTATTGTATGAATCTACTTGTCTGCATAGTGAATGCCCTTCATCTATAAGATTTGCGGGCGAACCCGGGACATCAAGGTAATCAATACCCCATTCAATGGCATCTATAATTTGTTCTGTTTCATCTTTTAGTATTAGTTTATCGTTGTTGTTTCCTAAGCCATTGCCTATGCTTAGATCATCAACGTATATTCGTATCGCAGTGTTTGGTATCGAAAAGTTTTCGTAGATTTTTGTTTCATGGTCAGCTATTATTGCGTATCCATTTGGCGGTATAATTGTTGTGCCGTTTCCATTATCTGTGTCTCCTTCCAGGAGATCTTCTAAGTTGTTGTCTGTTATGCTCCAGCCTGAAATGTTTATTGATTGATTTGTCGGATTGTATAGTTCTATCCATTCGTTGTAGTTGTCATCTTGGGTTGGGTTGTACATAACTTCGTTTATCACAATATTTGATTGTGTGCCAGAGTTTGCTATTTGATTTATTAATAAAAATATAAAAAATGAAATAAAAATAAGGAGCGAGAGCCTCAAATGCATATTCTTTTTCGACATAGAAACCCCCTAATTTTTTATAGAGGGCGGAGAGGGACTTGAACCCTCGTAAACAGATCTGCAGTCTGTCACATAGCCGCTTTGTTACCCGCCCACCATATTTTTGGAATAAATTAGTATAAAAACAGGGTTTATTAAAGGTTTTTGAAGGGTACTCAGTAATCATTAATTACCTTGCAACATAATACTCTAGAATGAAAAACATATGAAAAAACAATCACTTTTAGTTATAGAACACTGCGAACCAGAGCTTTCTGAATGGTTAATTCTTGAATACAAACATGCAGCTAAAATATGGCCTGGAGAAACTTTATTCACAAAAGTTGATGATAAAAAAACTATAAATGAATTAAAAAAACTTGGTAAAGTTGAAAAACAAAAAGCAAAAGAAATTTTACAAGACAAAAAAGGCATATTGCTTGATCCACAGGCAAAAAAACCTTTAATAACAAAAGATTTTTCAAAAACGGATGCAATTATCGTCGGTGGAATACTTGGTTATGAGAAACCAAAAGGTCGAACGAAAAGATTGATTAGCGATAAATCTGGTTTTGAGGCAAGGCATCTTGGCAAAACACAACTAACTATAGATGGTGCTGTTTTTGTTGCAAAAGCAATCTCACTAGGTTTAAGACTTAGTGATATTGAAATAGCACGTGAAATAGAAATCGTTCATGACAATGTACATTCTACGATACTACCATTTGGCTATCCTATAATTAACAATAAACCTGTGATTACACCAGGGTTAGTTGAATACATCACGAGATACTAAGTTTTTTATCAAATTCCATTCGTTGTCTTTTCCATTCCAGGTGTTCGACTTCCCTCCCCTGCATACATTTTATGAAAAAATATAAGTCCTGGCTGTTATTTTATTTAATGGAAAGCACTGCACAATTGAAGGTGTCCTAAGATGAAGAATGATGAATATGCGATTTACATTATGAAAGGCAAGAAATGTATCAATAAGTTTAAAAAAGATAAGAGTGGATGGAGCCTAACAATTTCTACGGGTCGTGTGTTTCCTTGTACTTGTGAGCAGATGGTTTCTCATTTACTTCCTGCTTTAGCATTTGGAAGCCGGAAGGGTATAACAGTTAAGGTCGTTCCTGATGAAAAAATTGAAGTTCTATAAGAATTCAATAGATTATTTGCTCTTAAATCTACTATTTTTAGTTCAACAGGAGTAAATGTTTAATTTTACATGTATTTTGGTGTTCGACTCTCTTCCCCTGCACTATTAATAACTTATCAAAAACTATAACACAAATCACAGAATTAAAAAAATAAAAAAAAGAAGAAAAGAGAGATGTAATTTTTGTTAGAAGTCTCATTTACCTCTTTTTGAGGTATGGAAGACCGGTTCTTTTGTTCACACCAACAGT
>Ga0172366_10002341_pt1 | contig 14838 bp, 12 predicted proteins | sample LakKivSesite69cm_FD_114533 | JGI IMG/M metagenome (GOLD analysis project Ga0172366, IMG submission 114533) | Sediment microbial communities from Lake Kivu, Rwanda - Sediment site 69cm | ecosystem: Environmental > Aquatic > Freshwater > Lake > Sediment | place: Rwanda: Western Province, Lake... | reverse complement strand
CGAAGAGCTGCGCCAGCACATCGACGAGGCGCTCAAGTCCATGGAAAAGGGTGCCAACCGCAAAGAGGCCGCGCGCGTGGCTATCGTCATCGGCGCCATCGTGCTCGCGGTTGGGGCGGTCATATACCTGCTTGGCCGGTAGCTCTCTTCATCGACGGCCCGATCGCGCCCGTCGCTCGCACCTACTTGCTCGGCCGCCGCTGCACAAGGAGCGACGCGGCCACGGCGAGCGCGATCACGCCGAGCACGACGGCGAGCGACACCGACACCGGGATGATGAGCCAGGGCGAAAGCACGATCTTGACGCCGATGAAGGCGAGCACGGTGGCGATGCCGTGATTCAAGTAGACGAGCCTTTGGGCCAGGCCCGAGACCAAAAAGTAGAGCGAGCGCACGCCGAGGATGGCGAACACATTCGACGTGAGCACAATGAAGACGTCCGTGGTGACGCCGAAGATGGCAGGAATGGAATCCATGGCAAAGGTCACGTCCACGGCCTCAACCACAATGAGCACGGCGAGAAGCGGGGTGGCCCACAGCTTGCCATCCCGGCGAACGAAGAAGTGCGGTCCGGTGTCGTCGTCGGCGACGCGCACCAAGCGGCGGAACAGGCGCAGGGCGGGACTGCGCGCGGGATCGATTTCGGCATCCTTGCGAAACGCCATTCTGAACGCTGCATAGATGAGGAATGCCCCGAACAGGTAGAGCACCCAGCGGAAGCGGTGGACCGCGACCGCGCCGGCAGCGATGAAGAGTCCGCGGGTGACCACCGCCCCCACGATGCCCCAGAACAGAACCCGATACTGATGGGCACGCGGCACGCGGAAGTAGGAAAAGATCATGAAGAAGACGAACAGGTTGTCGGTCGAAAGCGCGAATTCGAGGAGGTAGCCTTGGGTGAACTCCAGGCCCTTGGGCCATCCGTAGCGGAGCACGACGAAGGCGTTGAACCCCGCCGCCAAGACCATCCACACCGTCACCCACAGCCCCGCCTCGCGCACGCGCATCTCGTGCGCATGGCGGTGAAAAACGCCCAAATCAAGCGCCAGCGCGGCCACAACCACGAGAGCAAACAACCCCCAAGCGCCGGCGGAAGTCATCGGGCGGAAGCATCCAGGGGGCGGCCCGGCGGCGCAAGCCGGACCTTGACGGAGGCCGGGGATGTGGGCGCGGGCGCGCGGAACGCATCCGACATGCAGCCGGCAATCGCGCCGGTCTTCTCGCGCAGGTAGATGATGGCGGCCAAGGCCGCAAGGAGCATGAGAACCCGACCCAAAGTGCGCTTGGGTATGAAGGCACGCCAACCCTTGCGGGGGAAGTCGTCTTCCTCGCGCGCGGGCTCGTGGTCATCGGAATCGAGGCTCACGATGCGGTCCTCATGAGGTGGTGCACGCGTAGGCGAGGCTTGCGCTGGCCCCGGAACTCGTCGACCTCGGTCGCGCCAATCACGTCGAGGCGCGCGCCCTGCCCCGGATCCTTGTCGGCCATGCCGAAGGCGATGGCGTCGCTCACCACAGCACCTTCGGCGAGGGTGAGCTGCAGATGCGACGACCCCACCACCCGCGTGCTGCGTGCGACCACGCCGGGCACGGCGATCAGCGGCTCGCGGTTGGCGCTGCCGAAAGGCGCCATCCGCAAGATCTCCTCGGCCTGCACCAGATCCAGCTCCTCCAGGCTGGCGACGGCATCGACCTCGACGGGCGCCTTTGCCGCGTTCGCACCGAAGTGATCGCGCGCCGCGGTCACGAAGGCCTCGCGAAAGGCCGGCAGGTTCTTCTCGGGCAAAGCGAGGCCGGCCGCCATGGAATGCCCCCCATAGAGCGAAAGGTGCTCCCGGCAGCGCGCGAGCTCCCGGCACAGGTCGAACCCGCCCAGGGTGCGCGCCGATCCCCTGCCCTGCCCTTCGCGCAAGCCGAACACCACCGCCGGCTTCCGGTACTTCTCCCCCAGCTCGGCCGCAATCACGCCCACCACGCCCTGGTGCCAGCCTTCTGCCCCCAGCACCAGCGCCGGATCCGCGTCGAATGCCTCGGCGCCCATCACCGCCTCGGACCAGATGCGCTCTTGGATCTGCTGGCGCTCGCGATTCATGTCGTCGAGATCCGAGGCCAGACGGGTCGCCGTCGCTTCATCACCGGCCAGCAGGAGATCCAAGGCGCGTTGTGAGTCGCCCAGCCGGCCCGCGGCGTTGAGGCGTGGAGCGAGGCGGAAGCTGACCTCGGTGGTGCCGAGCTGCCCGCCGTTGACAAGCCCGGCCACCTTGGCCAGGGCCGCGAGGCCGGGCCGCCGCAAGCTTCCAAGCTCGCGCAAACCGGCCGCCACCAGGATGCGATTCTCATCGAGAAGCGGCACCAGGTCGGCCACGGTGCCGAGCGCGACCAGGTCGAGCCAGGGACGCGGATCGAGCTTGTCGCCCGCAGGGTGGCCCTCGCCGCGCAGGCGGGTGCGCACGGCCGCGCCCAGGTAGAAAGCGACCCCGCACGAGGCCAGCCCCTTGAAGGCGAAGGTGTCGTCCTCGCGGTGGCAGTTGAGCATGGCGAAGGCCCGACTCTCGCCGACCGGCACGTGGTGGTGGTCGATGACGATGACGTCCACCCCGCGCCGCCGGCACTCTGCCAAGGACTCGTCGTCGCCGGTGCCGCAATCTGCGGTCAGAACCAGGGCGCACTTCTCGGCGATGAAGGCCGCGGCGTCGTCGGGCGAGAACCCGTAGCCGGATGCGCGCCGGGCCGTACGCACCGCCACATCGAGCCCGAGGGCACGCGCCATGAGCACGAGGATGGCCGCACCGGTGACGCCGTCGACGTCGTAGTCGCCGAAAACCCCCACCTTCTCACCACGCTTCTGCGCGTTCACGATGCGGTCGATCGCCCGATCCAGGTCTGCCATGCCGACCGGCGGGCGTAGATGCGAAAGCCGCGGCGAAAGGAAACGCGTCGCGCGCTCGGGGGAGGAAAAACCCCGCGCTGCCAGAATGCGGGCGGTGAGCTTGCGCAAGCCCAGGCCGGCCGCGAGTCCCCGCGCGCTGTCTTCGTCCGCTGCTCTGACACGCCAAGCTTCGGCCATGGCCGGCTCGGGCTAGGTTTCTACGGGCTCTTCTTCGTCGCGACGTACAGGCTTGCGGCGCTCCGGGCGCGCCGCGTGGCGCTTCTGCATGGCCACGTACTTCTCGTTGAGCCAGATTAGGATCGGGCTGGCGATGAAGATCGAAGAGTAGGTACCGACGATCACGCCCACGTTCATGGCGAAAGCGAAGTCGCGGATGACGCCCGTACCGAAGATGTTCATGGCCAGGGTCACGAAGAACACGGTGGCCGAGGTCAGGATGGTACGCGACAGGGTCTCGTTGACGGCGTGGTTGACCACGCGGTCGAACTTGCGGTCGCGGTACTTGGCGGCGTTCTCGCGGATTCGGTCGAAGACGACGATGGTGTCGTTCATCGAAAGTCCGATGATGGTGAGGATGGCCGCCAGGGTGGTGAGCGAGAACTCCTTGTAGGTCACGGCGAAGGCCCCCACCGTGATGATCGCGTCGTGGAGCAAGGCCACGATGGTGCCGGGACCGTAGCGGAAGTCGAAGCGGAAGGCGACGTAGATGACGATGAGCAAGATGGCGCCGAGCATGGCGCGCACGCCGTCGACTTGAAGCTGCTTGCCGGCCTTGGCGCCGACAGAGGAGACCTGGGGAATGGCTTTCACGGTGCCCGCCCCCAGCTTGGCGTCGATGGCCTTGCGTATCTCGCCTTCCATGCCGATGAGGGTGGCTTCATAGGTGTAGTCCTGCGGCGGCCCGAAGGGCTGCACTTGCGCCACCTCCGATCCTGCCGTCTTGAGCGCCTCGGAGATGACGCTTGGTTCGACGCTGCGGTCGAAACGCAGATAGACCTTGTCACCGCCCTCGGAGGATTCGAACTTGCGCAGACCCGCCTCGCCCACGCGCGCGAGCTTGGCCTCGACCTTCTTGACCTGCTCGGCGGACATGACCGACACCGCGCCCAGGCGGATCATGTAGCTGATGGTCGAGCCTTCCGTGCCGTACTTCACCACGTCGGCGTTGTGCAAACCGGCCGCGGCCATGGCGCTGCGCACGTCGGCGGGTTGCACCTGCCGGCTGAACTCGATGACGACCTCGGTGCCGCCCTTGAAATCCACACCCCAGTTGAGCATGTGGCCGCGGTCCTTGAAGACGAAGGCGTTGAGAGGAAGCATCGCGATGCTCAAGATGACCAGGATGAGGGAAACCCCGATCCAGTACTTCTGGGTTCCGATGAACTCGATCGAGGTTCCCGACCTGATGACTTCGAAGAATTTCTGTTGCCCGGTCATCGACGTGTCTCCTCGAAGCTAGATCGAAAGCGTGGTTCTGACCGACCCGCGGCGATTCACCAGCACCTGGAACATCCAGTGCGAGATCCACACCGAAGTGAGCAAATTGGTGACGATGCCGACGAGCAGGGTGACGGCGAAGCCGCGGATGGGGCCCGAACCGTAGGAATAAAGGACGATGCCGGCCACGAAGTTCGTGACGTGGGCATCGAACACGGTCCAGAAGGCGCGCTGGAAACCGGCGTCGACGGCGGTGCGCGGCGACTTGCCCAGGCGCAGCTCCTCGCGGATGCGCTCGTAGATGATGATGTTCGAATCCACCGCCATACCGATGGTGAGCACCAAGCCTGCGATGCCGGGCAAGGTCAGCGAGGCCTCGAAGGCGGCGAGAATCGCGATCATGAAGAGCACGTTGAGGCTCATGGCCAGGTTCGCGATGAAACCGGAGACGCGGTAGTAGATGAGCATGAAGAGAATGACCGCCGTCGCGCCGATGGTCATGGACGTCTTGGCCTTGTCGATGGCGTCCTGGCCCATGGTGGCGCCGACCTGGGTTTCGAACGACTTCTTGAGCGGGGCGGGCAGCGCGCCCGAACGCAGCACGCCGACCAGGTCCTTCACCTCTTGCTGCACCTTGAAGGGATCGCCATAGCCGCCCATGGTGATACGGCCGCGCTCGGCGATCTTGGACTCGATGACCGGGGCGCTGGTGATCTTCTCGTCGAGGACCACGGCCATCTTGCGACCCACGTTCTCGCCCGTCAGCTTCTCCATCATGTTCGCCCCTTGGCGATTCATGGTGAAGGCGACCTCCGGGCGGCCCATCTCGTCCCAGCTCTCGTCGGCATTGGCCAGGTACTCGCCGGTGACGCCGGCGCGCTTCTTGAGCAGGTAGGTGCGTATGTAGCGATCCGGGGTTCCCTCCGTGACCTCGCGCGGGCTCATGGTTTCGAGCCCAATCTCACGGTCATTGGGAACCGCCAAGTCGCCGGTGAGTCCGGCAATGAACTTGGTCAGCTCGTCCTTGTCCTTTTCCTTAACGCGCAGATACACGTCCTCGTGCTGCGCGCCGGAGTGCTTCTCGGTCCACGACTCGGGTACCACCTCGATAGGACCGTCCTTGGGCACCGACGCGGCGACCTTCTTCATATAGTCCGAGTCGTCGTCCACGATCTTGAACTCGAGCTGGGCGGTGCGGCCGATGATGTTCTTGATGCGGTCGAAATCCGCCTGCTTCAAACCCGGCAGCTCGACCACGATGTCGGTGCCCTTCTTGATGATGGTGGGCTCGGCCACGCCGAACTTGTCGACGCGGCCGCGGATGGTCTCGATGGCCTGGCGCAGGGCCAGCTCCTCCACCTCCGCGACCCGGTCGGAATCGTACTTGAGGTTGACCGTGCCGCTCGCGGGATCGCGTCCTACCACGTCGAGGTCGCGGCGGAAGAGCTTGAGGGTTTCCTCGTCGAGCTTGCCCATCTCGGCCGGCACCTTGAAGGTGATGGCGATGTCGTCGCGGCCGTTGCGCACCACGGTGAAGTCGGCGCCCTTCTTGCGCAGCGCATCGTCAAGGTCGTTGGCCAGGCGGTCGACCTTGCCTGACACGGCCTTCTCGATGTTGACCTCGTAGACCAGGTGCAGGCCGCCCTGCAGGTCGAGCCCGAGCTGAATCCGCTTCGAGAAGTACTTCTGGATGAAGGCCGGCCGCTTCTCCTCCGGTACCACCGTGGGCACGAGGTAGAGAACAGCCAAGACAATCGCCGCGCCATAGAGCGCAGCTTTCCACCACCACGAGCGTTCCATCGCGTGTTCCTTGCTTCGCTACGAGGCCTTGGCCTCAGTCTTGGTCGGCTCCGTCGAGGGCTTGAGCCGGCCGGTGACGGCGCTGCGCTGGATGCGGAGGCGCACGCCCTCTTGCACTTGCAGGGTGATCTCGGTGTCCTTGAGACCGGAGATGCGACCGATGATGCCGCCCGATGTCACCACCTCATCGCCTTTCTTCAGCTCGGAGAGCATCCTCTGCGTCTCCTTCGCCCGTTTCGACTGGGGTCTGATCACCAGGAGGTACATCACCCCGAAAATGAGCAGCATGGGAACGAGCATGGAGGTGAGACCACCGCTCCCTTGGGGCTGCCCCTGGGACGTGTTCGCCGCTTGCGCCAATGACAGTAGAAATTGAGTCACGACGGCAAACGATTAGCAGAGGGGGGATCCTGGGTCAAGCAGGGATGCGATTATATAGAATGGGAACCCTCAAAGGGTTCCCAAACCCTCCCGCGCTCTGGCTTCGCCGGGCAAAGCCCGGCTCCGCCTACGCGTTACCATGGGAACCCTCAAAGGGTTCCCAAACCCTCCCGCGCTCTGGCTTCGCCGGGCAAAGCCCGGCTCCGCCTACGCGTTACCATGGGAACCCTCAAAGGGTTTCCAAACCCTCCCGCGCTCTGGCTTCGCCGGGCAAAGCCCGGCTCCCGCGACCGGGCGCAGCGAGCGAAGCTCGCCGATCCCGACCCGGCTACGCCTCGTCATGGGCAAAGGCCATGACATCACGAATGGTCGAGGCGCCCGTCACCAGCATGAGCAGGCGGTCGAATCCCAAGGCGATGCCGGAGGTTGGCGGCAGGTGGTGCAGCGCGGCCAGCAACTTCTCGTCGATGGGATAGACCTCTTGTCCCCGGCTTTTCCGCGTTTCCAGCTCCGCCTCGAATCGCTCGCGCTGCTCGGCCGGCTCGACGAGCTCGCCAAAGGCGTTGGCCAGCTCCAGTCCGCCCGCATAGAGCTCGAAGCGCTCCACCGTCAGATCATCGCCGGGCTTGCACCGCGCTAGCGCGGCAAGCGGGCGCGGCCAGTCGAGCACGAAGGTGGGGCGGGAGAGGCCCAGGTGCGGCTCGACGCGGTCGAGAAAGACCTGATAGAAAGCGTCGTCCCAAGCGGCGTCGTCGGCGACTCTGGATCCCGCCTGGCCGGCCAGCCTGCGCATCTCGGCCGCGGTCTCGCCGCCACCGACCTCGATGCCCGCATGCTCACGCATAAGGCCGCGCACCGTGGTCCGGGCGAAAGGCCCGTCGAGCCGTAGGGCCGTGCCCTCCGCCCCGCCGGCGCGGCTCGCCGGTACGCCGACCGCGGGCCAGCTCCCCACAGCGCGGGCCGCGACCTCGACCAGCGCCTCGCAGTCGCGCATCAGGTCGTCCATGGACGCGTGGGCGCGGTACCACTCGACCATGGTGAATTCCGGCTGGTGGTGCTGCCCCTCTTCGCCCCTACGGAAACAGCGGCAGATCTGCACGATGCGGTCGTAGCCGGCGGCCAGGAGCCGTTTCATATGGTACTCCGGCGAGGTAATCAGAAAGCGGCCGTCGCCGGCCGGGATGGCGTCGAGGTGCACTTCCTGGCCGGGTGAGAAGACCCGCGTGGGGGTTTCGACCTCGAGAAATCCCTGAGCCTCGAAATAGGCGCGCACGGCTCGCAGGGCCTTTGCCCGTGCGAAAAGCGCGGGGCGCCTCGCCGCGAGCCGCTCCCCCTCATCCATGGTACACGCCGCTTCCTACGCGCGGTCCCGAGAGCACCGAGCTGCTCGGAAGCCTTCGCGCAGTGGAGAAGCTGATTGTCGTTCTCGGCCGATCAAGCACAAGCCTGCAGCCCGAGGCCTTCGGCCCTCTTCGGTTGCGGGCGAAGCCACGCTCTGTGTGATCTGTGGTGAGCAATCCAAGGGGACTTGGCTTCCGAACCGCTCCGCGCCCTACGCGCGGCCCACGCGCTCGAGGTACTGGCCGGTGCGCGTGTCGATTCTGATGGTGTCGCCCTCGTTGATGAACAAGGGCACGTTGACGGTGGCGCCGGTGGGGATGCGCGCCGGCTTGGTCACGCCCGTGGCCGTGTCGCCGCGGAAGCCGGGCTCCGTCTTGACCACCCGCTGCTCGATGAAGTTGGGCAAGGTAACGCCCACCGCGCGCTCGTTGAAGAACAAAACCTCGACGACGATCTGTTCGGGCATGAAGTCCGAGTCGTCGCCGATGGTCTCGTGGGGGATGTGCACCTGGTCGTAGGTGCTGGTGTCCATGAACACGAAGGAGTCGCCTTCCTTGTAAAGGTACTGCATCTGCCTGGTCTCGACGTTGGCCGGCTCGAGCTTCTCGCCCGAGCGCAGGTTGCGTTCGATGACGCCGCCGTTAAGCAGGTTCTTGAGCTTGGTGCGCGTGAAGGCCGCGCCCTTGCCGGGCTTGATGAACTGGAACTCGACCACGGTGTAGGGCGAGCCATCCAGCATGACCTTGAGTCCCTTGCGGATGTCGGATGTATCGTAGGAAGGCATCGAATGCGCGGATTTAGCCTGCCCAGCCTACAAGGTCAACCCCTACATGTCGGGCAACGGGCACTTTGCATTGCGGGCGTGAATTGCGCGTAGGCCCGTCCTGCTGACCGCCGCGCCGCGTTTGATGTGCTTTACCGCATCGACGTAGAGCTGCGCGGCCCGGCAGGCGTCGCCGTGCAGGGCGAGGGCCTTTTCCAGCCGCCGCCAAGCCAGCTTGTGGTCTTTTGCCCCCATGGCCACAAGGCCAAGGACGTAGGAGGCGAGCGAATTGCCTTTGTCGCCACGCTTCTCCAGGCTGGCGAGCTCCGGCTTGGACGGTCCGCCCGGTCGGGCCAGGGCGGCAAAGGCGCGCACGTCTCCGTCGATGTCCCGGATGCCGGGCGGAAGCGTCTTGAGCACCAAGGCAAGGGCGGCTGCGCCCCCCTGTGCATAGGCCGCGCGCAAGGCGACGAGGTCGCGCTCCGGGCCCGCCGGGTGCTCGAGTGCTCCCGACGGCCGCACGACCTCGCCGCGCCCCAGGCGAATCGCGAAATCCGCCCACAGAAGCGACACCATCGCGGGATCGGCGAGCTTGCGAGCGCGGGCGAGAAACTCGTCTCCGGCATCGATGTCGCCGAGCGAGGCCATAAGCAGAGCGGCATCGGCGATCGTTTGTGGCTCCTCGGCGGTCTGGGCCACCTCCCGCGCCTTGCGCAAAGCCCCGGCGCGGTCGCCCTCCAGGCGCGAGCGGACGGCTCCCTCGAGCTCGCATTCGGAACGGATGAGGCGCGAGATCTTGGTGTCGCCGCCACAGGCAAGGTTCAGATGCTTGACCCAGTCCGGCTCGCCCAGGGCCCGCTCGGCCTTGGCGAGCGCAAGGCGGGCGCGCGAATTGCCCTGCGCTTGCGAGAGCAGCGTCGCCAGCACCCGCCGCGCTGCCACCGGATCTCCGCCGTCGAAGCGGGCCAAGGCCCAGTCCACCACCACCGGGGCGATCTCGGGCCCCATGCCGATGGCGCGATCCAGGTCGCGCTGGGCTCCGGCCGCGTCGCCAGAAATGCTGCGTGCCCTCGCCGAGGCCAGGAGGGCCCACACGGGCACATCCGCGGTCGCCATGGCCGCGTCGGCATGTTGCCTGGCAGCCGCACGGTTGCCGACCGCCAGGAAGAGCAGCGCCCGCGCGCTCTCGGCCAGGGAACCTCGGTCGTGATTCGGAGAAGGCGCGGCAGCAGCTCGTCTCAAGGCGGCTTCGGCATCCTGCGTGGCTCCAATCGCGTAGTCGCCGGCCAAGAGCGCGTCGACCAGGGCGAGACGCACGAGCGAGTCCGGGTCCGGCGCGGCCACACTGAGGTCGATGCGGGCCCCCTCGCGCGCGCGCATGAGCAGCTCCAAGCTTCCTGACGCCAAGGCACGATCCAAGTCGGCGCGCGTGGTCGAACCTAGCGGCCTTATCCTGTCCCGCAGGTGGTACGCCGCCATGGCTGCAGCACCCGCGCCGAGGAGAAGCAGGAAGAAGCGCACGGCGCCGCGCCGACGACGCGGCTGCAGGTGCAGCGGCACGGGTGGCCCCGACGGCGGAAAGACGGGCTGCGGAAAGGGGTGGGGCGCGGCCGGCGGCGGGGGCGACGCGGCCGACTTGAGCGAATCCGGCCGGCGCAGCTCGGAGGAAGACCTGCGCCGAGTTTGCATGGTCTTGGCGTCGGAGAAGACATCCTCGCCGGGGGACGTGGGCTCGAAGATCTGCTGCACGTCGAGCTCGTCCGCGTATTCGAGCAGAGGCTGGCCGCGGCGGTCGTCGCCGCGCTTGAACAGCACCATGGCGAGAACGCGAAAGGCCTCGGAGCATTCGGGCTGCTCCTGGCACAGCTTGACCAGCACCTTCTGGGCGGTGTCCAGGTGTCCCTGGAGCAGCAACGTGCGCCCGAGCTCGACTTCCTCAATGATATCGCGAGTGCCGGCGACCAACGCGACCATACTACCCGCTCGACGCTCGGCCGTCGACAGGCTAGACCGCGGAATCTTGCCCCGTGGCGCGAAGGCCCTCAGGGTTGACCCGACCGGGGCAAGCGCGGTAGTTGAGTGTTCGAGATGACTCCGCTCACGGCTTCGGCCTGCGAACCTCCGTCAAGTAGGAGGAGACGCGCTTCTCGCCTCCTCGCAGGCGTCGTCGTCTTGGCCGTTGCTTGGGCCAACGCGTCGGCCGGCGCCCTGGCGCAAGCGGCCCCCACGACGATCCCGACCAACCCTCCGGCCGCTTTTCCGGCCACTCCCCCTTCCCCGGTGCCGCCCAGTCCCGCGCTCGATCTCGCAACTCCCGAGCCCGAGCCGGCCAAGGCCTCGATCTTTTCGCGCTGGTGGTTCTGGACCGCCGTGGGGGCGGCGGCAGCCGCGACCGCGGTCCTCATCGTGGTCTCCAGCCGAGGAAATGCACCGCCGGCCAGCGACCTCGGCAACCAGGAGTTCCAGCCATGACCGTTGCCCTGGGGAACCACAGAGAGAACGGAGGGAAGAGCGGACACGGAGGTTGTGCGAGCCAACGCGCCTCGCCCGCTGGCTCTCATGCCCTCCGTGTTTGTTCCCTTCGTGCCGCCCGGATGATGGCCCTGGCGGCGCTGCTCTTGTCCCTGCCTGCCTGCAACGACCACTCCTACGCCCTGGTTTCCGTGCTGACCGAGTCAGGTAGCGTGTCGGGCGTGGCGCAGTTCCGCGTAGTCGTACACAGCGGGGCTGATCAGGATGTGCTCTCGTATCCCCGGCAACCGACTGCGAACCTCACCCTCGACGACAAACACGCCGTCACGTTCTCCGTCGAATTCGACTCGTCTCGCAGCGGGGATGCCACCTTCGAGGTCGAACCCCGGGACCGCTCGGGTGTCTCTCTCGGCAAGGGCTCGGCGGCCGCCACCCTTGCCAAGGAGGGGGTCGTAAGCGTGACCGTGCGTGTCTCGCTGGCGGGACTTCTGTGCAGCCCCTATGCGCCGGCGACGACTTGCGGGGCAGGCGCAACCTGCGGGCTTGTGTGTGAGCAGGGCATGCCTGCTGCAGGGATTTGCTACCCGGCCGGCAGCGGGAAACCGGGCGAAGTGTGCGCGAGCAACAGCGATTGTGCTCCCGGCTCGCAGTGCTTCGATTTCTCTACCGCCGGCTGCCCGGTCAAGACCTGCTTGCGCTTCTGCGATCACGACGATGCCGCGTGCGACGAGACGGACGCCTACTGCAATGTCCCCATCGCCTGCGGGACTGGTGCGCCCTTCTTGGCCTGCTCGCGGCCGTGCGACCCCGCCGTCGCAGGCACCACGGGCTGCGCCTCCGGGCTCGGCTGCTTCGTCTACGCTGACGAAACCACAGACTGTGCTTGCCCGGGAACAGGCACCGTGGGCTCGTCCTGCACGCAGAACTCCGACTGCACCTCAGGAACGAGCTGCATCGTTCCTGTCCAGGTGGATGCGGGAGCAGGCACCGGGGCCTGCCGGCCGATCTGCAGATTGGCCTCGCCCGCCTGCCCCGGCGGTCTGACCTGCCGCCCCTTCGACCAGGCCAAGCGGAACCTGTACGGCTACTGCCAATAGCAGCCGGTTAGGACCCGCGAGAAGATAGATGTGTGAATTTGAGCGGTCGAGGCACCCGGCTGGCGAGGCGCGAGGAGGAGGAATACTCGACGTATTGCGACGACGAGCAACGACGCCAGCCGGGATGGATCGGCCGTCCAAATCGCACAGATGTCTTCGAGCGGGTCCTTACTTCTCGTTCGCCGCGTAGAACGCCTCGGCGGGGTTCGCGGGCGAGCCCCACAGCCGCTTCTTCCACTGGTTCTCGAACCCGACCTGAAGCGCGAGCACGTTGCGCATTTGGCGCAGGGCGACGGGCCGCTTGGCAAAGAGGTCGACGTGCTCGCGCGGGTCCTCGATCTCGTCGAAAAGCTCGATGCGCCTGGCTCCCGAGTGGATCAAGCGGTAGCGCCCGGACTTGATCCCGCGCGCCGTGGTCCCGTTCTGGGTCATGCTGGTCGCCGGCCCCTGCCCGGTCTCGTCGAACACGATGGGCAGCACGGACTGGCCCTGCATCGAATCCGGCGCGGCGATGCCGGCCAGGTCGAGGAGCGTGGGCGCGAGGTCCATGGCCTCGACATCGGTTTGGACCACCCGCCCGGCGGGCAGAAGCCCGGGGGCGCGGATCATGAAAGGCACGTGCACCAGCTCTTGGTGCGGCCCTTGCGCATGGCCGCAGTCGCCGTGGTCCCAGAATTCGTCGCCGTGATCCGAAATGACGATGACCGCCGAGGTGTCGTAGAGCCCGGCGGCCTTGAGATCCTCGATGAACGTTCCGAACACGGTGTCGCTCTGGGTGATCTCGGCGTTGTGCAGGGCCTCGAGGTAGGCCTTGTCGGTGTCGTTGACCTTGAGCGTGCCCTGCTTGATCTTGCCGAGCTGAATCCCGGTGAGCACCGGCTTGATGGGGCCGCCATAGGGCTTGTCCCAGTAGAGCTTGAGGAACTCCTTCTTGGGATTGTAGATGACGTGCGGCTCGATCACCGCCAGGTACACGAACTGGCGCTTGGCCTTGGCGGGCAGGATCCATTTCTTCGCCGTGGCCCACAGGTAGTCGGCCCCGTTGGGCAGGTTCTCGCGCACGAAGTTGCGGTTCTCGTCGAAGCCGCGGCCGAAGCCCCACTTCGACGAGACATAGCCGTTGGACGAGAAGAGCGCGGTGCGAAAGCCCGCCTTCTTGAGGATCTCGGGCGCGAAGGCGATCTGGGCCGAGATCTTCGATTCGTGCTCGGTCGCCTTGTGCACGCTCGGATAGACGCCGGTGAGCATAGACGCCTGCGAGGGCAGAGACCACGTTCCCGGCACCTGCAACCAGGCAAAACGGGTTGCGTCGCCTGCGAAGGCACCGTAGTTCGGCGTCTGCACGTCGGTCTTGGGGTTGTAGGCGCTCACCTTGTCGGCGCGCAGGGTGTCGATCATCCAAACGTAGATGCGGTCGAAGGTCTTCTTGGCCGGCGGCGCGGGCGCTGCCCCCGGAACCATCAGGCGCGGATCGCCCCACGCGACCCCTCCGCCACGGGAAACCAGGTCGATGCGTACGGCCTCGCCGGCAAAGGCCTCCAGATCCCAGGCGGCGTCGGTGAAATGCTGTCCCGCGGGACCTTGGAAGAGCACGACGGGTTGCGCGCGATCGCCGGCCACGCGCACCTCGATCGTGACCTTGGGCTGGGCCGATGCATAGGAGAGCGCCAGCTTGGCCTTGGCCGGCACCTGCAGGTAGTACGACAGGCGCGACGCCTCCGGGATCGAGAGCGCCATCTTCTTCGTGCCCGCAAACCCGGCGGGAGCAGGTTGGGGGAACGCGCGTTCTTCGGTCGCCCCGGCATCGATCCCGAGCGCCCTGGCCGGTCCGATCTCGATACGCTCGATGGCCGCCGCCGCCCGCTTGCCGCCCGCGATGGCTGCGGCGTTCCGGAAGGTCAAGCGCACCCGGTTCTCTCCCAGCGACAGGGCCGACGCCGGCAGGGTCACGTCGTAGGCGGCAAGCTCGTTACCCACCTCGATGGTGGAAGCCGGTTTCTCGTTGACGAAGACCGAAAGGCGCTGGCGGGGCGCCACCCCGCGCATCACGAGGGTCATCTGCAGGTCGGACAGGGACTTCCCCGCTGCCCCGTCGCCGTCGGCATCGACAGGAAATCCGACGGAGGCAGAGACGCCCGCGACGTAGGCCACGCGGCGCTCGCCGTCGCGCTGGCCCAGGATCCAGGAGCCCTTCCAGCCCCCGTCGACGAACTTGTAGAAATCTACCGTGCCGGCGGAAAGAACCATGCGCCCGCCCCGGTGGAGGATGGCGTGCACGCGGTTGGCAAGAAGGTCGTAGGCCAAGCGGTGGCCGGAAAGGTCGAACGCCGCGGCCGCGGCCTCGGCCCTTGCCACCACGCTGCTGGTTCCGGGCGGCTCGGTCTTGCCCGCGGGCTTGCCGCACGAAAGGGTCAGACACAGAAGGCCGAAGAGAGGCCGTCGGAACGGATGGAAAGAACGACGGGATGCTTCACAGATGTTGGTCGACTGCACGAGCGGGGAGGTTGCGCGGTCCGGTTGCTCCGGTCAAGGGGTTCCAGTGGCCCCGGGATTCGAAGTAGCGGCAGGAATCTGGCGGGCCTGGGAGCGCGGGCGACTCGCCCGCCCCACTTCCGGTGCGCAGGGAGGCCAAAGCACAAGAAAGGTGCGGGCCGAAGG
>Ga0172366_10002339_pt1 | contig 14841 bp, 7 predicted proteins | sample LakKivSesite69cm_FD_114533 | JGI IMG/M metagenome (GOLD analysis project Ga0172366, IMG submission 114533) | Sediment microbial communities from Lake Kivu, Rwanda - Sediment site 69cm | ecosystem: Environmental > Aquatic > Freshwater > Lake > Sediment | place: Rwanda: Western Province, Lake Kivu... | reverse complement strand
TTGACTTTGAGTCAGGAGGAATTTGCTCAGTGGGGAGTTACGTTCTCGGCAGTGAGCCGCTGGGAGAACCATGAAACCGCTCCGAGCAAACGGACGAAAAGACAGATGCAATGCGTGACTGCGCAGAAAGGAGAATTTTAATAACGACAAAAGCAGTTTCTGGCGGCAATAGCGGGAGATATAAGATGAAAGTATCTATACGAAGGGGTTTATACAAAACGAAGATTTTATTCATGGGGGGAGTTTTTTATCTTCTGTCTCCTTTGTATGCACAAACGCATGATGCGCAATTTCGTCGTTTGTCCCTTGAAGACGGGCTTTCCCAAAATTCCGTATACTGCATTTTTCAGGACAGCAAGGGATTTATGTGGTTAGGCACCGAGGATGGATTGAACCGATACGATGGACGCCGAATCAAGGAATATCAAGCCGATTATGAAAATCCACACAGTATAAGCAACAACTTCGTCATTTCAATTTACGAAGACCGAAAGGGTACTCTCTGGATCGGAACGAGCTCCGGAGGGCTGAACAAATTTGATCGAGAAAGTGAGAATTTTACCCATTATCTCACCAGTCCGAGTGATCCCAACAGTTTGAGCCAAAATACCGTGACTTCTATTTGTGAAGATCAGAGCGGCATCCTTTGGATCGGGACGTACGGAGGACTCAACGCTTTTGACCGGAAAAGGGGGGTTTTTACACGGTACCTGAACAATCCGGACGATCCCAACAGCTTGAGCAACAACAGCGTCACTTCCATTTGCCAGGATAAAGAAGGCGTGCTGTGGATTGGTACACTGGGTGGGGGGCTCAATAAGTTTGACCCCAAGAAAGGAACGTTTGTTCATTACAAAGCCGATCTCGAAAATCCGAACAGTTTACGCGATAACAGAATTTTATCTGTTTATGAAGACCGATCAGGCACTTTGTGGATTGGCACAGTGGATGGTGGACTTCATCAATTTGACCGAACGAAAGAGCGTTTTATAAGTTACCAAGCGGATGCCAACAATCCCAATAGCCTAGGTTACAATACTGTTAAAGCGATTTATGAAGATTCCTACGGAGCAGGAAAAATACTCTGGATTGGAACTCAGGGTGGAGGACTTTATAAATTTGATCGGGAGAGGGGGATCTTTATTCCCTACAGACACGATCCTGGCAATCTGAACAGCATAAGCACGAACACCCTACTCTGTATATACGAAGACCGGTCAGGCGTTCTTTGGATTGGGACCGACGGCGGAGGTGTCAACCGATTGGATCTGGAAAAGAAGCGGTTTACCCTCTACCGAAGAGATCCCAAGAATTCCAACAGCCTGAATGACAATAGCATTTGGGCCTTCTGTGAAGACAGGTCGGGTACACTTTGGATCGGAACGCACGATGGAGGTCTGAACAGATACGATCGAACGCATCGGAAATTTACACACTACGCAGTCACAGCGGATGATCCGAATGCTTTGAGTTATAACAGTATATATGCGGTCTACGAAGACCGTGCAGGCATACTTTGGACTGGAACGATTGATGGATGTATTAACCGATTTGATCGGAGAACCGGGAGATACACCCATTACCAAACCGATCCCACCGGCATTGGGCGTTTCCGGATCTCGTTTATTTATGAGGATCAAATGGGCACGTTTTGGGTGGGAACCCGTGGTGTGGGCCTCCTTGCGTTCGATCGTGAAAAAGAGGAATTTATTCGTTATCAATCGGATCCGGAAGATTCCACCAGTTTGTCCAGCGACGATGTCTACTGCATTTTTGAGGACAAGTCGGGCGAGCTTTGGATTGGCACGATTGCCGGGGGACTGAACAAGTATGACCGGAAAAAGAATGCATTCACGCGTTACATGAACGATCCAGAAAATCCCAAGAGTCTAAGCGATAACATTGTCTTGACAATATATGAAGACCAGAAGGGTTTCCTATGGATCGGCGGTTTTCGAGGTCTAAATAAATTTAATCGTGAGAAGGGAATCTTCACCCTGTACAGCAAAAAGGACGGACTGCCAAACGATGTCATTTACGGTATACTTGAAGATGATGGTGGAAATCTTTGGATGAGTACAAACAAAGGTCTGTCAAAATTCAATCCTCAAAAAGAGACTTTTAGAAATTACGATATCAATGATGGACTTCAAAGCAACGAATTTAATGCGGGGGCTTTTTTAAAAAGTCGAAGCGGTGAGATGTTTTTTGGTGGGATCAACGGTTTTAACAGTTTTTATCCGGACAGCATTCGGGACAATCCCTATGTACCGACCATTGTGATCGCCGATTTGCAAATTTCCAATACGTCTGTTCCCATTGGGAAGGAAATGAAGGGTCGTGTTGTTCTTAAAAAGGCGATTCCTGAAGCCAAAGAAATTGAACTTTCTTACAAGGTCAATGTATTTTCTTTTGAGTTTGCCGCATTGCACTACGTTTCGCCAGAGAAGAACCAGTACGCCTACAAGATGGAAGGGCTTGAAAAGGAGTGGAATTACGTTGGCAATAGAGGATTTGTAACCTACACCAATCTTTCGCCCGGGAGGTATGTTTTCAGAGTCAAAGGATCGAACAACGATGGTGTGTGGAATGAGGAAGGGGTGTCCTTAAGAATTACAATATCACATCCATTCTGGCAAACCTGGTGGTTTCGGGTATTTGGCATAACGGCAAGTTTAGTTTTGATCCTAACCGTTTCTCAGGTGAGGACACGTGCTATCAGAGAGAGGAATAAACGGCTTGAAAAACGAATCGAAGAACGCACCGCAGAGTTAAAGAGTGCCAGCAAGAAGGCACAGCATAGGGCGGCTCAGGCTTCGTTGATCTATGAAGTGGGTCAGCGTGTGAGCGGTGAGTTGAAACTGGAGGCGCTTTTGTCTGAAATCGTGACCGCTGTGCAGGAGGCCTTTAATTACTACGGTGTGATGATGCTACTTCTTGACAAGAAGGGCAAACGACTGAATATGCAGGCCATCGCAGGCGGCTATGTTGACATCTTTCCTAAAGATGTTTGGGTTGAAGTCGGGAAAGGGATGATAGGAGGGGCGGCAGTGAGTGGAAAAGCCAAGCTCAGCGGTGATGTCACCAAGAATTCTCATTTTGTATACTGGGCGGATGAAAAGACGAAGTCGGAACTATCGGTGCCCATAAAGAGTGGGGAGAAAGTCATTGGCGTTCTGGATATCCAGAGTGACAAGTCCGATGCTTTTGATGAGACCGACGTGGCTGCTATGGAGACCCTGAGTACCCAGATTGCCACGGCTATCGAGAACGCCAGGCTTTACGAGAAGGCGCAGCAAGAGATCGCCGAACGCAAGAGGGCGGAAAAGGAGACGCATCGGCGAGCGGTTCAGGCAGCCTTGATCTATGAAGTGGGTCAGCGGGTGAGCGGTGAGTTGAAACTGGAGGCACTGTTGTCTGAAATCGTGACCGCTGTGCAAGAGGCCTTTAATTACTATACCGTGGGGCTGTTGTTGTGTGACGAGGAGGCAGGGCGATTGACTTTGCAGTCCGCCGCAGGTAGCTACACCGATGTCTTTCCAGAAGGTCTCTGGCTTGCCATCGGGGAAGGGATGATAGGGTACGCGGCAGCGATCGGGGAGACTCAAGTCAGCGGTGATGTGAGAAAGGATACTCATTACGTGAGCAAGGCGGGAGGGGAAACAAAGTCAGAACTTTCTGTACCTATCAAGAGTGGTGATAGGGTCGTTGGTGTGCTGGATATACAGAGTGACAAGTCCGATGCTTTTGATGAGACCGACGTGGCTGCTATGGAGACCCTGAGTACCCAGATTGCCACGGCTATAGAGAATGCCAGGCTTTACGAGAAGGCGCAACAAGAGATCGCCGAGCGCAAGCGGGTTGAAGACGCCTTGCGTGAAAGCGGAACTCTGCTTCGGTCCACATTGGAATCCATTGAAGACGGCATTCTGGTTGTGAACGAAAAGGGAAAGATCACCCATTCCAATGCGCGGTTTTCCGAGATGTGGCGTGTACCCAAGAAAATCATGGCAGCGAAAAATAGCAATGCATTGCTGGAATTTGTTAAAAATCAACTGAAAAACCCGAAGGAATTCCTTGCAAAGGTTGGAAAATTGTACGAGACGACAGAACAGGATTTTGACACGCTGTATTTTAAGGACGGCCGCATTTGTGAGCGTCTAAGTTTTCCGCTGGTCATAGATAAAAAGGCGCAAGGACGTGTTTGGAGTTTTCGAGACGTTACAGAGCGTACCAAGGCAAAGGAAGAAATCAAACGGTTGAAAGAGTTTAATGAAGGCATCATCCAGAATATGGTTGGAGGCATTGTTGTGGACAATGCAGCAGAGAAAATCACCTTTGTCAATCCTGCCATGATGGACATTCTGGGATATTCCTACGATGAGTTGGTGGGCAAGCATTGGAAAGTACTCTGCCCGCCGGATCGGCATTCTCTTATCGAGGAAACCAATAAGCTGCGCATGCGTGGCAAAAGCAGCCGTTATGAAGTGGAAATGCTACATAAAAACGGGAAGCGTGTACCCATTCTGGTCAGCGGAAGTCCCTATTTTGATAATGGACATTATGGCGGAACCATTGCTGTGATTGTGGATATCACGGAACTTAAACGTGCGGAAAAAGAGCTTGAGAAACGTCAGCAGTATTTGGAATCTGTACTGCACGACACGCCGAATGCCATTGTGACCACCGATTCTTCGTTTCGTGTTATCGAGTGGAATCCCGGTGCCGAAAAGATTTTTGGATATACCCGTGAAGAGGTGCTCGGGAAAAATATTGATGATTTGGTTGCCCGCTCCGATGTCAAGGAGGAGGCGGTCGCCTTGAGTGAAAAGCATCTATCGGGAGAGAGGCCATCTCCTCTGGAGACCGTTCGTTATCGGAAAGACGGAACGCCGTTAAACGTCATCATAGCGGGCTCTTCCATTCAGGTGGGAGGTGATATCATCGGATCGGTAGCTGTGTACACCGACATCACCCAACGCAAGCTCGCCGAAGAGGCGAGCAAGCAGGCGGAACTCGTTCAAACAACCGTTTACAAAATAGCGGCGTCCGCTCATACGGTAAAATCACTTGAAGAACTTTTTCAATCTATCCACGAACTGATCGGTATCCTCATGCCAGCAAAAAATTTCTATATCGCCCTGCACGATCCTTCGACCGATCTGGTTCATTTTCCTTATTACATTGATGAATATGATCAGCCGCCGCCTCCTATAAAGATAACGGAAGGGTTGACAGGATACGTGTTTCGGACCGGTAAACCGCTGCTTTCCACACCTGAAATTGCGAAAGAACTTGCAGCTACGGGAGAAGCTAAAGAGATGGGCGCGTCCTCGGTTTCATGGCTCGGTGTTCCTTTGAAAGTTGAAAATCGGGTTATTGGCGTCCTGACCGTGCAGTCCTATGAGGAGGACGTGCGATACGGGGAGGAGGAAAAGAATATACTTGAATTTGTGTCGGCACAGGTGGCGGCGGCTGTCCATCGCAAGCAGGCAGAAGAACAGATCAGGGCCTCCCTACAGGAAAAAGAGATGCTTTTAAAAGAGATTCACCATCGTGTCAAGAACAATTTTCAGGTCATATCCAGTCTGCTCCATCTTCAGTCGCGGTATATCCAGGATAAAACCGCCTTGAACGTATTTAAGGAAAGTCAGGATCGTATCCGGTCCATGGCGTTGGTTCACGAGAGACTCTACCAGTCCAAAAATCTTGCCAAGGTAGATTTCAACGGATACATCGAAATGTTGGCAAAGGGACTTTTCCGATCGTACGGAGCCGATCCGAAGCGAATTTCCTTGATAACAGAAGTGCGGGATATTGCACTGGGGATTGACATCGCGATTCCCTGCGGATTGATTGTCAACGAGCTGGTATCCAATTCACTGAAGTATGGATTTCCTGAGGGCTGGAAAGGCAAGGGGGAAATACGCATTGCGCTGAGTCAAAAGAATGGTTTTATTGATTTGGTCGTAAGCGACAATGGCGTTGGATTGCCCGAGGGTTTGGACATACGGAATACAGAATCCTTAGGGTTGCGGTTGGTAGCGCTCTTAGCTGAGGATCAGCTGCAGGGGAAAATGACGTTGGGCAAGAAGAAAGGAACACAATTTCACATCCAATTTAAAGAATGAGAATTTCTCACTGCAGATGAGAAATACGTCCCATTGGCTTTGGCGATTCAGGAAATTTTCGCAGTTTTCTTATGTAAAAAGTGTGTACTCTCCATCCTGCATTAATGAAAAAGAGGTTCCATCTTCGAAGCCGAGAGTTACATGAACGACACGGATACGCCTTTGCATCTCGGGAATGTAGATTCGGTCAATGTGAACCACATTGTCTGGGGAAGTAAAGTCTTTGATACCGACGGCTCCACCGAAATGATCGCTTCGCCCAAAAGCGATGTGGAGTCCGAGTTTTTCGTCCAGCAGAATCTCTCCTACGGGTTTCAGTCCAAAATCTTTGAGCACACCGAATCCGATTTCAGCAATGTTGCCGTACGCCGGCTCCTTGGATAGTTTTTCCCTCTCATCTTTCGAGATCGCTCCTTGAGTGGTAACGTCTACGGCTCTGTTATTTTTAATCCGGTAGAGCACAATTTCCTTTTGGAACTGCACCGGAAGCATTCCTTCCGAACGTGTAGGTTCTCCTTTTTCCCCTTCGTAAGGGACAATGTAGCACTCCCCGCTGGGCAGATTTCCGGCCGTCCCAGGCTCGGGAAAGCGGCCGCCGGAAACATGGGCCGTGCGGAATCGAAGATCAAAATGAACAGAATAAATCCTGTCCTTTGCCACTGAAAACCGAATGTCCATGCCAATGGCAGGATCCAGTTTGTTTTTGATTGCCCAGACGCGCTGGTTGATTTTTTCGTAATCCAGACGCAGGGCAGGTATCATGGCTTGAGAGAAGCCTGGCATGGTAGCCGCACGGAAGCCGAACTTTTGGGCGGCCAACTTGAGAGGTGCAGTGGCCGAGAATTCCGTAGGAGCCAGAATGATTTGATGTTCGGAGAGTACTTGAGTGAAAGAGTGTGCTTTTCCTTGCCGTTGGAGTATTTCTGCATTCAAGATTTCAGGAGGTATTTCGGTGGTGTAGGCTGTCTCCGGCAAATCCGCATTGTTGCTGTGCACATTGGGATACACGATGAGATCCACACTCTGAAGGCCGAGAGAAGATTTTGTCTTATTCAGTTCACGAACCCATTCCGCGGCCATGGCCCTTCGTGTACGCCAGGCGCTGTGATCCGGTGCGGCTTTGTCCGGAACATCCACCAGAACTGCCAGACGTTTGTCGTTCGGAGCGATGGAGAATACGTTTTGTATGAGGGCGGTCAATTCCTTGCCTTTTAACTGTGTTTTCAAGGGGTGATCCTTCCTATTTTTTTCATTGGGATTACGCGACGATTTCTTCGTCGTCTCGAAGGAGGATGAGAATGGCAGCCTGAGGCACGACAAGATAGGGTTTGTTTTCGTATTTTATTTCGATGGAGGCTTTGCGAAGGAAGATGGCATAATCTCCAATTTGTGCCTGCATGGGAACGTGGCGCACGTCTTTTTGGGAGGCTTTCCACGGTTCATCGTCTAAGTCCTTTGGATCAGGAAGGGGAAGGCCGGGACCTGTGGCAACGATGTAACCGCTCTGAACGGAGTCTTTGTCAAGAACGGTCTGCGGAAGGTAAAGGCCTACCTTGGTACGTTCCTCACCCTGGTCTGGAGAGATAAGAACCCGATCTCCCACGACGATGAGTTTTCGTTTCTCCTTTTTCATGAATGCAAGTCCTCATTTTTTCAATGTCACGATAATATAGGGAGAAAGTGGAAGGTTGTCAAGGATGAAAAAGTAAGATTTTGAATGCCCCCATTTTTTATGTGAAAAGGAGTTCATTTCTCCAAGGGTAAGGGATGAAGAGAAAAGGGCTAAAAATTGTGGTACATTTTGAGATAAATCGCTTGCTATACCGATGAAAATCTGTTATTTTATTCTCGATTCAGGTGACATTTTCAATTCATTTTTTGAAAGGGAATTCGATTTGCGCCAGAGTCCAGATGCCCATGCGAAGCACAGAGTAAGATTATACTATTTGTTGACTTTGTACCTTGTCTATTTGTTCATATTCACACTCAGCCCGTTTTCTTTTTCCCTTTCTTGGCTGAAGCGTTTTTTATCGTTTGGATTTCCACAGTGTATTGGGTTGCTCTTTCATTTTTATTTTTTTGACAGTGTGAGCAACATTCTGCTTTTTATCCCCCTTGGGGCGCTTCTTTTTTTTCTTTTGAAAAAGAAGGGAACGAATTCGGGTCGAAGAAGCCTTATTGTTCCTCTTTGTGCAGGGGCGGTTTTGAGTGCAGGAATTGAGACCGCACAGCTTTTTCTGGATCGTTCCACTTCTGTTTTTGATGTGCTGGCGAATGCAGGCGGTACTCTTTTGGGTTACACTGTATTCGGGAAGTGGAATGGAGTTGGGGAGGCTTTTCAAAAATTTTTCCGTGTATGGCAGAAACGTTTGCTGCGGATTGTTGTCGCGCTGGTCTATATTTTGGCATTTATTTTCCTGACACTTCTTCCTTCTCGACTAAATTCTCTTAAAGATTGGGATGAAAAATTTTACTTACTTGTCGGAGATGAAGAAACCTTGAATCGTCCCTGGGAGGGGGAAGTCTGCTGGGTGGCAATTTATAACCGGGCTTTTGGAATGGATGAAATCCAGAATGTATACGCGCTGCGTATGAAAGAGCAGGGAGGGCAGGGAAGTATAGGATCGGCTGTGGCTGTGTATGCATTTTCCGAAGCAGCGGGCGATACCGTGCAGGATCGTTCCGGTTGGGGTGAGTCTCTGCCTCTCACTGGCGAAAAACCAATCGGGTCAAAGAACGGCAGGGGGGTTACGATTGAGAAGGGACATCCCCTGAGAAGTGTGATTCCTGGGAGAAAGATTACAAGGGCTCTGGCCGAAACGTCTCAAATGACATTGGAAGTCGTGATGCGGACATCCCGTCTGAACCAGAGGGGCCCGGCACGGATTGTTACCCTTTCGGGCAGCATCAACAAGCGGAATTTTACCCTTGCGCAGAACGGTCGTGATATGCATTTCAGAGTGCGCACTCCTCTTACCGGTTCCAACGGATCCAGAATCCATCTTGAAACGAAGTCCATTTTAAACGATCAAAACATTCACCATGTGGTGGTCACCTTTCACCGGGGCGTGGAAAAATTGGCATTCGACGGTCAACTTCAACGCGGGATGATTCGTGCAGACATAGACTACCTTCCGGATTTGGTGGGCATGGGTCGGAATACGGCATCGAAAATTGCCTTCTGTTTTGCATTTGTTTTTCCGCTCGGCTTTTTGCTGTACGGTCTCTTCCGGAAGGGGGCTTTTGTTTACACGCTGGTTTCTGCAGGTGGGATAGTTGGTATTGTTGAGATCTTCTATTGGATGCAGTTGGATCAGCCCTTTGGATTCTTCTTTTTCGGAGTCTCCTTAGGAATGGCTTCTCTGGGTGCACTTTTGGGAAGGATGGTAAGTAAATAACTTGACTTTGGCAGCTTGGGGGGACGGTCATCCATAGATTCCCGATAAAAGATATCGGGAAGGGCAATATCATTACAAATATTATTTCCGCATATTTTGGACCGAAAATCACTCTCATGAAGAGAACCCGGCAGGGTTATTCTGCGGAGCGTTCGCATCGAAAGAATAAAATACGTTTCATTTCCTCCTGTATAGAGATTTGCATTTGATTTTTCAGGATGGATTGTTATATTCAAAATCATGTTCTTGGCTTCATAGGCAATGAAAGGAAATCGAAATTGTATGAGCAGTTACCCTTTTAAAGAAATTGAACGAAAGTGGCAAAAATATTGGAAAGAGAAAAAGCTCTATCAAACGGATATGACCCATCTGGAGAAAAAACTCTACTGTCTGGTCATGTTCATCTATCCTTCGGGAGATCGGCTGCACATTGGCCACTGGTACAACTACGGGCCAACGGATACGTGGGCCCGATTCAAGCGAATGCAGGGATACAATGTTTTTGAACCCATGGGGTACGATGCCTTTGGGCTGCCGGCTGAAAATTATGCCATAAGCAAAGGGATTCATCCGGCCATTTCAACGGCTGAGAATATTAAGGCCATTCGCCAGCAATTGATGGCGATGGGTGCCATGTACGACTGGTCCAAGGAGATCAATACCAGCGATCCCAAATACTACAGATGGACGCAGTGGTTTTTTCTGCTTTTGTATAAAAATGGGCTGGCGTATCGAAAAAAAGCGCCGGTGAACTGGTGCCCTTCCTGCCAGACCGTCCTCGCCAACGAACAGGTTGTAGAGGGGCATTGTGAGCGGTGCGATTCGGAGGTAGCACACAGGGATCTGGAGCAGTGGTTTTTTAAGATTACGGAGTATGCCGATAAGCTGTTGGAAGGACTGAATCGGATTGAATGGCCCGAAAAAACCGTGATGATGCAAAGAAACTGGATCGGCCGCAGCGAAGGAGCGTGGATCCGCTTTGCCGTTTCGGATCACGAGGAGTCCGTTGAAGTTTTCACCACACGACCGGATACGCTCTGGGGCGTCACGTACATGGTGCTGGCACCGGAGCATCCTCTGGTGGAAAAGCTCACCTCACCCCGGTGCAGAAAAGCGGTTCAAAAATACGTGGAAGAAACCCGCAAGGAAACAGAGATTTTTCGCACGTCCGTCGAGAAGGAGAAAACGGGAGTTTTTATCGGAAGCCATTGTATCAATCCTGTAAACCACGAGAAAATTCCCATTTGGATTGCCGATTATGTTCTTTTAACCTACGGCACCGGAGCTGTCATGGCCGTTCCAGGACATGACGAGCGGGATTTCGAATTTGCTCAAAAGTTCAACCTTCCCATTCGTGAGGTCATCAGTCCAGACGGCCAGAAGCACAAGAAACTGACGTCGGCCTATACAGAACCCGGCATCATGATTCAGTCGGCCTCGTTTACTGGAGAACCCTCCCAAACGGGTATCGGGAAGGTCATTGCCTTTTTGGAATCGAACGGGTGGGGCGGCAAGAAGGTGCAGTACAAATTGCGGGACTGGCTCATCTCCCGGCAGCGGTACTGGGGTGCGCCCATTCCCGTTGTGTATTGTTCGCAGTGCGGCATTGTACCCGTACCTCTTAACCAACTTCCGGTCGTGCTTCCGGAAAAGGTGGAGTTTACGGGAGCCGGCGAATCGCCGCTTCTCACCAATCCGGAATGGCTGAATACAGCCTGCCCAAGATGCGGAGGCAATGCACGACGCGAAGTGGACACCATGGATACGTTTGTCTGCTCTTCTTGGTACTACCTTCGTTTTCCCGATCCGGACATAGCTACAGACCCTTTCAATTCGGAGATTGTGAACAAATGGCTGCCTGTGGACCAATATGTCGGCGGTGCCGAACATGCCGTGATGCATCTCATGTACGCCCGATTTTTTACCAAGGTTCTCTACGACCTGAATCTCGTACCTTTTGATGAACCCTTTACGCGGCTGATACATCAGGGGGTGATTACAAACCGGGGAGCAAAAATGTCCAAATCCCGGGGAAATGTGATCAATCCGGACAGCTACATTGACCGGTTCGGCTCCGATGTTTTTCGGATGTACATGATGTTTATGGGTTCCTACGCCGAAGGGGGGGACTGGTCCGATGAGGGCATTCACGGCACAGACCGTTTTCTCAATCGGGTGTGGCGTTTGGTAGAGACGATTCAAGACAATCCTCCTCAGGGAAGCGAAGTGTCCAGAGCACGTGCGCTTGAGCGTCAGTGCCACCATGCTGTGAAAATGGTTACCCAGGATCTGAATCGCTTTCATTTCAACACCTCCATCAGCCGGATTATGGAATTGGTGAATACGATGTATCTTTACATCCAAGATGTACGACCCGAAGTACAGAATCAAGATGTTCTGAACACTGTTTTAAAAACCATGATTCAACTTCTCGCCCCTTTTGCACCGCATCTGGGAGAGGAACTGTGGCATCGCATGGGGTATGAGGACAGTGTTTTTAACTCCTCCTGGCCAAAGTGGGACGAAGAAAAACTGAAAGCCGAGATGGTCACGATCGTGGTCCAGGTCAATGGAAAGCTGCGAAGCCAGATCGAAGCGGAACTGGATTCTGAAGACAATGCGTTGAAAGAAAAAGCACTGGAAGATCCGAAGGTAAAAAGATACACAGAGGGCAAGGAAATCATCAAAGTGGTGGTAGTGAAGAACAAACTGGTAAGTGTCGCTGTAAAATAGGCAAAGCACGGGCAGTAAAAATGAAACACTGTATCAAATTTTGGAGGTTGCGCCATGAAAAAGAAGAGATGGATGATCGCTGTTTTTGTGTTGAGTGCCTTTGGTTTGGCTTCTGCCCAAGGGGTACGCATATTGGAACTTCAGGGAGGGTATCTCAATCCCAAGGATACAAATCCAGGATTGATCTTTGGTGGGAGTTACGGTATCTCCATAGACGAGAGGGTGGATTTAAGCCTGGGGATTTCGTATTTTCACAAGAACTATAAGAAAGAGTCCACCGTAGCCGATACGGATTATGTTGCCGGTGTGCATGAAACAACCGTGATGCGGGAATTGGAATACAACACCACGCTTCTTCCCATCTCTGCCAACGTCACTATCCGGATTCCCCTGCAGCCGCCGGTTTACTATTTTATCGGCGGAAGCGTGGTGTATCAGTTTCTCTTTAACACAGAGAAAAATTTCAATGAAGGCATTTCAGAAAAGCGGAAATACGGGGGATGGGGATGGATGGTTCGTGCAGGCATTGATTACAACATCGGCAGCCGGTCTTCGATTCTTCTGGAGGCATTCTACAACATCGGAAAAGTCAAGCGGAATGTGGAGAACACGGTTCAGGGGCTTCCTGTCTGGGACGAAGTGAATGTATCGGGTCTGGGTTTTCGCGCCGGCCTTCGTCTGGAATTCTTTTAAAGGAAAAAGGTGGAAATGTATACGACGCATCGCATGCAGTGGGGGATTGGAGAGAGAGGAATCACCCAGGCGGTAAAGACGCTTCTCATTGCCAACGGTGTGGTGTATTTTCTGCAATTGATGGTGGGTCCACGTCTGATTTTGGGTCTGGGGCTTATTCCCCACTGGGCCTGGTCCCGACTCTTTTTATGGCAGTTCGTGACCTCCATGTTTCTTCACGGGGGGTTTTTTCATCTGATCATCAACATGTATGCCTTGTGGGTTTTTGGCTGTGAAGTGGAGCGCATGTGGGGTCCCAAGGCGTTTTATACGTATTATTTTGTTACGGGAGTAGGGGCGGGTCTCATCCATACCCTCATCACTCCTTTTTCCACAATTCCCACGATCGGAGCTTCGGGTGCTGTGTTGGGTATTTTAACAGCATTTGCCGTGATGTTTCCAGATCGTGAGATCACCCTGTTGCTTTTTTTCATCCTCCCCGTGCGAATGAAGGCCAGGTCGCTCGCCTTGTTGTTTGCCGGCATGTCGCTTTTGAGTGGTGTTCTTGGAAGCACGGACGGTGTGGCCCATTTTGCCCATTTGGGAGGGATGCTGGTGGGATACCTTTACATGAAGCGTCCTTGGCAGGCGGGATCCCTTGTCTCACGCTACAAAAAATGGAAACAAAAGCGCCACATGCGGGTTGTTCGAGAAAAAGAGGAGAATTTGAATAAGCTCCGCAGACTTGTAGATCAGGTGCTCGACAAGGCCAACGAAGTGGGGATGGAGAAGTTAAGCCGGGAAGAAAAAGTGTTTCTGAAAAAGGCCAGTAAAGTTTTGAATAAAGAAAAGAAATAGGATGACGTTCCGGTTATGAATCGCCGAAAGAGAGTTCATTTTTTCTGTTCTGCTGTGTGGGTTGCCTTCCTTCTCACGGCGTGTCCTTTAAATTCCAAGGAGAGCGAGCAGATTCGGGTTCTCTTTGAAAATGAAAACAGGGAGACCTCCCTTTCAGGATTTCAGAAAGAAGGCGTCATCTATGTTTCATTGGAAGCCTTTGCAAATTTGTTTGGTGTGCGCTTCTTCTTAAATCCTCAAAATAAAAAAGTGGTGTTACGGGTGGGATCCCGAGCTGTGAAAGTCACGGCGTTGAATCCCTTTGTCGTGGTGGACGATGCAGCCTATCAGATGCCTTTTGCCACAGAGGAAGTGGATGGAAAGATCTATGTGCCTTTGGCTCTTTTTTTGGAAACGGTGGGAGGGCTCTTTTCCGCAGAGTTGGATTTTCAGCAAAGTTCCAATGTGCTGAGAGTCAGAAGGTCTGAGTTCAATATTACAGGGGTGGAAGTGGAGGAGAAACTCAACGGGTATCTTATACGGTTCATTACGACCAAGGATTTTAAGGCATCCGATGTGGCGCTTTCGATCAATCGGAAGTGGTTGAACGTGACTCTGTACGGTGGATCTCTCGATTCGGTGCGCATTGCGTCGGAAAGTCGGACAGGCATTGTGGAGAAAATTATGCCTTTCCAATTTGAAAAATCCGCACAGATTTCGTTTCTCTTGAACAGCGACATCGCAGATCCAAAGGCGTTTGTGGATCGGGGAGAAGTTCTCGTCTCACTGCGGAGTTCAAAAAAAATGGATACAGCAGAGCTCCCATCCCTCAAGGAAGATCGGAAGCGGTGGTTCATTGATCGAATTATTATTGATCCGGGACACGGCGGAAAGCATCCCGGTGCGATCGGCCCCTCGGGCACAAAGGAGAAAGCAATTACCTTGGACATCGCCAAGCGTTTGCAACGGCTTTTGCAGCAAAATCTGAATGTGGATGTTCTTTTGACCAGGGAGGACGACACGTTTATCGGCTTGAAGGAACGAACCCAATTTGCCAACGCCAGCGGAGG
>Ga0172366_10002338_pt1 | contig 14844 bp, 12 predicted proteins | sample LakKivSesite69cm_FD_114533 | JGI IMG/M metagenome (GOLD analysis project Ga0172366, IMG submission 114533) | Sediment microbial communities from Lake Kivu, Rwanda - Sediment site 69cm | ecosystem: Environmental > Aquatic > Freshwater > Lake > Sediment | place: Rwanda: Western Province, Lake... | reverse complement strand
GAGGACGCGAGGTATATCAAGACCGAGCAGCTTTACCTCAGGACGCCGGAGGAAATGGCCGCGCTGTTCGGGGAGCTCCCGGAATCCCTGTCCACTACCCTTGAGATAGCCGAGCGCGCTGGTCAGGTCATTGACCTGGAGAAGGTGTCCCTGCAACTGCCAGAGTTTTCACTGCCAGAGGGCTTTTCCTCCGCGGACGAGTTTCTGGCAAAGCTCGCAAACGAGGGATTCAAACGCAAGTTCGGGGATGACGCTCCGGATGAATACGGGAAAAGGCTGGAATACGAGCTGAGGGTCATAAAGGAGACCGGCTTTGCCAGCTACTTCCTGATAATATGGGACATAGTAGAGATGGCCAGGCAGGAGGGCGTCCCCGTGGGTCCGGGAAGGGGTTCTGGCGCCGCGTCTCTGGTCCTGCACTGCCTTGATGTGACCAAGATTGACCCCATCAGGCACAACCTCCTTTTTGAGCGCTTCCTTAACCCGGAGAGGATATCCCCCCCTGATGTGGACATAGACTTCTCCGACACCAAAAGGGACAGGGTGATAGAGGCCGTAAAGAAGAAATACGGCGAGGAGTCCGTCGCGCAGATCGTCACCTATTCCCGGCTGAAGGCCAGGGCCGCTGTCAAGGATGTGGCTCGTTTTTACGGCCTGCCCTACGCGGAGGTGGACTCTCGTGTTTCCAAGCTCATTCCCCAGACCATGTCCCTTTCCGAAGCCCTTCGTGAGATCCCCGAGCTCTCAAGGGTCGCCGCGGAGAGCGAGGACTACGCGAAGGTCTTTGAAACAGCAAAAAGGCTTGAGGGCCACATAAGGAACCTTTCCGTGCACGCGGCCGGAGTCGTCATAACCCCTGGCCATCTCTGGGAGCATGTTCCCCTGATAACCGTGAACTCCGCTGGTGGCGAGAAGGCGGTCGTCACCCAGTTTGACATGAAATCCCTGGAGGATGTTGGCATCCTCAAGGTGGACATCCTTGGCCTCCGGACACTGTCTGTTGTGGAGAGATGCCTTGATCTCGTGGCAGAAACTCGCGGGCAACCCCTGGCTCTGGACGAGATACCACTGGACGACGAGAAGACCTTCTCCCTGCTGGCGAGGGGCGAGACCGCGTCGGTTTTCCAGCTGGAATCCTCTGGTATGCGCAGGACACTGCGTAACCTGAACCCAAGTTCCATAGAGGACATATTCGCTGTTGTTGCCCTGTTCAGGACAGGCCCTCTTGAGGCTGGCATGACCGACAGCTATGTCCACAGGAAGAACGGCAGGGAGCCGGTTCGTTACCCGTTCCCGGAGCTGGAACCCATCCTGCGCGACACCTATGGGGTCGTCGTATACCAGGAGCAGATAAGCGGGATTGCGGTCGTCTTGTCCGGTTTCAGCGTGGGCGAGGCAGACATCCTTCGCTACGCCATAGGCAAGAAAAAACCCGAGCTCATGGCGCAGATGAAGACCAAGTTCGTCCAGGGAGCGGCCGCAAGGGGCCACGATCCCGCGGAGGTTGAGAGGCTCTGGGACGCGATGGAGGAATTCGCTGGATATTCATTCAACAGGGCACATGCCGCGAGCTATGGCCTCTTAGCCTACTGGACAGCCTTTCTCAAGGCAAATCACCCCGCGGAGTTCATGACGGCCGCGCTGAACGCCGCGGTTGACTCCACCAAGACCCAGGAAAAGGTTCCCCCCCTCGCGGACGAGGCCAGGAGGATGGGCATAACCATACTCCCGCCCGACATCAACGCTTCGGTTGCCTACTTCACCCTGAGGGACGACCGGAGGATACTTTACGGCCTCGCCGCGATAAAGAATGTCGGCTTATCCGCCATCTCGGACATCCTGAAGGCAAGGAAGGAAGGGCCATTCACCTCATTGGAGGATTTCATGGCAAGGGTATCCACCAGGGTCAACAAGAAGGTGGTGGAGAGCCTGGTCAAGGCAGGCGCGTTTGACAAGCTGAACCCTGACCGCAAGGCCCTCCTGGCCAGGTGTGAGAAGATGGGCGGCAGGACCGGTGGCTCATCCAGCGGCGGGTTCTTCGTGGGCGTCGCACCACCCAACGGCTCCGAGGGAGGCAAGCCAGACCCGGAGGCCAACACGGAGTTTGAAAAAGAGGTCCTTGGCTTTTACCTGACCTCATCGCCCCTTGACCGTTATCCCCTGGCTAAACTGCTGGACGCCACACCATCATCACGATTAATTGAATCCGAAAATGGCGACAGAGTTAGGGTAGTTGGGGTTTTACTTAACATAACTCGCCAGAAGAGCAAGAAGGGTAACTACTTCGCGCAGGTCAACATAGAGGACACAGAGGGCAGGCTCCCAGGGATAATATTCTCTGATCCCCTGAAGAAGATAGGGTCCCTGCTCAGAGAGGACAGGGTCTATCTCTTCACCGGAAGGGTCATAGTTGAGGTCAGGGAGACCGAGGACGAGGAGGGCGAGGCAAGGGATGTGAAGATAGCGATAGAGGACGCCCAGCCCATAGAGGAGGTTCTGAAGCACCCCAGGAGGGTGACCATAGAGGTGAACCCGGAGGACATTACCAGCCAGGACATCCTCCAGGGCATAGTCGCGTGCGCGAGGCAGCATCCGGGGAGTGTGCCCATAGCGTTCAGGGTCCTCTGCAACAATCCAAGACTCCTCGTGAGCAAGGAGTTTCTGGTGGAGCCTGACCCCGCTGTCCTCTCCGCGCTTGAGGGAATAGTGGGGAAGGGGAGGGTGGGTATAGCTTAGTGAACAGTAGTGGCGTAGCATGCTGCGCCCTCTTTTCCAGGGCCAGGTCTTAGTCCGCATCGTTTCATTCCCAGAGCGGGTTTTCCAACCCGCCATATTTTGCGGGATAAGTCACGGCGCGCCTTGTAGAAAGTTCCGCCTGGGAACCGGATAGTCAGGGCGTCTTGCCCCGGAGCGCAGGCGAGGGCGCCTGCGCTATCAGGGGATGGTTTCTGGTTAGACCAGGCCCCTTGTGCGGTTAGCCCCCAGCCACCGCGCTGGGGGAAATTGGAGAACCGGAACTGTCGGGGCGCGGTGGCCCCGACCTAACCTGAGGTGTTTCTGGTTAGCCCCCAGCCACCGCTCTGGGAATTATGAGCGGGGCCCGGCTCCGCGCGGGATCATGTTAAAACACGCCATCGTGCACACCTATATATGGCCAATTCTCCATGATCGCGAGCGGGATAAAAAACGCGTGCAGGATTAGGCCTGGAGTGATTTGTCGCCACCGGAGATCACCACTCAAAAGGGAACAAAACTCGTCCGGAACCCATTCCCTATTAGCTTGCCATCACCACACTATGAGCTATATAATTTAACTATTATCTTGATAGGTATTCTCCGGGAAACCCTGGCCCTTGCCGCGCGCATGGCCCCATATCTCCTTCTGGGCTTCGCTGTGGCGGGGATCCTCCGGGTTCTCTTCCCGGTCTCCTTCGTGGTGAAGCACCTGGGCAAAAGGGGTTTTTCCTCTGTGTTCAAGGCCGCTGTCCTGGGAGTTCCCCTGCCACTATGCTCGTGCGGGGTGATAGGCCCTGCCGCGGCTCTCAGGGGCCAGGGCGCGTCCCGTGGCGCTGTTCTCTCTTTCCTGGTCTCAACCCCGACCACTGGCGTTGACTCCATCCTTGCGACATACGGATTGCTCGGCCTTCCTTTTACCATCTACAGGATAGTTGCCTCGTTTTTCCTCGGCCTCGTGTCCGGGGGCATGGCAAACATCCAGAAGGACGAGGCCCTTGTTTCCCCTGACCCGAAGGTTTCCCCCTGCTCAGTGTGCGGACTGCCTGGGGTCCACAGGCACGGGATATGGGAAAAGCTCAAGGCTGGCTTTCTCTATGCGGCCCGTGATCTCCCCAGGGACATTGGCAAATGGCTGGTCATCGGCCTCTTGGTCGCTGGGGTGATATCCTACCTGGTGAACCCATCCTGGGTTGAGGGGTTCGCGGCCAACCCCTTCGTCGCGTATCCGGTCATGGTTGCTATCGCTGTCCCCCTTTATGTGTGCGCCACAGGTTCAATCCCGATTGCCGCGGCTCTGATGGCAAAGGGGGTATCAGCTGGCGCGGCCCTGGTCTTCCTGGTCGCGGGACCTGCGACCAACGCTATAACCATCGGGATAGTCGGCAAACTTCTTGGTAAGAAAAGCCTTTTCATTTACCTCGCGACAATAATCGTCGGCTCCGTCCTACTTGGCCTGGGGATGGACTGGATGAGCGCGTCGCCTTCCATCCCCATCCATTTTCACCACATTCACATTGATTCAGCTGTTCGCTGGTGGGAATGGGCTTCAACAGTTCTCCTGGGACTCATCCTCCTTTACGCGCTGGCCATAGAGCCCCTCATCAGGCGCTTTTCCGCCGAAAGGGCAAAGCCGGACGCTGTGTTTTTTGTCCCGGACATGACCTGCGAGCACTGCGTCAGGACGCTTGAAGCCTGCGTTTCCGAGACCGAAGGCGTGGAAAGGGTCTGGGTCTCCCTGGACAAAAAGACCGTGTCGGTCAGGGGAGGGACAAGGGAGAGCATCAAGAAGGCAATAGAGGAAGCGGGATACAGTGTTAGTGAACAATGAGGGCGGGCTTTCCAGCCCGCCACCCCTTTCCATAGATCGGGTAGGCAAGGCCCTCCCCCGTAAGTGGACTTGATCCGACACGGCCCCGGCTGTGGTTGCCCAGGACGAGGCACGCCTCGCCCGCTTTTCAAAGGCCAGGTTTTAATCCCCTGCACGCAGGGCAGGCACGGGGACCTGCCCCTACTTCAACATCCACCCTGCCACGATCATGCGCATTATCTCCGAGGTTCCCTCGTATATCTCGGTTATACGGGCGTCCCGGAAGTGGCGCTCCGCCGAGTAGTCGGTGGTGTAGCCGTATCCACCGTGTATCTGCAGGCCCTTTGTGGCGCAGAAGGAAGCGGCTTCCGAGGCCTTTAACTTTGCCATCGCGGCCTCCCTGCTGTAGCGCTCGCCCCTGTCCTTGAGCCACGCGGCCCGCAATGTCAGCAATCTCGCGGCCTCATACTCGGTGGTCATGTCCGCTATCATCCACTGGATGGCCTGGTTCTCCGCGATGGGTTTGCCGAACTGGACGCGCTCCTTCGCGTGGGCTATTGCCTCCTCTATGGATGCCCTGGCTATCCCCAGGGCCTGGCCAGCGACCCCTATCCTGCCAGCGTCAAGGGTGGACATGCACACCTTGAAGCCTGAGCCGGGCTCGCCCAGGGTGTTCTCCTTTGGTATCTTGCAGTTCTCAAGGATGAGCTCTGCTGTGGAAGACCCCCTTATTCCCAGCTTGTCCTCCAGCTTGCCGACCTCAAATCCAGGGGTTCCCTTCTCCAGTATGGCTGTTATCAGGCCCTTCGCGCCCAGGCTCTTGTCCACTGTCCCAAGGAGAACGACGAAATCGGCCTCCCGGCCGTTCGTGACGAATATCTTGTTGCCATTGACCAGCCAGTGGTCGCCCTTGTCCTGGAAAAGGGTCTGGGCCGCGGCCGGGTCAGATCCCGCTCCCGGCTCGGTCATGGACAACGCGCCAAGCTTCTTTCCGGAAGCCAGGGGCACGAGATACTTCTTCTTTTGTTCCTCGCTCCCAAAGGTGTATATGGGGTGGCAAGCCAGGGAGTTGTTGACCGAGACGATTATGCCCGTTGACGCGCACACCCGGCTTATCTCCTCCATGATGAGCACATAGGTCACATAGTCCATTCCCGCGCCGCCGTATTCCTCTGGTATCGCTACGCCCATGAACCCCAGCTCTCCAAGCAGTTTGACAACTTCGGCGGGGAACATGTGCTCCTTGTCTATCTTTGCGGCTATGGGCTTGAGGTGCTTTTCCGCGAGGTCCCTCGCGGCTTCTTGCGCCATCCTCTGTTCTTCCGTGAATTCAAGGTTCATCGCTGTGGCTCCTTCTCGCTCAGGTCATATTATAGGAGAGGGCCAGGGGGGGAAACAACCCGCGCTGAGGAGCCGCAGGGTTAAAAACTCTCCTTCAGAGACATTTGGTTCCGCCTTGCCTGTCCATCGCGGGTTTTTGAAGGATAAAAACCCGTGTAGCGCGAGACTTGAAATCCGGCGCCGGCTCGGTTCATAGTATCTGACAAGAGGAGGATCTTTATGCTTCTAGGACTTATATGGATGGCGGTTGTGCAGACGCCGAGCGGCTACCTCGGGATATGGCCGGGCAAAGAGGCTGTTTTCACCGGAGTTTGGTTCCACGACAGCTACCTGGGCGGCTCTGACTCCGCGTCGGTTCTGGACACCATGAGCGTGACCGACACCTTCACATACAACGGGCACGAGGCTTTCAGGATACTGACCGTCAGGCACTCCTCAGGCGACACCATCATAGACACCACATTCACGGACTCGGTCTGGAACGATGCACCCTGGCTCATGGCGCGTGGAAGGGTCTCTGACACGATATCCCGCGATGTCTTCCACATGAGGACGCCCTTTACCAAGGGAGACAGCTGGTCAACTGGGATAGAGGGGACCTACAGGGACAACTTTGACGGCTACGCGGGGCTTGACCTCATGGAGATAAGGAGCGAGATAGTCACGGTGGAGGACTCGGAAGTGGTGAGCGTCCCCGCGGGCAGCTTCTTTACCTGGCGATTGCGCAAAGAGACAAAAGGCTGCATAACCGAGCCATCAAACCCCATCCTTGATTCTGTGCTCTTTGAACGCCTCCTCATCACCTGGTGGTCGCCCGGCAATTGCGTGGTGAAGGACACAACCCACACGCTGGCGACCGCGTTCATCTTGGGCAACCCTGTCGCGGACGAGACCTGGGAACAGAGGGAAATGATCTCCATAACCGGGATAGACGAAGGCCGGCCATCGCCCGGAACGGTGAAACTTCTCTCTTCCAACCTCGCCGGCAGTTTCCTTAGACTCTCAAGGCCCCCGGTCGGCGCGCTTGAGGCCTGCCTCTACGATCCATCGGGCAGACTCGTTCTCTCCGCTTCAAGCCAGGGCGGCTCGGAGCTGTCCATTGACCTGGGCAACCTGGAGCCAGGGGTCTATTTCCTGAGGGCCAGCCTGGATTCCCGGCCAGCGCTCTCCGCGAGGATTGTCAGGGCGAGATAGGGTGGAGGCACAGCGCGGATTACCTTGCAGGGATACGGGCGCGTAGCATTAACGGCGTTTATAGACCACGACCCCACAGCAACTCCCCGCGGGTTCGTAAAGCTCCCGAACCCTCTCCATCTCAGCCCGGAAGGCCGCGGTGTCCGAGACGGGGTAAAAGGCCCTCCAGAGCATCGGGTCCCCTGTTGTGTCAACCACGACGATGTCGCTTTCCCCGACCCCGTGGGGGAATATCTTCATTTCCCACCTCCTGCCTATGACCGAGGAATAGACTCCGGCCTGGTCTGAGACGCAAACGGAAACATTCGGATCTCCCGGGATCGTTCTTTCCAGGAAGGCCCTGACCTCCCTGTCTCTCTGGTTCGGGACATAATGGGAGAGCTGGTAACTGCTCTTTTTCTTGACCCAGAACTCGTAGGACAATGGCGAAGCCGAAACAAAAGCGTGAAAAAGTGCCGAGCAGACCAGGATGCCCAGGGCCAGTGACGAGGGCTTTTTTGCTCTTCTCAGGACGAAGACGAGCGCGTATATCAGCGGCGGAACGAGGGAAGCGGAATACTGGTAGCGGATGGAGAAATGGGTGGAGTTGCCTGAAGCGAGGGAGGCTAAGGCGTGTGGGATTGCCGGGAGCAATTCAAAAGGGCTTGCCACTGGAACGAACGCGGAGGGCCCCAGGATGTTTATTATGTAAACCAGTTTCGCGGGGATGAAGTAAGGATTTAAGCCCCGGTATGCGGAGTAATACGGGTATGCGGTGTCCATCAGGGAGGGTATGAGCCAGAAGACCGAGAGGCAGAACGCCCCGGTTCCCACCAGCATCACAATTACTCCCTGCCACCTGGCTTTCCCCGTCCAGAGCGCGTAAAGACCCAGGGCGGCCGCGGAGAGCATCAGGGGTTCCTTCACCAGGACAAGGAGGAGTCCCATTACCAGGAAAACCCAGGGTCTTTTTTGCTCAAGCGCGATGGCCGCGCCGAAGAAAAGGGCTGGCCAGAAACATTCGGGGTGAAAGTCAAAGAGGTTGAGCCAGGATGTTCCTGGGTGCAGGAGGAAAGCGAGGCCGATAACGAGGGACGGGAACGGGTCAAGGTGGACCCTGGCAAGCCGGAACGCGAGGTATCCCGCGAGCGCTATGGCGCCGGACTGCAGGATGAGCATGGTAAAAGGGTGCGGGAATACCCGGTAGACCAGGGCCGGGAACACGAGGATGGGCATGGTGTGGGTATAGCTCTCAAAAAGCCTAGCCCATTCACCGTGGGATATTCGCCAGAGCGCGTTCTCAAAGACCCCCATGTCCATTGCCGCGGGGGTCATTGACAGGTAGCGGAAACAGGTCAGCAGGGAGAAAGCCACAAAGTAAAGGGCCACGGCTCCTGTTATCATGGCCGATGCCGTTTTCCGGGAAACGCTTGCCCGGCTGGCCCACCCCCTCCTGTATGAAAACCAGACATAGAAACCCAGGAGGGCCGAGGTTATCGCCTGGGTGATTAACACATCAAGCTTCATAGGCCCAGCTCGTCCGCCACCCCCTGCATGGCAGTCAGGCAGAGGACGAGAAAGTCATCCAGGCCGATTCCGAGGGACTCGCACGAGGCCATCTGTTCCCTGCTTGCCCCGGCCGCGAACCGACGCTCCTTGAACCGGTTCCTGAGAAACTCAAGGTCAAGGCCCGCCAGGGTCTTTGTGGGGTGCATGAGCGCGCAAGCTACTATGAATCCCGTTGTCGGGTCAACGGAGTAAAGCGCTCGTTCCATGTCTGTCTCTATGGGCTTTTTCTCCGCGTGCGCGAGGATGGCGTTGAGAACCTCCTCGTCTTCAAAACCCATTGCCCTCAGCCTCTCCACCGTGACCAGTCCGTGCCTGGAGAAATCCTCTGAGGTCTCGGAAACATCAAGGTCGTGAAGAAGACCCGCGATCTCCCATTTCTCAGGGTCTTGCCCTTGTTTTTGCGCCATGGCCTTCATGCACGAGCCACACGCGATCATGTGTTTGACCAGGTTCTTGTTGGGAACATTGCTCCTGATCAGCGCGAGAGCTTCGTCTCTTGTCATAGCGAATATTATAGAGTGAGCAGTGAGCGGTGAGCAGAACCGGAAGCCTGTGAGAGGGAGCACCCTTCTTGCTTCTGTCCAGGTCAGGCTTTCCAGCCTGACAAAGTTTGGGCACCCACCTTACCCATCCTTATTTGTGGCCAGCCAGAGGTTTTAGCCCCTGGAAACGACCCTGTAAAGCCCCGCGGCCTTCTTGGACGAGATTGACTTGGTCTCAGGGACCTCCAGGACCTCCACCTCAATCCTGCCGGCCGGCAGATCCAGGATTATCCTGTCACCTGGCCTTATCTCCTGGGATGGCTTTGCCCTTTTGCCGTTGAGAAACACATAGCCCTTGTCGCACGCCTCGTTGGCGTATCTCCTCTGCTTCACGAGCCTTGAGACCTGCAGGAACTTGTCCACGCGCACCCTGAGTTTATAAGGCTGATGTGGGGCCCGGGGCAATGGGTGGAATCCATCCGGTTGCCGGGTCTATAATTTCTCCGAAGGGAGGCAAGTTATGATTGCATTCTTTGGAACGGTTGTGTTATCCTACGCGGGAGGACTGCCCGTAACCCTGAATTACTCTGGCAGGATTGATTTTGTCGCCAGGGGCAACAGTGCCTCGGCCCAGGCCTTCGGCACATGGACTCAATACACGGTTGACGAGGCCCCTCCGGGGAGCCAGCTGGTCGCGGCGTGGCTTTTCTGGACATCGGGCATCTACAACTACTACCCCGGCGTCATCTCGGACATAGGCTTCCAGGCAACCTACATACCCTACAGCGTCCTTACCAGCGACACCACCTTCTACGCCAACTACATGTATGTTATGGTGAAGAACATAACAGGCCTGGTCGGAGACTCAATAAACCAGGTCTACCAGTGCGAGAAACGCGACAACACCAATGGTTTCTCCTGGTGCGTCCTGCTTGTTTACCGTAACTCCTCTTTCCCGGACAGGAACATGGAGGTTCACTATGGCATCCTTGACCTGGGATACACCGATGTGATCTCCTATTACGACACCATTCCCCTGATCAACCCCTCAACCCCCCCATGGGGCAAGTTCGGCTATTTCTCCAATCTCGGAGACCCCATGGAAACCCACACGGGCGAATACATCCAGTTCAAGGGCGCTTATCTCCAGAACACTTACAATCCATGGGACAACATAGGAAACGGCACCCTCTACGACCCGTTCACAGGGGACTACGCGACCATGCTCTACCCTGATGGCCCCGCTGACATTGACATCTACGATGTCTCCTCGCTTTTCCTGGCAACGGACACCTATGTTCCCCTGGTGATCTTTGGCCCATCCAACGAGTGGCTTTTCTACGCGTTCATCGCGTTCCTCTACAACACGGAAATGCCCATAGCGCTTGAGGAGGACGCGGGGGAACGCGAACCATCCCTGGTTGCAAAGCCCGGCAAGCTGAGCCTTGATTTGCCGTCCGAGAGCGCCGTCAACCTCAAGCTATACGACGGGGCCGGCAGGACCGTCGCGCTCCTTCATGACGGGCAGTTGGGCCCAGGCGCGCACGAGTTCGCGATTCCCCGCGGTCTCAGGGGCGTTGGGTTCGCTGTCGCGAGGGTCGGCAAAAGGACTCTCCGGGCGAAGATATTCTAGGGCTGGCCGGGGATTGACATCAGGGTTTATAATCTGGCCATGAGGCGCTCGCGCCAGGAGTCCATGAGGTTTGACGAGGTTGGCTACTGGTCAGAGGTGAAGCTGGCCATAATAAGGGAATATGCGGCGGCATACTCATGTATCCTCAGCAGGCAAAAGCAGCCTTCCCTTCATCATGTCTACGTAGACGCATTCTCGGGCCCTGGGGTCCACATATCGAGATCCACCGGCGATTTTATCGCCGGTTCACCTTTGAACGCCCTGCTGGTTGAACCCCCTTTCAAAGAATTTTTCTTTATTGATCTTGATGGGGATAAAGTCCAACACCTCCGGGAGATTGTGGGGGATCGCACCGATGTCCATATTTACCAAGGAGACTGCAACCGCCTGCTTATAAGTGAGGTGTTCACCCGTGTCAAATGGAAAGACTATCGCCGAGCCCTCTGTCTCCTGGATCCCTACGGCCTTCATCTAAATTGGGAAGTGCTTGAGACCGCCGGTAAAACGAGGTCAATAGAGGTTTTCCTGAATTTTCCGGTGGCTGACATGAACCGCAATGTGCTCTGGCGTAACCCTGAGGGGGTATCCGAAGATGACATCGCTCGCATGAATGCTTATTGGGGGGATAATTCCTGGCGTGATATTGCCTATACAAGACGGCCTGGACTTTTTGGAGAGGATGAGGTAAAAGCTACAAACAAACAGGTAGCGGAGGCTTTTCGACGGAGACTCACAGATATTGCCGGTTTTGCCTATGTACCGGAACCCATTCCGATGAAAAACTCAAGGGGAGCCATTGTTTATTACCTGTTTTTTGCTTCTCATAAGCCTGTCGCTGAGCATATAGTCAAACAAATCTTTGACAAATACCGCCACCGGGGGACAAGATAATGTCCGGCTACTCCTCGATTGAGTGGACAGAGGCAAGCTGGAATCCGGTAACCGGGTGCTCAAAGGTGAGCCCGGGATGCAGGAATTGCTACGCGGAGCGCATGGCCAAGAGACTGATGGCAACCGGGCATCCCCATTACAAGGCGGGTTTCCATGTGGCCACGCACGATGACGCGCTGACCGTTCCCCTGTGTTGGAAGCGACCCCGGATGATATTCGTCAATTCCATGAGTGACCTGTTCCACGAGGATGTTCCGGTCGAGTTTATTCAGAAGGTTTTTGAGGTGATGCGCCAGGCAAGCAGGCATACTTTCCAGGTATTGACAAAGCGTTCGGCCCGACTGGTTCGGTTGAACCCCGAAATTGATTGGCCGGAGAATGTCTGGATGGGCGTCAGCATTGAGACAGAGAGATACCTCTTCCGGGCCGATCACCTGCGCGAGACGGGCGCAACCATAAGGTTTATTTCCTTTGAACCCCTGCTCGGTCCCATGCCAGAATTGGATTTGACCGGGATAGACTGGGTGATAGCTGGCGGTGAATCCGGCCCAGGTGCGAGGCCCATGGAGAAATCCTGGGCGATCGGGATAAAAGAGCAGTGCGTCCGGGCGGGTGTCCCCTTCTTCTTCAAGCAGTGGGGGGGCGTCTGGAAAAAGAGGGCTGGGCGTTTCCTGGAAGGCCAGGAGTGGAATGAAATGCCCAGGGCCGCGGCCCGGTCAGGATAGCCCCCCTGCCCATTCCGCGATGAACCTTTCCCCCTCTTCTGGGCTGTGCATTTTCCCCAGCCTGCGCATGAAATAGGTTTGCCTGCGCGCGAAAGCCCTGGTGTTCTTTTTTATGAGAGCGACGGCCTCGTCCAGTCCAATCTCGCCCAGGATGTGCCTGGCCAGCTCCTGGTAGCCTATTGAACGCAGGCCCGGCGCAGAGGCCCCGTATTTTCTGACGAGTCCCCTGACCTCTTCCAGGAGGCCCTCGTTCATCATCCGGCCCACGCGCTCGTCTATCCGCGAGTAGAGGGTTTCCCTGTCAACCGGCAGGGTGATGTAGAGGGGCCTGAAACGGGGCTGTCTGCGTTCGGCCCAGAGCTCGGACAAGGATTTCCCTGTGAGCTGATAAACCTCAAGGGCCCTCTCTATCCTGACCCAGTCGTTGGGGTGAATGCGCGCGGCTGACACCGGGTCAACCCTGGCCAGCTCCTCGTGCAACGATGGCGCGCCCTCGCGGTTTATCCTGGCCATCAGGTTTCTCCTCAGTCTCCTGTCCACCGGTGGAGCTGGGAAAAGCCCCTCAAAGAGGGCTTTGAAATACAGGACAGTTCCCCCAACAAGGATCGGGATACCTCCCTTTTCCAGGATGCTTGTTATCGCTTTTTCAGCGTCCCGTGCAAAATCCTCAGCTGAGTAGGCCTGGTCAGGTGTGAGTATGTCCACCAGGAGGTAAAACCTCCCGCGTATGTCGGGCGGGGGCTTTCCCGTGCCCTTGTCCATGCCGATGTATATCTTCCGGGAATCCACTGACACGAGCGTGGCCGGATATTTCTCCGCAAGCGAGAGTGCAAAGGCTCCCTTGCCGGACGCGGTGGGGCCGACTATGGCTGGGATCAGGTTATGCCCCGGGCGAGCTCTTCCCATCTGAACCTCACGGCTGTAACGCCCCCGCCAGGGGCTATGAAAGGGTTCTCGGACGAGAACAGGGTATCCGCGAGCTCTGCTGCGGCCCTTGGGGACAAGGGCCTCTCTGGCGAGAGAGCGAGGCGCTCGCACGCCAGGGAGATTGCTTCCTCCATTGCCAGGGGAGGCAGTTCCACGACCCCCGCGAAGAACGATTCCAGTGCCTCTGGGCCAATGTGCCAGGGAAACCGTGGAAGCGCCTTTACAACCGCGAAACCCTTTGAAACCTCCACCGCAAAACCCATCCTGCCCAGCAATGCTACCCTGTCAGCGAGGCCGGGCTGACATGGTATCTTCAGGGGGAATATGGGGCTCTCTGTGCGAGGCGCGCCCGAGGAGAGCGCGTCGTGAACCACCCTGCAGGATGCCTTCACCGGGTCCAGGAGCACGAAACCATCCGCGAGGAAAGCCAGGATGAACCCGCCGGAGACCTGGATGACCTGGGGGAGGTTCGGGGGATCCGGTTCCCTGATTATCTCACCCAGTTCCAGTGTCCTGGGCATCATCCGCTCCCCAAGAGTCGCCTGAGCCTTGACGAGAAGCCCTCCTCAGCGCCCTCGCCCTTTGCCCTGGCCAGGGCGTCCAGCGCGAGGACCTCCACTATGGTGGCCAGGTCCCTGCCCGGCCTCATCGGGTATCTTATGGAGGGTATCTCTACGCCCAGGAACTCTTGCGTTCCCCTGTCCGGCTCAAGGAGGATTCCCGGCTCTTTTTCCACGAGCTCAAGGACAAGGTTTATTTCCTTGACCTCTTTCAAGGTGCCCCTGCCGAAGACCTGCGCCACATCAACCATTCCCACGCCCCTTATCTCCATGAAGCCCCTGAGCTCGGAGGGGCCGCCGGAAGTCCCCTGCAAATGGCCCTCGGGGAACCCTATTATCCTGACCAGGTCATCTGCCACCAGGGAGTGTCCGAGCCTCACCAGGCACAAAGCGGTCTCGCTCTTTCCCGTTCCTGGTTTTCCGGTTATCAGGACACCCGCGCCGAAAACATCCACCAAGGTCCCGTGGACAACCTCTGAGCGCGCCAGGAGAAATCCAAGGTAATCGGACAGAAGGTGCGTGAAAGCGCTCGTCTTGAGGGAAGTTGCCACGGTTGGCACGCCCGCTTTCTCTGATTCCTCAACCAGCTCCCCTGGCGGCAAAAGGCCCCTTGTCACGAACACTCCGGGGATGCCTGTCCCGTAAAAGTCAGCGAGGAGCTTCCTTCTCTCGTCCGATGGCCTTGAGCCAAGGAACGCTATCTCGGTTTGGCCTATTACCTGGACGCGTTTTGTGGGAAAGAACTCCCTGTAGCCAAGGAAGAACATGCCAGGCCTGTGCAGGTCTGGCCTGGTTATTTCCCTGTCAAGCCCCCTTTCCCCGGCTATCGTGGCCAGGCGCCAGGGACCGGATTTCTCCGAGAGTATCTGCCTTAAGGAGACCGCCAAGGCTAGACCCCCTGAGAAATATGACCTGGGTAGCGCGGGCGCCCCACCTGTCTTGTTCTCAATGGGAGGATGGCCATCCCGGATTTCCTCGTAGCCTGAACCCTTTCCAGGGG
>Ga0172366_10002336_pt1 | contig 14852 bp, 12 predicted proteins | sample LakKivSesite69cm_FD_114533 | JGI IMG/M metagenome (GOLD analysis project Ga0172366, IMG submission 114533) | Sediment microbial communities from Lake Kivu, Rwanda - Sediment site 69cm | ecosystem: Environmental > Aquatic > Freshwater > Lake > Sediment | place: Rwanda: Western Province, Lake... | reverse complement strand
GTTCTGGGACTGCTGGTACGACATGGATACCGTCGCGCGGCACTATGGCGAGTACGCGGACCTCGACCACTATCGGGCCAACATGGAGTTCCTGGCCAAGTACCGGGCCGTCATGCTGCCCTCGGTGTTGGCGATGACGAAGGACCAAGCCGAGATCTTCAGGAGATTCGTGGCAGATGGGGGCGGGCTGTACGCCAGCGGACCGTCCTCGTTGGACAGATGGGACGGAAACGGGAGGTTCCTCCTGGAGGACGTGTTGGGCGCGCGGGCAACCGGGATCAGGAATGACATCGTGTACGTCACACCCGAAGCCCCGCAACTGCGCAAAGCCATCTGGCCGCAGGACCACCTCAGCCACAGCGGCACCACCGTACTTGGAGAGCCGCTTCCCGGCGCAGAGGTCCTTGGCAAGCTGACCCTTCCCTTCGTTGACCCGCACGTTGGCACGAACATCGGGAGTAGGTTCGCGGCCATACATTCCAACCCGCCGGCCCTCAGGCCAGAACAGAACCCGTCCGTTATCGTGCACCACTACAGGAAGGGGAAGGTCGTCTGGGTCGCCTCGTCAATAGAGGGCGTCTACGGCGAGAAGGCCAACCGCGACCTTGTGCTGGCGTTGCTGCGCCGTGTGCTGGACGGCCCCTGCCGTTTTGAGGTGGATGCTCACCCGGCCGTGGAAATGACCCTCTTCGATCAGCCTGAGGAGAAACGACTCCTCGCCGGGCTGCTGAACATTCAACGGGACTATCCCCAGTGCCCGGTAGGCGCCACGGTCCGCGTCCTGCCGCCTGCAGGAAGGCAGGTCACGAGTGTGGAGCAGCTTCCTAACCGGAAAGCCATTCGGTTCGAGCAGAAGGGCCCCTACGTCCAGTTCAAAGTGAAGCCCTTCGACGTTCTGGCGCTGTGCCTAGTGAGGTATGAGTGAGGCCACGCCCCATACCAGAGGGCGATCAGACGAGCAATACACGCATATCCAAAACGCAGCACTCCATTGTCGATGAAGGAAGACGCCTCCGTGACCCTGACCAAAGAGACCCTGAGAATGTTGGACAACCTGCGCGAGACAATGAAGGCAAAGAGCCTAGACGAAGTAATACGGACGCTGATAGAGACCGAGGCTCAAAGAGTTGTCACAGAGGCCCGTGGCCTCGATAGGGCGCGAGTCGGACCATTCACGGAGGAGGATCGCGGCGAGGATCGTGATTGACGCGCAGGCTTGGGTCGGGACTCGCGAACATCGATCGGGCCCATTTATCCGCCAGGTCCATGAAAAACGGCAGTCAATTGCACCGATAGTCAGATTCTGTGTCATCGGTCAAGAATCGTGATCCGCGCGACCTTCCTGACCCATCTGGAGCCGCCGGAGGGATACTCCTGACAGCCCTGGCCCGGGCATGAGGTGAGGAGGCAGTCCTCGTTGCTGTACCCCCCGTCCTCCGGCAGGAAGGTAGTTCTCGGGCCGTCCTCCCAGCTCGGTATCGACGTCTGATCATAGGCGAACGCAAGGACCATGTCACCCTGTATGGAGTACCAGCTGGCGTTGGGGTAGACGTTGCTGTAGCAGAAGTCCTGGTAGTAGCCGTCGTCACTCTCGATTCTCAGCACATCGTCTTCCTCCATGCCTCCGACCAACTCCAGAAGGTCCGCGATGCGAACCCCTGTGTAGGTGCCAAGATCCTTCCAGTTGCCAAGGACGTTCTGGTAGGAACTATTGCCCTCGACCAAGTCCATCTGCGCAAGTTCTGAGTGATCGAGGGTGATATTACCGAGCCGGCCGGCCACCACAACCCTCTCAGCCGCCAACTCCATCTCCACCTTGACGACGGTGAACCTCAAATCCTTGTCCCTGGCCTCAAACAAGAGGAAGTGATGGAATCCACCATTCTCCGGTGGGGCGTAGAGGCCGCCTCCTGCTCCACCCGACACGAAGTACTCAACGCCGTTCCTCCGACTGTGGTTGAACATGTGCATGTGGCCGGCCAAGACCGCACGGACCCCGAACTCCTCCATGGTGTCCATGAACATCCGTCCCGTATCGTCAAGCAGGCCGTGGTCGCCCCCGGAAAGGGGGTCAAAGGGTGGAACGTGGGTGAAGACGATTACCTGCATTTCGTGGGATGTGCCAAGCACCTCCCTGAGCCAGGCCAGCTCTTCATCTCCAATGCGCTGGTCGGATGTGTCCACCGAGATGAAGCGATACCCGCGCCAATCGAAGTAGTAGTTCCCCTCGCCGAAGTAGGAGTAGAAGAGCGTTGAGCTCCCCTTGATGTCATGATTCCCGGGCGTGAGGTGAACCGGCATGCTCAGTTCGCCGATGTCCTCAAGGAACTTGTCAAACAGAGATGCCCTGGCCGTCGGCACGCAGTCACCCAGATGGATCACGAACTCCGGGCCACGAGCGCTGATCTCCTCGGCGATAAGCCTCAGCATCTTGGAGTTGCCCTGGCTGTCCCCCATCACGGCGAACGTGAAGGAAGGGGTGCCTTGCGTGAGTCGCCAAACCGCGCACGATACGGTGACCAGCACCATTGGCAAGAGGAGAACGGCAAAGAAGACTCGCCGATCAACCTCGTTCATGCCCTCTCGGAATCGGGACCCCATAATAACTGATATCCCGGCCGGTCCCACAGGCAAGCCCATCGGGTGCAGGGAAGGTATGCTTGCGCCTGGCGTGCGCGCACCCACTCTGTTCAGATAGCCCTCGACATCGAATGGAAGGGTCGTCTGCATGTCACCTTCCCCCATGGCCGGTAGCGTTGATGCAGAAACCACGACGCTGAGGATGGGAAAGGACCCGTTCAGTTTTCTTGAACGCCCGTACTAAAACGTAGGGTTTTATCGTCCAGGCGGGAAGTATGTTTGTTGGGCTGATTGCCCGCAATGGTAAAAAGTTCGGAGGATTCGGGCATGTATGTCAAGAGGAGAAGGATCTCAACCAGCATTGCGGTCGGGCTCATCACGGGCTGCATACTGGGATCCGGGATGTGGATGCTCGCAGGCATCTACACTCCGGAGACGGCTTTCATCTACGGGTCGCCAGGCTCGCTGGCCAAGTTCGCGTCCTACAAGGAATTGAAGAACTTCCTTACGGCGTCCCAGTCCTATTCGGGCGGAGGCGTCGAACCCCAAAGCATAGCTGAGAGGCTGCTCGGCGGAAGCCAGAAGCTACTGGTAGGACCCACATACGATGCCGCCGAGTCCTTGCGTGCAGAAGGCTCTTCCCAGGATTACTCCGGCACCAACATCCAAGTTGCGGGGGTCGACGAGGCCGACATCGTAAAGACCGACGGAGAATACATCTACCTTGTCTCGGGCAATGCCGTATTCATAGTCAAGGCGTACCCCCCTCAAGATGGCAAAGTCGTGTCCAAGCTGAGCTTCAATGGGACCGTTGGCGAGCTGTTCGCTAGCGGCGACAAGCTGGTCGTTTTCCTGGGGGCGCCCGAGATCTATGCGACATGGGTGGAGAAGTCAGGCGCCGCTTCCCCCGGCATGGCCGTGCGCGAGATCTCCCCCGGCCTGATTCCATGGACCTACGGAGCATCCACAACGATTCAGGTGTATGACCTCTCAGACAGGGCCTCACCCACGCTGGACAGGAACATCACGATCGATGGTTCCTATTTCAACTCCAGGATGATAGGCGACTACGTCTACGTGGTCGTGCAGAAATCCGCAGTCGTGGAAGATGGCAACGTCGACCTGCCCACCATCCAGACGGAGAGGGGCACAACCGAGGTGGAGGCCGACAGCATCTACTACTCCAACCACACCGACTACGGCTATGTCTTCGCCACCATCATGGGCTTCAACGTCCAGGATGGTACGAAGCCCATCGTGCAGCAGAGCTTCCTTCTGGGCGCAACGTGCAGCATGTACGTCTCCCCGGAGCACTTGTACATAACCTCTCCGTACCGCGAGGGGGATGAAACGAGGATGGTCTACGGAACCAGCATCCACAAGATCCGCATTCACGAGGACGAGATATCCTACGCGGCCGATGGACACGTCCCTGGCTGGGTGCTCAACCAGTTCTCCATGGACGAGAACGATGGGTACTTCAGGATCGTCACCACGGGCGAGACATCCATTGAAGGCACATCGGGCACCAACGTCTACGTCCTCAACTCCACCATGGGCGTTGTCGGGAAGCTGGAAGGACTTGCTCCCGGGGAAAACATGCACTCGGCCAGGTTCATGGGCTCCAGAGCTTACTTGGTCACCTTCAAGAACATCGATCCACTCTTCGTGTTGAACCTTGCGGACCCCGAGAATCCGGCCGTCCTGGGCAAGCTCAAGATCCCGGGCTACTCCGACTACCTCCACCCATACGATGACACCCACCTGATAGGGGTGGGCAAGGAGACGGAGGAAGCCAAGGAAGGCGACTTCGCCTGGTACCAAGGTGTGAAGATCTCCCTGTTTGACGTGGGCGATGTGGCAAACCCCAAGGAGGTGGCCAAGTACGAGATCGGCGACCGCGGGACCGATTCACCCGTCTTGACGAACCACAAGGCCTTCCTGTTCAGCCTGGACAGGAACCTGCTGGTCATACCCGTCCTGCTCGCCGAGATCAACCCGGCAGCCTACCCGGGGGAGGTCGTCCCGGCCCAGGCCTATGGCGAGTACGTCTACCAGGGGGCCTACGTCTTCAACATCTCCCCGGAGGGCGGCATCGTCCTGAGCGGCAGGGTGACCCATCTGGAGGGCAAGGATGACCTGCTGAAGAGCGGGTTCTACTTCGAATCCAAGTACACCGTGGAGAGGGCCCTGTACATAGACGATGTCCTCTACACGATCTCGGCCGGGATGATTGGGATGAACAGCCTGCCTAGCCTTGAGTCCCTCAACAGCATCGAGCTGTCGTAAACCTTATTCAGCAGTGGCGACCGAAGGGGAAGTCTAGAGGTTGCGGATGCCGGCGGGCGAAAGAAGGATCCACGGAAAGACCTGGGATGTCTACCTCTACATCCTCACCTCTAGGGAACCGGTCGGCGTGAGGGATATCTGGAGGCAGCTTGGCCTGTCAAGCCCGAGCCTGGCACAGTACCACGTCAACAAGCTTCTGGACCTCAAGCTGATAGAAGCGGCCTCGGGCGGGTACGCTCCGACGCCCGACCAGCAGTTAGAGGCGCTCAAGAGCTTCCTCGTCCTAAGGGGCCGTCTCGTGCCGAGGTTCGTGATCTACGGCGCCTTCATCCTGGGCATCCTAGCCTCATACATCCTCTTCTGGCCGTTCAGATGGGACTTCCGGGATCTGGCCACATTGGCCTTCGGGATCTTCAGCGCCGCGGCCTTCATCTTCGAGGCCTACAGGCAGCAGAGAGGGCTACGAGTGGATGAGGACCGCAGCTGATCCCACAGGCCAGAACAGGGATGTGGCTCCTTCCCCAACCGCGTCCCAGCAAAGAATAGCTTCAACGAGACATCGGAACCAAGATCATCCAAGCGATCATCGATGCCGAACCAAAGCCCAATCTAGGCTCCCAGCCTGGTCGTCGAGGCCCTCCTGTACAGCCTGCGACGGATCATGAGCTGATCAAGCGCCAGCCCGCCGACCATCAGCGTGCCTGCAACTGCAAGCCACTCGATCAGGTAGATCCATTGAAGGGCCCTGTCCTTTAGCCTCATAGCCTTCTCTCCTGTCTCAACGAGCTGAGAGTACGCCCGGTCCGATGCGCCGAGGGCTCCCTCGAAGTCCCCCTCGAGGTACATGGCATGTGCGGATGCAAAGGTCGACTCGGCGCCCTCCAGATCCTCAAGGAGAGAGTCCGTCTTGGCGCCGAACATCTCGACGAAGTCCAAAAGCTCCCGCAGAAAGGAGATGCGGTTCTGGAAATCCGCGAAGGACTGTCTAACGGAATGGAGGAGCTCGATGTCCGTGGCATAGGGCCTACCAGCTGCATCCAGGAGGTAGTTGATGAGGATATCCTGCCCATACTGGTTCTGGGTCGGGTCCACATATGAACTCCACCAAGAATGACCGAAGTAGGCCTCCAAGGCCAGCCCCCTGCCTTCACCATAGCTCCAGATCACCGCGGCAGCCGGCCGATACCCCATCGTCCACCCCGACAGTGACTCCGCCTCGGTCCAGGCATATACGGTGGACCCGGGCTGCGGACAGATCGTCCTCGCTCGTCCCCCGACAAGTCTCTCGATGCCAAGTGCAAGAAACGGCAGGAGTGGGTTGCTTGTCAGATCCCTGTTCACCACGATGTGGAAGGGCTGCTCAGTGGGAAGGCCGGAATCCCACAGCGCCTTGACCGCCATCACGTCGTTTGGGAAGACCTCCCAGATGCCTGAGGCGATCCAGTCCGGGTGGAGAGGCACGCTCATGCCGCCCATGTCGGCGACGGCCGCTGCCCCCGAATGCACCGCTCTCACGATCATCGCTATCTTCTCGGGTAGGAAGTAGCGGACATCCCCGCCGCTGAAGATGACAATGTCGTAGGATGCCATGACCTTGTCGGTTCTGGGGAAGTAGAGCCTGAGCATCCTTCGGGCCTCGTCGGGCGTGATGGCCTCCACATCGTACATCCTAGTCGGGACGAGGCTGACCTCGAAGGCAGGGTCGGCCGACAGCCAGTTCGGCATGGGCGATTGTGTCGAATCTACGGACCCCAGGGCAAGCGCGTGCAGGACGTCCTGCGCCATAGCGCAGTCTGTCCAGAGGACAATCACCAACGGCGATATGATCAACCAGCATTTCCTGGAATTCACTGCAAGGAATGCAGCCAGCAGACTGCATTAATCTCTTTGCCGCGGCGATGTCCCGAGCTCGGATCGCAAGCTAGGCCGTCAGGCAGCCTAGCATAGGACATGCATGGAGCATCAACGAGCCCTTTGCAGTGCTCTTGGCGAGGCGGTCTGTTCCCCCCTCTGCCTGGGGCACACTAGGAAGGCCAGGATCAGAATGGCGATCATTGCCAGATGGTGCTGATGGCCAAGTTCCTGGGAGAGGGGTTCCTCTGCCTGGTCAACCAGTATGGTTCTGAGGTAGTTGTACCGAATAGAGGCGTCAAAGCCGGCATTGGCACTCCCAAAGTAGACGACCTGGTCACGAGTCTTTATCTTGTCCATAGTGAACCAGCCTATGTGCTTTATCCCAGCCCTCTTGGAGAGCTTGAGGTCTTCCTCCATCTGGGACTTCGTCACCGTCATCTCGTAGACCGAGTGGGCGTTGTGGGTGAACCAGACCTCAAGGCCGTACTCCTCACCGAGGTGGACCGCGTAGTGGATGGCTGTCTTCAGCCAGAAAAGGGCACCCGTATCCACGGTCCCCTGGTACTCATTCACCCGCCATGACGGCGTCCGGATCCAATACGTGCTGTTGATCCATGTGTAGTAGTAGGCCACAAGGAAGTCGTACAAGGAGAGATTGAGGCTTTGCAGGATGTCGGCGTTCGGGTTCTCAGCAACGGCTTCAACGCGGCTCTTGCTGAGATCCAGGCACACGCCCAACCGGGTTTCGGGATGCTCCTGCCGGATCCTTCGGGCGACCTCGTTCCGAACCGCCGCTCCGCCCTTCCTGAGTGGATCATCCCAGAAAACGCACCCGTCGATATGCTTCCCGAAGTCGTCCACCAACGACGATGCATCCTCATACGCCTTCTCTGAGGTCCAGCTCTTGTTCACATCCTTACCAATGACAAGGTATACGGCCTTGCCATGGGGACCTCGGAGCGTATCGAACAGCTCGAATGTCTTGTTGTTGTCCGTTGCATTGAGCGGCGGGTAGAACAGAAAGCCATCGACTCCCAGAGCCAGATGATCAGAGAGGTTGACGTATGGGCTCGTGTAAACATAGGTCATAGTTGGACAAAGCACGCTACCCAACGCCAAGGGTATGCATAAGACCATGGTGGGTAGAACCCCCCACCGCAGAAAGAATGCTTTCCACAGGTGCACAGTGTGTCCTCCCATCATTCAGATGCTCGGGCTGGCGATCATCCCCTCATGACAACTACCTAGACGACCCATAAAAAGGTTGGGCTGTTGGCTGTTGGGCTGTTGGCTATCGGCCCCATCGGCTCTCGTGTTGCCCGCCCCGGGACCCGCACATGGAGTGTTCAAGCCTGCAAGGGATTTCATCGCGGAATTCTCCTCAAGCCGAAGGACGCCGATCTTGCCCCGATGAGCACGACCTTCGCATCCACCCTGCGGTTTCTACCTACGGAACCTGCCGGCACGGCCTCACGTGCGCATGCTGCCTTCTTCTAGTCAACAGCCAGTTCCTGTCGTTGCGTCCACAGCTCCTTTTTCGCCGAGCCCGGAACGGTCAAGGATCGCTTCTCTTCCCTCATCCTAGCAGCCTCTGCCGGGTCGTCTGAGTAGAACAGGTCTGGCTGTTTTTCGACCGCACTCCACATACTGTCGAACGCTTCCTGATTCTCGTACTCATCGATGTACATCCAGTGTTCCTGGGACGACTCGGGATCAACCATGGTGTAGAAGCGAGATTGCCTGTAGGAGTATCTCTGTCGATTGGCTCTCTGATGCTGCATGATGGCCCGCCATAGCTGAAGATGCTTCTTGCTATCCGAGGCCAGTACTCGCCATCGAGTGACGTCGCATATCAATCTCGTAACACCCCGACTCCCAATTGCAGACGCTGCCCATTCTTATATGCGACGAACGCAGGGCGTCGGTCTGGCGGCGAGTCTCTGCTCGCCCCACACGCAACTCTGAATTGAGAGGCACACCGGCGCTGGCCATTGCTGGCTCTACTTGATGCGCCGAATTCTGGTCATGCAAGGGCAACAAGTCGGAAGGCGATGCCCAGCGAAGCGCAGGCGCCGAACCCAAAGCATCCGGGGATGGGACCTAGCGAACGGCGTTGGGGCAGTTCCGGAGGGTTCCAGCGAACACTTAACTGGCGTTGCACCACCAAACCCCTCTCAATAGTCCAAGACGCGAGAAGTTTGACGAAAGACGAGGTGATGATCATGTCGGCAGCAGATGGCATCCCCATACGGGGCATCAATGGGGTCGCGCGGCGAAGGTCGGCAATGCGGATCTGGGCGGTTCTTCTCGCCATGGCTCTCCTTTGTGCCGTGGCGGCAGGTGCGTCGCTGTTCTCTTGGAACAGACTCAGACTGGAAAAAGAGGACTCGGCGAATCTGTCCAAACGCTTGACCGCCTCGGAGCAGGTGGTGGCAGGCCTGTCCGAACAGCTCTCTCAATCCCAGGAAACGGTGTCAGGTCTGGCCCTAGAGCTAGGAAGAGCACAGAACGCGTCAGCCGCCCTGTCCCAGGAGCTTTCGGAATCGCAGGAGGCGGTGGCGAATCTTTCCGAACGCCTAGCCGAGTCGCAGCAAGCGGCGGCAAAGGGGACCGAGCAGGCCAAGGCATATGCGGCGTTGCTGGAGAACTATCAGCAACTTGTGCGAAGCTATCAGGAGCAGGCCCTCAAGGCCAATCTCAGCATCAATGCAACGCCAACCTCCCCGCTCTCGAAAGGAGCTTGGCTGATCGCCCCAGCCGTGGTGGGCGAACAAGTCGGGCCCTTCCAGGTGCAATACAAGGGCATAGCAACCAACTTGAGCCTTGAGATGATCCCCGGCAAGGGAAGGGTGCTTGTCAGCACTAGGCCGGTCATGGGTGAGGTCTTTCAGGACACCGCTGTCTTGGCCAAAGAGACGGCAGAGCAGCTGGCAGGCGTAAGCCTTGCACAGTACGACCTGATCTTCTCGATCAGTGCTCCGGTCGAGATTCCCGCGGTGGATGGCCCCAGCGCCGGGGCCGCCATGTGCCTGCTGGTCCTGTCACTCATCGAGGGCAGATCGCTGGAGCCTGGCGTCGCCTTGACCGGAACCATCAGCTCGGATGGCACGATTGGGGCAATCGGAGGCCTCGTAGAGAAGGCCCAGGCCGCAAAGGATGCAGGCTCGACCGTCTTCGCGGTCCCCGAGGCGAACTCGGAGATAACCATCTACAAGGAGGAGCAGGTCACCGTGGGGCGGCGTGTCTACAGAACGCTTGTGCCCGTCCAAGTCTCGGCAGAGGAGTACATTGAGACGAACGTAGGGATACAGGTCGAACTCGTCAAGGACATGGTGGAACTGCTCCAGCTTGCCACCACCCAAGAAGGGTGAGAAGCGTCAGAGCAGCCCCAGCAAACATCCACACCACCAGGATGAGGCCTTGGTCAAGCCGACAGTGATACTGGACCAGAGTGTGGCACATACCACTATACTCCACCGCACGGCTCGGCCCACGATAACCATCCCCGTAGGAGCGAGCCGCCGGAACGCCGCCGTATTTGTCATCCCTCGTTCGCCATGATCCTACACTCGTGTATATACCCGAGAAGCTAGCTGGTCTAGCCTCAGCTACATTTGCACGGTGGCTCGCGGGCGGGCGTGAACGCAAGAGTTCCGCGCGCTCGGAATCGTATAAATACCTGAATCACGTGGCAATCCGGAGTGATCTGCCATGTCAGCAAAGGAGAATAAGGCGCTTGTGCGTCGTTTTGTTGAGGAGTCGAACAAGGGGAAGGCAGCGGCGATGGCCGTCTTAGACGAGCTATGGGCCCCCGACATCGTCTATCACGGTGGCGGCGGCGAGGAGATCCGCGGCCTCAAGGCCTACAAACAATCCACAAGCGACGGCTACAACGCCTGTCCCGACCTTCACTACGCCATTGATGACATGGTCGCCGAGGGAGACAAAGTAGCGGTGCGCTTCACGTTCAGTGGCACACACAAAGGCGAGTTTGGGGGTATCCCCGCCACCAACAAAAAGCTGACGTTCTGGGCGATCAACATCTACCGCGTTGTCGATGGCAAGGTCGTGGAGGGCTGGGAAAGGGCCGATACCTTGGGGATTATGCAGCAACTTGGCGTTGTCCCCACGGCAAAGAAGGAGAGATAGCTCCCAGGTATCGCATTGCCACTTCAGCTTCTCCTCTTCTCCCTTCGATCATCTCGCGCGCCGGGCCGCGCTCCTCAGGGCGAGCGCTACGATGGGCGGGGATTGTTCCTACGGATAGCGATGCGTTCGGATCTACTAGGGAATTGCATGTGCGCGATGTTCGCGGCGGTGGCGGGATCTTGGATTCTCGACTTGTAGCTAGCTTCTCTTCCGGTCCAGCCAGAATGCGGCGACTATTATGCCGAGGTAGACTCCCAGCATCCTCAGTGCAAAGTTCTCCATGCTGGTTGGAGGCGATCCGAACGTGGAGACTGCGTTCAGTACAAGTAGAACTGCACCTAGAACCGGCAGGCCGTATTTCCCGCCGGAAGCCACACTCTTCGTAGCTCCCAGGTAAATCCATAGTCCCATGACGAGCAGAACCGCTTCGATAATGTAGGAGACCAGGGGGAAGTCCCACAGGCCCAACCCGACTTTGTATGCGCCGTTGCCGAGCAGATCCATGTCAGGATTGTGGACCATGACGTCGAGCATAAAATGTGAGAGTACGGCCATTCCCATGATCAGTGCACTTTTGGCTTTTGGCAGGCTTGACTTGAGCGGGGATATGAGGAACACAACAGCAACCAGTCCGGCCCAGAGCAGCGTCGCGACCAAACTGTGGGAGTAGGGATAGAAGATGTATTCAGCCGAAGTGAGTGGATTCGTTCCCGCAACGATCTTGATTCTTTCCACGCCAGTCAGGAGGGCCACTCCGTAGATCAGGTCGGGGAGTTGAACGGCAATGAACAAGAAACCCAACGACAGAGCCTTGTCCACCCTCTTCAAGGCCAGACCTACAGCAAAATGGGCAATGAACACCGCGTTCACCCTACTTGCCAAATCCGATATGGCTCAGTTCTAATTGCTTGCGGTAAGAGGCGGGGCCCCAGATCGATGGAAGCTCCGCGCTGCGATAGGCAAGACTATTCAAGCGGCACAGCTTGCCGGGATGCAGCTCCGTTGGTTTGATGAAGAGGGGAACGTAACTTGACCCTTGAAGTTGACACGGGCATTCCCTACGCCAATGCCTGCGACGTGACGACTACGCAGCAGGATGGCTCCTGGGTCGTGAGCTTTGCCGCCGATCCCCACGGAGGCCCCGAGTCGCTCTGGTTCTGCCTTCGCCTCATCAACAGGTCCCCCGTCCCAGATGCGTCGAACGTGAAGCTGGTCCTAAAGAACCTCAGGAACATGTTGGGAGCAGGCGATCCGAGCAAGATACTTCCGGTCGCCAGGCAGGAAGGGGGCGAATGGCGCCGCATGGAGAGGGGACAGCTGGAGGAGCTTCTGGACGGACGTCGGCAGGCCACATGGCTGCTGGCGCCCCCGAACCCGACGACGGATGTCGCGGTCTGCTACCCCTACGGGCGTCCAGATCTGGATCGTCTTCTAGATGATACGGGCGGCTACTGGAAGGCGGACGTGATCGGCGTGAGCCAAGGCGGGCGTCCCATGTTGCGCCTCAGCAACGGCTGCGGGGAGAAGGGAAGCCAAAGGCCCGGCCTGTACCTCCTAGCGCGCCAGCACTCAGGCGAAACCCCAGGCTCGTGGGTCCTGGACGGCGTCCTGAGATGCATCGCGTCCATGGGCGACCGTGCACCCTTGGTGTGGGCAGTGCCGCTAGCCAATCCCGACGGAGTCGAGGGCGGCGACTACGGCAAGGACAACTTCCCCTACGACCTCAACCGCGCCTGGGGCGATCCCCCGATGCGACATGAGGTTCTCGTCATGCGGCGGGACATGGCTGCATGGCGAGAGCGGTGCCGCCCATTTGCAGGGGTTGACTATCATGCCCCCGGCCTCTCCGAGTCCCTCGGGATCTACGCCTTCCTGCCCAATCCCGATCAGTTCAAACAGGAACACGAACGTGCTACACGACTAGCCGACTCGATCGCCAAGGCCTTGACGCCCCGGTACGCGGCCGATCCCTTCGGAAAGGTGCCGACGTACCACAGCCGCTGGGAGACGCCGAGTTTCCTGTCCTACTGCTGTTCGCAGGGCTTCCCCGGCTTCTGCCTAGAGACGCCCTATTCGCTCGCAGGCGATCTCGTCCTCACATGCGATCAATACCGCGAGGCCGGGAGCCTCATCGGCCGATGCCTTGCGGAAGAGGCCTTCTCCGGTTCGTAGATGGGATTGTGAACTGGCTCACGAATGAATCGAGAGCTACGGCGTTTTCCGGTGGGGCCTAATGCCTGGTCCCTGTACGCCACTTCCTTGCTTAGCCTCCTGTGATGCGGAGGGACGGGGTGGATATATCAGCGTGGGTCGCCCTGGATTGTGCTAATCTGAAGCAGGATGAATGGCATGACAGGGTACGAGTATCATCGGAGCCTAGCGCAGGGGGCTCTGCATGCCGATGCGAGACCGTAATGTTATTATGTACGGTAACCGTGACCTGCGGGAGCCGGTAGAACGCTCGGATGGACTGTGAGACGATGAGGACAGGACAGCACACAATGGCATGCTTCGTCGCGATCGTGTTGGCAGCTCTATCGCTTGGATGCATGGAGGAGGGAGGGCGCATGGAAGTAGTGATAGAGAACCCCACAGCTTCCCTCACCAGCTCCGCACCTGCCATAGTCACGATTAGCTGCGATGCCACCAACAAAGGCTGGGACGGGACGGTCACCATCAGGGGGGCCGTCTATCAGACTGAAAACGGCAAGAAGAAAGAAATGGACTCATGCGAGGAGGATATCCACCTGAACTACCTAGAGGTGTCGAGGATCTCCTTCGACCTCGAGATAGATCCGAGTCTTGGGCTAGACTATACCTACGAATTCGAGGTGAAGAACCAAAACCCTGACAGGGAAGATTGAGCTGCCCGAGCAGGGAGATCGACGAAGCCGTAGAGGAGCTCTGCGCCAGCTTTCTTGTGGTCTGGATGTGCCTGGCCATCCTGACCTCGGACAGAGACCCTTTCCCGCGCATGCCTCCTGAAGCGAAGGCTCTGGGTTCGGGGTTGCACCCAACCACCCAAGGTTGCGCCCCTTTGCAGTCTGCAGGTCCAGGCTGTGCATGTCTGTGGCGCCGCTGGCCACACTATCATGAGTTTGGGGGTTCCGTCCTTTGCGCGCAGAGCCCCGGGTGGGATTCGACCGTCAAGTAGAGAAGCACCTAACCCTAGTGGATCGCCAGTCGACTGCAACCCCCAGTTCTATGCCACGACAGATTGCGATTCTCCTTCCTAGAGTGCTCGGACAACTCGGCACCCGTTTCACTCCCCGGCGGTCTCAGCCTTGTCTGGTCTATCTTTCTGTAGAAGCGCCTACTGACCATTAGGGTCCAGAGCACGAATCCTGATAGGAGGAAGGCCCCTGTAACTACAACCCATTCGGTCACGTACACCCAGAGAAGAGCCCTGTCCTTGAACCTTATGGCTTCATCGGTGAAGGCGGAGACATCGGTGGCGAGCTGGTCCATGATGACTCGGCAATCCTCCCACTCCTGGGCAAGGTACAGACGCCTGCCCTCCTTCCACTTCCCCTCCAGCGCAGCCGCCTTCACCAGCAAGGGATTCGTGTTGACTCCGAACTTCTCCACGAAATCCAGCATGGAGTAGACGAAGGCGGTCGCATCCACGTACTCGCCAAATCGCTCTCTGAGATTGTGGAGCATGACTACATCCTCGGGTAGCTCCCTCCCAGTGGCATACATGAGCATACCAAAGAAAATGTCATGGCCCCAGACGTAGGGGCCCTCCCTGTAGACTCCTGCTTTGTAGAAGATCCCATCAAAGCCCGCCTCCGCAATGCTCCAGGCATATCCCTTCCCATACCGCCAGCCCAAGACATAAGGATACGTCCCTGGTCCAAGGTAGCCATCAAAGCCTGGGACAGCATGTGTCTTTGTCCATGCGTAGGTCTGGCACCCTTCCCTAGGTATCATCAGGCCACCGTACACGGTCACACCCTTGATGAAATCCGCGTAGGGTG
>Ga0172366_10002334_pt1 | contig 14857 bp, 12 predicted proteins | sample LakKivSesite69cm_FD_114533 | JGI IMG/M metagenome (GOLD analysis project Ga0172366, IMG submission 114533) | Sediment microbial communities from Lake Kivu, Rwanda - Sediment site 69cm | ecosystem: Environmental > Aquatic > Freshwater > Lake > Sediment | place: Rwanda: Western Province, Lake... | reverse complement strand
GCATATTCTTGTTCTGGAATTAACAGAATGTCATTGTCAAAAAGTTTAGAACTTAACTGCGTGTAATTCCATAGTTCCGTAAGAATGTAATTGTAACCAAAAGCAGAATTTATAGCTGCTAAGGTGTTGGCATATTCCTCATCATAATTGGTATGTTCTACATAGGCTAGAATTCGAGGCGCATGCCTTACGGGCACGATTTTTGAGATTGCATTGTTTTTTGTTTTGTTTTCTCCTGTTACAGGCGGAGCGTAAACCGTAATGTTGCATGTTGCTGCCGCTGTTGGCGTCCAAACATAGCTGGTGCTGTAAAGTTCTCCGCTTAGAAGTTGAGGAACTGTGACGCCCTTTACTATTGTGCTGTTTATCAATATTTGTAATCCAACATTACTTTCAATGTTCACGCCTTGATTTTGCACAGTAGCATTGAGCAGTACCGAATCGTCTGGTTCAAGGAATCTTGGAGATTCGAGGAAAACGACAAGTTCGTGTGCGTACTTCACTGTAAACCAGTACAGTAGATTTTTGAACATGGCTTTGCAATCAGAACTGTAAATCCAGTCATAGGCTCCATTTCCGTTCCAGTAAACAACCTTTCCAGGAACTCCATCTGTTGCTATGATCTTGTCGTATCCGTCTGTTAGTTCAGCCACCGTTACAGCACTGCTTTCAACGTCTGCCTCCGCCAAATCACAATCTGAAGACAACATGTATACTTGATAGCCGCTCGGAAAGTTTCCATATGGACCGTTCATTATGGGATGCGATGCGTCAACTACTAATAGATCTCGTTCATCAGGGTTATCCCCCACTGTTGTGGAGCGGACAATTTCAGCTAGCAAAGAGTCACTTGGATTCCCCAGCGAGTTTAATCCCGTAACAAGTAAATTCTTGCCATAAGCAAGATAGGATTGGAGGGTTGAATATTCTGTCGTGGTTATCGCTCTATAGGTGTTATAGAATATTACCGTCTCATACTTGAGCAGGAGAGTAAGGTTTTCTGTGTACAGGTTTACTGAATTGTAATCATATATGTCGTAGCCTATTGGTATGGAGTCTAAAATTGGCGTTATTACTGTTAATTCGTTGTAATCTGAAATCACAGCCACTTTAACATGAAGAACGTGCACGATCTGAGAAACAACATTGTTTGCTGTTACATTTTCGCTAGGCACTGGCGGAGCATAAGCTGTTATGTTGTAAGTTCCTTCTGATAGTGGTATCCACGAATAGTTTAGGCTATAATGTGTCCCATTGTCAAGTTGCGGCATTTCAACATAATCAGCTAATGTACTATTGATGAGAAGTTGAAGTTGAACATCAGTTTCGTTGTTTAATCCTAGATTGAATACATTAGCAATTATGGGTGAGGTTTCATTTGGCTGAATTCGATGAGGAGCAATTAAGGATGTTCCTAAATCATGCTCATATCTTGTACCTATTGGAATATTAGTGTCCGTCAAAAATAGCTCTATCCTATCTCCATAGTAAGTGTATAGGCCTTCCATGCGAACCCAAAGCCCAGACGCCTCGTCATACCAGTAGTAGTATTGGTACCAACCGTCAAAAGTGGATATTTCCCAGCAGTCTATGATTCTAGGAGGTACAGTAAGGATTTTACTGCCGTTTACTCTAACTAAACCAGATAAGAGGTTCAGTGTAGAGCCAACGTCTATGTCGGTTTCTATCCATCCCGGATACCATAGACCAGCCCAAACGCCTGACTCCACGTATCTTGTCATGGTGTTGACAGTCATCCAAGCAGAGCCTTCATGTCCATATTGATCTCTGAGTTCTACTATAACATAGATTATGTAGGGTTCAACATAATGATCATAAGTGAAGTTCCACTGCATCGTACCCGTTAGGGAACCATATTGATCATAAATGTTTATGGTGTAGTTTGCATATTGTCCTTCCACTGGATTAATCAGTGGATAGCGCACACTAACGAATTTTGTTCTTACATTGTTAATTGTGACGTTTTCATCTGGCACAGGAGGAGCGTAAGCTGTTATGTTGTAGGTTGCCGCTTCGCTTGGATTCCATAAATAATTAATTGTGCACTTTGTGCCATTAGCGATTTCAGGTAAGGTGACACTGCTAACTGCGGTTCCGTTTATCATAAGCTGAAGTTGCACGTCTGTCTCATTACTTAAGCCTCTATTGTAAACAGTTGCGTTAAGCGTTGACATTTCGCCCGGCACAAGATAAGAAGGAGCCTCTAAACCCACTACAAGTTCATGCAGATATTTCTCACCGATCAACCAGTCTATCATGTTCTTCGACAAAACTAGGTTGTCTGCATTGGATATGTCGTAATCATCAACCGTTTGCTCATCCGCTAATGCTATAACTCTTCCAGCTCCGAACTCTGAAACTGCAAGCATGATTTCGCCATAACCAACACTGTCTTGGATAAGAGCTATAGCTGGCGAACTGACAGAGAGCCGTGACATTGGCATAGCAAAATATGCAGAGTTCACTCCTTCCGTAACTTCGTGTGTAATAATATTGGAGGTCTCGCCATACCATCCATAGGATTCGCTACTCCAATCGATACCAGCAAAAGTCGTGAGAGAAGAATAAAGTTGTGGGTAATCATCGCCTATAACTAAAAGTCCTCCACCATTCATAACGAAGTCTTGAATTGCCAAGACTTCATCTGTGGAATAACTTAACCATGGTTGTGCGCTGATTAAGATTTGATAGTTCATCAGTTCCTCTGACGTTATTACGCCCGTATCATGCGTGTCCACAACATATCCTTTGTCAGTCAAGTTTCCTATCCAGTTACTGTACATGTCAATTGGATCGCAATAATGCGTCTCATCAAAGAGTACATATCCAACAACGTACCTAACAGAAACCCACAGCGATAAGACATTGTCCTTAGTCTCTGTTTCCCCAGGAACTGGAACAACATAGAAAGTGACGTTGTAAACTCGCTCTTCAAGAGGATTCCACAGTAAACTGATGGAAAGTGAACTTTGGCTTTCAAAGTGGCTTATGACTTGCGAGTCTGCAAGGTTGCTGTCTACGAGAAGCTGCACGGAAACGTTGTCTTCATCATTTGCTCCAAAATTCAGCACTGTCACATTCAAAAGGACAGTGTCTCCAGGTTGAACATATCGAGGTTTTTCATAATCAAATATGACAAGGTCGTGGCTTGCTGGAGCTTGTTGAACTGCATTTTTAGCGTTGATTCTTCCATAACCGTAGTATTCATCAAAGCCAGATGTTCCTAAATCGTCAGTGGTAAATCTTAGTCGGGCTCTAACCCAGTCTCTGCTTGCATTGGGAAACTGGCTCCATATTAGAGCCGCAACGCCAGAAACGTGTGGACAAGCCATAGAAGTTCCGCTTAAAGAATCATAATACATGGCATAACCATAATCATTCAGAGTCACATGATATGTTGGCAACGTGGAATATATTTCCACTCCAGGAGCTGCAACTTCAACCCAATCTCCAAAATTCGTAAATGATGCAGGATTATCGCTTGAATCTGTGGCTGTTACAGCGATTACTTCTTCGTATGCTGCAGGGTAGGATTTTCTATTGGTGGCACTGTTCCCAGCGGCTGCGACAACCAGCACACCGTTTTCATACGCATATCCTACTGCGTCACGTATGAGGAAACTGTCAAAGTAGCCGCCCCAACTGTTGCTAAGAACGTTTGCTCCTTGATCTACGGCGTGGATAATGGCATTGGCAAGGTCGTCGTCCCATCCCATTCCACCAGCATCTAAACCTTTTTCAGCCATTACTTTAACTTGTGCAACGCCAGCGATGCCCTCAGCGTTGTTAAGCACAGCCCCTATTATTCCAGCACAGTGCGTTCCATGTCCATAATCATCTAAGGGATCTTCATCCATGTTAACCCAATCATAACCGAGAGGAACATAATTGTCTGCTATGTCTGGATGGTTATAGTCTATGCCTGTGTCTATCACAGCAACAATTATGGATGAACTGCCGATGGTTGTGTTCCAAGCCCAATCCGCTTGTATTTTTTGCGGTCCCCATTGCAGATGCCAGTCAGGGTCATTTGGGGTTAGGTAGGTTTGGACCTTCATGTTGGGTTCTACGTATCGAGCTAGACCGCTTATCCACATGTTTTCTGTGAATGTGGAAACAGATTCTAATGGAACGTTAACCACAAGAGCTATAATATTCTCTTTTATGGCAACCTTGTTTAGGACGTTGCCGCTACATGAGTGAATCTCAGTCAAAAGTGAACTGTACGTTTTCTGTTCTGGGTTTACCCCGACAATTAATTCTATGGAATCTTCATCCATTGCAAAAACATCTTTGTATTTCTTAACATCATCTGAGCCTTTGTTTTCTTTAAAAGCGGCAAGTATCCAAAAGTTTGGATGGTGGTCGGGTGATTTTTGTCTAGTTGTTTCTCTGGAATTATGAATGTATCCATCTTTTGATTGGGAAGACGAGGTAAGCTTTTTTACTGGTGAAAAAGCCAAAGCTATGCTAGTTATGCTTGAAGAAAAAATCAAAACAATTATTGCGGTTACAACTACAAAATGCTTTATAAATTTAAGCATACGTCGAATCCCTAATAGATGTATAGCAATTCACGTTCTTTATAAGTGTTAACTTAACATGATTTAGGCATATTTTGCTATGTATTCAGCTTATTCCATTTCAGAGAGAACACGGTTAAAATGGTGTTCTAGACGTTTGTATTCATTTAGTAGGTTTTCGCCCAGTTTCGTCAAAGTTGCGCCTCCTCCGCCATGTTCACCGCCTCTGTATGTTTCTACTATTGGTTCTCCAAAAGTCCTCTCTATTCTTTTAAGGTAGTTCCAAACGTAACGATAGGACATGTTAAGTTTTTTTGCGGCTTTTGAGATTGATTTTTCATTTTTGATTTGTTCTAGAATTGCAGCTCCACCTCTGCCTATGACAGGTTTTCCTCCATATTCTATCCAAATTTTGAATGACGGTTCATGTTTTTTGCGTGCTAACATTCCATCTTATTTGTTTGTTACGTAACGCTTATAAATTTAGTCGATATGCATATAGAGACATAACGGTGACAAAGAATGAAAACATGGCATAAAATGGTCATGATTGGACTCGCAATAACTGTACTAGTAATCGCCGGAACATTCATATATCTCAACTACTTCGCCAAGAAACGATTAATCATTTCCACGACCACAAGCCTCTACGAAACTGGTCTTCTAGAAATCATAGAAACTGCCTTTGAAAGCAAACACTCAATAGACCTCCAATTCATATCAGCAGGCACCGGTATAGCTATTGAGCACGCGAAAAATGGTGATGCAGACCTCATCCTTGTCCACTCGCCTTCACAAGAGAAAACATTTCTAAAAGAAGGCTACGGCGTTAGCAGAAAAATAATTGCTCACAATTTCTTCACCATAGTAGGTCCGCAAAATGATCTTGTTCAGATTACTGGGTTAAACGTGACTGAAGCGTTGAAAAAAATAGTCGAATACGGAAGAAATCAATCAGATCCAAACAATAAAGTTTGGTTCTCCAGAGGCGACAATTCAGGTACCCACTCAAAAGAGCAGAGTCTTTGGAAACTAGCTGGTTTCAACTACACAGCATTGTCTGCTGAAGAGTGGTATGCAAGCGCAGGCGCAGGTATGGGTGAAACCTTGCTCAAGACTGAAGAGAAATCTGCATATACACTTTCAGATATTGGCACCTATTTGAAGTATTACGAAAAAGACAATTTGATCTCCCTCAAATCATACTTGAGCGAGACATATGATCTGCTGAATGTCTACAGCGCCATAGCAGTGAACCAAACACGTCAATCCCACGTAAACTTTGATGATGCTGTAACATTCATAAAATTTCTAATATCAGACGAGTGCCAACAACTGATAGAGAACTTTGGCAAAAACGATTATGGGCAGACTGAGAGACTGTTTCACTCCGCTGCCGATCTTGTGGAGCAAAATTCAACAGAACTCGTAGCACAATGGATAAGAAAATATGCATTTCTCGAAAACCCTCAAGCTTCAGGGCAATTCTCTGAATGCCCACCACAGTACAGAGACACACGCTATCCAGAGTTTTATAGCTATGAAAACTCAACATAAAACGGGAAAACAAGTTGGACTACATATTTGAAGGCATAGAAAAAGCTTTCCAACTTATTTTTTCTGGAGACCCAAGAGTAATAGACGTTACGCTACGTGCCTTATATGTCTCAAGTCTTGCAACGGTTATCGCGATACTTTTCGGAATTCCAATCGCAATGCTACTAGCACTAAAAAATTTCCGCGGCAAACTACTGATAAAAGGAATCTTCAACACCTTACTTGGCATACCAACCGTTGCGCTAGGCTTGTTTTTGTTCATAATCTACTCAAAAGCAGGCCCTTTCGGATTTCTTGGGCTACTCTACACTCCAACAGCCATGATTCTTGGCGAAGCCATACTCGTGTTGCCAATAATCGTAAGCCTAGCGACCAATGCTATAGAAGCCGTTGACCCAGACATAATGAATCAAGCAAAAACATTAGGTGCTTCGGAATCACAAGCATCCCTCGTTGTCTTGAAAGAAGCATTTGCAGGTGTTCTCCTTGCGGGCATAGCTTGTTTTAATCGTGCAATTGCTGAGTTGGGTGTTGCACAGATGGTTGGTGGCAACATAGCAGGATGGACAGAAGTTTTAACAACGTCGATTTCACTAGAAACCCAAAAGGGCAACATAGTATTAAGCATCGCTCTAGCGATAATATTACTTGCCATAGTTTTCGGAATAACTATAACCTTAAACTTATTACAATGGAAAGGTTTGGCAGTTTACAGAAGAAAAATGCGAGAAAAAACATAGAAGGACGCATGGAGAACAATAAATGTCTTACATTGCAGAACTGAAAAACCTTACAAAGACTTTCAACGGAGTAAAAGCATTAGATAATGTGAATCTTCAGATTCATAAATGTGAGATTCTAGCGTTGCTTGGACCTAATGGTTCTGGAAAGACAACATTGCTTAAAGTTCTTGCCTTACTTCAGAAACCGACAAGAGGCGAAGTCTACTTTGCAGATACAAAAGTTTCAAATCAGAACATTGAGCAAATACGGCTTAAAAGCACCATGGTTTTCCAAAAAACAACACTTTTCAACACAACAGTGTACAATAATATAGCTTATGGCTTAAAAATAAGGAAGTATCGAAAAGAGGAAATCAGAGAGAAAGTTGCCAACGCTTTGAAACTAGTTAAACTTGAGGGCTTTGAAAATCGCCAAGCAAAAAACCTTTCTGGAGGTGAACAACAAAGAGTAGCTTTAGCCAGAGCATTGGTTCTCGATACTGAACTTCTTCTTTTGGACGAGCCAACAGCAAATTTAGACCCTAAAAATGCTGCAATTGTTGAGGAAATCATTGCTACGGCAAATCGTGAACTTAAGACTACTATAGTGATCGCTACGCACAACATGTTCCAAGCGAAAAATCTGCCTCATCGCATCGCATTGATGACGGATAGAAAAATAACCCAAGTTGGAGCACCTGCAGAAGTTTTTGGGAAACTTTCAAAAACACTAGCAAGTTTTGCCATATTAGAGAATAGTTTTAACGGAACTGCAAGAGCCACAGAAAACGGCACAACCATAGTTGACGCTGGACAAGGCGTTCAAATACAGACAACCGTTCAAACGTCAGGCAAAGTTTCAGTTTTTATAAGCCCTGAAGACATAATTCTGTCCAAGGAACGTTTTGTGTCAAGTGCCAGAAACGTTTTCAAGGGTAGAATTGTCGAGATTTCAGATTTCGGCTCAATTGTCAAGCTTAAAATTGAAGCAGGAAAGATCTTCACTGTCCAGATAACCAAGCGTTCTTTCATTGACATGGGACTAAATCTTAACATGGAAGTTTTCTTGGCTTTTAAGGCTTCAAGCGTTCAGACAATTTAAGAAACCGACTTTCTTTCTTCTGCCAATTCGCACAAAATTATCAATGCCTCGCCTAAGGGTATTCCTAATTTTGTAGCCAACTCGTTTGGAGAGATATCTGGCTTTTCACTTAGGATTACTTCTCTAACGTATGCTTTATGGTGTGGATACATCGTTAACGCATGCACCGTTTCAATGAGAACAAGCCAAAGCTTTTCTTTTGTGAAATCTTCGAAGCTCATAAGCACCGAATAATAATTACTGCAGAAGGATGAATATTCAATTTACCCTTCAATTGTGGTATCTCTCAATTTCCATTCATGGTCAAGTATAGCATATAATAAGGAATCGCGCCATTTTCCTTTAGCCCATTTATGTTCCCGAAGACATGCTTCGCGTTGCATACTCACTTTTTCCAGCACATGAGCAGATGCGAGATTATTAGGATCACAGGTAGCAAAAATTCTATGTAAATTAAGTCTTTCAAAGCCGAAATGGAGCAACGTCATTGCTGTTTCCGTTGCGTAGCCTTTCCCCCAAAAATCGCGATGTAAAACACAGCCGATCCACCCCTCCCGATTTTTTGGATTTGACACACAAATCCCACAGCCACCAATTATCACTTTTTGGGATTTCAGCACTATTGCCAAGTCATAACATGTTCTCGGCTGTTCTTTTTGGCGAGAAATAGCTCGTTCAAGGAAGCTTTTCGTTTCTTCTTCAGTGTTAGGTCCCCAATCCATGTAACGAACAACTTCTGGATCAGACGCATAATTATGCACGACTTTCCATTCTGTTTTTTTGAAGTCGCGTAACAAAAGACGTTTTGTCTCAATAATTTCCAAACAGTCACCTAACAGAATAAAAATGTAGCATTAATAGGGATAAGAAGGTTACTGGTTACTTTTCCAAAAGGTATATTTCATTCGGGTATTGTTTAAAGGTTCAATTTGATTATGCAGTCGGTAAACAAAATGACTGTAAAAGCGGTAATCTTCGATTTGGACGGCACAATCGCGAGTTTCAACATTGACTATATGGTTGTTAGAGCTGAGGCTCGGGGATTCCTGATAAACACTGGATTGCCAGCATCAATCTTATCTACAAACGAGAGCATCTTTGAAATGCTAAAGAAAACAGAAATTTTCATGAGAAACAATGGTTTGCCAGAAAAGACGTTTGATGAAACCCGCAGAAAAGTGTTAGCAATAGCAGAAAAACACGAGCTAGAAGCGGCCAAAACCACTAGTTTACTTCCAGGAGTTCCAGAAACTTTAGAAGTTCTGAAAAAGGCAAACATGAAAATAGGTTTATGCACGGTTAACAGCGAAAAATCTGTAAACTATATTCTGAAAAAATTCAGAATTGCAAAATTTTTTGATGCTGTGACTTCTCGAGACGATGTGAAATATGTCAAGCCGAACACGGAGCAGCTGGAAAAGACGTTAAATACCTTAGGAGTTAATCCACGAGAAGTTATGGTTGTCGGAGACGGTGCAGTTGACATGAAATGTTCAAATGAGTTAAAGGCTATTGCAGTAGGTTTACCAACAGAAGTCTCTTCTCCAAGGGACTTAATCAGTTCTGGAGCGAACTACATTATCACGTCATTGACAGATATACCAGCTCTAACAGAATATGTGAACAAAAGCATGAAAGAATAGGACGAGTAGATACTAATTTCTTGCTATAGCGGCTTGAAATAGTATCTTGGCCACTGTGGCCATTGCGGAGTTGCTGCACACGTTCCAAAATCCATGACTAATGACATTCCCACTTTTACTTGCTCTGGTGCTACGCCTCTAATCATGCCCGGAATTCTCACGCCATCTTCAAGCTCAATTATGCCAACAGCATAAGGCGCCATTCCCTGAAACTGCGTTGGCGCTACGTGGATTACAGTGTACGTCAGAAGTTTTCCTTTATTGGAAAGTTCAACCCACTTGAACTCCTTTGAAAAGCAATTGTCGCATAGCGGTCTTGGCGGAAGATGAAGTTTTCCGCATCTTTGGCATTTTGCGGCTAACAGTTTTCCTTGAAGAATATGCTTATAGAACTGTTCTATCGTGAAAGACGTTTGCTCGCTCATAATCTATTCACTCCTATAGATGTGAACTGCGGCAGTGGCGCCTGAACCCCCAACATTATGCGTTAATCCTACTTTCGCATTTTTAACCTGCCTTTTTTCTGCTTGTCCAGTAAGCTGCAAGTACATTTCATACGCTTGGGCTGTTCCCGTTGCACCGACTGGATGGCCTTTAGATTTTAATCCGCCACTTGTGTTCACTGGTATTCGTCCTCCAAGTTTGGTTTCACCATTGTCTACTGAGTTCCCGCCTTCACCTGCTTTACAGAAACCTAAATCTTCATAGGCAATTATCTCTGCAATTGTAAAGCAATCGTGAACCTCTGCGACATCTACGTCTTCTGGTTTTGTCCCAGCCATTTCGTAAGCCATTTTAGCAGCTTTCTTGGCTGCAGTTAATGACGTGTAATCTCTTCGTTCATACATTCCTATTGTGTCGCTTGCTTGTCCACTTCCAACAATATGTATAGGCATGTCAGTGTATTTACGCGCTAGCTCTGGCTTTGTTAGGATTAGGCAACTTGCGCCGTCAGTGATTAATGAACAATCGTAAAGTTTAAGAGGCCAAGCAATAACGCGCGAAGACAGAGCATTTTCAAGCGTTATTTCTTTTTGCACGTGCGCTTTTGGGTTCAAGCTTCCATGATAATGATTCTTGACGGCAACAGCTGCCAATTGTTTTTCTGTCGTTCCATACTTGTGCATGTGCGCCGTAGCCATTAACGCAAACAAGCCTGGAAATGTTATGCCGTGCCACTGCTCAAATGGGTAATCAGAAGCCATCGCCAAATACTCCGTCACTTCAGCGGTAGTCCTATGCGTCATTTTTTCAACACCGCCAACCATAACAACATCGCATAAACCAGAAAGAACAGCGTAAATCGCCGCTCTCAAAGCCGCACCAGAAGAAGCACACGCCGCTTCTGTTCTTGTAGCTGGTACATTCAACAATCCAGCCCAATCCGCCGCAGTGGCGCCAGTATGTCCTTGATGCTCGTAGGACTCGCCCATGTGCCCAACAAACAAGGCTCGGATGTCCTTTTTCGGGTCAAGTTTTGGGCAACGTTCAAATGCTTCTTTTGCAGCTTCTGCAAAAATCTCTCTGGCATACAAGCCGTCCAGTTTTCCGAATTTTGACAAACCAGCAGAAACAATCGAAACAAGTGGTTTTCCCTTCAAAGCAAGTGCTCCTTTAAGTTGATGACTGTTTTGGAAAATCGAATAGTGTTTGAACCAGTATTTAAATATCCTTGAACAGTTTTCCGAGTTTTAACGTAAAACGTTTTGAGGAAGAAAGCGAAATAAAATAAGAAGGGGGGATGAAGTTATTCTTATCCGAAGGTTTTCTTGACCCAAGCTCTGGTTTTTTCCATGTCGTCCCTAAAACGCTTTAGTTCTTCTGGCGTTCGTTGTGGCGGTTTCGGTTCTTCTGCTGGCGTAGCATAAACGTCAAGTAAGTCGCCTCTTGCTTGTTTTTCAACGTGTATGTTCACTTTTAAGCCGATGTTCACTTTTTCAGGGTCAATATCTCTCATAGTCATTGGCAAGCACGTGTTTGTTCCATCTACTCGCACCATTACACCGACAAGCGGCTGTAAATGCGCCATAGAAGGCCATGCGATAACCATAATCGTGTATGAGTAGACTTCGCCTTTTTTGGGAAGCTCAATCCACTCTGTTTCTGCTAGTCTGCATTTGGGGTTAAAGCAATGTGCACGTGGGGGACAATAAACTAAACCGCATTTTGGGCATTTAGTTCCATATAGTTTGCCTTCTAAAAGTCCCATGAAGAATTTTGAAACTTTGCCGTAACTGTGATGGTAGAAGTCAGCGTGTGGTCTGTGAACAACCATGAATTGACTTGGCTTCAGATTATTGAGGGTGGTGCCATCGTTCATCTCGATTATTTTCCAGCCTACAGGTCGCCATCCGCCTTCACGTTCCCATTTATCCCAATATTTTTCGTCAATCTTTTGTTCCTTCAAAACTTTTTCTGGTCCAGGTTGCTTCATCATTTACACCTCCAGAACCACGGCGCCTGCTTGACATCCAGTGCCGCCATGTCCATGTATGAATCCTTTCTTGGGATTACCCAATTGTCTTCCTGGGGCTCCCCATTTTTTGCCTATTTGGTTGCTCAGTTGCCAGTAAACGTCAACTACTTGAGCGACTGATGTAGAGCCAACTGCATGTCCCTGCGCTGTTAATGCACCGCTGAGCTGGCATGGGAGTTCACCGTCGGGAGCTATTACTCCTTCTCTAAGCAATTTCTTTCCTTCGCCTCTCTTGCAGAAGTCAAAGTCTTCAAGACCTGCAAGAACCACGCCTGCATATGGATCGAAGATTTCGACTAGACTGATTTCTTTTCGAGGATTCTTGACTCCAGCGTCTTTGTATGCCATTCTGGCAGCTACACGAAGTGAACCGAAGTTGGTTAGGTCTGGGTAAGGCGACATTGGACGCGGAATTTCCTTCGGCCATATTTTTTCATCTTCTGGGTACAAGCCTTTCCATGCTGGGTTGTCGGGGCGGTCTCCAGGCCGCATAGTGTCTGTTCCGAAGCCTACGCCAGTTATCCACACTGGGTTGTCTGTCAGTTTCCTTGTCATTTCTTCGTTTGCCAAAAGCATAGCTGACGCTCCTTCGCTCGTCATTGCACATTCATAAAGCCGATAAGGCCAAGAGATCAGCCTTGATTTGTAGACATCTTCCACTGTGATTTTGCTAAATCCGTGCTGTGCAGGCCACTGTGCATAGGGATTGTCAAGTGAATTGTTATGGCAGAGAGTCGCAACTTCAGCCAAGTCTTCTTCAGTTTCCCCGTAAACATGCATTCGCCGAGCCTCAAGCGTGGCGTAGAAAGCATTGTAAGTAAAGCCTGAAACGAAGTCCCAATCTGTGTCGCCTGCGATGGCTATGGCTTCGTTGACTTTCTGTATGGGAAGTTCGTTCATTTTTTCCCAGCCGACAACTAGGACGACTGGAAACATGCCTGAACGTACCCATAAGGCAGCGTTTACGATGGCGTCTATTGGAGTTGCTCCTCCAGATTCAACACGATAGGCTGGCACAGCGCTTAAGCCTAGATAATCGTGAATTATCCAGTGCATGCATTGTTGTTGCTCGAGAATGTCGCTGAAATAGGAGTAGCAGCACGCGTAACCTTTCTTTATGAAATCTCCAATTTCAAGGTCTGGCAGATCGTCTAATATCATTTTGACAGCTTCTGCACACATTTCCTCTTGCAAAGTATGTCGTGGATTGTCAAATCGTGATATGCTTCCTGCAACTATTCCAACTTTTTTAGCCAATTTTCCACCTCATTTTAAAGTGTAGTTAGTGAAACCTAACAACTATAAGATTTTTGTGGAAAAACCAAGCGCAAAAACATGGAAAACTTTAGAATCATTTTTATAACTTGCCTAGTCATTTTCAAAGCATGAAAATAATAAAGCTAGCCACCGCCCTACCAAAATGCGATTATCCAACAGAAAGACTCTTAGAAGCGTTTCCATGCAAACTTCCTGAAGGCGTCATACAAAACATAATCAACCTAGGAGTTTCAAAACGCTACCTAATCAATCATGTTAAATCAAAAAAGCCAATGAACGAAGATGCTTTCATCGAACTTTGCTCTGAAGCTTGCAGAAAAACCATGGAAAAAACAAACATACAAGTTAACGAAATAGGCTATTTCATTGCTGCTTATGACGTTAATCCACTCTTAAGTCCAGGCCTAAGCCAAGTTCTAGTTCGCAATGTAGGTTTTGACCCTTACATCAAACACGTTAACGTTCAAGGAGTAGCCAGTACAGCCTTTCCGAAAGCGTTAGAGCTTGCGAGAGATCATTTGGCATTGCATCCTCAAGATTATGTTTTGATTTGTGTTTCGGGCATAAGCTCTTTCTGGTTCCAGAATCAAGTTCGAAACTTAAGAAACGTCATGGAAATCAGTCAAATAGGGCAAATAAAAGATGAAACGCGGAGACGAATGGAATTGCAGAGGTGGATGGCTACGATGGAATTCTTTCTTTTCGGAGACGGCGTGGCTACGTGCATAGTAGCAAATGATGGAGAAGAAGGCGTAGCAGTTGAGAAAATTGTTGAAGTCACTAATGTTGAAAAAAAGGATTACTTGGTTGGTTGCTCAAGACTAACAGCATCAAATCAACCGTTCAAATTCGGCTTTTATTCGCATCTTGACAAGAAAATCCCTGAGTTAGGAGTAAAATACACACGTTTAGCTCTTGAAAGATTGCTTGACAAAAATACTGAAAAAATCACAAAAACTGCAAAGAAATGGGTGGTGCACACAGGCAGTGAAAAGATACTAAACGCTTTAGCAAAGAATAATGGAATTTCACGAGAAAAATTAAGAGAATCACATGAAATTTTAAGGGAATATGGTAACTTGGCTGGAGCAAGCTTGCCATTTATTCTCGAAAAAGTAATCTCAAAAGATAAACTTCGAGCTGGCGACCTTATTTTGATGATTGGCTATGGATGGGGATTTTCTGCTGCCGCAGCTTTATTGGAATATCAGAAATCTTCTGAAAAATAAGATGTTTAACATTGGAAAGTTGCTTTCGTGTACCGATAAGAAAATATCTTTTTAGGTTTGATACTCATATTTTAGCCAAAAACTCCGATCAAACCAAAGGAGGAAAAACAAGTAATGTTTAACGAGAAAAAGATTGAGGAACTCAAGCAAGAATGTGAACGCTGGGAAAAAACAACGCTGCCAAAATGGCTGGGACAATGTCCAGAATGCAAAAGTGAATTCAAAAACCATTCAGGAATAACAATAAAGAGACTTTACATGCCTGAAGACATTAAAGATTTGGATTACATGCGTGATTTGGGGTTT
>Ga0172366_10002331_pt1 | contig 14862 bp, 13 predicted proteins | sample LakKivSesite69cm_FD_114533 | JGI IMG/M metagenome (GOLD analysis project Ga0172366, IMG submission 114533) | Sediment microbial communities from Lake Kivu, Rwanda - Sediment site 69cm | ecosystem: Environmental > Aquatic > Freshwater > Lake > Sediment | place: Rwanda: Western Province, Lake... | reverse complement strand
TTGATGCGTCCGCCTCAGCAGACGGATGAATTCCTCCTCAGTAAGTTGCTTAGTACCAAGAACCTGGGCGCGGGCTAGCTTTGAGCCGGGGTCAGCGCCAACTACTAGATAGGTGGTCTTATGGGTAACGCTACTCCCCGTTGAGCCGCCGAGAGCTCTTATCTGTGCCTCAGCTTCCTCCCGGGTAAAGGCTTCTAACCTGCCGGTGATAACAAACTCCTGACCGGCTAAGGGTAGTTCTTCAGGCTTAACTACTTCTTCCAGCCGAACCCCAGCCTTTCTCAGCCTTCCAATAATATCAAGATTTTCCTTCTGCCTAAAGAAGGCAATAATGCTATCAGCAAGCTTAGGCCCAACGGCAGGGATAGACAGGAGTTCCTCTAGGGAGGCGTTAGCCAGCTTATCAATACTGCCGAAGTGGTCAGCAAGAATCTGAGCCATTTGCTCACCGATATGGAGTATACCCAGGGCAAAGATAACCCTAGATAGCGACCTGTCTTTACTTTTGTTGATAGAATTTACAATGTTAGCCGCGCTCTTTTCACCCATCCTGTCCAGGGTAAGAAGCTGCTGGTTGGTGAGGCTATATAAGTCAGCCACATCCCTGACCAGTCCCCCCTTAAACAACGCAGCGCACAGCGATTCCCCCACCCCCTCAATATCCATCCCGCCCCGGGAAACAAAGTGCTCCAGTCGCTCCTGAATTTGAGCAGGGCAGGCAGCGTTTGAACAGTAGTACATAACCTCGCCTTTAGGCTTTTTTATGATTCCCCCACACTCAGGACAAAGCGGTTCCCCCCTCTCATTTCTTCTCAGCTTGTCAAGGAGACTAAACTCTTTCTCTATTCCAGAGCGCTTACTTACGACCGGTCCTACAATCTGGGGTATCACCTCACCGGCTCGCTGGACAATAACTGTATCGCCAATGCGGATATCTTTGCGCCTGATGTCATCCTCATTGTGAAGTGCAGCCTGCTTGATGGTCACCCCTCCCACCGAGACCGGCTCCAAGATGGCATAGGGGTTGAGCGTGCCGGTTCTGCCCACACTAATACCAATATCAATCAGGCGTGTGGTGCTTTGAACAGCCGGGAACTTATAGGCTATAGCCCATCGCGGCTCATGACCAACATTGCCTAGCCGTTCGTGCAGGTCAAGCGAATTCAGTTTAACCACAATGCCATCAGCTTCATAGGGCAGGCTTTCCCTTTTCTCCAACCAAGTGCGGTAAAATTCCTCAACTTCATCAACACTGGTAAGCAAGGCATTATTAGGATTTACCTTAAAACCAAGAGATTTGAGGTATTCCATAGTCTCCCAATGGGTCGGTGGGGTTGCCTTGCCTTCGGCGTAACCCAGCATATAGATGTAGATATCCAGTGGGCGTTTGGCAGTGATACGAGGGTCAAGCTGACGTACCGAGCCAGCGGCGGCATTTCTGGGGTTGGCAAAAAGAGGCAGTCCTTCCTCAGCCCGCTCCTGATTTAGCTTGTTAAAGCCGGTTTTGGGCAGAAAAACCTCGCCCCGCACTTCAAACCTGGCTGGTGCTTCCTTAGATAGCGACAGTGGAATACTCCTGATAGTTCTCAGGTTCTGGGTGATGTTTTCCCCCTGGAAGCCATCACCTCGGGTAGCCCCAGTAGTTAGCTGACCATTAACATAGGTCAGAGCCACGGCCAGCCCATCAATCTTATGCTCGACGACAAAGTCAAATTGCTTTCCCTCTAATAGCTTTGAGATTCGGGTATACCAGGCTCGTAGCTCATCTTTAGAGAAGACATTACCTAAGGATAATAAAGGTAAAGGGTGTTCTACCACACCAAAGGCTTCCACCGGGGCAGCGCCAACCCGCTGCGTCGGTGAGTCTAGGGTCAGGAATTGAGGGTAGTGCTCCTCTAGTCGCTTCAATTCCCTCATCAACTCATCATACTCGGCATCGCTAATCTCGGGGCTGTCCAGCACATAATAGCGATAGTTATGGTGGTTAATCTCCGACCTTAGCTGTTCTATTCTTTCTTTTACACTGGCTAAATCTTTCATCTAACCCTTATTACTAGGTCCTTCCACAAATTATACAACATAGCCTATAGCTAGACAAAACTAAAGAGTTATATTGTGTTGGCGTAACTTGCGTCCTGGCGGTGGCATTGGGTAAACTAGGACGGTAAAACGTACCATGCTGAATTAGAAAGGAACCAAGCAAACGTGGCTGAAATTCGCCCCTTTCGGGGTGTGTACTATAATCAACGGCTGATTAAAGACCCGTCTGCGGTTATCTGTCCTCCCTATGACATTATTACCCCCCCGATGCAGCAAGAGCTTTATCACCGGAGCCAGTATAACTTTGTCCGATTGGAGTATAGCCAGGAGCTACCCCAGGATACAGTTACAGACAATAAGTACACTCGCTCGGCAGCTACCTTAAGGCAGTGGCTGGAGCAAGGTATCCTTCAAGTCGACGAGGTGCCAGCTATCTATCTCCACGACCATTACTTTACCTATCAGGGAAAGGAATATAGACGCCGCGGTATAATTGTTTGTGTTAGGCTAGAGGAATGGGAGAAAATGGTCATTCGCCCTCATGAGGGCACACTAGCCAAGCCTAAGAATGACCGAGTAAGCCTGTTACGAGAACTCCAAGCCAATACCAGCTCAATCTTGGCTCTGTTTGAAGACCAAGGGCGACAGGTCTCCTCACTGTTAGCGGCACAAGAAGCGAACAAGCCCATAATTAGTTTAACTAGTGCCAATGGAGAAAGGCACTATGTTTGGGCAATTACTGAGTCTCAGGCTGTCAATCAGATATGCAATAGCTTAGCTGGGCAACCGCTTTATATTGCTGATGGGCATCATCGTTATGAGAGTGCTCTTATCTACCAGCATGAGAAGGCAGCCTATTCTTCATTAGCTTCAGCGGATGAAGCTTCTAATTTTGTGATGATGACATTGGTAGATTTTTCTGACCCTGGGCTCATTATGCTACCCCCCCACCGGCTAATTCGTGGCATATCAAAATCAACCCTGAATGGGTTGATGGCTAAGCTGAGGGCATTCTTTGAAATAGAGGAGCTACCATTGAGTGTGCCTAGAGTCTGGCAGCAAGTTGATGATTTACCGATGGGGACAAGTGAGATTAGGCTCTTCCTTTTTGGTTTAACCGAGCATCTTCTAGCTCTGAGACTATGTGACTTTACTGCGGCTAGCCAAATGATGCCTTACTTTCATTCTGAGCTTTATAAAAGGTTAGCGGTTAGTATTGCTGACCATATCATACTGGAAAAGCTGCTGGGGCTGGGTAGTGGTAGGGAGGAGACAAGGATTACTTATTGTTATGATAGACAGGATGCGGTAAACAGGGTGTTGGACCAGGAATATCAGCTAGCCCTTCTCTTAAGCCCGGTTAAGGTAGAGGTGGTCAAAGCCATTGCTGATGCCGGTGACCGGCTGCCCCGGAAATCAACCTACTTTTATCCCAAGCTACCGGCAGGATTAGTTTTCTATCGGCTGGCGTAGACAACTTCTACCTCTTTTTACAGCTTTACCAGCTTGGCGGTATAGACATCCGGGATGGATAATATTTTTTGCAGGTGTTCTTCAAGCAGGGGTTCGTCTAAGGCTAAAACCATCAATGCCTGTCCCCTGGGTTTCAGGCGGCCAACGTGCATGGCACTGATATTTACATCGGCATCACCGGTTACCTTACTGACGGCGCTGATGAGTCCGGGCCTGTCTCGGTGGTCACTGAACAGGAAATAAGCCCCCGTAGGCACAATATCAATCCAGTAGTTATTAATCCGAACAATGTGTGGTTCGCCACGCATTACGGTAGCAGCCACGGCGGTAACCCCGGTGCTGGTGGTAACCTCTAGGGTAATAAGGCTGGCATAATTCTCACAGACAGCTTCTTTCTGTTCCACTACCGTTAGTCCACGCCGGGTAGCGACTATGTTGGCATTGACCAAGTTAACCCGCTCCTCGCTTATCTCCTCGAGTAGCCCCCCCAAAGCGGCGGCTTTGAGAACATTGGTATCATAACTAGCAATGTCACCATTATATTTAATCTGGATAGTACTCATTTGCCCTTCAGTTAGCTGGCTAGCTAATTTGCCGGCCGTGGCAGCCACCTTTAGGAAAGGTGCCAATACGGATAGGGCTTCAACTGAGATAAAGGGAGCATTGACGGCATACCTAGCTGGCTGTCCCCTAAATACACTAATAATCTGCTCGGCTATATCTTTGGCTGCCGTAGCTTGGGCCTCGGCGGTGGAAGCACCTAAATGAGGGGTAGTAATGATGTTATCATCTTCAAAGAGAGCGCTTTTTGTAATTGGTTCACTAGAGAAGACATCAATGGCAGCACCAGCTACTCTTTTCTCCTTTACTGCTTTGGCCAGTGCCTTCTCATCAATTAGCCCTCCCCTAGCGGTATTAATAATACGAGCTGTTGGCTTGACTAAAGCTAGCTCCTTGGCTCCGATTAAACCCTTGGTTGATGCCATCAGGGGTATATGCAGGGTGATAAAGTCCGATTCCTTAAGTAGCTGCTCCAAGGGAACAAGCTCCACCTGCAGATTATGAGCATAATCAGCGGAGATGAAAGGGTCATAAGCGATGAGCTTCATTTCCAGACCCCGCGCCCGCCTGGCTACCTCTGAACCCACATTGCCTAAGCCGATGATACCCAGTATTTTGTCTCTGACCTCGATACCCATAAAACCACTTCTCTGCCATACTCCGGATTTGAGCATAGCATTAGCCTGAGGGATATGACGGGCTAAAGAGAGCATAAGAGCAATGGTATGCTCAGCCGCCGAGACAGTATTACCAGTAGGGGCATTAACTACCACAATGCCACGTCGGGTTGCCTCCTCCACATCAATATTGTCTATGCCGACACCGGCGCGGGCGATTACTTGCAGCTTCTTCCCAGCTTCAATAACCTCAGCCGAAACTTGAGTCTGACTGCGCACTACCAAGGCCTCATAGTCGCCAATTATGGATATGATTTCCTCTGGCTTGAGCCCTGGCTTAATATCCACCTGAGCACAGCTACGCAGTATATCTATGCCCTCATCAGAAATAGGGTCAGCTACTAAAACCTTCATTCTCAGCTAGCACTCCTAAACCCAGCCTGCGGCAATACCACTTTCAATGCCGATATAATAGTTTTAATATCACTCTCAGTTACCCAGCCCAGATGACCAATACGAAATATTTTGCCTGCCAGCCTCTGTTGTCCACCACTGAGCACAATCCGGTATTTCTCCCTGAGAATCTGGAGCATCTTTTTGGTATCAAGCCCGTCCGAAGCAGCTATCGCCGTAACCGTATTGGAGGCACAGCTTTCTTCAGCGAAAAGGGACAGCCCCAGCGCTTTTATTCCATCTCGGGCGGCCCTACCAACTCGTGCCTGCCGGGCGATGATGTTGGGTAAGCCTTCCTTCAACAACATTTCCAGCGATACCGATAGAGCAAATATCACTGCAATAGCTGGTGTGCTCGGCGTCTGCCCTATTTCTAAGTAGCTTTTGGCCTGAGCAAAATCCCAGTAAAAACGGGGCATCTTCGCCTTGGTATTTGCCTGCCATGCTTCTTGGCTGACACTAACCATAGCCAGACCAGGGGGAGCCATCCACCCTTTCTGGGAAGCAGCAATAGCAATATCACAGTGCCAATCATCTACCGGGAGATTAAGCGAACCTAGGCTACTGATGCCATCAACCAGCAGCAATTTATCGAATTCCTTCACCACCGAGCTAATTGAAGCTAAGTCATTAGTAACACCGGTAGAGGTTTCATTATGGGTGACCAATACTGCCTTGATTTTTGGTTCGGTCTGAAGAGCCTGGCGAACAGCGTTTGCATCAGCCCCTTTGCCCCACTCAAAGCGAAGGGGAATTACCTCAGCCCCAAACTTCCCGGCAATGGTGGCAAAGCGTTCCCCGAAGACACCGTTAGATACTGACAACACCTTATCACCCGGGGATAAGGTGTTAACGATAGCGGCCTCCAAGCCACCCGTCCCCGAGCCAGTAAGCAAAAAAAGGTCATTCTTGGTCTGAAACAATTGTTTCAGATTGTCCGTTACCCTGTCCAATATCTTTTTAAATTCGGGGCCCCGGTGATTTATCATCTGCTGACCTAGTGCCTTGAGAACCTCACCAGGGAGGGGAGTTGGCCCAGGAACGCGTAATTGTTCCACTCCTGTCTCCTTCACTATTTTTAGTTACCAGTATTGATTACCTTGGCAAAGTAGTGTTTTAATCTATTCAATCGCTAACACCGGGCTTAGGTGGAACTAGCTCAATCTTACACCAGCGTAACTTACCAATTTGCATTATGTCTCCATCATGCACTGGCCATTTGAAGCGGGTTACTTTTTCCCCACCTATTTTTACTGCTCCCTGTGTAACAAGGCGAGTGGCTTCACTCGTGCTACCAACCGACCCACTTGCCACCATTAGCCGCCGAACATCAGGAGTACCTTCAGTTGTAGACACGGTAGGTATGTTATCAGGCACTCCCCTCTTCTGAAAAACCTTAACGAAATGCTCTTCAGCTTCACTGGCTGCCTTTTGGTCATAAAGCTGAGTGACAATCTCTCTAGCCAGTCGCTTCTTGAGAGTCATCGGGTTAACGATGCCATCCTCAAGCCCTTGTCTAAATTCCTCCAGTTCCCCGCCAGGAACATCGGTTACTAATTCAAAATATTGCATAATCAGGCTATCGGGGATAGACATTACCTTACCATATATTTCATCAGGCGGCTCAGCCACGCCGATGTAGTTGCCTAGGCTCTTGCTCATCTTCTGACTACCATCGGTGCCAGTAAGGAGGGGAACCAAGAAGATTTGCTGAGGGGACTGGCCAACTATGGATTGAAGCTCCCTGCCCACCAGTAAATTAAACTTTTGGTCAGTACCACCAAACTCAACATCAGCCCGAATAGCTACTGAGTCATAGGCTTGGAGCAAGGGGTAGAGTAATTCAGTTATGGTAATGGGTTGCCCAGCATTATACCGCTTACTGAAGTCTTCTCGAGCCAGCATTTGGGCAACAGTAAACTTGCTGGTGAGCCGGATAACATCACCCAGAGTGAATTCGCCAAACCACTCACTCTGCCATCTCACCTCTGTCTTTTCCTTATCAACCACCTTAAAGAACTGCTTCATATAGGTTTCAGCGTTAGCTTGAACCTGTTCCTTAGACAGCATGGGCCGGGTAACAGAAACGCCACTTGGGTCGCCAATTTGAGCTGTCCAATCACCAACAATGAGGATGACTTGATGCCCTAATTCCTGAAATTGGCGTAACTTCCTCAGGGCTACCATATGACCCAAGTGAATATCGGGGAAACTAGGGTCAAAACCTTCTTTTAGCCGCAATTTTCTGACAGAACTTAGTAGCTCCGTCATATCGTCTTCAACTATGATTTCGGCTACCCCTCGCTTTAGCAAGTGATTAATATCAGGGCTGATTGTAAATTTTTCACCGGCATTCATATTCAGTTTCTACCTCAGGAGTTTAATATAGCTCTCCCCTGCTTTATGTCTTCAGTTATTTGCTTCTTTAGTTCATCTGTGGTATCAAATTTTTTCTCGCTACGCAGTCGCGCCATAATATCAATCTTCAGCTCGCACCCATACAGGTCACGATGATAATCAAGAACATAAACTTCCACAGCGCGCTGGTTGCCACCAAAAGTGGGCCGCTTGCCTATATTAGTCACTGACGGGTAGGTTTTGCCATCAATGTAAGCCCAGGTAGCGTAAACGCCGTCGGGGGGGAGAGCCCGTTCCGGGGCTACATCCAGATTAGCCGTGGGGAAACCTAACCTCAAGCCTCGACCGGCGCCACTGGTTACACGCCCGTTTAGGCTAAAGGGACGGCCTACTAGGCTAAGCACCTTTTTCATATCTCCGCTAGCTAGAGCACTTCTGATAGCAGTGCTACTTACCACTTCACCGTTTATCATTATGGGGGGTATTACTATTACCGTGAAGTTCATATCTTTTCCCAACAGGCGGAGGCTATCAATATTGCCTTCCCGGTTTCGGCCTAAGGTGAAGTCAGGTCCGATTACCAGTCCGCGCATCCTGAGGTATTTCTTTAACAGACCAACGAATTGGTGAGCACTGAGCTGCGCTAACTCGCTGGTAAAAGATAAGATAACGATAGCTTCAACCCCTGCACTTTTGAGAAGATTAGTCCTTTCAGTGAGGTTGGTCAAGAATGGTAGCTTAGTTTGAGGCGACAGCACCTCCTGGGGATGCTGACGAAAGGTTACCACTACACTAAGCAAGTTCTGCTGCCGGGCGTGCTCCGTTAATTGTGAAAGCAGGTATTTGTGACCGAGATGAACCCCATCGAAAACGCCGATGGTTAGCAGTGTATCCTTATTAAGTGATAACTTAGCTAACTCTTCTTCTACCTGCATAGCTCCATTTCCTTAACAGAATTACTAATAAGATTTAATACCAGATAGCTAAGGAATAAACAAGGGCACAAATAAAGGTGATTTACATAACCCACTAAAAGTGTTTTAATGTTATCATAAGCTCATTTAAGCGTCAACTACAAATGCTTATCTATCACGCCAAAGGGGGAGAAAATAATGGATTGTATCTTCTGCCAAATTGCGGCTGGCAAAGTGCCTAGTGAAATCCTTTATCAGGATGAAGAGGTAATTACCTTCCGTGACATTAATCCCCAGGCACCCACACACCTGATTATCATTCCTAAAAGGCATATTCCTTCTCTTGCCCACTTATCTGAAGCCGAGTCACCCCTCATCGCGCACATGGTAAATATTGCCAATCAGTTAGCTAAAGAGGAGGGTATTTCTGAAAGTGGGTATCGGCTAGCAATAAACTGCGGTAAGGAAGGCAGACAGCTATTGCCTCATCTCCATCTGCATCTTCTCGGCGGGAGAAAGCTCTCAGATGCGCTGGGCTAGCCAACTTTATAGAGAAACTTTTTCCCCTATCGCAAAAATGTTTTCTCGGAGGATGATATGACCACCAGTGTGAAACCGCTTATAGCCATTACCATGGGAGACGCCGCCGGAATCGGACCAGAAATTATTGTCAAAGCTCTTTACCACGAGGAAGTCTATCATATCTGCCGTCCCCTGGTCGTAGGCGAGGGCACTACCATGCGCGAGACCACCAAGCTACTCAAAAGTCCACTAAAGCTACACATCATTGAGGAAGTAGTTGAGGTCAAAGGCGAGTTCGGCACTATTGACCTTCTTGACCTACATAATCTCAACCAAACAGAAGTCATCATGGGGCAGATATGCGCACCCTGCGGTCGGGCTGCCATGGAATACATCGCCAAAGCTGCCGAGCTAACCTTAGACGGTAAGGTCAGGGCCATAGTAACAGCACCCATCAGCAAGGAGGCAACAAAACTAGCCGGTTATCAGGATATGGGGCATCTCGAATACCTGGCTCATATAACCGGGGCTCCCGAATACGCTACCATGCTGGTTACTGGCCCCTTAAGCGTGGTTCACCTGACTACCCACTATTCTCTGAAAGATGCCTGTAAGTTGGTGACCAAGGAACGGATTCTAGCCAAACTGAAGTTGACCCGTGATTCCTTTTTAAAGTGGGGGGGAAAACAACCACGCATCGCCGTAGCTGGGCTTAACCCCCATGCCGGCGAAGGTGGCCTCCTTGGCCGCGAGGAAATTGAGGAAATAGAGCCAGCGGTAAAGGAAGCCCAACGTCTAGGGATAGATGCCCGGGGGCCCTTCCCCGCTGATTCAGTTTTCAATCGGGCAATTAATGGGGAATTTGACGTGGTTCTAGCCCTCTACCATGACCAAGGGCATATTCCGATAAAGGTACACGGCTTTGACAAGAGCGTGAGCATTGCCCTAGGGCTACCCTTCATACGGACCTCCGTGGACCATGGTACGGCCTTTGATATTGCCGGCAAGGGTGTCGCCAATCCAGAGAGCCTTACTGAAGCTATAAAAACCGCAGTTAAGCTAATAGAGAGGAGTAGATAAGCAAACCGGCGATGCTCTTAGCATCGCAAATCCTGCCTGAGGTAATAAGAGCAGGAATCTGACTAACCGGCACTCGAACTAACTTAATACTCTCAGTATCCTCAGCATAAAGCTGACTAGGAGCAAGCTCAGTAGCCAGATAAAGGTGAAGATATTCAGTGCCATAGCCCGGCGTCGAGTAAAAGCCACCTAACCTCTCCACTTTCTGAGGTAGATAGCCAGTCTCCTCCTGCATTTCACGGCGGACAGTGGTCAGAGGGTCCTCACCAGTATCAATGCCACCGGCGGGTATCTCTAATAGCTCCTTCTCCACCGATTTACGAAATTGATTTACCAGTAGCACATTGTTATTGCCATCAATAGCCACAATAGCGACACAATCCCTATGCTCTACAATCTCTCGCTTGGTTTCTCGCCCGTTAGGCAGCTTAATAGTATCAACCCGCAGCTTTACCGCTTGCCCATCATAGACTAGCTGGCTGGATAGTGTCTTCTCCGCCAAGTTAAACTCCCGACTCTAAGTGATAGATAAGGGCTACCTCATCACAATCAGGAAATTTGGGACAACGGTAACACTCACCCCAGACCTTGCGTGGCAACTCTGCTTTATCTATTTGAGAAAAGCCACACTTCTCGAAAAAGACCGGTTTATAGGTCAGGCAAAAAATAGTGGGAATCCCAAGCTTTCTAGTTTCCTCGAGGCAGGCAGCTACCAACTGGTTGCCAATTCCCTGTCGCTGGTAGTCCTCAGCCACCGCCAACGACTTTACCTCAGCTAAATCTGACCAGCTAACATGTAACGCCACGCAAGCAATTACTCGCTTGCCCTGTCTAATCACAAAATAATCCCTGATATTTTCATATATCTCGCTCAGCGAACGAGCTAACATCTCGCCCTTATCAGCAAAGGAGTTAATCAACTGCTGCATCTGGGGCACATCGCTGACCTTAGCTTTTTCGGGCTTCATTTTACCTGCTTTCCTGTCAACCTTTGCTCCAGAGAGCTATAGAAAGAGGCCTCTAGATGAATCCTCAAGAATCGAGCCTTTTTAGAGCTATGCTTTATAGTAACCATGGCACCACTTGACAATGGCAAATTTATATGACCATCAATGCTCAATGTTGCCTGATGAGGGGTGCTAATGCGCAGCCTAACTACCGCTGCTGACGGTAATACTAAAGTATAAGCCGAACTAAGGTGAGGCAATATTGGTAACAGCAGGAACTCCTTAGCTTGCGGCTGGAGAATAGGGCCGCCAGCTGACAGTGAATACCCAGTGCTACCGGTGGCTGTAGCCGCAATCACTCCATCAGCCTTATAGGTAGTTAGCGGCTCACCATCTATGCTGGCTTCTACATAGATTATCCGAGCTATTGCCCCCCGCGCCACCACCACATCATTTAAGGCATAAAAGGTTCGGGCTTTCTCCTGCTTCTGGTCAGCAGGAGAAAGCTCCGCTTCAAGCATAGCCCGCTCATCAATCCAACCGCCTCCAGCCAGCAGAGCCGGTAGCCTATCCACGGTTTCGTCAGCGCTGAGCTCGGTCATAAAGCCTAGCTTACCTAAATTTATCCCGGTTATAGGGATAGGGGGTTGAGCCAGAAGCGCTACCTGAGCTGCCCGCAGAATAGTACCATCACCACCAGTAGTAAGAATTAAATCAGTATTACCCACCTGAGCCTTAGCTTTTTCCTCTTCCCAAGCTGAGCATAACCAAACCGCAACACCCCTAGAATCTAAAAATCTTTCGAGCTCTTTAGCTAGGGTATGGGCAGCTTCTACCATCGGATGATAAAGAATGCCAACCTTTTTCACAGCCGTAACTCACTTTTCAACAATGTAGATAACACCGCTCCTGGGGGCAAATGAAGTGTAACATCGGCACTTTTAGGTGTCAAGGCATGGTCTGAGTAGCTACTACTGGCACAATACAACTGCGAGGCACTTTTGAGAGGGCATTTGTCTCTGGAAAATATTAAAGCTGGTTCATCCCCAGCATGATTGCGTAAAAAGTAAGACTAAGCCGATGCAGATGGCAAGAATACCAACTCCCAGCAAGATATACAGAATACTAAGCCGCCGTTCAATCATTGCTTAAATCTTCACTTTCTTACTGTTCTTTTTTGCTTATCGTATACCGCTTTGCTGAGCCTTTTTATAGCTCTGCCCGACTTAAACCTATTCAGATTCACAAAGCCTCTGGTTCTATTCATTAAATACTCGTCCTATCCTCTCTGACAGCTAATTAATTATACCATATAAAGACGGGGGATGGGTCAATTTGAAATTATTTGGTCCTGACGGGAGTATATGCAAAAGTTCAGAAACATATTGGACTCTTTAGGAGGTGAATAGGGGGTCCAATTGAAGCAGGTCTTTGTGGCGTTAGGGTCTGTAAAGGGTTATATTCACCTCATGCAATTCTTAAATGACGTTACAGGCCATCCCCAGCAAAAAGCGATTGAGCAACGTTTAGAGATAATCAAGTTCTTTGATGAGTTCGGGGAAGTGGCAGCTCGAAGAGCCTTTGGCAAGAGCCTTTCCATTCTAGGTGTAAAGCCTGACCGCCCCGGGGCTATTGCGAGCTTCTTTCTTAACGATATGAAAGAAGGCACGATTGGAGGCATGACCGGCATCTTCCTGACTGTGGAGGTTTTGAACGAACTCGGCCGGCTGACTGATGACCTTAGAAACTATGCACGGCAGCAGATAATGCTCTGCCAGAACAAGGCGGGGGGCTTTGGTGCTTTGGAAAACATCTATATAGAGGTATCCTCAGAGTTAGAGGAGACCTATCGTGCCGTGAAAGTCTTAAAAGCCATAGGGGCCGCCTTTGATTTGCTTTAGCAAGCTTTTACTAGAGCTGCGCTCCTAAAAAAGGGTAAGGGGCTCGGGGCTCGGACTTTATAGTGTGCACCATAAAATGGCGCGAATAGGAGGCTGAGCCAGGCCTCAAGGAGGATGATGGTTTGAGAGAAAAAACTTGCGTTATTCTTTCATAGGAAGCGATTGTGATATCGATTGAACAAGATACACTTGTGTTGCATGATGCTCCACAAGGGAGCGTATTATAACCGGCAGAAGCTCTACTGAGTAAAACATCAGATTAGTATATTGAATAACTAACAAGGATGGCTCCGGCTACAATAGAAAGAAGGTGTACAGCTTAACACCAAATCTAAAGTAGGAGGAGCCATCAGATGCAGAATACCTTAGCCAGGAAACTAAAGCAAAGTCCCGGAGGGATACCTGGTCATAGGAGTTGACCCACACAAGAAGAGGCACGCCGCGGTCGCAATCACTCAAGATTTCACCACCCAGGCCAAATTCAAGTTTGATAATACCAGAGAGGGTCTGGAAATGATGTTGGACCATGCCAAAGTGGAAATGTTTAAATCCGGATGCCGGGGTGTCATCTTCGCCATCGAAACAGGAGGACACTACTGGCGAAATATAGCGTATTACCTTGATGAGCGGGGTATTCCGTTCCGTTTCATCAACCAATATACCTTGAAGCGGAGACGCGAGGGCAAGGACCTCAACCACAGGAAAAATGACTATCGAGACAGTGAGGTGGCGGCGCAGCTCCTGTGTACTGGGGAATTTGTTGAGAGTGTCATCCCACAAGGTGTTTATGCAGAACTTCGTACCTCACACAACGCCTATCAACGGCTGGTCAAAGAGAGGACCAGAATAACCAACCTTGTAAAAGGACTTCTGGACGCGCTCTTCCCCGAGTTTACTCAGGTCTTCAAAGACCCTGGCGGGCTGACTGCTCTGAGCGTACTCTCTACCTGCCCTATTCCCAGGGTGATAGCCGGGATGACGGAGGATGAATTTGTGGCTACAATCGAAGCCCGGCACAAAGGACGACGCCTAATGCGGAAGAAACTAAGAGCGCTCCATTACTCAGCGAAAACATCAATCGGCATCGACGCCGGTGCCCGCTCAGTGTCTTCTGAAATCGCATTCCTGGTCGATAAGCTTGAACTTATCAGAAGACAGATTCGCATTATGGAGGGGATGCTTGTCAGACTGGTGGATGAAACAGAAGAAGGGAAATACTTGCTCTCGATAAGGGGTCTTAACTATATTGCTGTTGCCGGGTTACTGGCAGAACTCGGCTGCTTCAAGTTATACCGAAGTGCAAAGCAAATGATAAAGATGGCTGGCAGTAACCCCACCGAGTCGGGGTCAGCTGGCAAGAAGAGAACAAAAACACTGATGAGCAAGCAAGGTCGTCCATTACTGGGATACTGCGCCTGGACGTCGGTTATCACGATGCTGCGATTTAATCCTGATTTCCGTGCCTAGGCAAAGAGAAGACGAGAACAGCCAGCCCATGCCAACCCTCTCAGCGGAAGGGAAACTGTGGGAGCAGCACTTAACAGGCTGCTCCGCTTGGCCTTTGCCCTAGTCAAGAATCAGACCTATTACCACGATGTAAAACTGGTACTGACACCAGTAGCAGTCTAAAATATTGGGAGGTGTATAAATTGCATCAGGGTGGGCAAGGAGACGCCGCTCATCGTTTTGGGAGCTCGTTTGAGCCAACCCGTGTGCACAACATGGTGCCCCTGCCCTCCTGGCCAAACCCGTATGAGGTATGATGGGACTCCGCCACAGGCGGATGATCCCGTATCTAACCGCTAAGTTGGGAGCCAGGAAAACAGAGGCTGGGGTCTGCTCACCGATGTGCGTAATAAAAAGAAATCAGCCGGAGCTATTGACCTTCAGGATTATAGTATGTTGTGCAATTCAGGAAGCATACCCAGATATGATTAAAACCGGTCCTTGCAGACAGGTTGATAAGCAGTATGCATCACCATATCCCAGGTAGGAA
>Ga0172366_10002325_pt1 | contig 14877 bp, 6 predicted proteins | sample LakKivSesite69cm_FD_114533 | JGI IMG/M metagenome (GOLD analysis project Ga0172366, IMG submission 114533) | Sediment microbial communities from Lake Kivu, Rwanda - Sediment site 69cm | ecosystem: Environmental > Aquatic > Freshwater > Lake > Sediment | place: Rwanda: Western Province, Lake Kivu... | reverse complement strand
TGATGAGCCGCTGTCAATCCATAAAGTAAAGGGAAGATCACCAAAAGACTTCGTATCACCATTAACAATCACAACAGTACCTGTTGCGTCTGAAGAAAGCCCAGTTTGAGTGAAAAGCACTGAGTATTGTGTTATGTAGTGTGCAGTTGCGGTGTGATTAACATTCATACGCACCGTGATAGGGTTGACTCCAATGCCTCGTGAGGTTCCATCAACATCCCAATAAATAAACCTATACTGAGTGTTAGATGAAAAGTGAACATATTCAGGACCCGTTAACACGACATCTGTGACCTCAATGTACCAGCCTTCACCGGGAATTGATACTATGCCTGCTGGTTCTGTTTGAACTCTTAAAAAGTTTATGACAAAGGATGATCTATCATAAATTCCCATGTTACCCATTTCTATTTCTATTCGAAAACCAAGGGATAGAGGCACATTAAACGCAAAGTTTCCGTCAGCGTCAGTCAGGGTATACATGATCGTTCCGTTTGATTTCACCTTCAAATAAACTGGTTGGAGCAGCGATCCCCCTATAACTGTCAATTTACCTGTTATCCTGTCACCATTCACCTTTGCGTCTATTCGTGTTTCGTAGCCGCGTGTAGCTGCAGGATCTGTTTTGAACCGAATTTTGTTGCCGTTCCCATCGGATGCTTGAATGATTAGAGATAATTTCTGAGCGTTAGGAGGAAGCGTTAAGTTTGCAGAGAAACAATTGTTTCCAAGATTCTTCAGGTTAGAGGGAAGGTATGGACCGTTGTTTGTGGAGTACAAGAGGGAAACATCGCTAATTCCATCGTTATCGGTCAGTTGTATTTCCACCTGGTGATCGTTTTTTGTGAAGCAGGATTTACAGTTTATTTGTGTTATTAAGGGTGGAATAAGGTCTGTGCTTGTGCTCGTGTAGTTTATTGTGTATTCGGCAGTGTTTTGGGAGCTGCAGTTGAAGCCTGTTTCGGTCTTAACTACGAAGGTGTATAGGCCGTCAGAATTTAGATATTGACTGATTGGGATAGGATCTCGCGCCCAAGCCAAGTTTGTTTTATTATCTATGAGGATGCCGTTTCTGAAAACTTCAAGTCTCTTTGTGGCTTGCATGTCGGTTTTGGCTATGAACAAGTTTTTCTCAACGCGTAAGGGATAGTACGGGACGTATAACCCGCTTCCACAGTATGGAGGATCATCTATGACGTCTTGAGGAAGAAGCGGTGTTTTTCCCATGCTGTACAAAATGTTTTCGCCTTTGGTGATTGGCTGGAAATGTCTGTCTATTACAAAGTATTCTGAAAACCCGTCGGGGTAGGTTGAAAAGGCATAGAGGCATGACCATTCCAGTTCAGACCAGCTTGCCGACAATTGGCATGGCAGCACATGGGTTTTCCAGCGGATTCCTGGATGAGTCTGGTATCCGTACCAAACTCCACTTTGCCACATTCCCGCAATCTGGTTAAACCAGATTGTTGAGACGGCAGAAGATTTGGAAAGCATAGTTTCGATGTTAAAGGTGGCTAGTTCTGAATTCGTATAATTCAATGCGCTTGGAATTGTTGAAAGTCCAAACTTGCTGAGGCCCCAGCCTATGAAGTATGCGTCAACCTCTGATGTTAGAATTCCAGTTTCTTTCCAATGGGTGTCGTCTTGGGCAAAACCTGCGAATCCGAAAAAGCATGGGGGCTTAATGTATTCAGCAAGGTTCGTCAAATAGATATACTGACTGGTTAACGCGCCTATCTCTGAATAATATCCAATGCCATAGTAAGGCGTAAGGAGTTGCTTGCAAACCAAGTGGAGGGGAGAACCTTGTACATCCGTGTTTCGCACCCCAAGCTTGTAGGCCGAAGTTAAGTTAAGCTGCAGATTAATCGTTTCACCGATTCCGATTGAGAGCCTCTTGTGAATGACAAAAGAAATCTTTGCGTCTAAATCGCCTGAAGGTTTCCATGCGTAAACGTTCATGGCTTGAACAACATAATCTCCATGGAGCGTTATGAATTGGGCACGGGCGCACTCACTCGAGTACACTCTTCTTGTGCCAGTTTGTGCGTCAATGAGGACGAAGGCAGCCATAAGTGTTGAACCGCTTTCATCTGTAGCTTCCACGTTCACTTGCGACACAATACAGAAGAAGAAGGGTATTCTGATGCCTGCGTCGCCGAATGTTGCGTTGATTCTTCCCTCAAAGTAGCCTTCTGGCAGCGTCCCGCTGGTGTCGAGGCTTAGCTCAACTTTTCCTGTTGCGTCGTTGGAAAGGATGAGGCTTGAGGTGTTCATCGATACTACATTGTAGGGCGTTCCATCATTAATGTGCCAGACTTTCGCGTCCAAAGCTATGGTAAGGGTGCCATCAGCTAGATTCTGAATAGTAAAGACTTGTTTGTACATCGTGTTGAGGTTTACTCTGCCAAAGCTTACGCTAGAGTTTCCGACAGCAGAAGCGTTTGTGGCTTTGCACGCGTCTATTCTCCCTGTTCCTTGGTCTAGCACATCTCCCCCTATGTCACGAGCGTAGTTTGCCAAGGCCATTTTTACCCTAATAGGGCTCCATGAAGAATGAGCGTCTAGAAGCAGCGCTGCAGCGCCTGCTACGTGGGGGGCGGCCATAGAAGTCCCGGACGCCATTGTGTAGTTTTGGGAAACGGGTGTGCCCATGCTTGTGCCACTAGCTCGTGCGGCAACTATGTCAAATCCTGGCGCTACTACGTCGGGTTTTATTCTGTAGTCACTGGTTGGTCCCCGTGAGCTGAAGCTGGCGATAACGTCTGTCTTGGTTGAGGCCCCAACCGTTATTGCGAGCCCTGCGACTCCTGGAGCGCTAATAGTGTACATATCTGATCCGGAGTTTCCTGCGGCAACAACGCAAACGGCGCCTTGGCTAGTTGCCCAGTTGACGGTTGTTGATAAGGGGTCTGATCCATTGCCGCCATCGGTTGCGCCAAAACTCATGCTTAATATGTTTGCGTTGTTATCTACTGCCCATTGAATTCCGCTGATTATCCAACTTTCAAGTCCTTCTCCGTTATTGTCAAGGACCTTCACGTTCAGGAGCGCTGCGCCTGGAGCAACGCCCACGTATTGGCCTGCGCTGGCTGCTCCGGTGCCCGCGGCTATGCTTGCGCAGTGTGTTCCATGTCCGTATCCATCTGTGATCGGTTCTCCTGTAAAAGATATTGCTCCAATAATTTTGGAGGTGCCGTTTGGAAAGTAGAAGTCTGGGTGATTTGCGTCGATCCCCGTGTCAAGGATGGCGATTTTAACTCCTGAGCCATTAATACTTCTGTTAAATGACAATTCTATTTTCGCCCATTCTGTCGGGTTTTTGATCAATGGGACGCTTTGATTTAGGCATACTTGGAACTTGCGATCAAGCCAAACGTGAGCTACTTGTGGACTTCTGGCTAACTCAAGTATTGTTGTATAGTTTAGGCTAACTGCGAGAAAATTCACGTCGCTATGAGTATATTTACTCGTGTATAACTCCTGTGCCTTATTGAAGAGGTTTTCCGGAAGTGAATCGTAGGCCGCCTGTCCAAGAATGGTTCTGTTTGAGAAAGATATTATGACGTTCGTTTGGTTGTTTTGAAGGTACCCTTTTGTCACAAGTCCTGTTAAATTCAGTAAGTTTGCGTCAATCTTGTCTCTAACCTCAAAAGGAGGCTCGATTATTGTTGAAGACCCAACGTTCATCCATGTGAGGTTTAATTGATTGTCGAGAACAACGCCTGTAGATTGGTTTTTGCCGTCATAGACATAGATCATTGATTTGGAAGCTCGAGAAATCAAAGGATTGAAAAAATATCCATCGCATGCTATGCTTTTTTCTAAGGGTAGTTGTGAGTCTGCATCCATGAGCGAACCTTCAGAAAGGATGTCTTCTAGGATTATTGTAAAGGTGCAGGCCACAAGAAGAACAACCAGAAGAGTGGCGACGGTTTTCATTATAGGAGGCATTTAGCCACCACATTATTTAATAATCTCTGCCGTTGAAATATGTAAAGTTTACGGAAAATGGTTCTATTTTGTACTCTGCGTGTGTCAAGAGTGGATACGTATGCCAGAAGTTAAATGCGTGAACGCATCAAAAATTTAGAATAGGATGTGTGAGGCATAGTGGTGGGAAAGTTGTTTTCCCCTTTGTCCTTTCTCCCTACCGCCATTTCCTCATGAACACAAACTGTAGAAAGTGAATCTGTATACGGTTTGTGGAACAATTTTCCAGTTCGCTCTTGGTCAATTCTGAAACAAGGACGCACATCCTAATTAGATGCCCACGCACGCATCCTGGAACCTGCATGACGGAAATAGGATAAAAGGAAGCATACGTGGGCACCAATATATTTCAAGAGCGCGATGGTATTTATAGATTATTCCAATTCTGGATTTTTGCACTATTCATTAAAGCGCGCGCTTGAGTTAGAAGGAAATCGCCCTGTGATCCAAAAGTAGGGCAAGCGAATGATTCTTTAAAATCGTTATTAATAGAGATGGAGATGAAAGTTTAATATATCTAAAATCTGAAACAATGCTGCTGCTGGTTGGGGGCATGTGCATCTTGCTGTCGGTTAGGTTTGCTAAGGTTTCCATGTGTTCAGCGTTCCTAGTCTTTTTAGCAATATTTCTTGGGGCTGTTATAATAGTTGATGCAGGGGCAACGCGTGTTTTTGTAAATCCGCCCAGTCAGATGGTTGGTGCTATAGGTGATTCTTTCACCGCTAATGTTAGCATAGCTGACGTGTTTGATCTGTATGGTTATAGGTTCAAATTATATTATAATTCAACTGTGATGAATGGGACGCAGGTTATTGAAGGTTCTTTTCTTAAAAGCGGTGGTCAAACTTCATTTTGGGTAACGAGTTTTACCGACCATTATAATTTGACCCATGGTGTCGTATCGATTGTTTGTTTTCTAATGGGGAATGTGTCGGGCATAGGTGGCGGTGGAGTGCTTGCAACAATAAGGTTTAAGTCTCTTGCTGTAGGCGACTCCGTTCCGCTACATTTGGTAGATGTAGAGCTTTCTGATTCTAGTTTGTCTCCGATCTTTCATGAAGATTTTGATGGAACAGTTACTGTGATTCCCGAGTTTACATCAATGGTTGTATTTCTAACTTTGGTTATTGCTTCACTGTTTGGTATTCTAGTCGGAAAGCGAGCGCGTGCTAAAGATGTTTCCAGACCTTGATTTATTTTGAGTTTTTTCGTGAGTTGAGTATCAAGCTGCAGTTGTCGCAGTCTTCTGCAAGTGATTCCTTCGTGAGTTCATCTAGAGAGAACATTAGGCAGAATGGACAGAAATGGCTTTGAGGGGTTTCAATCTTTTGAATAAGCTTCGCTGTTTTGTGGCTCTCCGTATAGGGAAATCGTGAGTCAGGGGCAACGCTTGCAAATGTTGCGAGGTAACCAGCTATAGCGGAGAGGGTGAGTTCCTGTATGTCTAGTTCCACGCCATATTTCTTGGTGAATTCCAAAGCTTGTCTAGGCACAAAAACTGGAAATCTTAAGAATTTTTTCTCTGCTTTTTTCAATTATGGTCACTCTGTATGTGTTCAGCGCGCGCCGTATAAATCTTTAGAGAAGTTGCTTCTAGAACTTCTTTCCGATGTGTCAACTTGGGGCGATTTTACCGTTAAATCTTTCTTAAAATGGAATATTCTTTAAATGTTTTAATGTTGTTAGAAATAACGCGCGCGCCATGTCCGCACATGCCTCTCTGATGGAGCCTGAGGAATGAAAACCTACTAGCGGGCAGAAGCGTTGACTCTCACAATTAATCCTTTTTTTCTAAAATAAAAAGGGGGGGATTTTAAGAGGTTTTTGGTTTGGCTTCTAAGGATATGTTCTGCCTAAGTTGATGGCGACTGCTACTAGGTCGAACAGGTCTACATGACCGCTAATGATTATGTCGTATTTTGCGGGTGGAGCATTCGTGCAGTATTCTTTGGCTATTAGGCGAAGGTCGAGCTCGTTTACTATGCCGTCCATGTTCAAGTCGCCGGGTATCGGGTCGTACTCATAGGCTATTGGGTCTCTGATATTGACTAGCCACCAATACGTAAATGGATCATTAGTGTCTAAAACGGTTCGTGTTGGGCAGAGGAAGTCTATTATTAAACGGTTGATTTTTATCGTGTCGGTGAGCGTTGGATACGCGTTTGTCCAGATGATTGCCTTCTTCACTTTGAAGTCGATGGATGCTAGGGGCCCAGTTCCACTTGCAGTGGTACAATTTGTCTCGACCCAGAATTCGACCCAGCCTGGCGTGGCGTAGTTAACATACTCAGTCACGTACAGTCGCTTTAGGAAGGTGTCGATGAGGCGTGCTCCAGTCACTTGGAGCAGGTTAGAGTCGTAGGTGATCCATGCGTGCCAGCTGTGAAGCTTGGTAACGTTTTCAGCCATTACTGTGGCGGTGAACGTGTCACCCGCCTTCGACTTTGTTACAGTCTTTTCTCCGTTGCAGAGGATCTTGAAGTACGGTTCTATAGCGAAGACTTTGTAGTAGGCATCACGCACGTCGGCATTAATCGGGTCCCCATGGCGGTTTGAAAGATAGTTCACTGTAAGGTCCAGCGTGCATAGTTTGTAGTAGTCTATGTCGATGTAGCATGGGTCGTATATTATGTGGAAGGTCAGCTTCACAATCGTCCATGTGCCGTTATATCCCACAGAGCCAAGACCTGTCTCGGTACCAACAAAACGGTAGCTGTTTGCGGTGGTGGTGTTCCACCAGAAAGGATGCTTCCAGAGGCCAACGTCTACTTGGACTCCCACGAGCTCCAACAACGAAGGATCCCATGTCATGGTGAAATCGGTAGCATACAAGTCAACAAGGTTAACTGCTGTCACTCCGACCGTGAAGTTTTTGCATTTCGCTGGCACTGTGTAGATGTTGTTCCGCTCGTTCACGAAGAAAGTAGGCACACCTTTGTAGTAAGCCGTCACGGTGAGTGGCTCATGTATTCTGATATCAGCAGCGCCCGTCGGGTACATGGCCGTATTGACTTTCAGGTAGTCGAGTGTCCAGTCGTATGGCCAGTCGGAGATCGGTCCGGTGGGAGGTGCAAAGTGCAGTAGCGTGTCATTGTCTGCCCAGTTTTCCCACATGTCGTAAACTCCGTCTATTGGTTCATCGTAGCATTTCCAGTGATACTGAATCACATAGTGAGCTGTGGCTTTCCACCCTTGCCATACTGCGAAGACATGTGTCTTCACACCGGCACCAGGAGTCCAACCGTCGAAAGTCCACCTGTCAAATCTGTATCGCTTACCACTGTCTGTACTGACGTAAGATAGGGCCGTGCAGTTGCAAGTTGCACCTTTGTCGAACCAGTTTTCTCCAAGCAGTGGCTTGACGATAGCGGAAGTGGGCACGCCTACAGGGTCTAGTGTCACGTTTACGCAGAACTGTTCTGTGTAACGAGCGTAGATGGTGGGAGAAATATCAGCCCAACTTTGGTTGATGTGCAACGTGATATCATTCTGACCATCCGGCCAATCTTTGTAGCCAAAGATGGTCCAACGCCAGAACTTCCATCTCTTCATCGGATCGGTTGGGTCTGGAACCATGGCTGGAGCATGTAATGGCTTATTCGTGCAGTAATCGTAGTAGCCGCTTTGGGTCTCAACACACGTGTCTAGAGCTGATGGGCTGTCTTGCACGTCCAAGTAGTATTGCAGGTGGAAGTAAACCACACAATACTTTGTGGCGTCCATGTGAACTGTAATATTTTCAGTGAACTCTTTATGCAGCAAGTACCATGAACCACTCGTGTAATTCCAACCCTTGATTTCCCAATGGTCGAATCTCCATCGCCAGTGATGGTAGTTCTCTTGGTTAATGGTAGGAGCAGTCAAATTAACGTAGGTGCAGTATTCATACCAGTTCTGTTTGTCTGGATTGTAAGGAGTTCCACCGTCCCATGGATAGTACGAAGAACCCGTCCACAGGTAGTATTCATGAACCCAGTCTGCAACAGCAGTCTTAGCCTTGGTCATATTAAGAGGATTACTATCGCTTCCGCCTGCGCCAGATGCATCGCCAGACCAGCCAGTGTGAGTTACTCTGTGGGATGGCTCTAAGACGATTTGGTAGGTAGTTAATCCACCCCTTACGCCAACTGTGCCTGCATCAAACCACCGTGACGATTCTACTCTCCAACCAGGAAGCGACGGGTCCCATATGCAAGCAGTGTCATAAGGCGTGATTACAGTGAACAAATATTGCACTTTGTAGTAGGCTGTTGCTGTCTTGTTTTGATCCACATGAACCCAATATTGCTCGCCCCCAAGGGTAATGGGCCAATCGTCTGTCTTAGGCGTGATCGTCCAGTTGAGAAACACGTACTTCGTCGTGCCGACAATGTATTCTAATGGCGCGGTGACATTCTGCCAAGCCGTATTCTCATATGTATAAACACCACTGTCTGGCTCAGTTTTAATATAGATCGGGCTCGTATTAATCGTTAAGGTGTATGGAGGCTCTGCCGCTACAGATCTAACGTTAATTGCTATCGCGAACATTCCAGAAAGAAGCGCTAGAACAAGCATAGTAGCTAACAATTTATTTTTCATTTTCTCCTTTTCTCCTATTTCCGTCACGCGAAACGCGTGCAAAATATAAACACTGCACACATGTATATAAATTCTACTGAAAAAGAGTTCTATTTTTATACCATTGATGGACCACTAATAGATACGCTCTATTTATATTAACGAAAACTCGCTTAAATAATAAAGGAACAAAAATATTGCCTAGAATGGTGAGGAACAAAAATGAAAAAATTTGTCTTAATTATGTTTTCCTTAGTTCTGATTAGCATGATTGGACTAATTTTTAACATTCCACTAATCAAAGCACATCCCGAGACGATTTATGTAGACGACAACAACATCACAGGTCCATGGAACGGAACACCAGAACATCCCTACCAAAACATCACCAGCGGATTAGCACATGCATCAGATGGTGACACTATCTTCGTATACAACGGAACATACCATGAACATCTGGTTATCAATAAACCCGTATCCCTCATCGGACAGAATAAGCAAGGCACAATAATCGACGGAAACAAAGCTGGAAACATTATTGAAGTAATAGCTAGCAACACAATCGTCATAAATTTCACCATACAAAACAGTGGATTAATCTACTATAACAGCGGCGTATACCTAGAAAAAATAACCAATAGCACCATAAGCCATAGCATCATTACAAACAATTACAAAGGAATCTACGCAGTCAATTCCAACAAGAACATCTTCACCGATAACGACATTTCAAAGAACGCAGAGGCAATTTACGCGACAAACACTAATAACAGCATCTTCACCAAAAACAAATTCTCAAACAACGAGTTCGCCATGGTGCTAACCAGCGCCAGCAATAATACAGCCTTCCACAACAACTTCATAAACAACACCAATTCTATAAGCAGCATGTATTCAACAAATTCTTGGGACAACGGCATAGAGGGAAACTACTGGAGCGACTACAATGGGAGAGATAAAGACGAAAATGCCATTGGCGATTCGCCATATATTATCGGCACAAACAATCAAGACGACTACCCGCTAACGGGAGCATTTACCGATTTCACTGTCATTTACGAAAACGAAACACACTACATCTCCGCCATATGCAATTCCACAATCTCCCACTTTCAATTCAACAAAACACTCAAAACGGTAAATTTCAATCTCACAGGAATTAACAACACAACGGGTTTTTGCAGAATAACAATTCCCCATCTACTAGTTAACAAGCCACACATTGTACTGGTTGACAACGAACAAATCAATGCAACCTCGCTTCCCATCTCAAATGCCACACACACTTTCCTATATTTCACATACGACCAAAGTACCCGAGAAGTCAAAATAATTTCCAAACCCTTCTACGAGCTGATGCAAAAATACAATGTCCTCTTAGAAAAATACAACAACCTAAACTTGACATATTACCAGCTCCTAGCAAGCTACGATTCTTTAAACCAAACACTCAAACAGGTATTAACAAACTATGTTGAACTCTTAGCCAAATACAACTCGTTAAACCAAACACTTCAACATGCACTAACAAACTACACAAACCTATTATTCGACTACAACTCCTTGAACCAAACATATCAAAAAACCCTAGCAAACCATGATAAATTAATACTTGATCACTACCTATTAAACCAGACATACGAGAAGCTAATAGTAAATTACACTGCACTCCAAGCAGATTACAATGCCTTGCTTCAACAATATTATTCCTCGAACTCAACCTACAAGAAGGCGGAATTGGAATATGCTAATATGCGCGTAAACTTTTGGTATATTTCTATCGCAGCAATAGCAATAGCAGCCATAACATCATCATTAACCATAAGATACCGCAGAAAATCCCAAGAACAAAAGAAACTCGCTGAAAAGTACAGGACTGAACTTGAACGAATCAGCCTTCTGGACATTGCACGTACAAAATTCGAAGCTGACGTTCAAAGACGCCAAGATAAAATTGAGAAATTTGAACAAAAATATGGCATCACAGTTCGACCCCGCGACACCTTAGAGGATGTTATCAGAAGTCTAGAGCCAAAAAAGAAAAGGGGGGAGGAGTGAGATTGGGTATACCTTTAACCTATTCGTTTAATATCCACATATTTTTGGTTATCCCCTCGCTAATCAGGTGTGTTGAGGCTAAATGAGATCAATAACTTTCGCTGTTTCAAAAGGCGGTGTTGGCAAATCTCTCATCACAGCAAATGTTGGGGCAGCTTTGGCCAAGAAGGGAAAGAAAGTTTTTCTAGTTGAGGGAGATCCAAACCACCCACTACAGAAAATCCTAGGACTTAGCTTCTCCGGTAGCGATTTAAAACTTGAAGATGTCGTAGAAAAAGAAATAGAAATCGACAAAGCCGTGTACCCCACAAATTTCGACAATCTATTATTGATACCATCTGGCGTCTCTCTGCAAAGTTATTTCGAAATAGACCCGATCAGTTTTGCACGCAAACTCAGCAACCTAAAAACAGATTTCATGCTTATTGATGTCCCATTTCCACTAGGCAAGGCAGCATTTCTATCGTTAGGAGTTTGCGAGTACTTCATCCCCATCCTAACAGAAGATGAATTTGTTTTATGCGTCGAATCCGCCATAGATACAATCAGGTTAGGCAAATACTTTCTCAAGTCTACCCCCCTCGGATTTATATTAAACAGAATCAAAACTGCCAAAAAGTTCACTGAAGAATTTATTAAAGACCTTGAAAACCTCCTTGAAATTCCATGCATAGCGCAAATAAAAGAAGACCTAGAAGTTTCAAAGTCTTATGGAGAAGTTGGATCTAAAAAAGCCTTTCTAGCCTATAATAAACTTCGAGAAAGCGAATTCGCAAAACAAATTGACAAAATAGCCGCATGGCTTCTTAGCGAAGAACCTAAACCTGAAAAGAAAGACGCCGTAAAGTTGCTTCAAGAAGTAATCAAACCGTCAAACCTTTAAGCATTTGCCAATTACCCTACATAACTGACATCATCATTCTCCAAAGCTTTAGTTTTTTCTTCTCATCCTCCGTCAGATACTTGTATATCTTTTCTGATTCACATTCAACAAGCAAAGATTCCAGACCCTTTTTCTCTTTCCCCATCAATCCAGATCGCATCCCTTGTATTTGACGAGCCATTTTGGCCGTTTCACCAAATATCAATCCTGCTCGCAATGGACTCATTATGTCGCTCTCTAGCTGTTGTAACAAACGTTCAACTCTCTCTCGACCTTCTAAAAAATAAATAGTTTTTCTTGCATCGGGCGTTTCAGCGAAAATGCCGGGTTCATGTCGTACTACTCCAGCTTTTTCCAATTCCTTCATATGTTTAAGCACACCTGAAAGAGTCATTTTCCAACCACGCTTTCCCAAAATGTCAGCAATTTCTGACAAGCTTCTAAATTCAAATTCCAATAGCATTTTCACTATTTCAACTCGAACTTTACTTTCAAAGATGCCTAAAAGTCGCCAATCATTAATTTTTGAATTAAAGCAACCCAATTTCATTCCCGATGACCTTCACTCAATTCGAATTTACTCCTTTTATTGAATCTGTAGCCACGGGTTAACTATTCATCAATAGATAAACTATTAAATACATAAGCATTCCTTAACAATCTCATAAAAGTTCCAACCCTTTTTATAATCCATTAGCTCTTTGTTTGATTGATCGCTAGAAGCGCTGGCGTTCCCTTAACTCCTATTTCCGTCACGTGAGCGTGCAGCGCTTCTCTTATCTTTTTACAGAACTGATTTGAATAAGTAACCGCGCGCGCCTCGAATGCGTAACACATAACATGTCTTATCTTGAATTTCTCAACAATTTTGTGTGGTGTATCCACTTATGGTCCACTAATAGTATAAAAATAGAACTATTTTCCACATAACCTTTTAATAGGTTGTTCCCAATCTAGAAGCTAGAACTCTGAGGAGGATTTTCCTAGAAAGTTTTAAGTCAAATTAGAGCTCAAATCAACTGTCACACTTCGTTTCTAATCACCCTCGTTAAACCCCGCACGAATGAGGGCGTATGTATGAGTGTTAGAAATAGAGACCGCGAGATCGTCTTAACATTTTACGTTATCGTAGTAATGTTTTTGTTTGCGAATACTTTTTTTTCAGAAATACCCTTATGCCTAAGCGGGGACACCCCTGGATCCACTATTGTTTACGTAGAACCGAATTACATTCAAATACCAGAAAATGAAACTGGGCACCAATTCAAGGTCAATGTCTCCATATACAGGGCAACAAATGTCTACGCCTATGATTTCAAAATGCTCTATAATTCCACCCTTTTAAATGGTACTACGATAAACGAAGGATCATTCCTAAAAACCGCTGGCGACACATTCTTTACCATCGTTGACTTCAATGATGAATACAACAGCACGCACGGTCGCATTTGGGTATCTTGCACTCTTCTAGGCCCCAGATCAGGAGTTAACGGAACTGCAACGTTGGTTACAATAACTTTCAAAACTAAACCCTTGACAGGCCTATCTTTTTTAGATCTCACAGTAACCCAACTCTCCGACCCATCTGCAAATTCCATATCTCATCATGTGATTGATGCAACAGTTTATCTCGGCACTCCTCCACAGATAAGAGTCCCAGCGAATTATCCAACCATACAACAAGCAATAAATGCAGCGACAATTGGCACTACAATTCTAGTATCAAACGGTACATATTTTGAAAACCTAGTTATCGACAAAACAATCTCGATCATAGGAGAAAACGAATCCACAACAATAATCGATGCAAACAACTCAAACACAGCCCTTCTAGTAACCGGCAACAGCATATCTGTTAAAGGATTCACAATACAGAACGCTGCCTCCTATGCCATGCACATCGACCATTCAAGCTTCAACGGAATTTACGACAACATCATAAAGAACAACGGCTACGGCATCTGCTTAAACAACTCCATACAAAACAGTGTAACAAACAATTTAATCCTCGAAAACGCCCAAGACGGCATTCAATTATTCGGAACAGCAACCATAGCCAACAACACGGTTAAATTAAACGGAAGATATGGAATAAACATCAACTTCTCCTATGCAAACATAACTGGAAACGAGATAGAATCAAACAAAAACGGTATATGCCTATCCTATTCCTGGGAAAGCATCCTAAGAAAGAACAACCTCCTCAACAACACACGAAACTTCAGCGTCGACGGCGAAAAACTTTCTGACTACGTTCAAAACGTAGACGATTCTAACACAATAAACGAAAAAACAATGTGCTACTTAATAAGCCAAAAAGACGTTACAATAAGCTCAAATAATTTCCCAAACATAGGGTACCTAGGAATCATAAACTCCACAAACATTCATGTTACCAATCTCAATTTTACAAATAACGGAGAGGGGATACTCCTTGCTTTCACCAAGAACTCCAAAATAGAAAACGTTAACATCGAAAACAATTTCATGGGCATAAAATGCATTGGCTGCCAAAACGACAACATCACTCAAGTCACGTTCAAAAACAACTCTAGAGGAGTCGACCTATCCTGCTACTCTCTGAACAACGAGATCTCCAAAAATAATGTAACCAATACGAATCCAAACCTGGGAGAAATAGGTTTAGCATTGAAAAATTGTAACAATAACACACTTAGAGGTAACATTATTATAGGTTACTCCTATGCGTTCTTTCTTAATCAAGCTAGCAACAACACTATCTACCACAACAACATAATTAACAACTCACAACCAATCTACGCTGACAATCAATTTAATAACCAGTGGGACAATGGTTATCAAGGCAACTATTGGAGCGCCTACAATGGAACAGACAATAATAGTGACGGAATAGGAGACACACAATATCTCCTTGACGGAAATCAAACAGATCGTTACCCCCTAATACACCCTTACATCCCGGACATTGCAGTAATTAACGTCACAGTCAATCCCAATAAAACCTACGTCGGACAAACAGTGGCTGTCACTGTTTTTGTCATGAATAAATGGTATGAAACTGCAACTTTCAACATAACCGTTTACGCTAATTCCACCTTAATCCAAACGTTAACAGTCACGGGTCTGACACCTTACAACAAATCAACTCTAACCTTCTACTGGAACACCTCACATTTAACACCAGCCAATTACACATTACTTGCCCAAGCAGACATTCTTCCAGGTGAAATCGAAATCAACGATAACACACATGCTGACTGTAAGATAGAAACAATTACATTCAACGTTGACTTTAACAGTGATGGTGTCGTCAATGCTCTTGATCTACGCAAAGCTGCAATCTACTTTGGACATGTAGGAAGCTGTGAATACGACCTAAACTTCGATAACATCGTAAACCT
>Ga0172366_10002324_pt1 | contig 14878 bp, 12 predicted proteins | sample LakKivSesite69cm_FD_114533 | JGI IMG/M metagenome (GOLD analysis project Ga0172366, IMG submission 114533) | Sediment microbial communities from Lake Kivu, Rwanda - Sediment site 69cm | ecosystem: Environmental > Aquatic > Freshwater > Lake > Sediment | place: Rwanda: Western Province, Lake... | reverse complement strand
CTTTATGATGTGGGATACAACCTATTCCCAGCTTTATTTTAGCGAAACTTTTTTTCCTGCTTTTAGCCCAAAAGAATTTGAAAAAATCATTGAAGATTATTCAAAAAGAGAAAGAAGAATAGGAGCTTAAGGTAAAGAAGAAACGAAGTTTCTTGGACTACCCGAGCGCCAGCGAAGGGGCGGAGAAGAAACAAAGTTTCTTCGACTAGGTAAAAATTTGTCTGCCGCAAAACATCCCCTCTCTTTATTGTGCGACAGATGGATGAGAAAAGGCTTTCGGCAGGTTAGGGAAGAGGAAATATACCTCTTGAGCGAGGAAATTGCTCAGCCGGGCTGTTAGGAGCTAAAAATAAGGCAAAAGAAAGGATTTATCCCAAAATTTCAGCTATGATTGATTCGGCTGCTGAAAGCCATTTTTGACCCTGAATCTTCTTAATTTTGTATTTTTGCATTATTTTCTGTATTTTTATTAATTGCCGAAAATCTTCTTTTTTCCATTCTTTAATTGCTTTTCCTTTGTTCTGGAAAAGGATTTCAACGGCTTTGCTCCACCATTCAAAATTCCGTTTTTTGTTTCCGGACAAGTCATATTCCTTAAGAAAGGGAATTACTTTATTATAAAGATCGTCAATGCTTTGAACGGAATATCTGATTTTGTTTTCGCCGACAAAATGGAGCCGGCCGCCATTAAGGGAATTTTGGATTTCTCTTAATAAATCTTCATCTTTATATTTTCCCATAACCACAAACTGAGCTTTCCAGCCGTAATAAACCGGTCTCTGGGGCCTTTTATGTTTAACGTCTCTTCTGAACTGCAGGTCAAAACACCCTTCTTTAGAAATGAAGTTAGCAATATATTTTTCGGGTAATATCTTTTTTTCTTCTGGCATAAATTACTCTTTTATCGGTATTTTTTTATTCTTCTAAATTTTTAATACCGTGAAATTTCCGATGTATTCCTCTTAAATGAGGCCTGGTGACATGGGTATAAATTTGAGTAGTAGCAATATTTTTATGGCCTAAAAATTCTTGAACTATTCTTAAATCAACTCCTTTTCTTAATAAATCCGTAGCAAAGCTATGACGGATGGTGTGGCAACTGGTGGTTGATGGGAGACCGGCTAAAAGAGCATTTTTTTTCACTATTCTTTCCATGCTTCTTATATTTAATCTAGTTAAGGGAATTTTACCTCGATAATTTATAAACAAGGCTTTTTCTTTATCATTTCTCTTCTCTAAATATTTTCTTAGCCAATTTACGGATCGTTCTGAGAAATATACTGTTCTTGGCCAGCCTCCTTTACCAATTATTGAAATTTCTAGATCTTTAGTCGATGACTTAATCTTTATTTGTTCGCGGTTTAGACTTACTAACTCCGCCACTCTTAAACCGGTCGAGAAAAATGTTTCTAAAATTGCTCTATCTCGTAGACCTGTAATAGTTGAGGTATTTGAGGTATTCAGGAGTTTTTCAATCTGTTCTAAAGTTAAAAAATTTACAATTTTTTCAGTTTTCTCTCTAGGTAACTTTATCTTTTCCGGCGGCAAGGAAGGAATATCTCTTTCTGTAAAATAAGTTAAAAATTGCCTTAAGGCGATTAAATAATAATTTTGAGTAGACCTCATTAGCGATTTTTTAGTTTTTACATTCGCTTGGCGAGTAGCCAATTGTCGAGATAGGTAAACTCTATATTTCCAAACATGGTCAAAAGTGAGCTTGGAGGGTGTTAAGTTTTCTAAATGATTTATTCTTAACCAATTAAAAAATCTTTTTAAAAATCTTGCGTAATTTTCCTGAGAGATATTAGATAATCCTTTTTCAACTTCTAACCACTCCAGAAAATCAGTTAAATAATGGGGAAGTGGTTTTTGTTCATAGTAACCCATATATTAAATGGCTATTAACCTACATTACGCGTCATTTCCTATATTCATAATAACCAGGCCAGAGACCCGTGTCAATGGGGAAAACCCCTCTTCCCTGCCAATGTCTTTAAATAAAAAAACAGGGACCCGGAGAGATTATTAATTATTATAGGTTATTATTAGTTAGGTCCCTTATTATATTAAACGGTGGCAAATTTGCCATCAAGAAATTGTCAAAGAACAAGCTTGTCAGAGAGGGGTTGCTGTTTTGATCTCAGGCGAAGAGAAACTACGGAAAAAGATCGCCTGGTCTCTAATGGTGTTGCCAACCCCTCTCTGCCGATTTAGGAAACTGGTCTCATCGTGACCAGTTTCATTATAATTTTTCTAATAAACCCTGTCAATCTTAACAGGTGTATTATATTATATGTTTCTGAACCTGGACATATCCCCCCAATGAGAATGTTTTAATTTTTTCTAAGGTTTTATTTTAGATCTGTCGCACAATATTACTCATTTTATCAATTCTTTGAATTTTTCCCACCAGGACTGACCGGTTTTGGGTACTTCTGTTTTTAATTCTTCTTTTATTTCTTTTTTTTCCGCTTCCAGCCCTTCTTTTAAAATTTCTTTTCTTTTTTCAATTTCCGACCTGAGCCAGTTTTCAACTCTGGACCAGATATTTGTTTTAAACCAATGCCACATTTTCTGCCAGACGGGCAGAATTTTTTCCTGCCAGGTTTTGGCAATGATTCCGGGCAGTTCTTTTTCTCCTACTTCCAGCGCTTTTTTCCCTAACTCTTTGGCTTCTTCTATGGTTTCTGGCATTTTGGTAGACGGTTCTTCCCCCTCCCGAGCGAAGCGAGGGGGAAGAAGAGGCAGAGCCTCTTCCCCCTCCCGAGCGACAGCGAAGGGGGAAGAAGAAGATTCATCTTCTTCGCCCTGGCCAAAAGAAAAATTAGGTAATAAAACACCAACCACTATTAAAATTATTATTATCTTCTTCATCAATAAAGATTATTAAAGCAGTTTTTTTGCTTCTTTTATTCTTTTTAAAGTTTTTTCCTTGCCCAGAATTTCGGCAATTTCAAAAGGACTGGCTGAGGCTTCTTTGCCGGTTAAGGCAACCCTGAAAGGCCAAAGGAGGTATCCCCTATTCTTTTGGGCTGAGGGGTCTATTTTTTCTGCCTCGGGCAGCAAGACGCTCTCTAAATTTACTTTATTCCAGTCTGTTGTTTTCATTTTGGATAAAAATTTTTCCAATCTGTTAAGAGAATTTTTTATTTCTTTATCTGACATTTCTTTCCATTTTAACAAATCTTTGTCATAAACGGGTTTTTCTTTAAAGAAAAAATCAGTCAAATCAACGATTTCTGATAATTTTTTTAATCTCTCCTGATAGATTGAGATAATTTTTTTAAATTCGTCAAAACTTATTTCTTTTCCTGTTTCAGAGTTTTTGTAAACTTGTCTGACTTCCATACCGCCATAGGCCGGCGGATATTGCTCGGTTTTAAAAGCCGGCATAATCAGTCCTGCTTCAATTAAATACGGCAGGCAAAGTTCGGTTAATTTTTCTATTGGTTTTTGGCGAATGTAAAAGCCATTTAAAAAATCTAATTTTTTAATGTTAAAAACGGCGCCCGCTTTTTGAACTTTTTCCAAAGAGAATTCTTTAATCAGAGAACTCATTGAATATATTTCTCTTTCATCGCCGGGATTCCATCCCAGAAAGGCCATAAAGTTAATCAGGGCTTCGGGTAAATAGCCTTGTTTTTTAAATTCTAAAACAGAGGTTGCGCCGTGTCTTTTGCTTAGTTTTGTTTTGTCCGGTCCTAAAATCAAAGGCAGATGGCCGTATAACGGCTTTGAAAAACCCAGAGCTTCCTGCATTAGAATTTGTTTCGGGGTGTTGGAAATGTGCTCTTCTCCTCTGATGACATGAGAAATTTTCATTTCAAAATCATCAACCACAGCTGCAAAATTATATAAGGGACTTTTCAGGTCTTTGGCAATAATCATGTCGTCCATAAGACTGGCATCAAACTCCAATTTTCCCCGGATTAAATCATCAAAACTCACTTTTTTTGCCGGAACCCTGAATCTTATGACTGTTGGTTTTCCTTCGGCTAAATGTTTTTTTACGGTTTTTTTATCCAGATTGGCGCATTTCCCGGAATAACGGGGAGCCAAACCTTGAGACATTTGATATTGTCTTTGGGCTTCTAATTCCTGCTGCGAACAAAAGCAATAATAAGCTTTTTCTTCGGCCAGTAACTTTTCTAGATATTTTTTATAAATAGCTGTTCTTTGGCTTTGGCGATAGGGACCGTATTTTCCTCCGCTATCCGGGCCTTCATCCCAGTCAATCCCCAGCCACTTGAAACTTTCTAAGATATTTTTCTCAAACTCCGGCAAAGACCTTTCTTGGTCCGTGTCTTCAATCCTTAAAATAAAAATCCCTTCATTTTTTTTAGCAAAAAGATAGTTAAAGAGAGCGGCTCTGGCTCCGCCAATATGAAGCAGGCCGGTGGGCGATGGGGCCATTCTCGTTCTTACCTCTCCGGGTTTAATAAATTTGAATTCTTCGGCTAACATTGAAATAAATTAAAAACTGATTTTAGATTTTTCCTCATCTGGTTAAATAGGCCACCAGATAATTGGCAATTATCCAGCCGGCTTCCGGCCGGGAAAATTCTTTTGCCTGTTCGGACATTTTTTTGAGTGTTTCAGGATTGGCAAAAAGATATTTTAATTTCTCTAAGAAAAAATGAGAAGTGAAATTATTTTCTTCAATGACCAAGCAGGTGCCGGACTCCCTGTAAGTGTAGGCATTTTTGACCTGGTGGTTTTGAGCGGCTTCGGGCAAAGGAATTAAAATAGAAGGCTTGCCCGCGGCCGCAATTTCAAAAATACTTCCGGCTCCTGCCCGGCTGACAATTAAGTCAGCAGCGGCGTAAGCCTGGCGAAGCTCTGATTCTTTCAAAAAAGGATAAAGATGATAGAAGAGTTCCAAATTTTTACTGATTATCAGTTTTGATTCTGCCTCTATTGTGGCATAGTTATTTTTTCCGCATTGATGGATTACTTCAAAGTTTTCCAAAAGTCGTGGCAGGATTTCTAAAATTTCGTCGTTTATTCTCTGGGCCCCTTGCGATCCTCCCAGAATTAAAATAATTGGTTTGGTCGAAGAAAGTTTAAATAAACTTTTGGCTTCTTCTTTTGAACCTTTTAACAATTCTCTTCTTATCGGATTGCCAACCAGAATCAATTTTTTTGAGGAAAAAGATTCTGTTTTTGGAAAAGAGGCAAAAACTTCTAAAGCCAGGCCGTTTAAAAGCTTATTGGCAAATCCTGGAACAGTGTCTGATTCGTGCAGAAAAATTGGCACGAAAAGAAGTTTGGCTGCCAAAACCCCGGGGATTGAACCAAAACCACCCTTGGAAAAGATTAAATCAGGAGACAAAAAGAAGATATAGAGGAAGGCCTGTAAAATTCCGATCGGAGTTTTTATAAGAATATCAATAAAATTTTGAACAAAAGCTCGGCCGCTTATATATCTTCTGATTTTTCCGGCCAGAATAGTTTTTACTTTAATGCCTTCTTGTGAAAGTAAGGTTGAACTAACTTCGTCTTTCGGGCCAAGAAAAAAGAACTGAAGATCCTCTTTTAAATAAATCTTTTTTATTTCCCTGACTATGGCGATAATGGGAACGACGTGGCCGCCGCTGCCCCCGCCGGTAAATAATATCCTCATGTAAGGTTTTTTGATATGTTTAATAATATTCCTACCCCGATGAGACTGGCCACCAGAGAAGAGCCGCCATAACTAATAAAAGGCAGAGTAATTCCGGTTAATGGTAAAACTCCTATCATTGCTCCGATATTAACAAAAGCCTGAATGACAATCCACGAGGTAATTCCCAGACTGGCCAATTGGCCGAACTTATCTTTGGCCCCTTTAGTTATTTTAAGCCCTCGCCATAAAAATATCAAAAAAAGGGAAATTAAGAAGAGTCCGCCGATAAAGCCGGTTTCTTCGGAAAAAACTACAAAAATTGAATCTGAAATCGGCTGGGGCAGGAATCCCGGAAAAAATTTTTGTATGCTCGCTCCCAGACCCGCTCCACTAATTCCGCCAGAACCAATAACAATGAGAGATTGTTTTAGCTGGTAGCCAATTCCCATCGGGTCAATTTCCGGATTAAAAAATACCAGAAAGCGACTGGCGCGATAAGGAGCGAGTTTAACCAGAGAGAATAAGCCAAGAGCCCCTAATAAAATTATTAAAACAGTATGCCGAAAAGGAGTATTGGCTGAAAAATACATTAAAACAGCGATGGCATAGATAATTCCTAAAGTGCTGATATCGGGCTGGAAAATTAAAGCTAAGGAGATTAATCCGAAAACAATGAGAAACACAACCAGGGTTTGACTGAAATCTTTAACCGCTGCCGGTTTGTTTTGCCCGGGAATTCTGTTGGTCAACCAGGCAGCTAAATAAAGTAAAAATGTAATTTTTAAAAACTCCGAGGGTTGAAAAGATAGAGGGCCCAGATTTATCCATCTGACCGCTCCCTCAATTTTTAAACCAAGACCCGGGATAAAAATTATTCCCAGCAGAGCCAAATTTCCCAAAAGTAGAAAAGGAACCCATTTTTTTATTAGAGACAATCTAATTTTAAATGCTAAAAAGCCCAATATTAATCCCGGAATCAAGCCAAAAATAATCTGTCGTTTTAAAAAGTAATAAGTGTGGCCGAATTTTTCCTGGGAAAAAGGAGCCGAAACGCTGGCCAGAATGACAATTCCCAGAACCAAGAGAAGACCTATTGTTCCCAGCAAAATATAATCAGCCTGGCTATCAGTTTTTACCATGGGCTAATTTTTTTACGTATTTTTTGAATAAATCCCCTTTTTCTTTATAATCTTTAAAAATACTGAAACTGGCGCAAGCCGTAGAAAGAAGACAAATCTTATTGGCTGGGGTGTGTTGATAAGCTAATTTTACCGCCTCTTTCATATACTGAGCCGCGCTGAAGGGCGAAGAAGATGAATCTTCTTCTTCCCCCTTCGCTATCGCTCGGGAGGGCGAAGAAGGAGAAGGCCAGGTGCTCTTTGGCTTATTGACAAAAAAATGATTCAGTACCCTGCCCTCTTTGTTCGTTGCCCGCTTTTTCTGTCGCACAATATCTTTCCAGATTCGTTGGCCGGTTGTCGGAAATAAAATTACGGTTTTAATCTTACTTTCTAAAATCTTTTTAGCTAATTTTTTAAAATCAAGGTTTTTTTCAGAACCACCCAGGATAATTGTTTCTACTTTACTTCCTAAAGTTTCCAGAGCGGCTATGGTTGCTTCGGGTATGGTGGCCAGCGCGTCGTTATAAAAAGTAATTCTTTTAAATGTTCCTACCAGTTCCAATCGGTGAGGAAGATGTTTAAATTCCTTAATCGTTTTTTCAATAATTTTTGAAGGAATTTTAAAGAGCTTGGCCACGGCCCTGGCAGCAGCCTTGTTTAATTCGTAATGCTCTCCTTTAATGGGAACTTTTTTAGCTTTTGATTTGTTAGCAATTTCTCTAACAATTTTATCCTGAACATTATAAACCAGATAATCATCTTTTTTTTGATGAAGGGCAATATTGGCTTTGGCCCTGACATATTCTTCAAAATTACGGTAGTAATCTAAATGGTCGGCAAAAAGGTTTAAAAAAACGGCGATGCGGGGAGATTTTTTAAGATGGTAAAGTTGATGACTGGACAATTCATAAACGTAAACGTTGTCCGGTCTGGCCGAAATCGGTAAAAGATTTAATACGGGTTGACCGATATTGCCAATGAGACGCGCTTTGATGGCTGCTGCTTTCAAAATTTCATAAATCATTACCGCCGTAGTGCCTTTCCCTTTGGTTCCCGTAATTCCGACAATTTGGCCCTGGCAATTCTCAAAAAAAATCTCTGTTGATGAAGTCAATTTCCTCAGCTCCGATCTCGGAATGACTTTGAAAGGAATGCCCGGTGATTTGATTATCACATCGTAATTTTTCAGAACCTCAAGGTAATTTTTGCCCAGGCAAGGCCGAGAATAATTGTCTGCTTTTATTATTTTTTGCGCTGAAGGGACTAATTCTTCAAATCTCAATCTATCTGCTATTCCTACAATTTTTTTCGGACATAATTTTCTCAGAAACCTAAAAGTATCCCTTCCCTCCCGGCCAAAACCCAAAATCAGGATTCTTTTGTGTTTTAATTCTTTTATTTTCATCCAACCAAACGAAGTGAAGGTTAAAGAAGAAGATTTATCTTCTTTGACCGCTTTCAGAATAACACAAAAGCCATTAGAAATAAATATGCTAATTTTAGAGGATTTTTTAACCGAATAATCTGATAGTCATTCCAGCAATGGCCATGACTGCCCCGATAATCCAGAATCGCATGGTTACCTTATAATGGGGCCAGCCCTTGGCTTCAAAGTGCTGGTGAATTGGAGCAGATAAAAAGATTTGTTTATGCCTGAACTTTTTTGAAAGGAGCTGCAGGATGACGGAGCCTGATTCAATGACTAATAAAAATCCAATAATCGGCAAAACTAAAACAGAATCAGTTAAAAAAGCAATCACGGTTAAAACGGCACAGAGTCCCATGATGCCGCTCTCCCCCATATAAAATCTGGCCGGCGGAATGTTAAACCATAAAAAGGCCAGCAAAGCTCCTAAGATTACCGTGCAGAAAGCGGCCACATCAATTTGGCCCAGAAACAAAGCAATTCCGGCAAAAGCGGCGAAAATGGCCGCCAGGGAGCCGGCGGCTAACCCATCCAGACCGTCAATGACGCCGCCCGAATAGGTGGCCATCATCACAACAACAAACAAAGGAATATACCAGAAGCCAATTTCAAAATCTCCGACGCCGGGCACATGCAGGGTAGACCAGCCAAGTTTGGCAAAAAACCACCAACCGCCAATAAGACCTATTAAACCCATTAAAAAAATTCTTCGTTTTAAACTCAATCCGCCGCCGATATATTTTCCCTGGCCAAAAACCTGCAAGATATCGTCGGTGAGGCCCAATAAAGAAGCTGTGATTAAAGCAAAAAGAGGAAGCCAGGTTTGGCTCCGGCTTAAAAAATTCAACTTATCCAGCCACCAGACATCAGTTATTTGCGTCATTCCCCAAAACAAAAAAATTGTGAGTAAGACCGTGCCCCAAATTAAAATTCCGCCCATTCTCGGAACTTTTATTTCTCCTTCTTGGTGAAATTTTTGAAAAACGGTTACCTGGCCGCCGTCAATTGCTTTTTGCCTTACTTCTTTGCGCCAGAGTTTATATTTATACAAAAGATGAGTCAAAAAAGGCGTGAGCAAAAAAGCAATAATAAAACTGACTGTTCCCAGAGTAAAAATTTTAATAACGTCTATGGCTGCTTCAGGCAAGTACATAATATTACCAATGATAGCCTAATTTCAACCAATCAACTAATTTTCTCATTTCTTCAAATCTGTTTTCTTTTCCGTCTGCTCCTAAAATTATATTAATTAAAAAGCCCTGACTTTTTGGCGCTTTTATAACCAGGAGCAAACATCCTTTAGCTTTGTCCGTGTAACCTGTTTTTCCGCCAATTATTCTGTCCTGCCAGGAAGAGAATTTATCTTCCTGGAATAGAAAACTGTTAGTGTTAATTAATTCCGGGCCGTACTCAGAATATCTGGCCAGGGAAAGTATTTCCCAGATTAATGGCTTGGTTAATAATTTTTTAGTGAGTTTTACCAAATCAGAGGCGGTTGAATAATTCATTTCTGTTTTTGAATCTTCCGGGTCAAGACCGCTGGGATTATTAAAAAAAGTATCGGCTAACCCCATTTTTTTTGCCTCCCGATTCATTAATTCCACAAATTGTTTTTCTGTCATTTCTTCATAATCATTAGCCAGAGCGAAAGCAGCGCCGTTGCTTGATTCCATCAATAAAGGATAAAGAAAATACTCTGTTCTAAAGGTTTTTCCTGGCTCCAATCTTTTAACGTCGCCATATTGGTTAGCAGCTTTTTCTGAAACTGTAATTTCTTTTGAGAGGTCATAATACTCCAGAACAACCCAGGCGGTCATCAGTTTAGTTAAACTGGCTACGGGCAGTTTTTGGTCGCCTACCTTTTCAAAAAGCACTTTTTCCTTACCTTGGCCGTCCGTTAGAACCGAAATTGCCGACTCGGCTTTAATTTCTAAATCAGGAATGTTTCTATTCCTGAAAGGTTCTAAATCTCTCAGTCTTTGTTCAAGAATTAATTGATTAGCCTGGGCAGCCAAAAATTGAGGATTTTCCGCAATTTCTCGCCAATAAAAAAAATCTTTCAAATTTTCTTCAAAGATATTAATCCCCCAGAAAATCGGCAAGCTTAAGGCAAAAACAATAAGAAAAATTTTTATTTTTGAATTCATTATTTTCTTCGCCTTTTCGTCTTTCTAATTTTAATCTGAAGTTCTTGGAGTTGGGTCGGCTCTACCTGGCTGGGCACGTCCATCATCAAATCTCTGTTGTCGCCGGTTTTAGAAAAAGCAATAACTTCCCTGATGTTCGGTTCGTTTAGGATAATGGCCAGGAATCTGTCAATGCCCGGAGCAATGCCGCCGTGGGGGGGCACGCCGTATTCAAAAGCTTCCAATAAATGACCAAATTTTTTCTTTATTTCCTGTTTTTTGTGACCCATTGTTTCAAAAACTGCTTCCAGAACTTCGGGCCGGTAACTCCTTAAGCTGCCGCCGCCGATTTCATAGCCGTTGAGGATAAAATCATACTGCTGGGCCAGGATTTTCTCCGGATTCTTTTTTATTTCTTTAATATCATCGGTTTGCGGCCTGGTAAAAGGATGATGCATGGCTTCAAACCTCTTTTCTTCTTTTTTCCATTCAAACATGGGGAAGTCAACAATAAAAGCGAAAGCAAGCTCAGCCGGATTATTCTTGTTATTTCTTAAATCCGGTTTGTCCGTCTTATACTTTTTCATCGCTGTTTTATAAGTAATTCTCGGAAAAGGAATTTCTTTGATTCTCTTTTCAGGAAAAAGATTTTTGATAAGAGAGACATAAAGATTCTCGGTCAGTTTTAAAATGTCCTCTTCTTCCACGAATGACATTTCTAAATCTAATTGGGTAAATTCAGCCTGTCGGTCAGCCCGGGGATCCTCATCTCTGAAACATCTGGCAATTTGGAAGTATTTTTCCAGACCGGCAACCATCAAAAGCTGTTTATACTGCTGGGGCGATTGGGGCAGGGCGTAAAATTTCCCCGGCTGCAGTCTTGAAGGAACCAGAAAATCGCGGGCCCCTTCGGGCGTGGATTTGGTTAAAATTGGAGTTTCAACTTCAATGAAACCCTCTTTTATCAAAAACTCCCGTATAAAATGAATAACTTTTTGCCGGCAGATTAAATTATTTTTTACTCTTTCTCTTCTGATGTCCAGGTAGCGGTATTTTAATCTTTTTTCTTCGTTTATTTCATAGCCGTCGGTATCAATGGCCAAGGGCAGAGTTTTCGCTTTGGATAAAATTGCTAAACTTTCTGCTTCTAATTCAACTTTGCCGGTTTCAATTTTTGGATTTCGCATTCCTTTGGGTCGTTCTTTGACCCGACCTTCAACGCCAATCACCCATTCCGGTCTCAATTTTTGAGCCAGTTCATAGAGGGCTTTGTCTTTTGATGAAAAAACAACTTGCAGCAGACCGCTGACGTCTCTTAAATCAATAAAAAGAATCTGGCCGTGAGCCCGCCAATTATTAACCCAACCGCAAACTTTAACATTTTTATTAATATATTTGACCGCTTCTATATTTAACATTCTTGGCATAATTTTATTGCTGGTCTGCCCGCCAATCCCTGGGCGAAGAGGCTTTGCCTCTTCTTCCCCTTCGCTTACGCTCGGGCGGGCGAAGAGGATAAACCCTCTTCTTTACCCTTCGCTTCCTTCGGAAGCTCGGTGGGCGAGGTTATTTTTTATTATACTATATTTTTCAATAAAAAACCATTCCTTTAAGGGAATGGTTTTTTAGTTGGTTAGTACATTCCTGTGTCCTACTTTTTTTTGGTTACCAGATAAATTACTGCTCCGACAACCACCACGGCCAGAATTATATAAAGCCAGGTCATAAGCAAAGTTTATTGATTAACAATTTTTTCCAATCTTTTTTCCGACCTTTGTTCTTCTAATTTTATTTCTTCTATTTTTCCTTTCCTGCCAATCCTGCCAACTTGGTCCTGGTTTAGACTGTTGGTATTTCGGGTGGCGCTGGCGGTGTTGGTTCTTCTGGTTTTTTTGGCAAGGGTTCTTCCTTTTTCTTTTTTGTCATGGTATACCAGATAATTCCAACCGCCGCAATTATCACGATTATCCAAAATAATGTCATATGAAAGATTAAAAGTTAAAAATGATAAGTCAAAGAATACTTTGTATTCTTTTCCACCTTCGCCCTCGCTAGGCGAAAGCTCGGTAAATGATTCGACCTTGGTTCTACTTTCATTTTCTTTTATTAGTGCTTTTTTGTCAAGTAGTTAGCCAGGGTATAAATGTCTCCGGCCCCCATAATTATTAAAATGTCAAAGTTAGACCGGTTTTTTTTAAGATAATTCAGGATTTTTCTTTTTGGCAGATAAATGGCCCTGTTTTTTTTAATCGCTTTTACCAATTTCTGGCAATTGACCTTCTTTTTTATATTTTTCTCTTCCCGGCCAGCCACGTCATAAATATCGGTAATTATTAATTTATCAACAAAAAGTCTTTCTTCAACTTCTCTCAATGCCTTGACAAAGTCAGTAAATAAATAATATGTTCTTTGATACTGGTGGGGCTGAAAAACGCACCAGATTTTCTTCCGGGGGTATTTTTCTCTGGCAGTTTTTAAGGTAGCTTTTATCTCTGTCGGGTGATGGGCGTAGTCAGAGACCACTGTTATTTGTTTTCCGTCAATGACCCCTTTTTTTATCTCAAATCGGCGCCAGGCACCCTTATATTCCGACAGGGCTGGGAAAGAAATTCTGTCAGGAATCTTTAAAATTCTGGCCACGGTTAAAGCTGCCAGAGCATTCAAAACATTATGTTCCCCCGGTATTTTTAAAATTTTCTTCAGTTTTTTAGCTGCCGGCTGTTGCCGTGAATAGACACGGGTCTTGCCCCGGTATTTTATTTTTCTGATATTTTTGTCGTCATTATTTTTGACCAGAGTCCCGTCTGGCGGCAGATGAAAAATATATTCTTTGAATGATTTAAGAATATTATTTAGATTTTTATAATAATCAAGATGGTCTTTTTCAATTGAAGGCAAAACGATAATTTGAGGCCAGTAGTTTAAAAAAGAAGCCAGATGTTCATCGGCTTCAATGACCAAATACCTTGACTTCCCTACCCGGCAGTTAGCGTTATCAAATTCTTTTAGTTTTGTGCCAACAATTATCGTTGGATCCAGACCGGCCTTGACCAATAAAAGTCCAATCATGGCCGTGGTCGTGCTTTTTCCATGAGTGCCAGAAACGGCAATGGTAAAATATTTTTTGGTCAATTCTCCCAGGGCCTGGGGATAACTTTGACATTTAATTTTATGTTTTTTAGCCCTTATTAATTCTGGATTATTTCCTTGAATGGCTGGACTGTAAATTACCAGATCTGCTTTTTTGGGCAGATTTTCAGCTTTGTGCCGGCCAATAAAGAGCTTGATTCCTTTTTGTTTCAGGGCTGCGGTGATTTCGGAAGAAGTTAAATCAGAGCCGCTAACTTTATGGTTTCTGGCTAGATAATACTGAGCTAAGGCAGAAACGCCAATGCCGCCAATACCGATAAAGTGAGTTTTTAACTTTTGAGCGGCCATGATTCTAAAATTGTATAATTCGGACCGGTTCTTTTTAATTGGCTTTCCATTACTTCAATTGAATTGACTTCAAAGCTTAAATTTATTTCTTCGTTAACTGCCGGTCTTTCTTCCGGCTCCAATCGTTTAAACTCCCAGGTTTTAATTCTGCCCAGGGTAAGATGAGGGGTATAAGGTCGGGTCTCGGATTTCAACCTTTTAACCGGTAAAACCAGAAAAGAATTTTCTAAATCTTTTTGTAATTTTCCCAATGCTTCTGACTTTTCGCCTTCTATCCAGATTAGGCGGGCCGGGATTTTCTTAGGGGGGCCATAAATAATCTTTTTTAAATTTATGGAAAAAGATTGATTTTTTGGAGCTATTTCTTTTGTAATATGACAAACTTGCAAAAGTTCTTCAGCGGTTAAATAACCCAAAAACATCAAGGTGATGTGTAAATTCTCCTTTCTTGTCCAACGGCAAGGCAATTCCGGCCACTTTTGCTGGTATTCAGCCAGCTTATTTTTTATGTTTTCCGGCAAATTTATGGCAATAAATACTCGGTGTCTCATTAATTGAATTTTAACATAAAAAAAGATATAATTAAAGAAGTTCGTATTCGCCGGGATTTATGAAAGAGGCCTATTTATATAAAAAACTTTCTAATCAACGGGCTCAGTGTCAAAATTGTGCTCATTATTGCCTTGTTTTGCCAGGCAAACGCGGGATTTGTGGTGTCAGAGAAAATATTGACGGAAAATTATATGCCTTGAATTATGGCAGAACCATTGCCTGTCATGTTGACCCGATTGAAAAAAAGCCATTTTTTCACTTTTTGCCGGGAACCTATTCCTTATCGATTGCTACGGTTGGCTGTAATCTGCAATGCGCCAACTGTCAGAACTATGACATTTCTCAGGGGTTTAAAGATAAAAAAGAAATTCCGGGCGAGGATTTATCGCCAAAAGAGATTGTCAAGATTGCTTTAAAAAATAAATTGCCAAGCATTTCTTACACTTACACGGAACCCGTTATCTTTTTAGAGTATGCTTTAGACACAATGAAGTTAGCCAAAAAAGCCGGTTTAAAGAATAATTTTGTTTCCAATGGATTTATGTCAAAAGAGTCAGCTAAATTAATAATTCCCTATCTTGATGCTATTAATATTGATATAAAAAGTTTT
>Ga0172366_10002323_pt1 | contig 14880 bp, 10 predicted proteins | sample LakKivSesite69cm_FD_114533 | JGI IMG/M metagenome (GOLD analysis project Ga0172366, IMG submission 114533) | Sediment microbial communities from Lake Kivu, Rwanda - Sediment site 69cm | ecosystem: Environmental > Aquatic > Freshwater > Lake > Sediment | place: Rwanda: Western Province, Lake... | reverse complement strand
AGGTTCGCATCGCCTTCGATGGGCCACGGCTTCGGATAGTAGATCGTGACCGCCGGGGATTCGTTGTTGACGATCACGAGCTTGTAGTTCTGGCCCGCGGTCAGGCCGGTGATGGTCACGCTGTGCACGAGGCCGAGGGCTGTCTCGAATTCCTCGGCGGTCGTGGTGTTGACCGGGCCGTACATCAGCGAGCCCAGGGCCTTGATGTCGGTCTGCCACGTCACCGTCACCGTCGTGTCGTCGCCCGTGCAATCGACGTTCGAGACGACCGGGATGGCGGTGCTGTAGAAGATGACGGCGCCGGCGTGGCCGACCATCCCCGCGGTGTCCTTCACCCAGGCGTAGAGCGTCACGTCGCCCTCGGCGCCCGCGATGGTGTAGGACGTCGGTTCGGTGTCGGACCATTCGGCGGGCTCCGCGTCGACCTCGGTGATGGCCCAGTTGGTGATGGCGCCGCCCGGGGCGTCGGCGGTGATGGCCACGCGCACGCTGGCGTTGTTGGTCATAAGCGTGCTGCCGCTGCTCAGGTCGCTCACCACGAACGACGTGACGGTGGGAGTGGGCGACCCGACGGTGAGGATACCGGACCGGCCGGTGAAGTAGGTGTCGTTGGTGTTCGCCGCGCCGCTGCCGGAGCGGCCCCAGGTGCCGGGGCTTTGCATGACGCCGCTGAAGTAGAGGGCGCCGACCGTCTCGTTCTGCCCGTCGGCGATGTCGAGCGACGCGGCGGCCGCCAGGAAGACTGACCTGCCGTCGTCGATGATCGTGCTGCCGTTGAGGGCGAGCACGCCCTGGTCAACGAGCACGTTGCCGGCGATGGTGCCGTTGGCCAGCGAGAGCCTGCCGAGGCCGATCTTCGTGAGGTTGCCGGGGCCGGCGAAGGTGCCGGTGAGGTTCACCGTGTTGGTGTCGACGTTGACTGTGGCGCTCGTGGCCAGCGTGATGGGCGCCGCAACGTCGGTGCCTCCGCTGAACCGCAGCGCGCCGTTCCCCGCGATGCCGGTGCCGTTGAGCGTGATGCCGCGGCCGACGTTGCCGTGGTTGAGGGCGAGCACCGCGCCGGCGTCAACGGTGATCATCGACGGGTCGCCGAGGCTGGTGAAGACACCCGCCTGCAGCGTGCCCTGCTGGACCTCCATGGTGCCGGTCCACGAGCCGCTCGGGCTGCCGCCGAAGCCGACCACGTCCACGGCGCCGCTGCCGGTCTTCACAAACGCGCCGGGACCCGACAGACCGGGCAATTGCGAGGTTTGGTCGTTGCCGAGCGTGAAGGTGAAGCCTTCAGGGATGTTCACGGTTGCGGTGCCCTGAGCGCCGCAGAACGCCTTGGCCACCGTGAAGTCCGCAGCAAGGCTGATGATGTTCTGATACGGCCCGGGCTGGTAGTCCGGCAGGTTCAGGTAGGCGATGGAGGTCGGCTGGTCGATCGTGATCGTGCGGGTGTTGGTGCCGGAACTGCCGACGCCCGTGACATTGTTGATCGTGGCTTCGGTGGGCACCTGGTTGCCGCTCCAGTTCGGTGCATCGTTCCAGTTGCCGCTGTTGTTCGGGTCGCCGTCGCCGTCCCACGACGCCGCGACGGTCTGGTCCCACGTGCCGCCTTCTTCGACGGTGACGACGCCGTCGATTTGGGCCTGGGTGGCCTTGAGCGTGGCGCCCGAGCGCACAATCACGTCGCCCGTGATGCTCCCGATGAGCTGCAGCAGGCCCTGGCTCACGTCGATGCCGCCGGTGGAGCCGCTGCCGCCGAGGATGAGCGTGCCCGGGCCGATCTTGGTGAAGCCGCCGCTGCCGCTGAGCGGGCCGCTGACGGTCACCTCGGCGCCGGCGGTGGCCACGTTGATCACGCAGGCGGTGGCGAAGTCGAGGCCGGAGTTGGTGCTCCACTGCCCGCCCATCGTGAACTTGAGGGCCCCCTGGCTCGCGATACCGGAACCATTGAGGCTGATCGACTGGCCGGTGGCGTTGGGCCAGTTGGCGCCAACCGTCACCATCGCGCCGTCGGCCACTCTCAGAAGCGACGTGCTGCCGATGCTGCAGTAGGCGCCGATGTCGAACGTCCCTTCATCGACCAGGATCCTGCCCGTCCAGTTCGATCCGAGGCTGCCGGCGAACGCGTACATCGTCATCGCGGACGAGCCGGTCTTCACCACGTCGCCGCTGCCGGTGACCACGGGCAGCTTGAAGGCCTGCGTGGCGCCCAGCGTGAGCGTCGTGCCGCCGGCGACGGCGATCTCGGCGATCCCTTCGCTGCCGATGTTCACCATGCTCACGGTCAGGTTGGCTGCAAGGGCGATCCGGTTGACGCAGCCGCTGGCCGACGACTCCTGGAGGTTCAGCAGCGCCAGCTCCGTGTCCTGGTCCACGGTGATCACGCGCGTCTTGGGCGAGCCCGTAACGCCCGGAATCGTCGCTTCCGTCGGAAGCTGGTTGCCGGTCCAGTTGAGCGGGTCGGACCAGTCGCCGCTGTTGTTCGGGTCGCCATTGCCGTCCCACGCGGCGGCCACGGTCTGGTCCCAGATGCCGCCTTCCTCAACGGTGACGGTGCCATCGATCTGGGCCTGCGTGCCCTTCAGTGTGGCGCCGTTGCGGACGAGCACGTTGCCCGTGATCGAGCCGACGATCTGCAGCACGCCCTGGGCAACTTCCACGTCGCCCGTGGTGCCGCTGCCGCCAAGGATCAGCTTGCCGAGGCCGATTTTCTTGAAGCCGCCGCCGCCGCTGAGCGGGTCGCCGACGGTCGCTTCCCAGCCGGCGGTGGGCACGTTGATCACCGACAGCGTCGCGAAGTTCAGCCCGGCCGAGGACGTGCACGTGCCCGTGAAGTACAGCGCGCCCTGATCGTTGATGCCCGAGCCGTTCAGCACGACGAGCTGGCCAAGGCTGCCCAGCGAGTTGAACATGGCTCCGGACTCGATGGTGACCATCGAGGGATTTCCAAGGCTGCTGGCCCAACCGCAGGTGAAGGCGCCCTGCTGAATGTCCATAGTGCCGGTCCAGCCGGAGCCGAGGGCGCCCCCGAACACGACCGTGGATACAGTGCCGGTGCCAGTCTTCACGAAGGCGCCGGAACCGGTCAGGTTGGGCAGACTCGAGTTGTCAGCGTTGCCGAGCGTGAAGGTGTAGCCGAGAGGGATGTTCACGGTCGCGGTGCCTTCAGCACCGCAGCGGGACTTCCCGACGCTGAAGTCGGCAGCGAGGCTGATGATGTTCTGGTAACCGCCGTCCTGGTAGTCGGGCAGGTTCAGGTAGGCGATCGCGGTTTCCTCGTCAACCGAGATCGTGCGGGTTGTCGTGCCGCTGCTGCCGATGCCCGTCACCTTGTTGATCGTGGCTTCGGTCGGCAGCATGTCGCCCGACCAGTTGGCCGGCTCGTTCCAGCTCCCGCTGTTGTTGGCGTTGCCGTTGCCGTCCCAGATGGCGGAGACCGTCTGGTCCCAGGTGCCCCGGGCTCGACGGTGACGGTGCCATCGATCTGCGCCTGCACGCCCTTCAACGTGGCGCCGCTCTTGACGGTCACGTCCCCGTCGATGGAGCCGAGCAGTTGCAGCGTGCCGCCGCTGACGACCGTGCCGGCGTAAGAGCAGGAGCCGCCCAGGATGAGCTTGCCGGGGCCGGCCTTCGTGAGGCTGCCCGCGCCGCTGATCGGGCCGTTGATCGTGATGATGCCGGCGCTGCTGGTCACGTTGATCACAGAATCCGTCGCCAGGTTGCCCGAGGCGTTGGTGTACCAGACACCGCCGTAGGAGAACTTCAGCGCGCCTCCGCCGCTCACGCCCGAGCCGTTCAGCCTGAAGCCCTGGCCTATCGAGTTGTCCCAGTTCTGGCCGCACTCGAAGGTCGCGCCGTCGAAGACGGTGACCATCGACGTGCTGCCGAGGCCAGTGTAGCCGCCGGAGTTGAACATGCCCTCGCGGACTTCGATGGTGCCCAACCAACTGCCGCCGAGGCTGCCGCCGAACGCCAACATGCTGACGGTGCCCGTGCCGAGTTTCACGACCTTGCCGGTGCCGGTGACGACCGGGAGCGGCATCGTGGTGCTATCGCCGAGGGTGAACGTGGCCGAGGCGGCGATGTCCAGCTCGGCGAGGCCCTCGCCCCCGAGGCTCGTCTTCTTCGTCGTCAGGTCGGCGTTGAGGCGAATCTTGCTCGAGAAGCCGCCCGCCGGCCAGCTCGGGATGCTGAGCATGGCGATGGTGGCGGGCTTGTCAACCGTGATGGTGCGGACGTTCGTGCCGCTGTTGCCGTTGCCGTTGACGGTTGGGATCACGGCCGTATCGAGCTCGGCGGGAACGAAGTCGGGGTTCCAGTTCGCAGCCACCGACCAGTTGCCGCCGTTGTTTGCGTTGCCGTTGCCGTCTCAGGTGATCGTCTGCGCGAGGCGCGTCGTGGCGCTCGCCGTGTCGGTCGCCGCGCCGTTGCTGTGGACAACGTAGTCATACGTGGCGCCCTGCGTGAGGCCGGTGATGGTGGCGCTGTGCGAGGTGCCGTAGTCGAGGCTCGTGGCGCTGGAGAGCTCACCGCCCTCCGGGCCATACTCCACCCAGCCGACCGCCGATGCGTTCGTCGTCCACGTCACCTTCAGGACTTCGTTCCCCGCGGTTGCGACGACGTCCGAGATCGCCGGGCTGGTGGTCGAATAGCCGATCACGGCCGTCTTCCCGGCGATCCTGTCCTGGTCGTCCTTGGCCCACGCGTAGAGCGTGGCGATGCCCTCGCCGGCCAGGATCGTGTAGGAGGTGACGCTCGGCTGCCAGTTCGGATCCGCCAGGGCCGGGGTCGCCGAGGTCTCGGTGACGAGGTAGCCCGTCACCGCCGCATCGGGGGTGGTCGTGGCTGTGAGCGTCACGTACACCGTGGCGCTGTCGGTCCACTTGCTGCTGCCCGTGAGGGCGCCCTGCACGGCGAAAGCGGTGATCTGAAACTCTGAGAAGGTGACGGTGAGCAGCGGGCGATCGGTTGCTGTGCCGTATTCCGACGAGCGGAAATAGTGGCTGGCGCCCTGCGACAGCCACACGAAGCCGAAGTTGCTCGCCGGGTCGTTTGACCACGCTTGGACGACCGACTTCACGTCGTAGCTGACGGGCGTTCCCGACACGACGCCGCTGTTGGTGCTGATGGGCGTGGTATCGTACTCGCCAGGATCATCCACGCCGGACACGAGGGTGTTGTACGTGGATGTGCCCGACCAGGTAACGAGCATCTTGTGCAGGTAGGTGCCGCCACCGCTACCGCCGTCGCTGACGACGGTCAGCGTGGCGGACTGGATTGTTACGCCGGTGGGAACCACGGACCCGAAGACGCTGTCGAACCGGACCAGCGTCTGGCGGATCTGTCCCCCGTCGTTCTTGACCTGCAGTTGGGCAGAAGCACCCTTGGTGTTGTCATCAGGAGCCTGATTGGTAACCCAGGTGTCCACCGTGCCGGTGTAGCCGCCCACGCCCTGCTGAAAGGTCACGGTCACGTCCGCCGCGGCGCTTCCCGCGACGAGCAACGAAACTGCCAGTAATAGCATCAGATACTTCATGTCTGCTCCCCTAATATGTGCCAAGTGACATTCGATCTGCCAGGAAATCACGCTTGAAAGCCCTTGTTCACCTCCCCGGCCCTGGGTTGGCCGGAATGTTCCCGCGTGCTCTTGCGGCGGCGTGCCGGGCCATCCCTTGCCCGTTCGAGCCGGCGGAGAGCCGCGGGCACCCCAATCCCGCATGCCCTTTCACGAGTCCTCTCCAGCCTCTCCGAGAGAGGCGGGAATGTGCGTCACCTTCGGAACCTGGAGTCCTTTGCGCTGCTGCACGATCAAGTCGATACACGTGTTCAGTATCCGCTTCGCGTCGTAGCCGATGCGCACGGCCGGGACGCTGCACGGTGTGAGGTAGGGGAAATTGGCGTGGGCCACCACGTCGAGGTCCTCCGGCACACGCACCCTGGCCGCCTGGATGCCCGCGGATGCCGCGGGAACGAAGTTGTCGTCGGCGATGATCAGGCCGTCGGGGCGGGTGCCGCCGGAACTGAGCAGCAGCCGCACCAGCGGCCCAGCCCAGTGGGGGGCGTTGAGGCTCACGCCCTGCACCCAGCGTTCATCGAGAGACAAGCCGCGCCAATCGACGTCGGCAAATGCGGCCTCGCGCGATGATTCGGCGCTGACGATCACCGCGATGCGCCGCCGCCCCCGGGCCAGCAGGTGGTCGATCGCCATCTGCATGAAGCCCTCGATGCTGACACCGGGCACGTCCGGCATCGCGCCGATCACGACGTGCGGCAGCGACCAATCCGCCAGCACCGGCGTGCCCCCGAACCGGGGTGCCGGCATCGCGAAGATCAGCCCCGCCATGCGATGGGCTTCGACCTCTTCGATCAACGCTCGGTGAGCACCGGCCACGTCTTCCGCGCGGCAGGGCACTTCGTGGAAGACCGTGACGCGTCGGCTCATGCCGTCCAGCCGCTCGGGGCCATCGGATATCCTCAGGGCTTCCTGCTGCAGCGCGATGAAGAACTGCTGGTGAGGCTGCTGGGGGATGAGCAATCCGAAATTGCACAGGTGAGGCGGGTTCGGCGAGACGTAGATCCCTTCGCGGGCTCGCGTGAAAAGATAGCCGCTGGAGCAGAGGTAGCCCACCGCCCGCTGGACGGTGACGCGGCTTGCATCGAAGGTCTTCTCGAGTTCGCCGACCGTCGGGAGCTTGCTGCCCACGGCGAATTCGCCGGCGATGATGCGGCGGCGCAGGCCCTCCACGATGGCGGTCTGCTTCAGCGAATGGCGAGCGACGTAACGGACAATCCCTGCCATGCGTTCTGCCTGCGCCCTGTGTTAGTTCAGCCTATAACAGCATAGTTCCGATAGCATAATTATAGCACCGAATCCCGGCTTTGTCAAGCTCAACCGTAACGGTCTTTTTTGGCTGAACTCGCACGATGATTCCAAAGAATCTTGGCCTTTTGCTCATAAGTGGCTGAACCATGCTCTTCGTGCCGCTTCCGGATGATCGTGGCGACGGCGGGCCCTTCAGGTCGTGTTCAGTGTAACTGGACAGGCTTGTGGCATGGGTTATCAGTGAATCGTCGGGATGTTCGGACAGTCTTCAGCCCGGCGGGCCGGCAAAGAGCGCCAGGCCCGCAATCGTTGCCGCGACCGCGAAGCACGCCGCGACGATGTCGTCGAGCATGATGCCCCATCCGCCTCTGACGCGCTCGGCGAGGTTGACAGGGAACGGCTTGAGGGCGTCGAAGATCCTGAAGAAGAGGAACGGCAGGCCGCCGACCCACACGAACTCGCCGATGTGCGGGTAAAGGAGCAGCGGAACCGAGGTGCTCAGGAAGCAGCCGACCACCTCGTCGAAGACGAACACCGGCGGGTCCCGCCGCCTGTAGTGCCGCTCGCTCCACGTGCCCAGTAGCACGCCGGGGCCGAACATGGCCGCGGACAGGCCCAGCAGCACCCAGCCGGCCGCGGGCGCTCCCGCGAACCGCCAGAGGGCGGCGGCGACGGCAGTCGCCGCGAGGCTTCCAAGCGTGCCCGGGCCGATGGGGGCGTGGCCGATGTAGAAGCAGGTGGCGGCCAGTTCACGAACCGACACTGAGAACTTTTTTCGCTCGGAAGAGATAGACGATCCCCGAAAGGGCGGTGAGCCCGGTGGCGGCGTAGAGCACGAGGTCCACCAGCCGCGTGATGGACTCGAGGCCGTTGGCGACGTAGAGGATGGAGAGCCCCACGGCGACGTTCTGCGAGAGGGCCTTGAACTTGCCCCAGTAGTTCGCGCCGAAGGGGATGTTTTTTGACTCGGCGAGGCTGCGCATCCCGCTGACGAGGAACTCGCGGGCGAGGATGACCACGACCATCCAGTCGCGCACGCGCGTGGCCTCCTGCCCCTTGGCCAGCAGGAAGATGAGGCCGCCGCAGACGAGGATCTTGTCGGCGAAGGGATCCGCCACGCGCCCGAAGTCCGTGACCATCTTGTAGCGCCGGGCCAGCCAGCCATCGGCGAGGTCCGAGAGCGCGGCGATCACGTAGATGCCCAGCGACACGTTCTGCAGCGTGCGGCCGTCCGACGCCACGAACACGAAGAAAACTGCCGTCAGCAGCAGCCGCCCCACCGTGATCTTATTCGGCAGGTTCACCGACGATTTCCCCTTCGAGGTCGTACTGGCGCGAGCCCGTCACGCGGGCCGAGGCGAACAGCCCCGGTGCGAGCCCTTTGCCCGAGAGGAAGATGATGCCGTCGACGTCTGGTGCGTCGCCGCAGGTCCGGCCTTCCCACGTGCGCCGGTTGGCCCGCGACTTCCGCTCGGCAACGACCTCGAGGGTGCGGCCGACCAGCGACTCGGCCACGGCTTCCGCCACGTGCCGCTGCCGGCGCATCAGCGCGTCGAGCCGCCGCTGCTTCACCTTCTCCGGCACCTGGTCCGGATAGTCGTGCGCCGGCGCCCCTTCCTCGCGCGAATAGGCGAACGCACCCAACCGCTCGAACTTCGTCCGCTCGACGAATTCGAGCAGCTCGTCGAAGGCCTCGTCCGTCTCGCCCGGCAGCCCCACGATCAGCGACGTCCGCAGGAACAGCCCCGAGATGCGGCTGCGGAGCCGGTCGATCAGCCGCTCGATCTCCGCGCGGCCGGCGATCCTGTTCATGCGGCGGAGGATACCGTCGTTGATGTGCTGGATCGGCAGGTCCACGTACTTGACGATCCTGTCGTTGGCGGCGATCTCGTCGATCACGTCGTCGGAGAGGTGCGCGGGGTGGGCGTAGAGCAGGCGGATCCAGCGGAAGTCGATCTCGCCGAGCGCCCGCAGCAGCCGTGCGAGGCTGTGCTCGCCGGGGAGGTCGCGGCCCCACGAGGTCGTGTCCTGCCCGATCACGACCAGTTCGCGCACGCCGTCGCCGGCGAGCTCGCGCGCTTCTTCGAGGATCGCCTCGAGGGGCTTGCTGCGCAGCGGGCCGCGGATGGCCGGTATAACGCAATAGCCGCAGCGGTTGTCGCAGCCGTCGGTGATCTGGATGTAGGCGTAGTGGCGGGGCGTGACGCGCAGCCGGCCGGTGTCGCGGTGGAGCAGGTGGGGCTTGCGCGTGAAGAGGCGGCCGTGCCCGCGGAGGATGTCGAGGCAGGCCGCCTCGATCTCGTCGGCGTCGGCGATGCCGACGAACGCGTCGATGTCGGGCAGCTCGGCCGAGAGGGCGTTGCCGAAGCGCTCGACGAGGCAGCCGGCGGCGACGACGCCGACGCAGCCGTTCTTCTTCAGCTCGGCCACCTCCGAGAGGACGCGCCTGGATTCGGCCGTCGCCTCCTGGATGAAGCCGCAGGTGTTGACGATCACGATCTCGGCCTCTTCGGGCCGCTCACAGATCAGCCAGCCCCGTTCCACGAGCCTGCCGAGCACGCGCTCGGTGTCGACCACGTTTTTCGGACATCCCAGGCTTATCCAGCCCAGGGTGTGTTTCTGTTCTGTACGCATGTGTCAACCGTTGTTCCCGTCGCCATCGGGGAGGTCCTGCCGCGAGGCCGGGCCGTAGCCCTCTGGCCTCCCCCGTTTCTCCCATTCCTCGAGCGTCGTCAGCACTTCCCGGGCCTTGCTGCCCTTGTAGGCGCCCACCAATCCTTCCCTGGCCATGAAGTCCATCAGCCGCGAGGCGCGCGTGTAGCCGATCTCGAGCTTGCGCTGCAGCAGCGACACGGAGCCGCGCTGCGTCTCGAGCACGATGCGGCAGGCCTGCTCGTAGAGGTCGTCGTCGATCGCCTCGTCCGCGTCGGTGTCCATCCCCCAGTTGTCGAGGTCGAGCTTGTAGCTGCCGCCCGGGCGGCTCTGCTTCACGAAGCTCACGATCCGCTTGATCTCCTGGTCGCTCACGAACGTGCCCTGGATGCGGATGAGGTCGGACGTGCCCGGCGGGAGGAACAGCAGGTCGCCGCTGCCGAGGAGCTTCTCGGCCCCGTTGCGGTCGAGGATCGTGCGCGAGTCCACCTTCGACGTGACCTGGAACGAGATCCTCGTGGGCATGTTGGCCTTGATCAGCCCCGTGATGACGTCCACCGAGGGCCGCTGCGTGGCGAGGAGGATGTGGATGCCCACGGCCCGCGACTTCTGCGCGAGGCGCGTGATCGAGTTCTCCACCTCCTTGGCCGAGCTCATCATCAGGTCGGCCAGCTCGTCGATCACGATCACCACGTAGGGCAGGTGGAAAGGCACGCGCTCCAGTTCCTCCTCGGGCACGCGCCGGCGGATCTCCTCCTCGCCGAGCGCGTTGAACTGCGTGATGTGCCGCACGCCGACCGAGCTAAGCACGTCGTAGCGCTCGTCCATCTGTTTCGTGGCCCACTCGAGGATCCACGGGGCGCGCTTCATATCGGTCACCACCGGGCACAGCAGGTGCGGGATGCCCTCGTAGGTCGACAGCTCAACCATCTTCGGGTCGATCAGCAGCAGCTGCAGGTCTTCGGGCCGCTTCGTCATCAGGATGCTGAGCATGATCGAGTTGATGCAGACCGACTTGCCCGAGCCGGTCGCGCCGGCGATCAGGAGGTGCGGCATCCTCGTGAGGTCGGAGATCATCGGCCGGCCCGACGTGTCGCGCCCCAGCAGCACCGGGATCGTGAACCTGCCTTCCTTGTACTCCCTGGACGCGATCAGTTCCTTGACGCGGACGATCTCGCGCACGGAGTTGGGCACCTCCACGCCCACGGTGGACTTGCCGGGGATGGGCGCGACGATCCGCACCGAGGGGGCCTTCACGGCCATCGCGATGTCGTCGGCCAGCGACGTGATCCGCGTCACCTTGATGCCCGGCGCCAGCGCCAGCTCGTAGCGCGTCACCACCGGCCCGCGGTCGATGTCCACCACCTCCGCCCCGATGTTGAAGTCCGCCAGCGTCGTCTCGAGGATCGCGATGTTGTTCTCGATGCTCGCCTGCGTCTCGGAGGCGTCGTGGTAGACCGGGTCGTCGAGTATGTCGATCGGCGGCAGTCGATAGCCCTCGCCCGACTCGCGGTGGTCGGGCATGGCCTTGGGCATCTTGGGCGGGGCCGTGGCCTTCTTGATCGACTCGCTCAGCCGCTGCTCGATCCTCCTGCGGATCTCGTCCTGGCGGCGCTCGTCGTCAGGCCCGCCCGCCTCGGACTCCTCCCCGTCTTCTTCGGCGGCCTCGGGGGCGCTCGCCTTCTCCTTGCGCGGCGGCTCGTCGCGCCTGATCTCGACGACCTCCTCGGTCGGAGGCTCCTCTTCGAGCAACTCCGCGTGCCGCAGCTCCTCGCCGGCGGCCATGGCCGTGCCGCCGCCGGCTGCCGCCATCACCGGGCTGGGCTTCTCGCGGAAGCGTTCAACCAGCCGCACGAACCCCGGCGGGGCCTTGCGATAGAGGGCCAGCACCGGGATCGCCGCGTAGTGGTCGATGCCCAGGAAGATCAGCCCGAACACGCCGCCCAGCGCGATCAGCACTGCGGCCCCCACCCCGCTGCAGTAGACGCCGAGCTGGTCGGCGTAGAACTTGCCGAGCTTCCCGCCCCAGCTCGCGGCGTACGACGGCACGCCCAGCATCCCGAACGCGGCGGCGGCCGCGCTCAGCAGCAGCGCCGCCCCGATCACCTTCATCCAGAGGTCGTCGAAGCGCTGGTAGATGAGCACGCTGGCGCCCCACGCGGCCAGCAGCATCACCACGATGAACGACGCAACGCCCAGCCAGCCGATGAGGAAGCCCGCGAGGTTCGCGCCGATCACGCCGCACCAGTTCGCGCAGCGTTGCGGCGGCGGGTAGTTCATCCACGGGAGATCGTCGGCCGTGAAGGTCAGCAGGCTGATCAGCGTGAAGAGCGTGACGGCCACGAGGAGGCTCGCGAGAGCACGCCGCAGCATCGCGGGTCTGTCCATAGGCCAACGTCCTGTGTGCGGGTCCCCGGCTCGTTCATGCACCGGGCCGGTCAGTCCTGCGCGGCCGACCGCGACTGCGGCCGCTTCCTGAGCAGGCTAAAGGCCGCCGCGGCGACGCCCGCCGCGATCGCGGCCGTCAGCACGTAGCCGAGCGTCCGCCCGGCCCAGCCGGCAAAAATCGCCGGCGCCTGCCAGACGAACAGCGCCATCCCCAGCGGCACCACGTAGTATGAGAACACCGACAGCGGATGCCGGCGCACGATCCCGAGCAGAAGCTTGATGGCCATGATCGAGAACACGCAGCTCGCCGCGGCCCCTGCCACGAGCGGCGCGAGCCCCACGGTGCCGGCCGCGTGCAGCATCTTCGGCGTCTCCTTCACTGCGGCCCCCAGGATCACCGGGATCGCCAGCAAGAACGAGAAGCGCAGGCAGTCGGTGCGGTTGAGACCCATCAGCAGGCCGCTGCTCATCGTCATGCCGGAGCGCGAAACCGCCGGGAGGATCGCCACCGCCTGGCCGAAGCCGATCACGACCGCCTCGCGCAGGCCCACGCCCTCGAGCCGGCCCGTCTTGCGGCCCAGCCGCTCGGCGAGGGCGAGCACGATCCCCGTGAACATGAACCCGGCCCCGAGGATCAGCAGGCTGCCCTTCGCGGCGTCGAAGTACTCCTCGAAAAGCATTCCCGCGATCGCGGCCGGGATCGTCCCGGCGATCAGCGGGAGGATCAGCCGCCGCCGCCGGGTCAGCAGCGAGATCGCATCCTTCCACAGTACCATCAGGATGGCGGCGACGGACGCGAGGTGCAGCAGCACGTCGAAGGCCAGCATCGCGTCGGCCTGGCCCTCGACCCTCCCGAAGATGTGCTCCATCAATGCCAGGTGCCCCGAGCTGCTGACCGGGAGAAACTCGGTGAGCCCCTGGACGATGCCCAGAACGATGGCCTGCAGGGTCCCCATGTACGGCTTTCCGACCGCAGGAAAAGGTGGCGAAACAGCCTGCCGCGCCGAGCGAGCCCCATCTATTAGATTATCGTCAGGAGCAGGCTGCTTACTTTAGGAAGAAACGCCCGCCGCGTGAGCCGCGAAGGCCGGCCGCGGTCAGACGCCCGTGTGGCCGAACCCGCCGTCGCTGCGGCGGGTGTCGTCGAGCTCGTCGCTCACGACGAGCCGGGCCTGCACCACGGGCTGGATCACGAGCTGTGCGATGCGCATCCCGCGCTGGATGGTGAACGGCTCGCGGCCCATGTTCGCGAGGATGATGCCGACCTCGCCGCGATAGTCGCTGTCGATGGTGCCCGGCGAGTTGGCGACCATCAGCCCGTGCTTGAGGGCGAGGCCGCTGCGCGGCCGCACCTGGGCCTCGAAGCCCACCGGCACCGCGATCGTGACGCCCGTGGGAACCAGGGCGATGCCGCCCGGCTGGAGCAGGGTGTCGGCCGCGACGGCCGCGTAGAGGTCCATCCCGCTGGCGTGCTTGCTCATGTAGGTCGGCAGCGGCAGGTCCCGGCAGTCCTCGCGCTGCTTGATGCCGACTTCGACGCTGGGGATGCCTTCGTCGGCTTCAAGGAGGCTCTTCAGTTCGTCCCGGAGCTTGCCGTAGCCCACGCCGGCCTTCTGCAGGAGGTCCTTGGCCTTGCCGTACTGCTCCGACACGAGTGCGAGCATGATGTGCTCGGTGCCCACGTGCTTGTGCCCCAGCCGCTTGGCTTCGGCGGCGGCGTGGTCGAAGATCCTCCGGCAGCGTTCGTCCCATTCGGGCTCGGCCGCGCCGCCGGCGTGCGGGCCGCCGTCGGGTTCGAGCTTGCTCTTGATCTCGGTGCTCAGGCCGGTCCTGATCGTGTTGAGGACGGTCGTTGCCACGTTGGGCGCGGTGTGGAGGATGCCGTAGAGCAGGCTCTCGGTGCCGATGGCGGTCTGCCTGAGGCGCCGGGCGTGCTCGGCCGCGATTCGTTTCACTTTTCGGGCGCGTTCTGTCAGGTTGTCGTCCATATCAGCTCTCCTGCCGTGCGGCTGCTTCGTCTATGATTCTCACTAGTTCCACTGCGAGGTCGTCCTTGGGGGCGGGGCCGAGCGTCAGCACGCCGCCGCCGGGCGTGAGCAGGTGGATCTCGGAGCGTTCGGCGGCCATCGCTGCCGGGCTGTTGAGGACCATCATGTCGCAGTTCTTGGCGGCCATCTTCGCGCGGGCGTTGGCGAGGGCGTCGTCGGCCTCGAGGGCGAATCCCACGAGGAACCTGCCCGCTTTGGCGGCGCCCAGCTCCGCGAGGATGTCGGGGGTCCTCACCAGCCGCAGCTCGAGGGCATCGGGCCCTTTCCTCATTTTGCCGCTGATCCTCGCCGCGGGTCGGTAGTCGGCCACCGCCGCGGCCATGACTATTATGCCGCATCCGGGGGCGCTTTGCAATACTGCGTCGCGCATTTCCGCGGCCGAGACCACGCCGGCCACCTCCACGCCTTCGGGCGGGGGCAGGGCGGTCGGCCCGCTCACGAGCACCACGCGGTGGCCCGCGCGGCTCGCGGCCCGGGCGATCGCATAGCCCATGCGGCCGCTCGAGAGGTTGCTGAGGTAGCGGACGTCGTCGATGAATTCGCGAGTGGGCCCTGCTGTGACGAGGTAGCTGCGGTTCATGGCTTGGCGCCGGGCCCGCGAGGGCGGGCGTCGAGTTCCTTCAGCACTGCATCGAGGATCTCGGGCACCTCGGCCATCCGCCCGGTGCCCTCCGTGCCGCAGGCCAGCCAGCCGGTGCCGGGGCCGACCTGTCGCACGCCGCGCTCGCACAGGCGCCTGAGGTTCTCCTGCACCGCCGGCGACTCGTACATCCGCTCGTTCATCGCAGGGGCGATGATCAGCGGCTTGCGGAAGGCTATGATCGCGGTGGTCAGGGCGTCGTCGGCGATGCCGTTGGCGAGCTTCCCGATGATGTTGGCCGTGGCGGGGGCGATCACGGCCACGTCGGCGGCCTCCGAGATCGAAACGTGGTTGCATTCGAACCCGCCGGCCATCTCGAACAGGTCGGTCACCACGGT
>Ga0172366_10002320_pt1 | contig 14885 bp, 10 predicted proteins | sample LakKivSesite69cm_FD_114533 | JGI IMG/M metagenome (GOLD analysis project Ga0172366, IMG submission 114533) | Sediment microbial communities from Lake Kivu, Rwanda - Sediment site 69cm | ecosystem: Environmental > Aquatic > Freshwater > Lake > Sediment | place: Rwanda: Western Province, Lake... | reverse complement strand
GAAAAAACTCCTTCCCTTCAATCCCAGATAATGGGCAATCTGCTCCGCCGCCCATGGAAGATGCTCCCTCATTAATATCGCTGCCGCCTTCCGCGCCAGACCTGTCTCACCATGAGCATAACGCATATTTCGTATACTTTCTGGCGCAATACCTTTATATTTCCCCACCGCTTTCAGGATTGCATCCGCCTTTCGCAATTCCGCCTCAGATATCCGCTCTTCCCGCACCTGCCGTGACTTGTCCGCACGGCTCCCCTCGATTGCCAGTTGCCCTATCCGCTTTCTTACCCGGTCTGCAAAAGGTTTACCTCCGACAAATGACTGCTGGAGAATTTCCAGTTTTACATCCTGCGTCAATCCTTCGCGCACATATTCCGCGTATTTCTGACGATCCCCCTGGAACCACGACAGTGTCTCCGCCGTATACAGATAGGGTGGCTCGCCGCCGTGTATAAAATAGCGCAGGCTGGAACCTTCATAAGTTTCGGCGTCATTAGGATTGGCAGTCAGCGCGGGATTGAGATGGATGTATCGTGAGACTGCAAGAAGGTGGGAGGCTTTGTCCACAATGAGGCTTTTGTAACGACCCTGAAAGAGATGCCCGTGGCGTTGGTGGCGGCGATTGAAATAGACTGTGTAGGCTGTGAGCAGGCGCTTCATGAATTCTGAGAGGGCGGGGCGCTCACTATTTTCAAGAAGCAAGTGGAAGTGTGTATCCATAAGGCACCAGGCATGGACTCGGAATTCAAACAGGGTGGCATATTTCGATAAATAGGAGAGAAATTTCTCGCGGTCGGCGGAGTCGAAAAACGCCGTGCCGTCCGTGTTTGTCCGCGAGAATACATGATAAAGCGTAAAGGGCAGGTTAATGCGTTTTGGTCGTGCCATAATTGAAACCTCGCACAACCTCGCATTTTATGTCAAGCAAAATTTATACAAAAAGAGGAGACTGACCCCAGATGGGGGTGACCCCAGATGGGGGTTTAGACATAAACCCTTGGGACGCGTGAACCGAGGGAGCAGGTAATATCATAAGTGATGGTTTCCGCCCACTGAGACACTTCCTCAACCTTCAGTACATCTTTCCCCATCTTGCCCCAGAGGAGAACATCATCCCCCACCTCCGCCTCCGGGATGTGTGTGACATCCACAAGGGTCTGGTCCATGCATACCTTGCCAACAATTGGAGCTCGGCGACCGCGAATCACCACCTCGCCCCTATTTGAATACTTTCTCGATAAACCATCGCCATAGCCAATTGGAAGCGTCCCGATGCGGCTTTTTCGCGGCGTCTTCCATGTTAGACCATAACTGATAAAGCGCCCTTTTGGGTGCTGTCTGATTTCCACCAGTTTTGTTGTCAATGTCATGACCGGTTCTGTTGGGACGGTGGAGCTTGTCTTCGGGTCCGGGAGCATACCATAAAGCACAACTCCGGCGCGCACCATGTCATAATAGGTGCCAGGATGCTGGAGTATTGCACCAGAATTGGCGGCATGAATGATGTCAAATCTGACCATTGCCCTTGCGGCGGCATCGAGAAATCTCCTGAAATTGGAATTCTGCCAGCGGGTATATGAGGGGTCGGCAATATCCGAGACCGCAAAGTGTGTGAAGACGCCTTCAAGGTGAATCCCCTTAATCTTTTTCAATCCGCCTAAGGCGGATATCAGGTCTTTCCACCAGAACCCAAAACGCCCCATGCCGGTGTCAACCTTGATATGCATGCGCGCCTTTTTCCTGATTCTCAATGCTGAGCGTCCAAGGGTGCGGGCGAGGTCAAACGTGCCGACTGCAACAGAGATGTCATTTGAAACACATATCTCCGCCGTGTCAGGAAATGTGGGTCCAAGGATTAGTACCGGTGAGGAAATACCCGCCTTCCTCAAGGCAAGCGCCTCGTCAACCGTGGCAATACCGAGCCATTTCGCTCCCGCCTTAAGCGATGCCCTCGCCACCTCGAGCATCCCATGACCATAGCCATTTGCCTTCACCACCGCCATGACCATGGAACTTCCTACCTTCTCCTGAATGGCACGGACATTGTGCCGCACTGCTCCAAGAGAGATAGTTGCAACCGTTGGACGGTATCCGTTCATACAATTTTCCCCTTCAAAATTTGCTTCCAATTAAGAATGTATAGAAAAAATCATCCTGAGGGTGCATAAATGTCAAACATTTCCAAAGAAAAAAGCAGGGACAAAAAATCCCTGCTATTTTTTTTAAGAGTTCAAAAAGATGAGCCGGACAGACCTTACTTGGTGGGCACGAACAGCATGGAGCCCGGTCTGGGTTCTCTCCCCTCAGGGATGGGATTCTTGGCGCGGATAGCGGCGACTGTCGTCCCATGAGCCTTGGCTATGGATTCGAGCGTATCGCCTTCTTTAACTTTATACTGAATGCCTTTTTCCCGCACGGGCTGTTCAGTCTTACGGGCTTCACTCGTTTTCTTTTCCACCGCCGTCTCAGATTTCTTTTTCACGGAAAGGGCACTCTGGAGCCTTGAAACCTCATCCTCAAGGTTTTTGATTTTGGACTTCAGCTCCTCTATCTCTGCAGGCGAGACGCCACCTGCCGCGGCTGGGTTTTGCTTGAGATTCGTCAGGTCCTGCTTCACAGTATCCATATCTGCATTCGTATCCTTGATACTTGCCTTTAACTGGTCGACCTGTTCTGCCAGCTCAGCAATTTTCTGGAACTTCTCCTGGATAATTGGATTCTGTTCCGGATTCTGTGAGCATGAACCCAGAACCAACGCCAGCGCAACCACAACCGCTCCAAGCATCAGCATTCGACTCTCCATCTCAATCCCCTCCTTCACTTCAATTTATACTACAAAACTCTTACTACCTACTATTAATGAGCCAGCGAGGGCACCAATGGAATTTCTCCGTCAATTTCTGATTATCAACCGACAAGAAGACTCTCCTCTATGTTTTCAAACTTGACGGAAACCAGCTTGGAGACCCCAGGTTCTTCCATTGTCACTCCGTAGATGGTGTCCGTCAGCGCCATGGTCTGCTTGTTGTGAGTGACAATAACAAACTGCGTATTATCGGCAAATCTGCCCAGCAGTTCCTTAAAACGCTCCACATTGGCATCATCAAGGGCGGCGTCAATCTCATCAAGCAGGCAAAACGGACTTGGCTTATACATAAAGATGGCAAAGAGGAGCGCAACGGCGGTGAGAGATTTTTCGCCACCTGAAAGGAGCGAGATGTTCTGCAATTTCTTCCCCGGCGGCTGCGCCACAATATCGATACCCGGCTCCCGCTCCTTATCCTCCTCATCCTCAACAATAATGATATCCGCCCGCCCGCCGCCAAAAAGGGTGCGGAAGGTCTCAATAAAGTTCACACGGATTTTCTCAAAGGCATCATTGAATAGCTGTTTGGTGGTCTGGTCGATGTGAGAGATAGTTTTTTTCAGTGATTCCTTCGCCTCAAGTAAGTCTTTCTGCTGGACTGTGAGAAACTCATATCGCTGAATTGCCTCCTGATACTGGTCGATGGCGGCGGCATTGATGGGTCCGATGCGGTCAATTTTATCCTTCAATTCTCCAAGCTGGTTTATAAGCTGGTCGCGGTCGCCGGAGACCTCCCCCACCTCGCCGCAGATTGTTTCAACCCCTTTCTGAAATTTCTCCTCCGCCTGCTGGCTGAGACTCTCTATCTGGGCTGAGTATTGTGTTCGTTTAAGGTCGAGTTCATGAAGTGTGTTCTGAACCTCGTTGAAATCTCTCTGCAGAACGGTGAGTTCCTGTCCGAGTTTCTTCAGATTCAGGGTAAGGGTTTCTTTTTCCTGCAGGCGAATGGTTATCTCACGCTCCATCTCCTCCCTTTTGCATATGAGCGACTGGAGATTATTTTCCTCCTCCTGCATGGAAGCAACAAGTTCCGCCTTGCGCATGGAGAGATTTTCCATCTCTTTCATCTTTTGCTGGATGGAGTGGTCACTGGATTCAAGGTCGCTTTCAGCGAAGGCAAGGCGTTCGCTGAGGGCATGAAAACGCTCCTGCTGGCGCGTCTGCTCGAGGAGTAGACGGGAGACCTCTTCATCAAGTTTATCCTGCTCTGCCTTATTCACCTCCAGTATGGTTACCAATTCAATGATTTTCTTTCTCACCTGCACGATGCGTTTTTCAAGACCGGAAATCTGGCGATGGTTCACCTCTATGGTTTCGTCATATTTTGCCAGTTCCGCCTTGTGGAGAGCCAGTTTCTCCTCCATTGAATGGACAATGGTTCGATTATCCTGACAATTTTTACCGGCGGATTCCACATCCTTCAGCAGGGAGGCTTGAGTGAGTTCTCTTTCATGGAGGGTAGATGTCAGTGATTCAAGGGCGGCGTGACAGGTTTCAATTTCTTTTTTTGCAGAGGCAAGTTTTGCCTCCATTTCCTGTGCGCTATTTTTTAAAGTGACAACCAAATCAACAAGTTCGCGCGACTCACGTTCACGAGAAAGAATGCCGGACTTCTTATCCGAGCCCCCCATGATGAAGCCATTTTTTTCAATGCAATCGCCCTCAAGTGTGACATAGCGTGCGTGCTTTCCCTCACTGAGAAGATGACGCGCCACCGCCAGATTTTCCACAATCACCGTGTCACCAAGGAGGGCGTCTATGAGCTTTTTTTGCTCCGAACCGCTCTCCACCAGGTCACGCGCAAGTCCAACCACGCCTCCGGACTCAAGGATAGATTTCATGTTGCCATTGGAGGGTTCGAAGAGTACGAGGTCGCGCGGGAGGAACCCTGCCTGCCCCGCCTTTTTTTCCTTGAGGTAATTAAGCGCCTTCTCAACCCTGTCAGATTCCATAGAGATGATTGCCTGCAGACCGGAACCAAGTGCGTTCTCTATCGCCCGCTCATAGCGCTCTGGCAGGGTGATACAGGAGGCGATGATTTCGCCCACGCCATCCACCTCCCCGCTTTTTGCGGCTTTCATGATGGTCTTGACCCCGCTCTCAAATCCCTCATAGTTTCGCTTGAGTTCCTGCAGGACACCGAGCCGGGATTCTACATCCTGAAGACGCATGACCATCACCTGAAAACCCGCGCGGTCGTGCTCAAATACTGCCTCGCACTTCTTGAGCTCCCTGTCCGCGGCGACCGTCTTTTTACGCAGGGCGGCAATATCAGATTCGCAGGCAACAAGGGTCTTCTTACGCTCATTCAGAAGCGCCTCAAGTTCGGCAAGGGTGGAAATCTCACCCGACAGCGCCTCCTCATCTTCCTTCATCTGCGCCACAATTTTCCCCCGCATTGTCTCCGCATAGCGAATCTCATTCAAAAGGTGCGCCTTTTCAGAGAGGCAGGTGCTCTCCTCATTTTTATGTTCCTCAAGCTCAATGAGCTTTTTCTGATGAGACTGCCTTATGTCTTCACAGCGGGATTTTTTATTTTCATAGGTCTTTTCAGTTTTGTGAAGAGTGGTCTCTGATTCCTTGAATTCCCTTTTCAGGGCGGCGCCTGAGTTTTTCAATTCTTCTGCGTGTTTCTTATCCACCTCCAGCTCGCTCGCCAGTTTGGCGCTGGATTCATCTGTGTTACTAACGCGCTCTTTCAAAAGAGATATCTGGTGACGGCATTTTTCAATATCCGTTCCAAGGTTAAAGGCAAGTCCCTGTGATTCGGAGAGCCCCTGGGCGAGAAGGTCGGATTGCGTCCGTTCCTCCTCACTTTGCGAATTTATGGCGGCGATTTTTGCAGAGAGGGAGGCATGGCGGTCTGCCACCTCAGCATGCTGGGATTCAACAAGGGCGGAATGTTCCCGCAAAAATTGATAGCGGAGGATGATAAGTCTCTTCTCAATCTCGTTCTGTTCTGAGATAAGACGTTTGTAACGCTCAGCCTTTGATGCCTGGCGCTTGAGGGATTCTGCGCTTTTGCGCACCTCCTCAATAATATCCGCAACACGGAGGAGGTCTTCTTCAGTGCGGATGAGTTTGCGAAGCGCCTCCTCCTTGCGACTTTTGTATTTCGAGATGCCCGCCGCCTCTTCAAAGATATAACGCCTCTCATGCGGCTTGGCGCCGATAATCTGGTCAATGCGTCCCTGCTCCATTATGGAATACGCCTCCATGCCCACGCCAGTGTCCATGAAGAGTTCCACAATGTCTTTCAGTCGGCAGAGAACTTTGTTCAGGATATATTCACTCTCACCCGTGGAGAAAAGGCGACGCGTGACAGAAATTTCCGAGAAGTCGAGGGGAATCCTGCGGTCCTGATTATCAATAACGAGCGTGACCTGTGCATAGGAGAGTGCCTTGTAGGAGGCGCTTCCAGCAAAGATAACATCATTCATGCGGCTCCCGCGAAGCGATTTGGCACTCTGCTCGCCAAGAACCCATCTTACAGCATCGAATATGTTGGATTTGCCGCACCCGTTCGGACCAACTATGATGGTGATTCCCGGAATGAATTCTACGGAGGTTTTGGTAGCGAAGGATTTGAAACCGGTCAATTCAACACGCTTCAGGAACATTCTGCCACCTCAGTAACAGGAAATGGAGCACTTCACAACATCAAGAATACTACATCAACGGGAACAAGAGCATTTCAGAACCGTGTTTTTTCAACCCTTTTCAAAGCGTATTTTTAAAATTGCAATTAACTAACTCTATTCAATATTGCAATCTCATTTTTAAATTAAAAAAATATTTAAAATATCCATCCCTGCCTGTCAACACTAAAAGAAAAAAAATACACAAAATTTTTTACCATCCTTTTCATCCATTATTCCTGCCTTTCCACATAGCAAATCAGGATGCCCTTGACACCTCTCGCCTGTCATGAGAACCATAAAGTCATACTATATACCGGCGATTTCATAAATCTGCGGAGAACCTTTTTTGAAAAAAAGAATAATACCTGCCGCGATTGTCTTCATATTGTTCCTTTCCTGGACTGTTTATTTATTTTTATATTATGGGCATCAGTTCCCATTAAGACTTGTCAGCTATTTCCTGGATTTTCCAGAGCAGTTCCACCGCCCTTTCGTCAATCTTCTCCCGCTTTTGCCACACCTCATAAGTGCCGTATCCCTGATTATTATCGCACGTTTCATCGGGATATGCGCAATCCGCATGATTTTTAAGAATCAGTCCATTCCGACGGATGTTATAAATCCCCTCGCCTGCCTGCTTGGATTTGTCGCTCTCGGAATGATGACATTTTTCCTTGGTGTGGTGGGACTTCTATACAAGGGGGTATTTTTTACTTTAACCATCCTATTATTCATAATGGCACTCTACGATTTAATCAAAACCCGGACAAAACCTCGTGATAAATCCTACAGCCAATCGGCATCCTGGAACTTTGTGCCATTTTTAATCTTCCTTGCACTGGCAATCGTATGCCTTGCATACACCATGACGCCCCCCATCCAGAGTGATGCCCTCCGGTATCATCTCGCCGCACCTCAGGAATATATCAAGCGTCACAGGATTCATTATATCCCCCTCTCGGCATTTTCCAACTTTCCCTTTCTGATTGAGATGTTATTTCTTTACGGGATGCTCCTCACAGGTGACCTTCTTGCCAACCTGATTCACTATACATTCTGGGTTATATCATTTTTTATTCTTCGCGGATTCATTTCTCATTTCTGGGATGCGGGTGGCAAGAAAGAGCATGGATTCCTCACAATAGACTTTATCGCAACACTGTGTGCGCTTGTTTTCGTTTCCATCCCCGCAGTCGCAATCGTTGCATGCTGGCAATTTATCGATATTGGACTCTCCGCATATTTTTCAGGATTCATCCTCTGTTTTTGCCTGTGCCTTGAGAAACGTGAGCCGGGTTACATCATCCTGACAGGCATCATGGGCGGCGCCCTGATGGGGATAAAATACACAATGATTCCCGTGGTTCTTTTCGGATGTTGCCTCCTGGGAATTATGGAGCAGAGGCGCACTGCATTCGAGGATATAGGAGTTCCATTATGGAAGCGTCCCTTTTTTATGAATTCCTTACGACTCGGCATGATAGCCCTTCTTTGCGCCATGCCGTGGTATTTAAAAAATATCCTTTATACCGGCAATCCCCTTTACCCGATGTTATACAGAATTTTCGGAGGGCGGGACTGGAGCACCGCTAATGCGGCATTCTATGCGGCAAAGGCATCAGGCAAAGGACTGGGCAAAAGTCTGGTACATTTCCTCGTCGCACCTATTGAGTCTACTCTCCAATGGAGACTTTTTGAGGAGTTCAATCCCGGTCCATTCCTTTTATACTCTTTCCCGTTTCTTCTTCTTTCATCTGAACTCCTCTTCAAAAAGTGGTGGCGGAATATATTTCTTGTACTTTTGTCACTTGCCAATATTTACTTCATTCTCTGGTTCCTGGGATATCCGAGCAAGCGGTTTCCCAGTATTTTTTTTCCGCTCGCCGTCATTATTTATCTTGTATTGCTTTTAGCACTCAGGGAAGCGCACATCATCAAAAAGAAGCGACGGAAAATATTTATCGCACTTTTGTCATTTGCCGGCTTTTACTACATTCTCTGGTTTTTCGGATATCAGAGCAACCGGTTTCTCATCCCTCTTTACGTACTCTCCGCCCTTATTTTTGCCGGATTTATCATAGAACTCAGGAAATTAACAATCGCCGGAGGATATGTCCTTTCTGCAGGGCTCCTCTTATGTGCGCTTTATTCTTCCGCCTGGAGCGCACGCTGGATTCTGACGGAGACTCAACCACACCCACTACCGGTCTTTCTTGGAATGCAATCCCGCGAGGAATACCTCTCCGAGGCGCTTGATTATTACCCGGCAATCCGAGCGGTCAATACAGATATGCCGCCTGATGAAGCCGTCCTCTGCATCGGCGAGCACCGCGCCTGTTATTTCAAACCACGACTCATCATCAGCGACTGGTTTGATACACCCGCCATCCTTGACCTTATCCGCAAAACAAAAGATAATAACGAGATTTTTTCCCTTCTGAGCAAAAAACATTGCACTCACATCTTCTTCAACAAAGGGGAACTTGACAAATATCATGACCTATTTTTCAAGCCACGCTTCTCCCCATCGGAATATCAACGTTTCTCAGATTTCATGAAATCACCAAGACTTCACTTGCGTTATCAGATAGGAACGGTTTTCATATACAGGATTGATTTTGAGAAGGAGGGATGATTTATGAAGTCAAAGGTTATGCAGATATGTCTGATGGCACTTGTTACATCTGTGATTATTCTGGCGGCGCAGGTCATACTTTCTGACCGGCTACCTGCCCTGGAAACCCGCGCCCACGCCCAGCAGATTTTCACTGGAAATCTTTACACCCTCAATCAGGACACATTTGTCATCACCAGTAGTTCCACAGGCTCCGACATCTATGTGTTCTATTTTGACGCAAATCCGGAAGTTGAAAAAAGCACAATCAAGTTCATCACAAGGGCACAGGCGAGATGACAACACAGAAAGAACTTAAACTCCTCACCGTCACGGAGCTGACGAATTTCATCAAGGACACGCTGGAGTCCATGGTGGGACGCGTGCGTGTGCTGGGGGAGATTTCGGGTCTGCGCACTTCAAGTTTGGGTCATGCCTATTTCACCCTGAAAGATGAAGGGGCAACGCTTAATTGTGTCATGTTCCGCCATGTTGCGGCGAAAATCGCCATCCTTTTGAGAGATGGACTCAAGGTGGAGGCGACAGGCGAGGTCACGGTCTATTCCTCGCGCGGACAGTATCAATTGGTTATCGAAAACATTATCGAGGCGGGCATCGGGGAACTTTTCCAGCGATTTGAGGCACTGAAGAAAAAACTGGCGGCAGAGGGATTATTTGATACCGCACGCAAAAAGCCAATCCCCTTTCTCCCTTTGCGTATCGGGGTTATCACAAGCCCAACAGGCGCCGCCGTCAGGGACATCATCAATATCATGACACGGCGATTCCCGCATCTCCACATCATCTTATACCCCACGCTCGTTCAGGGGAAGGAGGCAACCTCAGAGATTGCGAGAGCCATCCGCCGCATGAACGAACTTGACCTCGTGGACGTCCTGATTGTCGGGCGCGGTGGTGGCTCCTTAGAAGACCTCTGGGCATTCAACGAGGAGGAGGTGGCGCGGGCGATTTTTGCATCTCAACTCCCAATCATAAGCGCTGTGGGACATGAGACAGATTTCACCATCGCCGATTTTGTCGCCGACCTGCGCGCCCCGACACCCTCAGCCGCCGCGGAACTTGTGACGCAGAATCACCAGCGGCTAATGGAAACCCTTTCCGATATTGATGAACGCCTCGAACGTTCAATAGAGCATTATATTGAAGTCAGGCGACTGCATCTCAAGCAACTCACCACCAGCCACATCCTCCACTCCCCTGTCAATCGCCTGCAACAGTATCAACAGCACCTCGATGAAGTATTGGAGCGGCTCCGTCTGCGTTCAAGAACACTCATAGAGCAAGCAAAGCGTCATCTTGACCTCATCATGGCACGCCTGGAGGCGCTTAGTCCGCAGGCTGTCCTTGCCCGCGGTTACAGCATCGTCACAAAACCCGAAACTGGTGAGGTTGTGAAAAACGCACAACAGGTGAACGAATCTGAACAACTCGCCGTGAGATTACATAAAGGAAGTCTGGGCGTTATTGTTGAAAAAAGAGAGCTGAATAACAAATTATAAACCACTAATCGCCAAGAGGGATTTTTATGAATTCAAATCTGTGCACTTTTCGTGAGATTGCACTTGAGGATAAGGAAATTATTGACGGTTTTATTGCCCGTTATGATAAACAGCTTTCTATTTATAATTTTGCCAACCTTTTCATGTGGGGACACCTGCACAAATACTGGTGGATGATTTATATGGACAGACTCGTCCTTTACTCTGACATAGATGACTGCACAATCATGCCCCTGGGCGAGGCGCTCACCACTGATGATTTGCTCCGGCTCTCAGACATCTTGCAAAAGCAGAGGCGCAAGGGAAATTTCTGTTTTGTTCCCATCCAATTCGCTCAAGAGCACAAGCCAGAACTGGAGCGATACTTCACCCTGAAAATGGACGAAGACAATGCGGATTATATTTATTCTACGCAAAAGCTCTTTGAGTTGAAGGGGAAAAAACTCCACAAAAAGAAAAATCACCTTTCACAGTTCCAGCGCGAAAACCCCGATTGTCTCCGTCAGAAACTCGAACCCCGATTCTTCGGCGAGTGCATCGACCTCTCCGAAAAATGGTGCAAGGATAAATCGTGCGATATTGTCGCATACGCTTATGAGACAGACGCACTGCGCCGCGGATTTGAATATTTCGAACCACTTGGTCTTGACGGACTTGTCCTGCTCATCCGTGAGCACGTTATCGCCTATGCAGTCTTCAACCGCCTGAACAAAAACACCGCCCTTGTTCATTTTGAAAAATATAACAGGGACATCAAGGGCTCAGGACAGGCAATAAACTGGGAAACCGCTCAATACCTTATGGGAGAATATGAATTCCTGAACCGGGAGCAAGACCTTGGACTGAAGGGACTTCGCCAGGCAAAACAATCCTATGAACCGGACGTGTGGGCGCTCACCTATCGTCTCATCCGCAAAGGGACATGATGCGCAAACGTGAGCAATCCACTGTGGAAATAATTCACTTGCCACCACACATTCCTTATGAAAGAAACAATCCCATTAAATGAACGGCAAAACACGAAAATATTCCATTTCACTGATGTCTGAGGACAGACCCGGAATCGTCGCCGCCGTATCCGGTAGTATCCTGGACATGCAGGGAAATATTATTGCCATCAGTCAAACAGTCGTGAACGGGTATTTCACCATCATCCTTGTTACCGAGTTTCCCGAAAGTGTATCTCCAGAATCGCTCCAGCAAAAACTCATCGACTCAGGCAGAGCGGGTGAATACAGCGTCATGGTGCGCAACTATGCAGAACCGCATGTGGCGCCGAGTCTCCAATCCGGTTCATCACAGTATGTCCTGACGGCAACTGGTCCCGACACGAGTGGCATCATCCACCTCATCAGTGCAAACCTTGCACGGCGCGGAGTGAATATCTTAGACATTTCCGGCTATCGTGAACACGACCAGTTAATCCTTGTTGCGCAGTTAGATGTTCCGCAGGATGTTGACATCCTGTGCCTGCAGGATGAGCTTGCCGCACTCGGCATGAAGAAAAATATCTCCATCCATCTTCAGCACATCAATATTTTCAAGGAAACTAATAGAATTTAAGAATCGGTGAATGAGAGAAATGGAGAGTGGGGGAAAGAATTCATAGTTATAAGGAATTACATGTCTATCAGAATGTTATGGATGCCGCCATGGATATCTTTAAGTTAACGAAAAGATTTCCGCTTGACGAAAGATTTTCAATGGATGACCAAATACGCCGTTCATCTCGGTCGGTTTGCGTTAATCTTGGAGAAGCATGGCGCAAGAGGAGGTATAAAGCCGCATTTATTGCAAAATTAAGCGATGCCGAAGGCGAGGCATGTGAAACCCAAATCTGGCTCGAATTTGCACAAAAATGCAATTATCTAAATAATGACGATATGGATAAATTGTATAACTTATATAATCATATTATCAGTCAGATCGTGGTAATGATTAAAGAGACGGATAAATGGCTCATTAAATAATTTATCCCCGATTCCCCGTTTCTCCCCCTCTCCGATTCAATACTAAAAAGGAGTAAGAGATGGGCGTTTTCACAACAGAAGAAATAATGCGGACGGTAGAGATGATTCACAAGGAAAACCTTGATGTCCGCACCGTCACGCTCGGAATTAGTCTCCTCGATTGCGTGCATCATGACCCTCATCACATGCAGGAACGCATTTACAGGAAGATTGTGGAGAAGGCGCGGCGTCTCGTTCCCGTCTGTGAGGACGTTTCGCATCGCTATGGCATCCCGATTGTGAATAAGAGAATCTCCCTTTCACCCGTGAGTCAGCTCCTTGAGGCGCATGACGAGGTGACGGCGGTTGCCCTCGCAAAAACAATTGAGCGTGCCGCACGCGAGGTAAATGTGGACTTTGTCGGCGGCTTTTCTGCCCTTGTGGAAAAGGGTTGGACGCATGGCGCAAAAATTCTGATTGATGCCATCCCCATGGTCCTATCCTCCACTGAGCGCGTGTGTTCATCAGTGAACGTTGCATCCACGGCGGCGGGCATTAATGTGGATGCGGTGAAGAAAATGGCAGAGGCGATTATCGAGACGTCGCGTCTTTCATCCAACAGGGACGGTCTTGGGGCGGCGAAGCTGGTCGTATTTGCAAACATCCCCGCTGACAATCCCTTCATGGCGGGGGCATATCTGGGCGCGGGCGAACCGGAATGTGTCGTGAACATCGGCGTATCGGGACCCGGCGTGGTCAAGCGTGCACTCGAGGTTCAAATCAAATCTCGAAAGATGACTTTCATCGAGATTACCGAAGAAATCAAGAAGACTGCCTTCCGCGTTACTCGCGTGGGCGAATTGATAGGACGCGAGGTCGCTGAAAAGTTAGGCGTGCAATTCGGGATTGTTGACCTCTCTCTTGCACCCAGCCCGCGCGTTGGTGACAGTGTGGGCGAGATTTTGCAAACCCTCGGCATCGATGCTATTGGTGCGCCCGGCTCAACGGCGGCAATTGCACTCCTGAATGACGCTGTAAAGAAGGGTGGACTCTTTGCCTCCTCATCCGTTGGCGGGCTTTCAGGAGCTTTCATACCTGTCTCGGAAGATGCCGCGCTCAGCGAGGCGGCGGGCAGGGGCGACCTGCGTCTTGAAAAGTTAGAGGCAATGACGAGCGTCTGTTCAGTTGGATTAGACATGGTGGCAGTTCCCGGCGATACCGATACAAGCACCCTTGCCGCAATCATTCTGGATGAGATGGCAATTGGCGTCATAAACAATAAAACGACCGCATGCCGTATAATCCCCGTTCCGGGCAAGAAGGCAGGTGAGAAAGCGGTTTTCGGCGGACTCTTCGGCGAGACATATATCCTGCCCGTGCATCGCGCTGGTGTCTCACGTGCCTTCATAGAATTTGGTGGTCGCATCCCCGCTCCCCTGCGGGGCTTGAAGAACTAAAGACAATCAAGAATATTAACCGCCGATAAACGCAGATAATATAATAAAAACCATGCCTCGGAATTGAATAATTTATCCACGAATCTTCACAAATTTTTACGAATTATTTTTTACAGGCGAACACAGTGATAAAAAGCTTCAACCTCCGTGCTCTGTGTCTGTGTGTGAGAATAATTTTAAAGAAACAGATTATTTGCTTTGCGAGGGCGGAGGTTGTGTGAGTTGCTGTTCGCAGTATTCAAGTTTTGCCTGCAGTTCAGCGCGGGTCGCCGGGTCGTCATACTGGTTCAGAATGCGGCGGAAAATGGCGGCGGCATCGGCGTATTTCTCAAGGGCAATGAGATTGGTGCCCTGCAGAAATAATGCCTCGCGAATCAGATTTGAGGATGGGTCATATTCCATCATGGCAGCAAGGACGCCATTTGAGGCTTCATAATCCTTTTTCGCTCGAAGGAGTTTTGCTTCAAGAAGCATGGAATGCCCGCCAAGTTTCTCAGTGGGGAATTTACGCCGCCACTCTGCAATGGCATCCTCCGCCTCTTTCAATTTGCCTGCGCGCAGATGTGATTCCACCGTCAGGGCGTATGAACTCTTGTAGAAATCTACAGGTTGATTTTTTTCCTTAATGCTCAGTTTTTCCACATTTTCATAAAAGACACGCGCCCGCCGCAGGTCGCCTGAGGCAAGATAGGCGTCCCCCATGGCAGTGTAAAGTTCCACCTGTCTCTCATCACTCAAAGAAGATTCACGCTCGAGTATGGGCTGAAGTGTCTCAATTGCCCTTTTGGGGTTCTTCAATTTCTCCATCTCGATGCGCGCCAGATAAAGCCTCAGGGGG
>Ga0172366_10002318_pt1 | contig 14888 bp, 12 predicted proteins | sample LakKivSesite69cm_FD_114533 | JGI IMG/M metagenome (GOLD analysis project Ga0172366, IMG submission 114533) | Sediment microbial communities from Lake Kivu, Rwanda - Sediment site 69cm | ecosystem: Environmental > Aquatic > Freshwater > Lake > Sediment | place: Rwanda: Western Province, Lake... | reverse complement strand
GTTGGTGCGAACGAGCTCACCGAGGAGGCGCCGCTTTCTCTTCCAAAGCTCTTCCTCGCGCAGTTCAAGGACGCGCTCATTCTCATCCTGCTGGCGGCGACGGGGATCTCCGCGGCGATCGGTGACCTCGTGGACTCCGTGGTGATCGCCGCAGCCGTCCTCCTCTGCGTCGTGCTGGGCTTTCTCTTCGAGTATCGTGCGGAGAAGGCGATCAAGCGCTTAAAAGAGCTTGCCGCTCCCACCGCGGCAGTTATCCGTGCGGGAATCGAGGAGAAGGTATGCGCGTGCGAGATCGTGCCGGGTGACATCCTCGTACTCCGGCCAGGTGACCGCGTAGCTGCAGATGCGCGCCTCCTCGAGGGCATGAATCTCACCATAGACGAGTCGCTCCTGACTGGTGAATCCGTTCCCGTGAATAAGGATGCGGCGGTGCTTAAGGAGGATATCATCCTTGCGGAGCGGAGCAATATGCTCTATGCGGGCACCACCGTCCTGGAGGGCCGGGGGAAAGGCGTGGTTACCGCAACCGGCATGCGAACGGAATTCGGGAAGATCGCGGGGCTGCTCGCGAGCGCACCGGAAAAGGAAACTCCGCTCAAGAAACGGACCCAGGAGATCGGGCGATGGTTGAGTACGGCGTACGTGGTTATCTGCATCGCAATTCTCGCGGTTGGCGTGCTGCGCGGCTACGACTTCCTGGTGATGCTCATCTGGGGGATCAGCCTGGCGGTCGCGCTCGTTCCCGAGACTTTGCCGCTCATTATCGCGGGAACGCTCGCGGTGGGTGTGCAGCGGATGGCGCGGAAGAAGGCGATCGTCCGTAAATTGCCGGCAGTCGAGACGCTGGGCTGCATCACCACGATCTGCTCCGATAAAACGGGAACGCTGACGAAGAACGAGATGACCGTTCGCGCGCTCTACGCCGGTGGGCGGATGGTCAAGGTCACCGGTGCAGGCTACGAGCCGCGGGGCGAATTCCTCAATCAGCGGACCGGCGAGCGGATAGACCTTCGCGCGGCACCAGCGCTGCGGCTGGCCTTGCAGATCGCGGCGCTCTGCAATGACAGTGGCATGCGACAGGAAGGAACGGACTACAGGATCAACGGCACGCCCACGGAAGGCGCTCTGGTGGTCGCGGCGCAGAAGGCTGGCATCGAGAAGCGTGAATTAGAGCAGCGCTTTCCGCGCCTGCAGGAGATACCCTTCGAACGAGAGCGGAAGCGAATGAGCACCATTCACCGGGACACGGCAACGGGGAAGCGAGTGGCGTACGTGAAGGGCGCGCCGGAGGACTTGGTGCTGCTCTCGACTCACGTGTACCGGGAGGTCAACGGGGAGGCGAGGATAGAGCAGCTCAGCGCGGAAGAGCGAAGCGTGATCATCACTCTGAGCGATCAGCTCGCAGCACGCGCATATCGGCTCATCGGCGTGGCGTATCGCGAGTTAGAGTTAGATGGACCAGAAGAGCTCACGCCCGAACTGGTGGAGCAGGATCTCACCTTCGTGGGTCTGGTTGGCATGACTGACCCGCCGCGCGAGGAGGCGAAAGAGGCGATCGCGCACTGTAAACGGGCAGGGATTGTGCCCATCATGATCACGGGCGATCATAAACTCACTGCCGTCGCGATCGCGCAGGAACTTGGAATCGTCTCGCCGGCCGTCGAGAACGACCAGGTGCTGACCGGTGCGGAGCTGGAAGGGCTGAGTGATGCGGAGTTCGAGGCGCTCGTCAAGACTGTTCGTGTCTACTCGCGCGTCTCGCCGGAGCACAAATTGAGGATTGTGGAGGCCCTGAAGCGAAGCGGTGCGGTGGTCGCCATGACGGGTGACGGGATCAACGATGCACCCGCGTTGAAACGGAGCGATGTGGGTATCGCCATGAACTCGGGCACCGATGTCGCGAAGGAAGCGGCTGATCTGGTCCTGACGGACAATAATTTCGCGACGATCGTGGCGGCGATCCACGAAGGGCGGGCCATTTACGACAATGTGCGGAAGTATCTCACCTACATCCTCTCCTACGGCGTCGCGGAGGTCTGCCTCCTGGCGGGCGCGTTCTTTTACGGGCTGCCCTTTCCTTTGATCGCGATCCAGATCCTCTGGGCGAATATCGTCATTGAGGACTTGCCCGCGATGGGGCTGGGTATCGATCCGCCGGATCCCACAATTATGGACCGGCCGCCGAGAGACCCGACGGAAGGGGTATTCACCGCGCGAATGCTTCAGCTGCTCGCACTCATGTCTGCGGTCATTGTCATTGGCTGCCTGGCCATCTTTCTCCACTATCTGCCCCGGAGTGACCTTCCGAAGGCGCAGACGATGGTCTTCGCCACCTTTATCCTCTTCGAGCTGCTCAACGCCTTCAATTGCCGCTCGGAACGGCTTTCGCTCTTCCGTGTCGGCGCATTCTCCAACCGGTGGTTGATCCTGGGGGTGATCGGCTCGCTCCTGCTCATGCTCGTCGCGATCCAGCTCCCGGTCGTCGCGCACTACTTCCATTCAGTCCCCCTCTCGAGCCGCGAATGGGCGCTCGCCTTCGGCACGAGTCTCTCGATCTTCGTTGCCGTGGAGCTTTGGAAAGCGCTGCAGACCATGTGGCGGAAGGGGGGAGCAAGGAGCACCACTTAGCTAGCGAATGCAGTCCACGAGCTCTTCACCCTCGATCACCGCGTTCTGCTGGATGATACTGTTCTGGAGGAGAGCTCCGGCAACCGTCGCCCCCGGGAGCACCACTGAGCCGTACAGCTTGCTCTTGAGCAACGTTGCACGGCTGCCGATGACTGCGGGTCCGCGCACCACTGAGGTCTCAATCCGCGCGTACTCACCAATCGCTACGTGCCCCTGGATATCGCACTCCGCAATCTCGGCGGTTTTCGCGCAGTCAAAGCACCCTTTCTCCAGGATCCACCGGCTCGCCGCCAGGTAGCCCTCCAGGTTGCCGATATCGGCCCAGAACCCCTCGACCCTGCATCCGTAGGCCGTGCCGTTCGCCACGAGCCGCGGGAAGAGGTCATTGGAGAAATCAAATGCGCGACCCGCGGGCACGAGCTCGAGCGCCTCGGGCTCGAGGACGTACAGGCCGGTGTTCGCCAGGTTGGAGAAGCACTCGCTCCGAGTGGGCTTCTCCTTGAACTTCAGGATCTTACCGGCCGCGTCGAGCTGAGCAATCCCGAACAGGGACGGGTCCGGCACGGGCAGTAGCGCGATGGTCACGAGCCCCCCATGCGCCTCATGAAACCGCATCAACCGTCGCAGGTCTATTTCCGTAATGTTATCGCCTTGAATGACCAGCATTGGCTCGCGAATCCCCGCGTTCTTCACCGAGCCTGCGGTTCCTAACGGCGCGGGCTCTTCGGGGAAGGCAAGCATCAAATCAGTTCGAGTACTGCTGAGGTAGCTGATCGTCTGCTCTCTGAGATAGTTGCTCGTGATCACGATGTCCATGAGGCCATAGCCGGCCAGGTAATCGAGGATGTAATCGATGACCGGCTTATTCACCAGCGGAATCAGCGCCTTGGGACTGGCGCTCGTAAGCGGTCGAAGTCGCGTGCCATACCCTCCAGCGAGTATCACCGCTTTGGTCATCGTCAACCCTTTCTTGTAGAAAGAAAGCTTTATAGAGAAAAAGTATATTGATCGGTGTAATATAACCGCGGATTTTTAGTAAAGGTTTTTGCGGAGCAAAAACGTGTATGATCAAGCGAGAAGAGATCGAACATATCAGCTGGCTGGCCCGGATCGCGTTGACCGACGAGGAGAAGGACCTATTTGAGAAGCAGTTGAGTTCCATCCTGGAGTACTTCGCGATCCTCGATGAGGCGGAGACCACCAATGTGGAGCCCACCCATCATGTGCTTGGCATTACGGACGTGGTGCGGCAGGACGAGCCGGGTGAGGGCTTACCGCAGTCAGAAGCGCTCCGTAACGCGCCGAAAGAGGAGCAGGGGTACTTCAAAAGCCCCCGGATCTTATAGTATAGCTCGATGCTGCTCGGAGGTCGCACGCGCAGCGGTAACCGGGCACGAAAAGAAGCAGGTGGTGCAGAAGAGAAGTAAGTGCTGAGGGTATCCCGGCATCCTTGCAGGACGGTTGGCCGCTATCTTTTTCTGAATTCGGTATAGCCGCACTTCCCACAGGAATGCCGATCGGCATGCTCCGCCAAAAAGACGCCGGCACCGCATCGGGGGCAGACCTTCCGCTTCTTTCGCGCCTTTATCGTCCCCTTCTCCTCGGCCAGCTCATAATACTCATGAATCGCAGCCATCTACTTTCCCTCCAAAATGCTACTTCGGTGCACTCTTTGCTTTATTCTTAGCTTCACTTTTTGCATCACTCTTAGCTTCGCTTTTAGCTTCACTCTTAGCCTTTACTTCACCCTTTGCCTCACTTTTCCCTTCACCGGCACCGGAAGTGCGCGCGTTCCGCTCGATGATATGCTTCTGCTCGATCTCGTTCAGTCTCGCTTCGCTCTCGTAGACCTTGGCATAGCCGACGGTCTCCCGTTTCCCGAACTCCGTGCGCATCTGGTCGATGACGAGGAGGCTGCTGCTGCACTTCAATGCCTTGATCAACGCGTTTCGTGCCGCGGCTCTGTTCGGCGACGCGCCTTCCGCATCGTGCCGCAGCGTGAATGTGACTTCCTTCCTGCCTAACAGGATGTTCTCCTTCGCTTCTGTTATCTCGATCTCCATCTTCTCCGCTTCACTCACCTACCTCACTTTCAATGCATACTTTCCCGCTCTCTTTATTTCCAATTTCTTCGCGATCTCCGATTCTGCCGGATCGATGATCGCGAGGTACCCGTTCCAGTCCGTGCTCATTGAGTTCGAGCCGCAGACGCACATTGATCGTCCGCTCTCCACCATCCGATGACAGTCTCTACACGCCTTCTCCATGCTGCTCTATTCTCACTTCGCGTTTCGTACTAAAGTAAAGATCAAAGAGGAGATATGACTGCCGGTTCGGTGGATCTCCCACCTTACTCCGGCTTCTTCTCGCCCTTCGGCTCTCCTTTCTCCTTACTCTTCTCGAGCTCTTTCTTGCGCTCCTCCTCGAGCCACTCTAACTTCCCCAGGCCAGGCTGGCGCATCGTAAGCCCGATCTTGCTATCGCTCGGATCACGTTCATTAAGCGAGATGGCCACGATCCGAGCCCGCAATCGGTCAGTTTCACCCAGCGTTCGCCCAGTCTCCTTCGTCACCAGTTTCGCGCCCTTCTCGTCGTAAGAGATGAACTCGTCAGTGATCTGACTGATATGCAGTAGCCCATCGAGTGGGCCGATCTCCACAAAGGCGCCGAACTCCACGATCTCCACTACCGAGCCCTCCACGATCTCCTGCATCTTGGGTCTGAAGACGAGCACCGTGAAGATCGTCTCATAGTAGACGCCCGCGTCACCGATCATAATTCGGCCTTCCTTAATCTCGAGCACGTCCAGTATCGCGATGACCATCCCGATCTTCTTATCCAAGCGCCCCTCGAGCTTCTCCTGCAGCATCTCCCGGACGACCACGGGCAGCTCCTCGCCCAGGCGCTCGGGAGGCACTCGCACGACGTCTACCGCTCGTATCTTCAGGTACATTTTCCCATTCGCTTCTCAGCTTCCGCGACCAGTAACCGGGTGGAGATCACCGCGTCCGGATTCAAGGACATGGAATCGATGCCGCATTCCACGAGGAACTCGGCGAATTCCGGGAAATCGCTCGGCGCTTGCCCGCAAATGCCGATCTTCCGCCGCGGCACGTGGCTGTGCGCGACCTCGATGACGTGCTTCACCAGCCGCTTCACCGCCTCGTTCCGCTCATCGAAGAGGTGCGCGACGAGGTCAGAATCGCGATCTAACCCCAGTGTGAGCTGAGTCAGGTCATTTGAGCCGATGCTGAACCCGTCGAAGATCTTCGAGAATTCGTCCGCGAGAATGACGTTCGAGGGGATCTCACACATCACATAGATCTCCAGGCCGTTCTCACCCTGCCTCAGCCCGAACTCCTCCATGGTCTGGATCACCTTTCTACCCTCTTCCGGTGTCCGGCAGAAGGGGACCATCACCTTCGCGTTGGTCAGGCCCATCTCCGCGTGCACTTTCTTGATCGCTAGACATTCCAGGCCGAACGCGGGTTTGAAGCGCTCGTCATAGTAGCGGGAAGCACCGCGCCACCCGATCATGGGGTTGGTCTCCTGGGGCTCGTAGAGGTAGCCGCCGATTAAATTCGCGTATTCGTTCGTCTTGAAGTCCGATAAGCGGACGATCACCTCGTGGGGATAAAAGCCCGCAGCGATCTTCCCGATGCCCATGGCGAGATTATCAATGAAGAATTGGACCTTGTCGGCATATGTGGCGCTCCGGTCATCAATCTCCTTCACGATCCGTGCGATCTTCTCGTCCTCCGCCGCACGCTCCTTCAGCGTTGCAAACTCGAGCAGTGCGAGCGGGTGGATGCCGATGTACGAGTTGATGATAAACTCCTCACGGGCCAAGCCGACGCCGTCATTCGGTATCTGGCCGTGGACGAAGGCATTCTCTGGCACGCCGACGTTCATCATGATCTGCGTACAGGGCCGCGGAAGGTTCTCGGCTGTCAGCGTATTCATCCGGAACTTCAATTTGCCCTCGTAGATCTTCCCCATGCCCTCGGAGCAATCGACGGTGACCGCCTTTACGCCCTGCAAGGTCTTGGTACCGGTATCGGTCCCAATGACGCAGGGTATGCCGAGCTCGCGAGAGATAATAGCCGCGTGGCAGGTTCGCCCACCGCGGTCCGTGACGATCGCACTAGCGATCTTCATGATCGGCTCCCAGTCCGGGTCGGTCATCTTCGTCACGAGCACCTGGCCGGGCTTGAACTGCTGGATGTCCCGTGCCTCCTCGATGATAATCACCTCACCAGCGCCGATCTTGTGCCCGACCGCCTCGCCCTGAAGGAGAAGTCTGCTCTGCTCTTCCAGCACGTACGTCTCGATACTCGCGAACTCCCGCTGCGAATGGACCGTTTCCGGCCGTGCCTGGACGATGAAGAGCTCGTTGGTGCGGCCGTCCTTGGCCCATTCGATATCCATCGGCATCCCGTAATGCTTCTCAATGATACACGCCCACCGTGCAAGGGTGAGCACTTCGTCGTCACTCAGCGAGAATCTCCGCTGCTCCTCCTTCGTTATCTCATTCTGCTCGGTACCCCGCCCCGACTCCTTGTAGACCAGCTTCTTCTGCTTCTTCCCCAGCTTCTTCTCCACAATGGGTCGGTACCATTCCTTTAAGGTGGGCTTGAAGACGTAAAACTGGTCAGGATTGACCGTACCCTGGACGACGTTCTCGCCGAGCCCGAAGGCACTGGTGATGTACACGGCGTCGCGGAAGCCCGATTCGGGATCGATGGAGAACATCACGCCGGCAGCTGCTAAATCAGAGCGAACCATCTTCTGCACGCCTACCGAGAGAAAGACGCTGAGGTGGTCGAAGCCTTTGTCCACGCGATAGGAGATGGCTCGATTCGTGAACAGGGAGGCGAAACATTCACTCACCTTCTCCAGCAGCTCATCCTCACCCTGGACGTTCAGGAACGTCTCCTGCTGTCCCGCGAAGCTGGCCGTGGGGAGGTCCTCTGCCGTTGCACTGCTTCGCACCGCCACATCGACGTTCTCGCCGTAGCGTGCCTCCATTGCCCGGTACGCACTCCGTATCTCCTCCTCCAGGTCGCTGGGGAGCGGCGCGTTCCGTATCAGCCGGCGTATCTTCTGTCCCCGGGCCGATAGATTCGCCATATCGTGCGTATTCAGGTCCGCCAGCGTCGCTTCGAGCTGCGTACGGATCCCAGCCTTCTCGATCAGGTACCGGTAGGCCGCCGCAGTGATGGCGAACCCGGACGGGACGTTCACGCCCTTCTCGCCCAGATTACGGATCATCTCGCCGAGCGAAGCGTTTTTACCGCCGACGAGGCCAACGTCTCCTGACCCCACCTCCTCAAACCACTTCACGAATTTCATAGTTCGCTCCCGTATTAGATATCTAAGACACGAACAAGATCCACCTACTCTTTTCTCGTGCTATATAATAACGGGGTGCACATATAAAGCGCTGTCAGGCTGAGCACTGCGAGCGCGGGGTAGATGAAGGCGAGGGAGAGCAGATAGAGGCTGAAGAGCGCGAGGAAGAGAAACCCGAGGGGCAGCGCGATTCGTTTAGCCCTGAGATTCCGATAGCGAATTCTACTGGGCATCAAGATGCAGAGCAGCGCCAGCGCGCCTATGAAGAGCGGCACGCCGGTCCGCGGTGAGAGCTGCAGCTCGATCGTCACGAGGAGTAACGAGGCCAGGAGGGTGGCCGCACCGGTAATAGGGAAGCCGATAAATGCAACTTCATAGCTAGTAGGCTTTACTCCCCCCACCGCCGGTTCACGTGCCACGATGACCTGATGCGCGTTGAAGCGTGCGAGCCGCAACATGCCGCAGATGACGTACGCACCACAAACGGCCAGCACCAGCGCAAGCTGTGGCGCGGCAAGACGAAACAGGTCCCGCGCGAGCACGTACCCCAGAATCGGTGGTGCGATGCCGAACGATAGAAAGTCGGCAAACGAATCGAGGTACGTGCCCAGCGGCGAGCACTCGAACGTTCGTGCCACCAGCCCATCCAGGCCGTCGATCACAGCCGCGAGCAGGATCAAGATCAGCGCATGGCTCAGCGTTCGTTCACCCACCGGCACAGCACCGAGCACGAGCACAAGTGCAGAGAACCCGAATAAGGCACTGAGGATGGAGAGCAGGTCGGGCAGTTTGATGAGGTTCAGCATGCTCACGTGAGGCAGCTCGCGATCACTGCGTCGGGCCATATGCTTGGGGTCTCTCTTTTTCCGGTGAAAGAGCTCTTCTCTTCTCACTTCCGAGGTAGAGGAAGCGGTCCAATCGTCTGATGAAATCGCTCCAGACCGCTTCTCTGCCCTTTGCCTCTTCATGCTTCTGGATCTGCAGGAATTCCTTGAGCTGCGAGTCGAGCAGATCAGCGTAACTCAGCGCCTCAGCCTCTGCGAAGAGGGGCTTCACCGGCGAGCCCCAGTTAATCTCGGTATGGTGACTCAGGATGAGGTGGAGCAGTTTCAGGCCGAGTTCCTCGGGGAAGTCCTTCTGCGCTCCTATCCTCGCCTCAACCATGCGATAGCCCAGCACGATATGGTTCACGAGCCCGCCTTCCGTGGTGACGTCGATCTGGAAGGTGTATTTATAAGATGCGGTCTTCCCGGCGTCGTGAAGGAGCGCGCCAGCGAGCAGCAGATCACGATCAAGCTCGGGATAGAGCGCTGCGAGGGTCTCACAGATCCTCACGACCGCTTCAGTGTGCTCGATCAGCCCGCCGATATAATTGTGGTGATGTATCTTCGCCGCGGGCGCGGTTTTAAACGCGCGGGCATACTGTGACTCAGTGAGGAAAGAGAGCACGAGGCACTTCAAATGCTCATTCGTCATGCTTTTCGCCGTTTGCACGAGCTCCTCGAAGAGGCGATCAATATCCTTCGAGGTCCGGGGGAGATAGTCCGTAACGTCAAACGTCTGGCTGCTCCGCTCGATACCCGCAGGCTCGAAGATCAAATGGAGCCGGCCTCGAAAGGACTCCACCACGCCCTTCACCCGCACGATATCGCCGAGCTCGAAGAGCGCTGCGACCTCTGGCGCCCTCTCCCAGCAGCGTGCCCAGATACTCCCGGTGCTGTCGCCCAACTTCACCTGGAGATAGTACCCCTCCTTCGTGCTGAATTCGCGCAACTCCTTCTCCATCACGAGGAAGGTAGAGTCGACCGTGCTTCCTGCGCTGAGCTCCTTTACCCGTTTCGGTTCGCTCATCTTCACGCTCCCCCCGCGGGGCAACCAGCAGGCGTTCGCGCCACTCCTAGCGCGCTTCCAGCTCCCGCATCATCTCATCCATCGAATAGATCCTGCACTCTTCTTTGCCGTGGATCCACTCAATAGCCTTAACCGCACCCTGAGCGAACGCCTCACGGCTCTGTGCGCGATGTGTTATCTCCAGTCGTTCACCTTTGCCCGCGTAGAAGACCGTATGCTCACCAACGATCTCGCCGGCACGCACCGCGAGAATGCCGATCTCACCGTTTGTGCGCTCGCCGGTAAAGCCCTCGCGGCCGTAGACGAATTTGCGCTCACCGGTCGGGAGATAGCGAGCGAGTATCTCCGCGGCTTTCAAGGCTGTTCCGCTCGGCGCGTCCTTCTTGTGCGAATGGTGCAGCTCGAGGATCTCGAGGTGGTACTGGTAGGGCTGGAGCAGCCGTGCCGCCTCGGCAATGACGCGCCAGAAGACGTTCACCCCGATCGAGAAGTTGGGTGAGATGATCGCAGGCACCTGCCCGTGGATAGCGGTTTCCAGCTCCTTGAACTGCGCGGCAGAGAACCCGGTGGTGCCCACCACGAGTTTGACCCCGTTCCGAGCCGCGATCTGCACGTTTGCCACTGCTGCTGTCGCATTCGTGAAATCCACGAGCACGTGCGGTTTGACTTCCCGAAGCGTCTGCTCCATCGCATCAGGCCCGACGACGTTAATCCCCGGCGCGAGCTCATCACCCACCCCGTGGGGATCGAAGCCCGCGACCAAGTCCATCGTCCCGGCTGCGACGACATCCTGCACGATCTGACCGCCCGTTCTTCCCCTGGCGCCCGCAACAGCAACTCGTATTCCCATGGTTATTCCATTGCCTCTCGCGGTTTATAAGCGCTGCGGTTCCGGGTCATTTCCGCGTCACGATGCTCACCACATCGCCGTCTGCGAGCACGTGGGAGAGCCCCACCCGCTGGCCGCCGTACTTCGCCGATTTACCCCAGATGCGGGCGTAGCGGAACTTCTCCGTGAACTCGCGATGGATCGTGGAGCAGACGCCGGAGACGGTGGAATCACGTTTGATCACCAGCGGATTCTCCATATCCGGTGGCTCACCCAGTGGCTTCATATAGACGCGGATAAACTCGAGCTCAGCATAAATTTGCTCCTTCACGCTTTCCGTGTTCAGCCCGAGCTCTGCGGAGATCGCGATCGAGTTGGGGAATCGGGCCATGATGGCGCGCAGGTGCTCGGGATCAGCCAGATCTATCTTGTTGATCAGCGTGAGTGCGCGAATATACTTCCGATTGCCCGCCACGGCGTCGATGAGCTCGTCGAGCGAGATGCGTTCTCGTATGAGCAGCTCGGCATTGTGGATCTTGTACTCTGCCAGAACTGCTTTGATCAGCTGGTCATCGAGTTCGAGCTCCACCGTACTGTTCACGAGTATCCCGCCTCGACTGACCTTCCGGATAGTCAGCTCGGGCGGCCGTCTGTTCAGCCGAATGCCCGCTTCGTGTAATTCCCTGACCAGTGTCTCGTACTGCTCCGGTTTCCCCACATCGACCATGATGAGCAGGAGATCCGCGTTGCGGAGCACGGAGATCACTTCCTTGCCGCGTCCGCGGCCCATTGCCGCGCCCTGGATGAGCCCGGGGATGTCGAGGATCTGTATCCGTGCGCCCTTATAGAGGAGCGTGCCGGGAATGACCTCGAGCGTGGTAAAGTCGTACGCGGCCACCGCGGCCTCGGTACCGGTGAGGGCATTGAGGAGCGTGGATTTGCCGACCGAAGGGAAGCCGACCACCACCGCGGTCGCATCGCCCGATTTCTTAATGTTAAAGCCTTCGCCGCGTGCTGCTGATTTCGCGATCGCCTGCCGTTGCTGCTCTTCTTTGAGCCGGGCCAGTTTTGCCTTGAGCCGGCCGATGTGATGCTGTGTCGCCTTGTTATACGGCGTCTTCCAGAGCTCATCCTCTATGCTCTTGATCTCCTCCTCAATCGTCATGCTCAGTCAGGTGCGCGAATCTGCTAAAACGCGGTGTTTTTGCATCTAGTTATAGATAGATGGGCGTGATATTGTTTTACGTACTATGCGGGTAGTCGTCCTGGGCTGTGGCTTTGGCGGTGTGGAAGTCGCCCGTACATTACGAGCCAGGTCAAAGGAGCTCGAGATCGTGATGATCGATCGCAAGACCAGGTTTGATTACCAGCCAGCGTATCCCGAGCTCCTGAGTGGCAAGGTCACGCCAGGGGCGATCTCCCGCGACCTTACCGCCTTTGCACGGCAGCTTCACGCGGACTTCATCCCGGCCGAGGTGCTCGGGGTCGACTTTACTGTGAAAGCGGTGAAGCTCAAGGTGAATAACCAGTCCGCAGCGAGCACGACGACCAGACCCCGCAAGGAAGCGGAGGTGCAGGCAATCACCTACGATTTCCTCGTGCTCGCGATCGGTGCGGAGCAGACCTTCTTCAATATCCCTGGCGCGGCAGAGCATTCGTGCTCGATCAACACCCTGAGTGCCGCGCTGGAGACGCGGAAGGCACTGGAAGACCTTGATCATTCGCGTTCGCGCGAGTCAACCATTCCGGTGATCGGTGCAGGGTTGACCGGCGTTGAGGTCGCCGGCGAACTGCTCGATTATTACCGGGCCCGGCACGCCAAAGCGCGGATTTACCTGGTGGAGATGATGCCGCGAATACTCCCGGCATTTCCGCGCGAAAAGATCGCGGATTACGTGAGCACGTACCTTACAGCACGTGGGGTGACAATCCTGACAGGCACAGCCGTGCAGGAGGTGGGCGATCGTGAAGTCACCTTCAAGGATGGTCGGGCACTGCCTTATGATCTGCTCATCTGGACAGCGGGCATCAAGCCCACCAGCCTTCTGGACCGGCTTGATCTCCCGAAGGTAAAAGGCTGGGTGGAGGCGGACTCGTATCTCCGGGTGAAGGGCATGTCGGACGTCTTTGCTGTGGGTGATTCCGTATACTTTGAGCAGAGCGGGCTTCGGGCAGGCCAGAACGTGGAGGAGGCGGAGGAGCAGGGAAAGGCCGCGGCGACGAATATCCCGCGCGCCCTTGACGGGACGGCATTGCACGAGTACCGGCCAAAGAACACGGCACAGAACCCGCGGGCGCTGATCTCGCTCGGCAGTGGGAAGGCCGTGGTGTATTCGGGCAGATTCATGACGACGTTTCTCGCATACCGTGTGAAGAAGTGGGTGGAACGTCGGTACTTGAGGCGATTTGGGTAAGAGTTCTAGTTCTATCAGCTCTACCACACCAGCGTCAGCGCAAAGATGAGGATCAGTGCGACGGGGATGAGAATCATGCCCGTGAAGGCGTTCCTGGTGATTGCGCGGACTGTTTCTTTGAGCTGCCCCTTGCTCCTCTGCTCGCTGAGCTCCTTCGTGAACCTTGGGATGAGTCGCACGCTCTTTGCGGTGAAGTAGACTGGCAGGAGCAAGAGCAGGAGCAGCGAGTAGGGGATCTCGAGCTCGAGGAAGAGAAGCGGGAGGAATGCGAGCCAGGCTACGAGCGTTAAGGGTGTGTAGAGACTGGCGGTTCGCCGCTTCCCCAGCCGAAGTACGAGATTCCGCCGGTTGATGAGCTGATCGCACTCGAAATCAGGGATCTCGCGCGTTAATTTCAGCTTGAAGACCTCAATCACCCAGGGCAGCGCGACGAGGGTCGGCAGCCAGCTCACCCGGCCGGTCTGGAGGTAATAGCCGCTGAAGACCGTCATCCAGCCCACACCCGCAGTGAGCGCGAGCTCGCCGAGACCGTGGTACGAGAACCGCGGCCCACGGGAATAGGCGTAGGCGATGAAGATGCCAATGAGCCCGAGCGGCAGGGTGAGCATCCCGGTTCGGAAATAGAACTGCAAGAGCACGCCGAGCGGTATCGCGGCGAGGACACAGAGCGCAGCGCCGATCTCCGCCTGCTTCACGGTGATCCAGCCTTTGGCAAATGCGTTGAACCGTCCGCTGACTGCGGTGTTATGGAGCGCGCTCGCGTCCGCTATATGTCCCGGCGCAGCTTCGCGCCGCTTCAAATCAGCGTAGATGCTGCTCGCATTGAGCACGAAGCAGAATGCGGAGAGCAGTGAGACGGCGAGCAGCGAGATGAGAAGCACGGGCCCGTCAAAGGTGGTAGGCGCTTCGGCCCACGCGACGACCGCGCCCAGCCCAAACGGGATCAGTGTGGTCGTGAACTTCGGCAAGCCCATGAGTTCAACCCAGCCAGCAAGTAGTGTCTTCATGGCGCCCCTACCGCGGTTTTTCCCTCGCTTCATGGTAGTACTATACTACCTCTGTGGAGTCGGGATAAAAATCTCGCTGGGAAACTCTCGACGATCTGCTGTAACGTGAGGTACTGTCTACCTTCTCACTCGTTCCGCTCCTGAGCAGCGACTAGAGCGCTTGCTCGCCCGTTTCTTCGTCGCCCCATGCGTAGCCAGAGGTGTACACAAACATGCTCAGACTTTTCACCGCAGCCTCCGCACGGTGATCCAACATGGGTGTAATGATGATCTTCCGGTCGACCTTGACCTGCTGTCGTGACTCGTAGAACGATACTTTCCGGTCAAAGGCATACACATCTGACTTGCTCATCGAGGACCTGATCTCAATCGCGGTAATCTTCGCATCCTTCATGAGGATATCGATCTCGATCTGTTCTGGTAGTCCAAATACTTGCCCGGCCTCATCAAAGGCCTCGTAGCGCTCCACGTGCATGCCGAAGTCCTCGCCGAGAATGTCCTTTATCGCGGCGCGGAAACTCTCCTCAGTTCGCCATCCCCACCGCGCCCCGAGGGCGCCAATTTGCGTGTCAAAATGTTTCGCGAATCGCTTCTGTGTCCGTGCCAAATCCGCCACGGTCTCCTCGGTCCTCCGCTGCGCTTCTGCCAATCGCAGCACGGCCTCCTCTAATCGGCCGACGCTTGCTTCGGTACGTTTTTGAGCCTGAGCGAGCTCTTCGACGCGCTCTTCGGTACGTTTTTGAGCCTGAGCGAGCTCTTCGACGCGCTCTTCGGTACGTTTTTGAGCCTGAGCGAGCTCTTCGACGC
>Ga0172366_10002313_pt1 | contig 14898 bp, 14 predicted proteins | sample LakKivSesite69cm_FD_114533 | JGI IMG/M metagenome (GOLD analysis project Ga0172366, IMG submission 114533) | Sediment microbial communities from Lake Kivu, Rwanda - Sediment site 69cm | ecosystem: Environmental > Aquatic > Freshwater > Lake > Sediment | place: Rwanda: Western Province, Lake... | reverse complement strand
GCGCACGCCTTTGCCAAGCACGGTGCGGAAAGAATGACGCAGGGCCTTTTGGTAGATTTTGGCGGCATGGCACTATCTAAAGCTATGGAAACCAAACCTGCCCAGACAAAAGACCTTTTCATGCTGTCCTACGGCCTTGGAACGCAGGTGGGCGTTTTGCTTCCTTATAGCAGGCTGCACGAGAACGAGGCCGACCGCCTGGGCCTGATATTTATGGCTATGGCTGGCTATAATCCGAATGAGGCCGTCGCTTTTTGGCAGCGAATGGCCGCAGAAAAGAAGGGGGCGCGTACGCCGGAGTTTTTGAGTACGCATCCCGCCGATGAAACCCGTATCCAGAACATCAAAGACCTTATCCCCGAAGCCATGCAATACTACCGAAAGCAGTGAGCATTTTATTCGATTAAACCAGCCTTATTCGCCTTCATAATCAGGTAATTGACGAAAGCCGAGCAGCTAACAAGCATATATTTAGCATCCTCAAAATCACAAGTGGACTCATCAATCATTGCATGTCTGATACCACCCTGGTCACTGGTATATCCATATATCGCACCAAATCCCTTCTCCAATGCGGGGTGCAAGCCAATCTTATCTTTGATCTTCTTCAAGGCCTGACCTAATGCGGCTTTCGGGTCTTTTGCAATTATTATAGAAATGCACTCAACCGCTGAAATTGATTCCTTGATCGAGTTCCGGTAGTCAGTGTTCTTTCTGTCAGAAAGTTTCTCAAGGGCAGACTCTATATGTTTCGTAACACCAATAAGACTGTGTTTTTCAGCCGTCTCTAAGGCTTGCTGTACCTCGGCAATCTCAACCTTATCGGTAATTGGAGCAATTACATCTCCTACAAATCTATATCCAGACAGTTCCCCTTCTAATACTGAATTGCAGTCTTGCTTGAAAAGCTACGTGTTGAACTCATAGACCTCGTAACGGGCGCTGGGGGCTAAACAAATGCCTGTTGGACCATTTTCCCTGTTGAGCGTCGCACCGGCTTCGAGGGCAAATTCAAGAAAATCGTACACTTCATACCACTCCGCTTTGAAGAACCAACCCCTAACTTGTGCTCGCACTTGATCAGATGAACCCCAAGGTATTTGGTCTGTCGGCTGTTTGAAGAACTTGTCATAGACTTTTGTGAAGAAATCTCTCCAAAACTTAGAGATCAGTCTATCTAGCATTTTCTTGAGGATGTGCTCATAGATAACATTCCACAGACCAGTTCTGAGGTAACTGTCCATCGAATCCAGTTGAATGTTACATTTTGGCTTTTTCTTACCCATTCGCTCAGAAAACCGCATATAAAATCCTCGCAAAGTACGGGCTATAGAATACTTGAAATGGCCACAAACGTCAAACGAAAATTCCCTCCCAAGGCCCGGCCGATTCGTGGCTCGTGGCTCGCCTGTCCCTGCGCAAGCAGGGGCTGCTCGTGACTCGTGAGGAAAGGGGATAATCCGCCAATGAACCTGTGCTAAGCTGGGTCGAAGGATTAGCAAGCTAAATACTTAGGTCATACTTCAAGTTTCACCAAATTTGTTTTCAAGAACTTTTCTATGGCACTGACTGTTTCATCCTTGACGGTACGGGGGCTTTGGGCAACCCACACGGTGAAGTTGTAAAGCTCCTGCGTGTCGACCTCGATCCACTTTCGATTGCGGTACAGAAACACCAGCAAGGTCGTCATCGCAATCCTCTTGTTGCCATTCTGAAAAGGATGATTTTTGATAAGAAGATAAAACAGAATAGCTGCCTTGGACACAAGAGCTGGATATAAAGACTTTCCTGAGAACTTCTGAAAGGGCACCGCTAGGCAGCTCTCCAAAGCATAGGGAAAACGAGTCGAGAAATCCGGGATCGGCTCATCAAAGGTAAGCATCTCTCTGGCCAGCCGAAAAGCAATGTATTCAACCTCTTTTACGGTTATACTCTTCATTCTGAGCCTAACAGTTTCAGCGTTTGCCCGTACTGTTCGACTGTCTTTTTTACAGCGTTGTCAATTTCCCTTTTATCTTTTTGGCCGAGAGACTTTCCTAAGATGTTGAGCACATATTTTTGATCGACAGCAAAGTTCCTGCCGATTCTGATAGCTTTTACCTGACCCTTTCTGACCCTTTTATAGACAGCTATCCTACTGATGCCGAGAATCTTGGCTAATTCCGGAATAGTGATAAATTTGCCTTTCTTCATAAAGTTGCCTTTGCTAACTGTAACAGTGTTGATTAACTTAGGTTAACTTCTTTGAATCATGTTAACATAAATGCCACGAAATGCCAAGCAAAATTTCGCACGATTTAGGAACTGGAACTCATTAAAGACATCCGCCTGTTGGTTTAACGAGAACTTACCTTAATGGGCGGTACAGGACTTGAACCTGTGACCTCCTGCGTGTCGAGCAGGCGCTCTAGCCGCCTGAGCTAACCGCCCTAAAATCTTCGCAAATAAGAACTTACATCAAGTAATGAAATAGATGCGTTCAGAGCTACAACCTTAACTACAACCGATAGACCGTGTAAAACATGGTCACAATGTTTCATTATTCGGTTGTAATTAAGGATATAAGCCATGGCAAAATCCAATTCAAAAAGGAAAACTCGTTCTAACAAATTCCCTCTTACTTTACACACAAAAGTACAGTATTGCAAGAAAATAAGGGGCAAGCTTTACTATTTTGGTTCTAATAAACAACAGGCCTTAGAGCGCTATCAGGAATAGGCAACTTATCTGCATACAGGCAAAGGGATAAGGCCGAGGTCGGCCAATGATTCCATTTCCCTTAAGAAACTCTGTAACCTGTATTTGGACCATCAGCAATCACGCGCTACTGCTGGCGAAGTGAAACAGATTTCGACAATCGACTTACAAAGTTATCGCCGATTAAGTAGTGACTATTACATCTCAGGCTCTTGCACTTGCGTTTTTTTGCCGACTACTTGCAATAGGGCACTTTCTTCGTCGATACCACGAAGAGGTCTCGGCTTGGCAAAGGTGTTTTCCACAACCCTTATTTCTTCAGAAGCCAGATTTCGGTGATTCGGGATTGCTCACGCCAGTTCAGATGAGCTTCATCTGGCTGATCCCAAGTGATGACAAGCTTACCACTTCGCACTGCATCTCGCGGTACGGGAAACTCTTTGAACTCACCAATTCTCTTGCCGTACAATGTCGGTTCGACCCGCACTTGGTTGATCCTCGTCAGAGCATCGCCGTAGCCTGTAATACGAACCACATAGTCGGCATTCGGATCGATCTGTTCATATCTTACGGCGATTGGCCAATCCATACTGACCTGCCAAGACAACCGCTTACGGCTAAAGCCATCATCCCACCACCAATAACTCGGATTAGGATTTCGGATCATGAGTGGATCTGTGCGCCATCCTTCTGGCCGTACGACATGGGGAGATTTTGCTATATTACCCACATCGTCGTAAAAGCTACCTGCCCCCGGATTCTCCCACGTACAGATTTCTTTCAGCCGCCTTAGCTTCTCGCCCTCGGAATCCATTGCGCGAATCTTCTCAAATTCATCCTCTATCCACCAGCGGTTATTTAAGGGGTAATCAACATAATCTAAAATTGCGCCGCGTTCGGGCCCACTGGCCTGATATTTCCCGACGCTTGTCTGCAGTCCGATACTCTTAAACAGATCATCGCACAGTCTCGCAACATGCTGGCGTAATTCAGGCGCAACCGGTTCGGTCACTGCTCGACATAAGATAAACTGGGCATCTTCCATGGCCTTGTCAGCACCAACTTCGGGCGCCTTGGCAAGAGCGACATTGGCTTCTTTTTCGAGTCCCATCTCGTAAAGGAGCCGCCGCCGTATGTAGGCATCGTAAATGCTCCTAAGGAGGCACAATTGCCACCGCCAGTTATCCTTCAACTCCGGGGCGTTGGTTTCCAAGGTACGCCAGTAGGAAAGCGTGCTTTCTACATCGCCATTTTCTGATAAAGGACCCACCCAGTTTTTCTCAAGGGCCAGGATGCCATCTGCGACTGATTCTGCCAGATCGGGTCGAAAGAATACGCGTGCATAATCCCTTAGCACTTCTCGCACATCAACCTCCGGATCCCAGCCTCGCGCGCTCCAAATCACCTTATTCACATCATCGTGAATACCATCTGAATAGGTAATGAAGCCATCCGTATAAGGCGCCAGCCAGTTATGAATGAGTGCGTAGTGCACAGGCCTGGGATTGGGGCACTCGCGCCCCAAGGTCAGACTGAACGCTGGGTCCCACCAGGCAGCGGGATACTGACAGCGCACGGTGTGGGTAATATCGGGATAATGGCGCAATTTATACTTTTTAGCAAGGCGCTGGCGTGTTTCCGGAATTGGTGGACTCGATGGCCCTGCTACCAATCCGCCCAGCCAATCCGGTTTATACTTGTCGATATAGGAGTAGACACACTCAACTTGCTCATCGCTAAAGCCCTGAAGTGAAAGCCACACCCGCGCATCATAATGCTGAGCAATTAGCCTCTCACCGATGTCCTTGAGAAATGGAAGTAATAGCTGGGGGTGATTCATGCCCGGATCTCCGCCCGGCACAAACACGGCATTTAACCTTGGACAGGCTTTATAAAGCGACTCATGCCTTCTGAGTTCAGCCTCACGTTTTGGTTGATCGTTGAGGTCAAATACCACTGGCGTCCAGACCCAGTAATCAAGGTCATAGCGGTCGCATATTTTGCTCAGAAGCCTGTTCATCTGGTCACGCGGAACAGTCATATGCGGACTTGATTGTTCATCCTGAAACGGGATGTTCTCAATGCAATTGGTTCCAAAGATGATAAGATCACGAATATATTGTTCGTAAGCGGAGGCATTCCAGGCATCGTAGGAGTTGGCTCGAGCGCGGTAGCCCAGTTGGTGACCGCGAATCGGATAGGCCGGCGATGTGGCTATGTCTTTTGTCTTAGCCAAAGAAGCGCTGCCGGGGCCCCAATCCAGCAGTCTCAACAAACGCCCTACACCGAAAAGTACGCCTCTGGCGTCAGCGCCGACGATCCAAACCACGGATTCACCTTGCCTGTGTTGCTCGACACAAATGCGGTACCCCTCCGGCTTAAATTCGGGCAGATCTTGGCAGTCCCGGAAGGGATGCCTTGCGGCATCGCGGTGTGGGACCTCCAAATCAGCAAGCTCATTTGTAGCACAAGTAGCAATTGCAATCGCAGGTTTTCCAGTATCGTATTTGCTTGAGATACGCCATCTCAATCCCGTACGTTTCTGTACTTCCTCCTGCAGCATTTGAGCGGCAACATCCTCTGTTTTAGAATGCGGTTTATTTGGGATCAGAATTACTGCTTCTTTTAAGTCAATGCTTTGAGCTTTGGTGGATTGCGCACTCAGAGCACCAAGGAAAGAGCATATCCAAATGACATGTATCATGTCATGATTATAATCCATTGTGGGCTTACAGAACAGAGATAATACCACGGACAAGAACAGTTTCGGCATCCTGGCCCGCCGCCCCGACTCGCGTCGGGAGACGCGGGGGCAGGCAGACTTTCGTTACAGGCTTGCATAATGCGCCCGTCAAGCTAAAATATTGTGCAGGAACATTTATTCATAATATTGGGTTCGTGTGATTAATAAGAGCACCGTTGACCAGACAATAGTGATTGCCAGATATGAATGCCAAGCAGATTAGAGACACCATCGCCAGGGGCGGTAGAGTATATGGGACGCTTATCACCTCGATGGCATCGAACTGGCCAACACACATAGCCAAAACAGGAATCGACTTCGTTTTTATTGACACCGAGCATATCCCCCTGAACGCCGAAACGGTGTCACAAATGTGTAGGGTCTACGCGGCCTGCAATATGGCGCCGCTCGTTCGTATTCCATCGACAGATCCGTGCCAGGCGGGCCGAGCGATTGACAGCGGAGCAGCAGGAGTCATCGTGCCCTACGTCGAGACTGATAAGCAGGTTCGTGACATCGTAGGGGCTGTGAAACTGAGACCACTAAAGGGCAAGAAATTGGATAACATGCTCAGTGGTACTGAATCGCCTCAAGCGGAATTGAAGGATTACCTGCGCAACTACAACGCCAACAATCTCTTGCTCGTCAACATCGAAAGCTGCCCAGCTATCGAGAATCTGGATGCTATTCTTTCCACACCCGCACTGGACGGCATATTAGTCGGCCCACATGATTTGTCTTGCTCACTCGGAATACCAGAGCAGTACGAACACTGCAAATTTACCGAAGCTCTCAGGACGATAGCAGATAGTGCAACTTCCAAAGGCCTTATTTGTGGCATACATTTCATGGGTTGTGGCCCGACTTCGCTGGCCATCGACTGGGTTAAGCTTGGCTACAACTTACTTATCCAGCATGCGGATGTCATCTATGTGGCTCAGGGTATAAGTTACGACCTCGAGATGATTCGAAGGGCATTAGGCAACAATGTGGGCTGAAAAAGAAGCCAAAGATTACACAGAAATAAAAAAACGGGATAATTCCTCTGAGCTCTCTGTGGCCTCTGTGGCAAAAAATAAGGAGTTATGAAATGTTGCTAAGGACAGTCTTCGCGGTTCTAGTTACATGTTTGGCGTGGCATGGGCTTCCAGCCCGTGGGAGCACGGCCAAGATGGCCGTGCCACGCGATCAAGGATGGATTTGCCTATTTGATGGCGAAACACTTAGTGGCTGGAAATGCAGCGAGAACCAAGTCCCGACAGGGACACCTCACGGCGGAACATTCAGCGTTCAGGATGGAATGATTGTGGCTCGCGGGCCAAGGAGTCACTTGTTCTATGTTGGGTCGGTTGAGGATGCAAACTTCGTGGATTTTGAATTCAGGGCGGACGTGATGACCAAACCTGGCTCCAATTCAGGAATATACTTTCATACTCAATATCAACAAGCTGGTTGGCCCGCTGAGGGTTACGAAGTCCAGGTGAACAATACGCATAGTGATTGGAGAAAAACGGCGAGTCTATACGGTGTCAAGGATGTTCGTAACTCTCCAGCCAAAGACGATGAATGGTTTACTCTAGGCATCATCGTCGACGGCAGGCATGTTACTATCAAGGTCAATAATAAGGTTGTCAACGAGTATACAGAGCCGGAACAGGTCGTACGAAGCGGGACCGACCAAGCCCTCGCTTCGGGGGCGGTTAGCCCTGCCATTCTTGGCAGGGGTGCCCCCGGCACAGGTGCCGGGGCTAAACTTGACCGCGTTTCGCGGTCCAAGCCCAGCGGCACGTTTGCCCTACAGGGACATGATCCGGACAGCACAGTCTATTACAAAAATATTATGGTCAGGCCGTTGCCAAGGCCTGATTTCCCCATAGTTGACTACCACGTGCATCTTAAGGGCGGCTTGACATTAGAGCAAGCTATTGCCAATGCAAGGCAACGGCAGGTAGAGTTCGGCATCGCTGAGAATTGTGGACTTGGCTTTCGAGTGACCGATGACCAAGGACTGCAGCGGTTCCTGGGCGTTCTGGAGGGCCAGCCTGTCTACAAGGGCATGCAGGCAGAAGGGCGTGAATGGCTGGAGCTTTTCTCGAAGGATATGATTGCCAGGTTCGATTACGTGTTCACAGATGCTATGACGTTCACTGACAAACAAGGCAAACGGATACGGCTCTGGATTCAAGATGAGGTGCAGATCGACAACAAAGAGGATTTTATGGATATGTACGTTGACCAGATTGTGTCGATCCTGAACAGTGAGCCGATTGATATCTATGCCAACCCTACTTTTCTGCCAGCCAGCATAGCTGCCCAATACGATGCCCTGTGGACGCAAGAGCGAATGGATAAAGTTATCAGTGCCGCCGTCAAGAATGATGTGGCTATAGAAATCAACGCCCAATTTCTTATCCCCAGCCCGGCATTCATAAAGAGAGCTAAGAAGGCAGGTGCAAAATTCTCGTTTGGCACAAACAATGGGGGCAGTGAATTGGGTCATCTTGAGTATTGCCGTCGAATGGCGCGGCAGTGCGAGCTAACAGCAAAGGATATGTTCACGCCGAAGCCCGAAGGTGCCAAGCCGATCCAGACCCGGCGAGTCTCCAGTAAGGATGCTAAAATGGATATAGGGAAAATAAAGAGCAGGACTAACTCTACTTTTTGAATTAACGATGTCATAAGGAGATGTCAGCCATGGAGAAGATTTCACGACGAGAGTTTTTAGGCAGTGCAGCAGCAGGCAGTATGCTTCTGGCCAGCGGACTTGCCGGCCATCCTCTCGCCGCCGCCGAAGAAAGCGGCTGGCCAAAATTGTCCCCTGTTAAAATCCACGTGGTTTACGTAGGCACAGGTGGTGCATGGCCCACGCCAATGTTCGATGCACCTGCAGAAGTCAAGAAATTCAAGAACTACCTCGCTGGAGTAGAAGCCCGTCTCGGGGATGTAAGGTTTGTTGGTGGGGAGCTTATTCCAAACACATTGCAAGCCGCAGCCAAGATAGCAGCTAACCTGAGAAATGCTGACGCCGCATTACTAATCCACCTGAGTTTTGGAAGTGGCGAACCGTTGCTGAAGCTGGTCGATGTAGGATTGCCGACGGCGATATTCTCACAGCCCTTTAGCGGGCACGACTGGATGTATGTGCCTCGCTGGCAAAAGACCGGCAAGAAAGTGATCCTGCTAACGTCCAGCGATTACGGCGAGATTGAACGAGCAGCGGCGCTGTTGCGCGTACCTGTACATCTCGGCCAATCGCGAATTATCGTTGTGGGAAACGCTAAGGGAACGGCCCCGGCCTGTGCGGCCGAACAAGTCAAGTCTCACCTTGGTCCAGAGGTGGTCAAGATAAGCCAGGAACAAGTTACACTGGCCCATGAAGCTATTGATCTGAAGGCTGCTGAGGCAGAGGCTGAGCAGTACTGGATTCGGCCAGCCAAGCAAATCATCGAGCCTTCCAGAGCAGACATAGTCAACTCAGCTCGTTTATACCTGGCCATCAAGGATATCATGATCAAGGAACAGGCACAGGCTATCACGAGCTCTCACTGTATGGGCACACCTGCTAAAGGCTGCCTGACGTTCAGCAAACTCAATGACCTTGGACTTGTGGGGGCCTGTGAAGGAGATATGGACTCAACACTGACGATGCTCATTTTCGCCTACGCGTTCGGTGTGCCTGGCTTTATTAGTGACCCGCTTTTCGACACGTCGAAAAATGCCGTTATCCATGCTCATTGCACGTCAACAACAAAGCTTGATGGGCCAGATGGGCAGCGTGCGCCCTTCCTGATTAGGACCCAGTGCGACAGCAACCAAGGTGTATCACTGGAAGTCCAGATGCGAGTAAATCAGCAGATCACATGTGCTAAACTGGTCAATCTCGACACGATGCTCATCTCCACCGGTAAGATCATAGAGCTGACTGACTTCTATGATCGTGGGTGCCGCACGCAAATTACAACAAAGGTAGCCAATGCGCGAGAAATGGCGCACAACTGGAGTAGCAGAATACTTAATGATGATATGATGACTTTATTGCACCGTGTTGTATTCTATGGTAATCATCTTGAGAGTACGAAGGACTTGGCCGCGCTGATGGGGTTAAGAGTTGTTGAGGAGGGATGATTGTGTGCTTATACTACGGGTGCCGGAGTCGTGGAGCACCCGTCCAAGTATCAGGTTCTGAGCTTGAAAAAGCCTGAGGCGTTGTTAGTGTAACATTGTTTCTGTAAATTCGGTATGGGACAGGCGTGTGGCGGAGATGACTACGGAACAAAAGGTAATCAAAAACTCCGCTAGGGGATGCCTTACGGCATTGGTGGATAGTCCGGATGGAAAAGAGACCTTTGTATTGTGCCGCAGTTGAGAACCCCGACTAGTCAGAGTAGTACAAACTTTGAGGGTAAAATTCCACGAATAGGGTTAGCCCCCGGCAGAGGTCCGGGGGCTAATCTAAGAGATGTACGAGCAGTCAAGTACGAAGAAAATAGGGACTATCTACTTATTGAACATTATGATTTGAGGTCGGAAAATATTTTGACACGTCACCCACAGCGGATTAGAGTGTAATATAGGCGTCCGCCGTTGTATTCTGTTGCTGTAAGTATGGTGCGGGCTCGTATGCAGAAATTGAAATGGAGGCTACCATGAAAAAGATGGATCGATCTATCGCAGGGATTGTTGGTTGTGTAATTCTAATCAGCGCCAGTTGTGCCTTCGCCCAGGATTGGCCTCAATGGCGAGGACCCAATCGAGATGGAAAGGTGAGCGGCTTTGCCGCCCCCCAGACCTGGCCGAAGGAACTTACGCAGAAGTGGAGAACAACGGTGGGTCCAGGCGATTCCACGCCCGCCCTTGTGGGCGAAAAACTTTATGTCTTTACACGGCAGGGCAACGAAGAGGTCACTCTGTGCCTGAATGCGTCCGATGGCAAGGAGATCTGGCGAGATAAATACGAGGCGCAGGCCGTGACCGGGGCACCCTCTCGGCAGCACCAGGGGCCCAGAAGTTCGCCCGCGGTGGCGGAAGGAAAAATCGTAACGCTGGGCGTGGGCGGGGTCCTGTCTTGTCTGGATGCCGCCAGCGGCAAGCTCCTCTGGCGAAAGGACGAGTTCCCCAAGGTCGTGCCCGAGTTCTTCACGGCGATGTCGCCCATCATTGTGGACGGGATGTGCATCGCACAACTGGGCGCAAAAGATAATGGCGCGATAATGGCGTTCGACCTGACGACCGGCAACGTGAAGTGGAAATGGGCCGGCGAAGGCCCAGAGTATGCCTCGCCCGTCCTGATGACAGTGCAGGGCACCAAGCAGGTCGTGACGCTGACGAATAAAAGCATCGTAGGGGTCGCAGTAGCCGATGGAAAGCTGCTTTGGCAATTACCGTTTGTGCCCCAGAGGATGGCTTACAATGCCGCCACGCCGATCGTGGATGGGCAAACGGTAATCTATACGGGGGCAGCCCGCGGCGCCAAAGCCGTAAAGATCGAAAAGCAAGGCGATGAGTTTGTTACCAACGACCTTTGGAGCAACCCGGATCTCGCCCCGCAGTTCAACACGCCGGTGCTGAAGGACGGGCTGCTGTTTGCCATCTCCAACCGCGGCAACTTCTACTGCCTGAGCGCCCAGACCAGCCAGACAGCCTGGACCGATACAAATCCGCTCGGCGGTTTCGGCGCAATTGTCGACGTCGGCTCGGTTCTGCTGGCGCTGCCTGAGAAAGCCGGATTGATCGTCCTGAAGCCCGACGGCAAGGCGTACAGCGAGGTCACACGGTACAAGGTAGCCGACACGCCGACATACGCACATCCGGTAGTGGCAGGCAACCGCATATTTGTAAGAGACCAGGATTCGGTTACGTTGTGGACAATCCAGTGAGACCCACCTGGGCGGGGCACGGATTCACACATAGGGGTCAGGGATCAGGGGTCAGCATCCTGACCCCTTAACGCCCTCACGGCAGCACACACATCCCCGCTTTCGCGGGGACAAGCTTGCCCCTGCGGAAGCAGAGGTTAGCAAGTATTCGTCCCTCATGTCATATTCATTTAAGCTATACCACACAGCTAAAGATTTCTTCAACAACGTGAAATATCCGGGCTGACAATTACGTCATATATTTGTGAATGAGACGGTATCCCGCAAAGCACCATTGAGTAAAAAGGGGCAAGAGCTATGTGTTCTGAGCAGATGAGAGCAGAACTTGAGTCGTTTGTCAACAAAGGTTTGAAGGAGGGCTGGCGCGGCTGGCCGCTCAAGAGTCAGACCCCCTGCCTCATCCATCCTCTATCATCCATCCTCCATCGTCTCACGAGGGACGAGGCACGAGGGACGAGGGACGTGCCGGCGACAGCCGGGTTCTTCGGTTCTGTCCAGCAGATCACCCTTCGAGAGATAAGTCATTTCAACCCTACGATTCTGAAACGCCAATAGGGACAAATTGGAGACCGGAAAGAACTAGAAAGAACTAGAAGGATCGCAAGGCTTGACCGCAGAGTTAAAACTTCCGCCTGAACATCGTGTACAGAGGCACAGAGCTACTTTGTGCCTTTGTTACTTTGTGCCTCGATAAAGCTCAGGACATGATTGAAGTTTTCCGGTATTTATTTGCTGTTCGAGGTGAGCCTAAGTATATTCACAGTGACAAGGGTCGCAAGTCTGCCCCTTCGGCTACGCTCAGGGCAGGAATTAGGAGATGAAAGATGAAGCAGAAACAAGGGAAAGCTCAGACTAGTAAAATATCTCGTCGCACATTCGTCAAAGCCGGTGTGGCAACAGCACTTGCTGCATCCTCGTGGCAGCGAGTCCTGGGGGCCAACGAACGAATAGGTATTGGCATAATCGGTTACGGCTTGATCGGCCGAATCCACACACGAAATTTCAAAGCCCAGTCCGATGTGAACATTGTCGGGGTGTCAGAAGTCTATTCTCCGCGCTTGGAGGCGGCTGCAGAGATGCTCGGCGGCAACGCCACAAAATACCGCGACTTCCGCAAAATGCTGGACAACAAAGATATCGATGCCGTGGTTGTCTCTACTCCTGATCACTGGCACGTATTGATGACTATGATGGCCTGCGCAGCGGGCAAAGACGTCTATGTTGAAAAGCCCCTAACGCTGTTCGTGCGAGAAGGACGGTGGATGATCGAAGTCGCGAAGCGCTATAAGCGCGTGATTCAGGTGGGCGTGCAGAACCGCTCCGGGCCGAACTTCCAGCGAGCCCGCGAGTTCGTTCAACAGGGTAGTCTCGGCCAGATCGTTGCCGTGCAGGATAGCTATTACCGGAACCTCATGCCTGGCTTCGGCAACCCGCCGGACCAGGACCCGCCCAAGGGACTGGATTGGGACTTATGGCTGGGTCCCGCGCCCGCGCGAGCGTACAATCCCAATCGCGGGATATACCACTTCCGCTGGATCTGGGATTACGCCGGCGGGCAGATGACCAACCTGGGGCAACACTCGCTCGACATCGTGCAGTGGTTCACAGACGTCAGCGCCCCCAAGTCGGTCTACAGTACCGGCGGACGGTTCTACCTGAAGGACAACATGGAAACGCCGGACAGCCAAGATGTACTGATCGACTATCCCGGCTTTACGGGCGTCTGCCAGTACCGCGAGGCTACACAGGGACGTGAGGGCCTGGGGATGGGAGGTGTTGTGTTCTACGGGACGCGCGGCATGATGACAGTGGGCCGCGGCGGCTACGAAGTATTTCCGGATCGAAAGGCCAATCCCTTCAACACGATGGCTGCCATTCTGGGCGGGCATCCGGCGGGTGGGCCGCAGCCCGTGCCGGAGCCGAAAGATCAGTTCTGGACCGAAAAGAAGAAGGACGCCAGCGGCAACGGCGCAAGAGATTATGTCCTGCATACGCGAAATTTCCTCGAATGCATTCGCTCACGCCAGCAGCCCATCGCCGACGTCCGGAGCGCGCACGCCGTGGCGACAACGTGTCATCTGGCTAATATCTCCTTGAAGGTCGGGCGTAAGGTCGTCTGGGACACCGAAAAGGAGCAAATTATAGGCGATCCGGAAGCGGCTGGAATGCTGGAGCGTCCTTACCGCCAGCCGTGGGATAGAGAACTGCGAAGCCTTAATGTTACTTGAGCGCCAAAGTATGAACCGTCGAGAATTGCTCTTTTTGATTGCAGGGGGCGGGCTGGCATCTGTGCTTGGAGCTGCCGCGCCTGTGTTGAGTCCAGAGCGGCAGAAGAAGAGCAAGTTGGGAATCGCGGACTACTCGTACAACCTGCGACTAACGGCAGAACGGTCGGGGCGTATGAAGGGCCAGCTTGAAGATCCTTTGAACTTCCTTGAGCATTGCCGCCAGGCTGGTGCGGGCGGAATACAGATCGATATTGGTGTTCGAGACCAGCCTTACATTGCTCGCCTACGCAAAACAGCCGAAGCTTACGGCATGTTCGTGGAAGGCTCTGCCAGGTTGCCGGCAAACCAGAGTGATGTCGAAAGGTATGAGGCAGCCGTTCGGGCAGCAGTGCAGGCAGGGGCAAAAGTCATCCGCGTCGCCATAGGTGGGCGACGGTACGAGCAGTTTGATAAGGCCGAACAGTTCAAAACCTTCAAAGAACGCTCGTGGAAGTCAGTGCAGTTAGCTGAGCCGGTCGCTGCTAAGAATAACATTTATCTATCCATCGAGAACCACAAGGATTGGCGCGTCTCTGAAATGCTGGACATGCTGAATCGCATCAGCAGCGAATATGTCGGCGTGTGCGTTGATACGGGCAATAGTTTCGCCCTTTTGGAAGACCCGATGGCGGTCGTAGAGGCATACGCTCCTTATGCCTTCGCCGTTCATCTAAAGGATATGGCCGTGGCCGAGTACGAAGATGGCTTTTTACTTGCTGATGTTCCGCTGGGCCAGGGCATACTTAATCTGTCCAGAATGGTCCAGATTCTGCGCAAGGGGCGGCCCGAGATTAACTTCTGTCTTGAGATGGCAACGCGTGACCCTCTGAAGGTGCCTTGCCTAACGGAGAAATACTGGGCGACATTCAAAGACGTTTCCGGCTGCGATTTGGCTCAAACCCTCAGATGTGTCAGGGCTAATGCGAAGCCTTCGCACCTTCCAATAGTAAGCCACCTGCCGCTCGATGAGCAAATAAGGCTCGAAGAAGAAAACATTAAAAAATGTCTGGACTATGCAGGGAAATACTTGAACCTATAGCCCGTCAGGGATCAGGAGAAACAATCATGACCGAACCAAAAATCAAATATTCCGAGGCGCTCTCGAGGCGTGCTTTTTGTCGGTCGGTGATTACCGCGGCCGCGACACTCTACTTTGCAGAGTCGTCGGCTCTGGCATCGCAGGGAAAGAATAGAGTCAAATTCTACAAGAACTTGGCTCCAGGCCACATCGGCGTGAAGGCCGATCAGCGACAGGCCCTTGAGTATGCTGTGAAATATGGTTTCAACGGCATCACTCCAAGTCCAGGCGAATTTG
>Ga0172366_10002312_pt1 | contig 14899 bp, 14 predicted proteins | sample LakKivSesite69cm_FD_114533 | JGI IMG/M metagenome (GOLD analysis project Ga0172366, IMG submission 114533) | Sediment microbial communities from Lake Kivu, Rwanda - Sediment site 69cm | ecosystem: Environmental > Aquatic > Freshwater > Lake > Sediment | place: Rwanda: Western Province, Lake... | reverse complement strand
TGCCTGGTTTAGTTTTATTCTTTAGTTTTTATCACCTCATCAACGATTCCGTATTCTTTTGCTTCTTCGGCTGATAAATAAAAATCTCGGTCAGTGTCTTTTTCGATTCTTTCCAAGGGTTGGCCGGTATGTTTGGCTAAAATTCTATTTACTTTATCTTTTAATTTAATAATTTGTTTAGCGGCAATCTCAACTTCAACTGCCTCTCCACTTACTCCACTTACGGCCACTTGATGAAGTAATACCTGAGCGTTAGGCAAAGAGAATCTTTTTCCTTTGGTGCCTGCGGCTAATAAAACCGCAGCTCCGGAAGCAGCCGAACCAATACAAACTGTCGAAATAGGGCATTTTGTATATTGGATAGTATCGTAAATAGCTAAAGCAGAAGTCAGAACTCCGCCAGGCGAATTAATATAGAGTTGAATTTCTTTTTTAGGGTCTTGGGAAGCTAAAAAAAGCATCTGGGCAATAATAGAATTGGCTACCGGATCAACAATTGGTCCACCTAAGAAAATAATTCTCTCTTTTAATAACCGAGAATAAATATCATATGCCCTTTCTCCATATTGTGTTTTCTCTATTACAGTTGGAATAAGATTCATATAATTACTATACCAAAAGGTTAACAATCAGTAAAGCCACAATAAGGGACAGGAGAGGGACAGTCCCTTGTTAGTCTTCAAAGATCAAATCACGAGTTTTAAGGAAATATCCAGATATAAGGAATTTTTTAGCTAATTTTCGATATTCTTCTCTGGCCTTTTTAATATCATCGGAAATGAGAGACAAAATAAATTTAGTTTCGGTAATCCCATCTTCTCTCAGCCCTAAATAAACTGGATAACTACTCCAAGGATCTCTTTCAGCCTCTTCTAAAAGTTTCTCTAATTCTCTTTTTGGTATATTAGATTTACTTTCATGCTGAAGCTTCTCTAGAATTTTGTTTAAATTAATATAAATGGAAGTGGGGAGAAGAGCGCCCTTATCAAGCTCTTTTGCTTTATACCTATCCTGAAATAAATGTCCCACTCGAGAATATTTTCGATTAATATGGAGCCCAACGCTGGAATGAAGACTGCCAATAAATTTACCAGGCGGAATTTCAGAAGTTTGCTCAATTAAATGATGGAGGTGATTAGGAATAAGGTTGTAACAATGAATGGTTAGCGGATATTTCTTAAGAAATTCTTTTACTTTATAAAGATAAAAAGCGAAATCTTCTTTCTCTTGAAAGATAACTTCTTTGGCTACTCCGCGGTTCAAAATATGCCAGAAACCTCCTTGATAAAATGTTCTTGGATATCTCATAAATAATAAGGGACAGGAGAGGGACAGTCCCTCATTATATCCTTATACTAGAAAACCAACTATTAAAAGCGCAACAATGTTAAGTACCTTGATCATTGGGTTGATAGCAGGCCCTGCAGTATCCTTCATAGGGTCCCCGACAGTGTCTCCGGTAACTGCTGCCTGATGGGCAAAGCTTCCTTTTCCTCCCAGATTTCCTTCTTCAATCCATTTCTTAGCATTATCCCAGGCTGCTCCACCCGAAGTCATTTGGATAGCTAAAAATATACCAACAATAATTGAGCCAATTAATAATCCCCCTAAAGCTTCCGGTCCTAAAATAAAACCGACCAAAATCGGAGAAAATACTGGTAAAAAAGCAGGGAGGATCATTTCTTTTAAAGCGGCCTTGGTGACAATATCAACGCATTTTGAATATTCAGGCTTGGCTTCCCCTTCCATTAATCCCTTAATTTCCCTGAATTGCCTCCTCACTTCTTCAACCACCTTTGAAGCTGTCTTTCCCACCGCCGAAAGAGCTAAAGCCGAAAAATAATAAGAAATTATTCCGCCAATAAATAAACCAACTAAAACCTTGGGGTCTTCTAAAGCAAATTTAATTTTTGCGCCTAAATTAAATAATTCTTGGGTATAGGCAGAAAATAAAACCAAGGCAGCTAAACCTGCTGAAGTAATAGCATAACCCTTAGTGGTGGCTTTGGTGGTATTGCCAACCGCATCCAAGGCATCGGTATTCTTTCTGACTTCTTCAGGTAGACCAGCCATTTCCGAGATTCCCGAGGCATTATCAGTAATTGGGCCATAAGAATCTAAGGCAATGATTAAACCAGTCAGGGAAAGCATTGAAACCGCAGCTATTGCCAAACCATAAAGGCCTCCCAGCCAGAAACTAATTAAAATACCAAGGGAAATCAGAATTACAGGTAATAGTGTCGATTTCATGCCAACAGATAATCCAGCGATAATATTTGGCGCATGCCCACTCTGAGAGGCAGTGGCAATAGATTTCACTGGAGAATATTTTTTTGAGGTAAAGTAATCGGTAATCAAAAAGATACCAGCAGCAATTAAAAGGCCAATTACAGCTGGTAGATAAAGCGAGATTGAAGAAAGATTTAAAAAAAGAGCAGTTTGAGAAATGATTGAATAAAAACCAGCCGCCGATAAAATTCCAGCAATAATTAATCCTCGAAAAAGGATAGAAATGAGGGATTTATTTTTCCCCAATTTAACAAAGTAAGTTGAAATAATCGAAGCCAAGATAGCCAGAGAAGCTAAAAACAAAGGTAAGAAAACAGCTACTGGCAGATTGGGAAATAATAATTCTCCCAAAACCATGGTCGCTACAATTGTTACCACATAGGTCTCAAAAAGGTCAGCTGCCATACCAGCGCAATCTCCAACGTTATCTCCAACCTGATCAGCAATAACAGCCGGATTTCTTGGATCATCTTCAGGAATTCCCTTTTCAATTTTTCCAACTAAATCAGCTCCGACATCAGCCGCCTTAGTATAAATGCCTCCGCCTAACCTAGCAAAAACCGAAATCAGAGAACCCCCAAAACCAAGGGCAATTAAAGCTTTTAAATCTTGGGTGATGAAATAAAAGCCCGATACAGATAGTAATCCCAGTCCAACAACTAAAAATCCAGTAACCGAGCCGCCTTTGAAAGATAAATTAAGAGCTTCTTTCAATCCCAATTTAGATGCCTCAGCTACCTTCAAATTGACCTGGGTAGAAACCATCATTCCAATAAATCCAGCCAGAGCAGAAAAGGAAGCCCCAATTAAAAAACCTAAGCCGGACATACCCCCTAAAGTTATCCAAAGAATAAAAAATAAAAGAAGAGCGACCATTCCGACCGTTTTGTATTGCCTTTTCAAAAAGGCAATCGCTCCTTCCCGAATGGCTAAAGAAATTTCAATCTGCTTCCCTGAACCTGAAGGAGCCTTTCTAACTTCGCGAATTAGAAAGTAGGCGAAAACTAAAGAGAAGATTGAAACAATAATTGGGAGATACAACATATTCATCGTTAAATTGTTATATTGCTAAATTGAAATTTAATCTAACAATTTGATAATTTAACAGTTTAGCAATTTTGTCTTAGTTTTACTCTTTTTTCTTTGTTTTTGGGGAAGGCCTGGGAATTTCTTCTTTCTCAGCAACTTCCGGACTTCTGACATCAATCTTCCATCCCGTCAATTTTGCTGCTAATCTGACATTTTGGCCATCTTTGCCAATGGCCAGGGACAATTGGTCTTCGGGGGTAATAGCCAGGGCTTTGTTTTTTGGCAGGCGCTTCACTTCTAAAACTTTGGCTGGCGATAAAGAATTAGCAATGTATTTTTCCGGGTCTTCGGAGTACTCAATGATATCAATTTTTTCTCCTCCCAACTCATTAATTACTGCCTGAACCCTAGTCCCTCGTTGACCCACCGCGGCGCCAATAGGATCGATACCCTCAACTTTTGAAACAACGGCAATCTTTGTCCGGGAACCAGCTTCTCTGGCAATTGATTTTATCTCAACCTGGCCAGAAGAAATTTCCGGAACCTCCAATTCAAAAAGTTTTGAAATCAATTTTGGATAAGCTCGGGATAAAAAAATTACTGGCCCTTTTGGGGTTTCTTCAACTTTTAAAACAAAAATTTTTAATCTCTGACCCGGTCGATAAAATTCTCCTGGGACCTGTTCTTCTTTAGGCAATATTCCTAAGGTCTTGCCAATGTCAAAAAAAACATTCCTGCTTTCAATTCTTTGAACAATCCCAGAAATAATTTGGCCCTCTTTTGATTTATATTCTGAAAGAATACTCTCTCTTTCAGCCTCTCTGATTTTTTGCAAAATGACCTGTTTAGCTGTCTGGGCAGCAATTCGGCCATAATCTTCTCGAGCTTCCAGTCTAATTTCCAATTCCTCACCAGCTTTTATTTTTGGCTTTATTTTTTTCGCCTCTTCTATCATTATATGTTTTTCTGGATTAAAGTGTATTTTTTCCTTGCCCTCTTCTTCTGCTTTTTTCTCTTTTAATTTTTCCAGTTCTTCCTCAGAATAAATCATTGATTTCGCAACCACCGATTTTACCTGCCAAAAGCGAAGTTCGCCTGATTGAGGATCAAGCTTAGCTTTAATTACCTGTCCCTTTTTCCCATAATCTTTTTTATAGGCAGCAGCTATTGCCATCTCAATAGTTTCCCAAACTTTTTCTGGAGAAATTCCCTTCTCTTCAGCAATCTGAGCAATAGCCGATGCAAAACTTTTTATATCCATAAAAAGTGTCCGTTTTGACGGACTAATAATATTTTAGCTGATTTCAGGATTTCGTCAATCGTTTGATTATTCTCTTTATTCTTAAATCAAAGCGGGGAATGTCATCGTCAAAAATTAGACGATTTCTAATTAACTCTTTATTCTTAAAAGACAATTCTTTAATCGGACTCAATCTTTTAAGAAAAATTGGGAAAAGCGAGATTAAGGGTAAAAGTCCGACGGTTTCTAATTGACCAAAATTGGCTACCAGGACGATGGCACAAATTAAAAAGAAAATTGTGCCAATAGAAGCATTCCAAATGAGGGCTAATAAAATCAAAGGAATTAAAGAATATCCTAAAATTCCGGGAGACAAAACCAAAAAGGCGCCAATAAAAGTTCCAATTCCTCTCCCCCCAGCAAACTTTAAAAAGATGCTCCAATTATGGCCGGTGACTGCCGCTACTCCACAAAGAGCTTGAGTTTGGATTGACAAGCCAAATTTTTGAGCTAACCAAACTGCTAAAAAACCCTTTCCGACATCACCAATTCCAGTTAAAAATCCCTGCCATTTGCCAACACTTTTAAAAACATTTGAGCCCGAGGTTTTTCTCCAACCAATTTCTAAAATATTTTTGCCACTCGAAAAATGAGTAATTAGATAACCGAAAGGAATGGAACCCAAAAGATAACCAAAAATTATATAAAAAATAGAATAGAACATATATTTAAGATATGTTTAAGGTTGAAACTTAAACAGATAGGCAGCCGGTAAGTAAAGTTCCCGGCCCTGAATTTGCTCCAATAATCGGAGGAGCTAAAGAAGTAAAAAGAACTTCTGCCCCTAGTTCTTTTTCTACTTTTTCTTTTAATTTGTAGGCTAAATCAATATTATCTGTATAATTTATTCCTACCCTAATTTTTGATTTTTTTGCTTGATGTTTTAATTGGTTAAAAATGGCTTCAAGGATATCTCTAGTCCAAAAATTAAAACCAGTTAAACCAACTTTTCCCTTTTTTATCCCAATCATTGGTTGAATTCCTAATCCCTTTAAAATCTTAAAAGTTTTCCCTTGCCAGCGAGTCATTCGACCAATTTTTTCCACCCAGTAGGTAGTTTCCAAAAAACCGAAAAGTTTAACTTTTTCTCTAAGATTCTCCAAAATCTTTAAAATTTCTTCAATTCTCTTTTCTTCTCGAATTAGTTCGGCTGCTCTTAATGCTAAAAGTCCTTCAGGAGCCGAAGCCTGTAAGGAGTCAAAAATTTCAATTTTTGAGGGCTCTTGCATCAGTTCTTTTGCCTGTCGGGCTGAACTATAAGTAGCTGAAAGTCGGGAGGTTAAAGTAATTACCAATACTTTCTCAAATTTCTCAAGAAGTTTTTTATAAGCTTTTAAATAATCGCCAGGAGAAGGAGCTGAGGTTTTGGGATGAGCCTTGGTTTCTTTCATTAATTGATAGAGATTTTTTTCTGGAAATTTTTCCCATTCGGGAAAATATAGCTTCATTTTAACGACTTCGATTTGAAATTCCGCCAATATCTTCTCAGGCAAGGAGCAAATATCATCAACAACTAAACCAATTTTTTGTTTATTATTTTCCATTTTGAATTTTGAATTTACAATGGTATATTTCCGTGCTTTCTGGCAACCTTGCTTTCTTTCTTATTCAAAAGCGACTCCAAACATTTAATTAAAATACTTCTGGTATCTTTTGGATGAATTACCATATCAATCTGTCCTAATTTTGCTGCCTGCCAGGGATTAAGAAAAATTTCTCTTAATTCTTCAATTTTTTCTTTTTCCAGTCTTTTTGGATCTTTGCTTTCGGCAATTTCTTTTTTATAAACAATTTTTACCGCTTGTTCTGGACCCATAACCGCAATTTGTGCCGAAGGCCAGGCAATAACTTTGTCATAACCTAACTGGCGGGAAGCTAAGGCAATGTAAGCTCCTCCAAAAGCCTTTCTTAAAATTAAACTAATTTTTGGAACAGTAGCTTCGGCAAAGGCATATAAAACTTTTGCTCCGTGACGAATAATTCCCCGATGTTCCTGGTCACTTCCGGGTAAATATCCCGGGGTATCAACCAGATTTATTAAAGGAATATTAAAGCAATCACAAAATCTAACAAATCGGCTGACCTTATCTGAGGAATCAATATCTAAGGTGCCGGCCATCAATTTTGTTTGATTAGCTATAATTCCAACTACCTGACCAGAGAGTCTAGCTAATCCAATAATAACGTTGGTAGCAAAACCAGCCTGGACTTCAAAAAAAGAATTTTTATCAAAAATTTCCTCAATCACTTCTCGCATTTCATAACTCTTTTCTTCCTCTTCTGGAATGATTTCCAGAAGTTTTAAATTTTCTTCCCTTTCGAAAAATTCGGCAAAAATGCCTGATTTCTTTGGCGGATCTTCAAGATTATTTTGGGGTAAATAAGAAAGGAGTTTTTTAACTGCCGAAAAACAATCTTCTTCTGATTTAAAAACGAAGTGGGCACAACCTGATTTTAAACAATGGACAGCTGCTCCTCCTAATCCATCAAAAGAAACCTTTTCTCCAGTGACAGCCTGAATTACCTCAGGACCGGTAATATACATCTGGGAGATTCCTTCAACCATAAAAATAAAATCGGAAAGGCCGGGAGCATACGAGGCGCCACCAGCTGATGGTCCTACCAGAACTGAAATTTGAGGAATTACTCCCGAGGCTTTAATTATTTCTCGAAAGATGGCGGCATAACCATCTAAAGAAGAAATCCCTTCCTGGATTCTGGCTCCTCCTGAATCAATTATTCCAATTATCGGGCATCCAGTTTTTTGGGCAAGTTGATAGACCTTAACAATTTTTTGACCGTGAAGCTCTCCTAAGGACCCTCCGATTTTTGAAAAGTCCTGAGAAAAAAGATAAACCTGGCGACCGTTTATTTTTCCAAAACCAGTGACAACGGCATCTCCAGGAAATTTCTTTTTGCCTAAATTTAAAATGTCAAAACGGCTCTCAACAAAAGGATCTAACTCAACAAAACTTCCCGGATCCAAAAGCAAATTAATCCTTTCTTTGGCAGTTAATTTTCCCTTTTGATGCTGCTTCTCAATCAATTCCGGGCTCTCCAATTCTTTCAATTTTTTATTTAATTTTTCAATCTCCTTCTCAAACATAACCCTACGAATTACGAATTATTCACTGATTGTTTTTAGTTGTTTTTTTAATCCTTTAAGAATTTTTTTTAAAATTTCTTCATTATCTACCTCCTTCCCTAATTCTATTTTAAGCGAAGTGGCGATATTTTCCAATTCTTTTGGAAATTTCTCGATGTTGGTATTCAAGCCGATGCCTATCACTGATGATTTTACATCTTTGCCAACCCTTTCGACTCTGCTCAGGGTTGGTGCTGAACATGTTGAAGCACCAATAACATTTTCGGTTAAAATTCCGCAGACCTTCTTATCATTTAATAAAACATCATTCGGTAATTTAATTAAAGGTTCTAAATTAAAATTATCCTTAATTACTTTTGCAGAAATCCAGGCGGCTAAAATAGTTAATGTTTGCAAATCTTCAATCTTGCTTTTTGGTAAAATAATTGAAAAATAAAGACCACCTTGAGGAGAAAACCAAGGAACTTTTTCTTTGCCGTAGCCAGCAGTTTGTTTTTCAGCGACCACAACCAGCCAGGGCTTAGCTTCTTTACTCGATAATTCCTTAGCTTTTTGATTTGTAGATTTGAGCTGAGAAAAATATTTAATTTCCATATAGTTATTTTAATACTATTAAAACATCACCAATATTTACCGATTGGTTTTCTTTAACCCTAATCTCTTTGACCCGGCCATTGCTTTCTGAAATTATTTCATTTTCCATTTTCATTGCCGATAAAATCAGAATTTTTTGATCACTTTTGACAAATTCTTCTTCTTTAACAAAAATTTTTGAAACAACACCGGTAACTGGAGCCTTAATTTCTTTTTTAGAAAAATTTCTTTTTGGAAGGGAAGTTTTAGCAATTGAAGTTTTTTCTTCCTCCTCCCTTCCGAAGGAGAATTCTTTTCCCCCAACTTTGATTTTAATTTTTCCCTCCTCTTCAGAAATTTCAATATCGTAAGGTTTGCCTTTTATATTTATTCTTAATCGCATAGTTATTCTAACATTTTTAACCTTTCGGACATTACCCAATTGGATGGCCCCCCACCAGGAATGGTGGGGGGTGATTTTTTTACGGCTTGATAAATTTGGAAAACAATCTCGGCAATTTCTTTTTCTTCCATTTCTCTAATTCTTGGAATTCTTTTTCCAGGAGGCTGAGGCAATATTTTTTCCAATATTCTGCTTCTTTCAATAAAATCAGTAGTAAAATTCCCTGCCAAAAAATCCTTATTTTCTAAAAGAGCTTTAAAGAATGGAATGGTGGTTGACACCCCTAAAATTTCCATTTCTTCCAGGGCTCGTTTTAATTTCGAGATCGCTTCATCTCTGGTTTTATCTAAAGAAATCACTTTTGCCAAAAGGGAATCGAAATAAGGATAAATTTCCTGGCCTTCGTGCAAAAAAGTGTGCAAAAAAATTCCCTGACCTCCGGGAGAAAGATATTTTTCGATTTTACCGGAAACGGGTTGAAAATTTTTTTGAGGATCTTCAGAATTTATCCTGGCTTCAATTGCCCAGCCCGAAAAAGTAATGTCCGACTGAGAAAAAGGAAATTTCTCACCCTGAGCAATTTTTATTTGTTGTTCGACAATATCAATGCCAGTTATTGCTTCTGTCACCGGATGCTCAACCTGAAGTCGGGGATTAACTTCCAAAAAATAAAAATTTTTATCATTATCAACCAGAAATTCAACCGTGGCTACTCCCCGATATCTTAATTCCTGGCCAAATTTGACTGCCAGATTCCCCATCTCTTCTCTTTTTTCCTCATCTAAAAAAGGAGAAGGAGCCTCTTCGAGCAATTTTTGAAATCTTCTTTGAATTGTGCATTCTCTTTCTCCTAAATGTAAAAATTTTTCTCCATCTCCTAAGATTTGAAATTCAATGTGCCTGGCTTCGGGTAGATATTTTTCAAGGAAAAAATCAGTATCTTGAAAAGCAAGACCCATTTGCCTCTGGATTCCTAAAGAAATTGAAAAAATTTGCCCAAAACTAATTTCCCCATTAATTATTCTGATGCCAATTCCACCTCCACCCCGTCGGGCTTTAAGAACAAATGGCGGTCTAATTTTCAAAGCCCATTTAAAAAGGTCATCCTTTGTTTTAATTGAGCTATCACTGGCTAACAAAGTGGGAATGCCAACCTTTTGGGCAATTCTTTTTGCCTCAATTTTATCTTCTAATTTCCTTAAGGTTTTGAAATGAGGTCCGATGAATCTAATATTTTGCTTTTGGCAAAATTTAGCAAATCTCCAATTTTCAGCCAGAAAACCGTAACCGGGGTGAATAGCATCAATCTTGGCTTTTTTTGCAATTTCAATAATCTTTTTTTGGTCTAAATACCCTTGAGCTCCTTCCTTTTCTAAAAAGTAATATTCGTTTGCCAAATTTGTTTCCAGGAAATTTAATTCCTGGCCTGGCAAAGGACAAAGAGCCACGGTTTTTATCCCCATTTCCTTACAGGTTCGGATGATTCTTAGAGCAATTTCTCCCCGGTTGGCAATAAGAATTTTTTTAATAGTCATACCAGTAGTAGAAATTCGACTAAAATTAATTTTATATTGCTGCCCGGCAGCAGTCGAATTTTCACTACCGGGCATAGGTTTTCCCTGAGAGCTTGGCAATTTCTATCATTATTTCATCAGTAATTTCCCTTAAATTTTGGCTTTCTTCGTTTTTTTTAAAATATAAGGGCCGGCCAATATTAATGCGGACTGGCAGGCAAGGGGGTTTATTATTTTTGTAGATTAAACCAAGGGGAATTACCGGGGCTCCACTTTTAATCGCCAGTTCAGCCACTCCGGTTTTTCCCGGTAGGAGTTCCTTTTTTATATTTCTTTTCCCTTCTGGATAAATAATAATTATTCCGCCTTTTCTTAAAACTTCAAGGGCAATATCTAAAACTTTCCTTTTATCTTCCGCTTTCCGATTAATAGGGATGGTCTCAGCCAACCAGTAAAACCAACCCCACTGGAGAACCTGCCATTTACTCTCCATTTTACCTATAAAATGAACTTTCTCCAATCTATCTTTTATTGGAAAGGGAACAAAAAAATGGTCGAAATAACTCTGGTGATTTGGGGCTAAGATAAAATTAGTGTCTTGAGGAATATTATCTTTGCCTTTAACTTCTTCAATAAAGAATCTTTTTATTATTGGGCTAAGTAAGTTTCTGGCAAGAATGGAAAATGCCCTTTTCATAATAGTTAAGAAAGTTTTTCCACTTCTTTCATAATCTCTTCAATTATTTCCTGGCAACTCTTAATCTCCCGAATGCCTCCGGCGCAAAGTCCGCAAAGCAGGGGAGTTTTATCAATGTTGCCGGCGGCCACTTTTGAACCGGCAAACCTGTCAGCCTTTACTTCTTCAGGGAAAGGATTTTTTTCCTCAAGCTCCTTAATTTTTTTTGCCAATTCATTTTCAATTACCCGAACTGGATGACCGGTAAACCTAGCGACGACCGTGATGTTTTCGTCAGTGGCCTGAAGAACAGCTTTTTTATAATTTTCATGAACCTGGCATTCTTTGCTGGCTAAAAATCTTGTTCCCATCTGGACGCCATCCGCCCCAAGTAAAAAGGCAGCGGCAGTTGTTTTTCCATTATAGATTCCGCCGGCAGCAATCAAAGGAATTCCTTTCGAAAGAGCTTTAACCTGGGGGATTAGACAAAAAGTGGTATTTTCTCCGATGTGACCGCCGGATTCTAATCCCTCAACCACCACCGCATCAGCTCCGTTGTCTTCCATTTTTTTAGCTAATCTGACTAATCCAACAACCGGAATAACCTTAATTCCTGCTGCCTGGAGATAGGGGAAAACAGGCAGGGGATTTCCGCCACCAGTAAAAACCACCGGCACCCGCTCTTTAATAATTACTTTTATTAATTCGGAAGCTCCGGGATTTTGCATTAAAAGATTAATGCCAAAGGGTTTTTCAGTCAAACTTCTGGTTTTTTTAATTTCTTCCTCAAGCCAGGCAGGAGAAAAAAAACCAGAGCCAATTATTCCCAGTCCGCCGGCGTTGGAAACAGCTGAAACCAAATTAGACTCGGAAACTCCGGCCATTCCTCCTTGAATAATCGGGTATTTAATTCCTAAAAGTTGAGTTAATTTATTATTAAACATATGACTGGCTAAGAACTAAGGGTTTTTGTTTTAGAATTTCGTTGGCTTCTTTTACCAATTCTTGAATTAATTTTTTAACCGAAACTATTTTATTTACTCTCCAGACATTTGAACCAGCAAAAACCAAACCATTTTCTATGTCGCCCTTCCTGGCATTTTCTAATGCCTCCAAAATGCAATAACTTTTATCGCAAACCATTCCGATACATCCCCGGCATTTTCTGGGGTCGGGTTTGGGCGCTTTTCCCGCTAAAATTTTTTCAACTAAAGGAGTTTTAATTGCTCTACCGGGCAAACCGACCGGCGAATGAATAATAACAACATCTTCTTTTTTTGCATTTAAATGGACTTCTTTAAAATTTTGGTGGACGTCGCATTCTTTGGTGGCGACAAAGCGAGTTGCCATCTGAACTCCTTTGGCCCCGGCTCTTAGCATTTCAACAATGTCTCTGCCATTAAAAATGCCGCCAGCCGCAATCAAGGGAATCTTTACTACTCTCACCACCTCTTTGACAATATCAATTGTTTTTCTAAAAGGATGGTCCTTGGGAAATCCCAGGTGGCCGCCGGCATCTGCTCCCTCAATAACAATGGCAGCTGCTCCCATGGCTTCACCTTTTTTGGCGACCCTAAGAGATGAAGCCATAGAAAATATGGGGATATTATATTTTTTTCCCAATTCAAAAATGTCTTCTCTAAATCCTGCTCCTTGAATAATCAAATCGACTTTTTCCTCCATAGCTGCTTTTACCAGTTCAAGAAAATGGCTGACCACGCCCATAATGTTTATTCCAATCACTCCTTTGGGTCCGGCAATTTTTCTGGCCTGCCTGAGTTCCGATTTAACTTCATTGGGGTCACTCATACCCGAAACAGCGATGATACCTACTGCTCCTTGCTTAGCCACATTTCCAGCTAAATTGTGCAGCGAAACCCTGACAGCCATACCGCCTTGAATAATTGGAATTTTAGCAAAAATGTTTCCTATTTTTAAAGGGGGTAGTTTAGTTTGAGTTATAGGTTTTCCTGCTTTCTCTTCAAGATATTTCGTTTTAAATTCATCTTTATCTATCACGACCACGCTGAATCTCACTTCGCATTTTCTTTCCTCTCCAACGAAAGCTTCGCCTTTAAAGTTAGCAATTTTAAAACCGTAAAATCCTAAAAGTTCAACCTGGTATTTTATTTTATCACCAGGAAAAACTGGTTTGTAAAACTGAGCGCTTCTGACTTGATAGGCTAAAAGGTGATTTTTTTTATGGCCCTCTCCAATCTTCTTTCTTAAAAGAATTGTTCCGGTCTGGGCGATTCCCTCAACAACTAAGACGCCCGGCATTATGGGAAAATCAACAAAGTGGCCTTTAAAATAGTAATCGTCTGGTGCAGTTTGATAAAAGCCGGAAATTTTATTTTCAATTATTTCTTCCACTCCATGCACAAACAAAAAAGGTTCTTGATAGGGAATGATTTCTTCAATTTGTTTTTTATCTAATAAAGCCATATTAAGAATAAATATAATTTCTAGTTAAAGGTAATCGATTATTTAAACCATTACTAAAAGTGATTTGATATAAACGATTGTTTCCCGCTTTGAAAGAAACTGAACTGCCGTTTAAATAAAGTCTCCACATTCGCACAAATTCCTCAGCCTTTTCCCTGCTACCCAATGATTTAATTAAGACCTTCCTTATTTTATCAATATTTCCTTCAAATCCCTCTATCCATTTATCAAGGGTCATATTATAATGGATTCTTAAATCCTCGATGTCAAAAAAAACTAAGTCTTTTTGGTTCATAATACGGCAAATTAATTGAAGGGTAGGAATAAAACCACCGGGAAAAATATATTTGGTAATCCAGGGGTCGGAAGGTTTATCTTCTAAAGAACCGATGGTCTGAAGGAGGCCTATTCCTTCTGGTTTTAATATTTTTTTTACGACATCGAAAAAAACCGGATGAAACTTTTTGCCAACATGCTCAAACATGCCAATGGAAACGAATTTATCAAATTTTCCCTCCGCCTCCCGGTAATCTTTCAAATAAACCTTAAGAGAGTCGGCTAATTTTCTTTTTTTAATTTCCTCGATAACACGGTCATGCTGTTTTCGGGAAAGGGTATAACCCTCACATTTTACTCCGTAATTCTCGGCGGCATAAAACATCATCCCACCCCATCCGCAACCTATATCGACTAAAGTTTCTCCTTGCTTTAATTGAAGTTTTTTAGAGATGTGCTCGTATTTATTCAATTGAGCTCTTTCCAGGCTATCATCTTCTTTTTTGAAGTAGGCGCAAGAGTAGGTCAAGGTTGGGTCAAGCCAGAGAGAATAGAAATCATTCCCGACATCGTAATGGTAACTGATATTCCTTTTTGAGTCGATGAGAGCTTCGCTCTCATCTCCATCTTCGCTTCCTTCAGAAGCTCGATAATTAAGAACAGTTCCCAGAGAGGAAATGTAATTGTAAAAAATCTTTAACTTTTCCTTAAGGGAAAGCTGAAAATTAATATGACTCTGGCCATATCCCATTTTAATGAGCTCTTGAAGATTGCCCTCAATAAGGATATTCCCCCTCATAAACTCCTCGCCAAATCCCATACTGCCTCCGCCAAGAATTCTCTTTATCACTCCTTTATTTTTAATGATTAATTTAAATTTTTTCAGGCCTGCACCATACTTTTCTTTAGTTCCATCCCAGAATTCTACTTCAAAAGGAATACTGGGGAAGTTTAAACTCAAGGATTTAAATAAATTATCTAAGGCTGACCTCATATTGCTAATTCCCCAAATTACAAAGGCAATCCTCCATCAATATTAATTACCGCCCCAGTAATAAAGTCTGCTTCTTCGGAGGCTAAAAAGACCACCAGACTTGCTACTTCTTCCGGTTTGCCAAAACGACCCAAAGGAGTAAATTTCTTAATTGTTTCTTTTAATTCCGGGGGAAGATTTTCAGTCAAACGAGTTTCAATAAAACCCGGAGCAACAGCATTAACCGTTACTCCAAACCGGCCCACTTCTTTAGTTAAGGCCTTAGTAAAACCAATGATTCCAGCTTTAGCGGCC
>Ga0172366_10002309_pt1 | contig 14906 bp, 12 predicted proteins | sample LakKivSesite69cm_FD_114533 | JGI IMG/M metagenome (GOLD analysis project Ga0172366, IMG submission 114533) | Sediment microbial communities from Lake Kivu, Rwanda - Sediment site 69cm | ecosystem: Environmental > Aquatic > Freshwater > Lake > Sediment | place: Rwanda: Western Province, Lake... | reverse complement strand
TCGGACCTCTCCACCTGCTCCAGCAGTGGCAGTAGGTGCTCCTTGCCGATGGTCGGCTCGGCCCCTGATATCCTTAGCTTCTCCACCCCGGCCCTCTTGGCAGCCGCCCTGAGCTTCGCGAAGGCCTCGTCCGGTGAACAGAACCGGCCATATCGCTCGGGGAAGTCCCGGCTCCAGCCCACCCAGCAGAACACGCAGCGAAGGCAGCACCCGCATGCGTAGCCTGTGGCTATCCCACCGTAGACGCCGGTTGCATAGAAGTCGGTGTATTTCCTACGATCCCCCTCGCAAACGATCGCCTCCGTTTCCCTGGCAAGCTCCACAGGGTCGTACGGTCGGGAGGCGGGGGTTAGGTAGCGGGGGTACTCTTTCAAAGGCGCTCTACGCTGGTCTGTCGATCTCTTAACCGCTCCTGTGATGCATGCGCATAGGATCGAGCTTGCAGTGCGCCATCACTGCAGATCGTCTTTGCCCAGGGCCACGGGAGGGAACCTTTTGGCATCATCACAATCTGCCCTTTTCATCCCGAGCTGCGCTTCTTGCCGATGAACCGGGAGAAGTTCCGGGCGATCTCCTCCATGCCCTCGGGCGAGGGATGTACAAGATCAAAGCTCAGGCCGGGGACCTCTTTGAGCAGGCTCCTTCCGTCGACATGGACGAGCCTGGGCATGCGCAGGTCCCTGACGGCCTCGCGAACTATTCGCCTGAACTCAACGTGCCTGGCCTTGGTGGGGGCGAGGTCCGCATTGAAGGTGAACATATCGGTGCAGAACACCCATTTCCTGGGATGCGACTTGGCGATCCTGCGGATGAAGTACCTCACCCTGCGTTCGAACTCCTCGGTGCTGAACCGGGTGTTGGGCATCATGTTGATGCCGATCTCCAGCGTTGCCAGGTTCCAATCCCTGCGTCGGGCGATGTAGTCCGCCATCTGGCCCTCGCAGTGTGCGCCGCCGCCGAAGCCCAGGTTCACCAGATCAACGCCCAGCATCTGGGCCATCCTCATCGCATAGGAACCCGTTGGCCTGATCGCCCAGGCGCCGTGGGTGATCGAGGAGCCGTAGGTCAGCAGCGTCTCCTTCGGGGTCTGGGACCTCCTGGGAAGGGATGTCTCGCCCTGGATGTCCACCAGCCTCACGGGCGGCCAGTATGGAAGGATCACCCTTGTGAGGTGGGCGTCGAATGGGAGCTTTCTTTGCTTCGTGACTTCGTCGAGTGTCTGTATGTTCTGTGGTTTGGATACCGTGATCTCCGTGGGCTCGGGGCCTATCTGACGCCATGCCACCAGAAAGCATCCCTGGAAGATCTCCACCAGAGCTGGCGGTTCCTTCCCGGCCGTGAGGCTGATCTTTGCGTTTGGGCCTTCGAGGTTGAAACGTATCTCGCCTCCGGCGGCGGCCAAGGCGGCCTCTTTGGCCAGATCGTTCACGCTCATCCTGAGCTCGTTCGGGATCCGGCTGAGCATCATCCCCTTGCCGTCGGGCGGGGATATCATCTCCTCGATGTTGTGCAATTCGACGTTTCCGTGGATCAACTTGCCATGCCTCGCGAACCCTTGTCCTGGTCTCGCGGCCCACTCCGCCGCAGGGGCAAATCATCCCCCGGGGGCTGGCGCTGCGGAATGGGTCACTTGCCCGGGCGATGCTGGGCGGGGAGGGGCAGGACCGTAGATCGCTTACAAATCTTTCGACGCACGGGGGGTGAGGAATGTAGCCCCTGCTAGAGTGTCTCCGGAAGATTCTTATTGGCATTCAGCCCACCGACACGGAATGCTGGGACGGCATCTTCCCGTCATTCTGATTTGCCTTTTGACCGTCTGGGTGCTCGCACCGCATGGCTGGGCCTTGGAGGACCGGCGGATCGGGGTCGTCTACATCAGCGATCCCATCAGGTCCCCGGCCTTCACCTTCATGCGTGCCGAGCCCATCTTCTCCCTTACCTTCGTCGCGGCCTCTCTGAGGGGCTTCGGGGGCTGGGAACTGGACGACGTCCACAGGGCAATAAGGCTCTACTTCCCGCGCACATACCAGGACCTCACAACGCAGTTCGATGTGGTGGTCCTGGACAATGCAAACCAGATGGTCGTCACCGCCCAGCAGATCGAGCTGTTGGCCAGGGGGGTGAGGGAGGCCGGGATGGGGTTGCTCATGACGGGGGGATGGGAGAGCTTCGGCGGCACCGGATCGGCCCAGCCGACATGGGGGCCGACCGCCATCGGCAATCTCCTTCCGGTCCAGTGCGTCGATGGTACATGGGTCGAATCGGGCAGGCTTGTGATCGATGTGGCGGATCATGAGTTTGTACACAGCATCCCCTGGGATCGGAAGGGGCCGTTCATGCAGTCCTTCCACCACAACTTGGTCACCGTCAGGGAGGGGGGCCAACTACTCGCCCACACCGACCGCAATCAGTACCAAGTGGGCGGCGACCATCCTCTCTTCATCACTTGGGAGGTGGATGGGGCCAGGGTCTTCGCCTGCACGGGCGAGATCGTCCAGATGGCGTCGATCTTCAGCTACGGCGGCACGAACTACGACATCTGGGAGTACTACGGCGATTTCATCAGCAACATGATGATCTACCTTGACAAGCGTTCGGTGCCCCAGGACGTCGACCTGGTCCATGCGGTGAGGTCGGCGGCCTTCCAAGCCAATACCAGGATCTCCCTTCTCCTCAGCCTCGTGGAGTTCGTCGAGTCCTTCGGGGCGAATGCCCAGCGGGTGATGCGGTCGGTCGATGAGGTGAAGGGCGCCATCGCCGAGGCAGAGGATGCCTACCTTGATCTGAACTTCGAGGATGTGCTTGACACCTACGAGCGGGTTGGGACGATGCTCGATGACACCGAGCGGCAGGCCGTGGAACTGAAGAACCGGGCTCTCCTCTGGGTTTACCTCATCGAGTGGCTGGCGGTCACCGGAACCGCCCTGCTCGCGGGCTTCATCCTTTGGACGACAATGGTTCGCCGGACGCTCTACAAAGAGACCAGGGTCACGAGGATCATGGCCTTGTAGGTCTGTCATGCACAGGGCCGGCCAGGCCGGCAGATCTTCTCAGCCCCCCCGGGGGCGGGTGGGCCACGCGGAAGGCCGTCACCATTAAATGCCCCGTCACCCGCTGACCCGGGCTCAGGCGGTGTCTCGATTGAAGGTCGGATATGCAAGGAGGGAGATAACGCCTCCCGTGGGCATTCCATTGAGCGGCTACGGCTTCTTCCGGGATCGAAGGGCGGTCGGGGTGGCCGATCCCCTGTATGTGCGGGCCGTGGCCATAGAGGACGGGGAACCCGCCTTGATCGCGGCCTTCGACCTTCTGGGTCTTGACTCCGTCTTGGTCGGGCGCCTGAGGAAGAAGGTGGCGCATGTCGCGGGGCTCGAGAAGGATCGGCTCATGCTAGCCTGCATTCACACCCACTCCGGCCCCAACGTCATACCCCTGCGGGGCGAGCCGCGGAGAAGAGGGGCGTATCTGGACAATCTGGTGGAACAAGCCGGGGCGGCCGCACAGGAGGCCCGCGAAGGAGCCCAGAAGGTGCGCACGGTATCAAGGTTTCGCACGCGTTTCGGGGGTTTCTCGTGGAACCGAGCCTTCCCTGACGGCGGGGTCAGCCGCGAGGTGAGCGGGCTTGTCTTCAAGACCTACCAGCAGACCGTTGCCCTAGTCAATTACCCCTGTCATCCCGTCACCCTGGGCATCAACAAGGAGATCTCAGCTGACTACCCGGGAGCTTTCAACGCAATCATGGCTGAGGCCGGGGTCTCCTCCCTCTTTCTCACGGGTCCCTGCGGTGACTTGGACCCCGTTGTCAACCGGGACACTTGGGGCCGTGGAACAAAGGAGCACACGGATCGGTACGCGAAGATGCTGTCGAGGGCGGTCCTCAGAGGCCTTTCCAGGGCAAAGCCGTTCCGGGCGGATCGGGTTTCTACCGACTTCGCTAGGTTCAGGGCGAACTACCGGATGCCAGAAAGGAAGCAGCTCAGGGAGGCGTTGGCCCAGGCAAGGAGCGTCAAGGAGGATCCTGACAGAAAGGCCCACTTCGAGATCTGCTGGGCCCAAGAGAACTTGGAACTGCTCAGGTCAGGGCGTTTTGCCCGATCGGCAAGCCTGTATCTTCAGGCATTCCGCATCGGGGAGGCGGTGGTACTGGCACTACCGGGCGAGGTGTTCTTCGAGTTCGGAGAGGCGGTAAGGGCGGCCTTCCCAGAGCTGGAGATCCTGATCGCCACGAACGCGAACTCCGTCGTGGGGTACATTCCTTCCGACAGGGACTTTGAGGCCGCTGGCTACGCCTCGGGACTTGCCTGCAAGTTCTACAGGAGGTTTCCCTTCGAGCCCGGCATCGGTGCCAAGCTGGTCAACCGGTCGGTCGAGCTCGTTCGATCAATGCAGGGCTGATCGAACCGGCGCGGCCATCTGGACATTCCAAGGCCCATCTCCAGCTCATGTCCCGGATTCGGAATCCGCCTCGCCGTGTAACCACCTCAGGCCCCCGGGCCATCCTTTGTCCGACATCTCGAGGATGGATCGATAGTACCGGTTGACGTGGGTGACGGCGTAGTTGTATTCCTCCCTCTCCCATGCGAAGTAGTTGGAGATGGCGGCGGCCCTGAACTGATCGGGCGTTGTGTAGGGCGTGGCTGGACCGCGCCAGTGGGCCTTGACCAATTGCGGTCGGTTCATGAGTTCCCAGACTGAGGATGGCCTTCCGCCCGGGTGACAGTAGATCACGTTGGTCAAGGGATCCAACGCGCCCCAGACACCACTCCTGTATGCCTCGACGATGACGTGGCCGCTATATGCCTTCGAGGTGTCGAAGAGCATGGCAAGCCGTGCCGGAATCCCCGACACCTGGCACAGGATGCACCCCACCCTTGCCACATCGGTGCACCAATCGGAGCCTCTCTCGATGATCTCCTCCTCGGTGCCCCCGAAAAGGGCGTCATCGAGCCTCTGGGTCACGACTTTCTGGGTGAGCCGCGAGCAGAACTTGGCTATGGTCTGGATGGTCGCCTCTGCCGAGGACCGGCCGAGCAAGATGCTTTGCAGGTGTGCTTCCAGCGTTGGGCGTGAACCCATCTCATAGCGTACGTCAGTGGGGGTGTATTCTCTGTACAGGTCTGGCGCTGTGGAGGCGCATATCCGGACCATCCCCTCGGCGAGCACCCGATCTATCGAGCCGGGGGCGTGAGCGTCGTTGCTGAGCAGGATCCTGTAGGCGCGGCCGAACTGTCCGATCCCCCTGTACCGGGCCAGGTCGAGCGGCATCGAATCTGCCGAACCGTCGTCGCAACAGAAAGCTTTCACTATCAGTCTGGCGCCGACCACCGTTTCATGTTTATGGAGCAGGGTCCGGAATCCGACTCCTGAAGTCAGGCTGACCTCAGCAAGCCTGATTCTGGTTCTCGAACGGCCGGCCCATGGGCGAGACCCGCAACCCGGCGCGCAGACGCTGAAATGGGAGCTTGGCCGGGTCGGCCACGTTATAGCCTGGGGCCTCGACCATGAGTATTTCGGAGGCAATCCTCGAGAAATCCGCCCGGAAATGGACCGAACTCTTGAGGACGAGTATCTTCTCGCTCCTTGGTTCAACCCCGAGATGCTGGAACATGGCCCTGTCTGCGGCCTGCTGTTTTCGACTCGCAACTACCACCCGGACCCGTCCGAAACGGAGAAGCGCCATGGGGCCCAGTCTCATGTGGCACCCGAGGTAGAAGGGGCCGGTGCCCGTGAGATTGCCGTCGCCAAGGCGCTCAACCATGCATTGCGCCGAGAACGGGGATTCGCCCGGCACGCCGGACTTCCCCCCCAAGTCCACGCGGATCACGGTGCCCTCCCCGCTCGTATGGGCCCGCGCGGCGACCTCCGGATCGAACACGATCCCCACCACGGCATCGGCGTTCTGCCTTGCGAGCAGCTTGACGATTGTGACGCCGTCGGAGGTGCCGCCTGCTCCGGGGTTGTCCTGGGTGTCGGCGAGGATCACCGGTTTGGTCTTCGTCCCAGAGAGCTTCAGCGCATGTCGAACGGCCTCCTTGGGAGCGTAGAGCTTCCCCGCGAAATCCGGTTCCCTCTCAAGGACAAGATCCCCGAACCCTTCCACCGCATCGACTACCGTCTCCTTCCTAGAGCCGTAGGCAAACACCGACGGCCCGCAGTCGTGGACGTCCGCAAGCGGGAAGCCCGGGGTGAAGGAGAGGCTGACGATGCCGGGGCGTGCCTGCCGCTCGGCTGCCTCCCCCATCAATGACCTCACGGGTTCGATGTCGGTACACTGCCAGGGCAGAGGTATGAGAAAGGGTATCTGGCAGAAATGCTTGAACCATGGTGCGGGAGATGAAAGCAGGATCTCCATCAGTTCAGCTGCCCTGCGGCCGGTGCTTGCCATGTCCACATGGGGATAGGTTCGGTATGCCACAAGGGCCGAGCTTTGCTCCACCATGGCCGCCGTGGTATTTGCGTGCGTGTCCAGGCTTGCCACGACGGGCATGCTGGGGCCAACGATTGCCCGCACCCGGCGCAAGATCTCCCCCTCGCCGTCGTCGAGATGCTCGGTCACCATGGCACCGTGAAGATCCAGGTACACGCCATCAACCGGGAGCGCTTTCTGCAGGTCCTCTCCAACCATGCCCCAGACTGACTCGAAGGCCCGCGTGGTCACGGGACCCGAAGGGCTAGCTGAACACCAGACGAGGGGCACGATCGTGTGGCCAATGGCGTTGGCGGCTTCGATGAATCCCGAGATGGCTAGGTTCATGCCGGCGACTCCCCCGAACATCTCCTCACCGCGCAGGAGCGGGGGCCATGCACCAGCTTGCTTGAAGTCCTCAAGATCCGCCTTGATGGGCGAGAACGTGTTCGTCTCGTGCTGGAAGCCACCGACTGCAATGCGCGCCATAGTCAGATTGCCTCCGTGCCAGCGACAAGGTCACCCATCAGGATGCGCGATGGAACTCACAGGATCATCCCGACGATCCCCGACGAGCTTTCCAGCCCAGCTCACCCGCTACCGCTCTGCGGAATATCTCCCTGTAGCCATCGGCCCCGAGGGGAGCCGGGTTGCCCCCGGAGGAAGGATCGGCCAGCGCCATCCGGACGACCTGGCTCGCTTGCTTGCCGTCGATGCCTATCTCGGACAGGCTGTTTGGTATCCCGATCTCCGCGCGCAGCGCCATCACCCAGTCCAGCACCGCGTCGAAGCTGGCATTGGCAAGGCCAAGGTATCGGGACAACCTGATCATGAGTTCCTCGATGGCGGGCCTGTTGGCGCAGAGGACGTAGGGCATGAACACCGCGTTGAGCAGGCCATGGTGGGCGTCGTAGAGGGCCCCGAGCGGGTGGGCAAGGGCGTGCATCGCCCCCAACCCGCGCTGGAAGGCGGTCGCACCCATGGTCGATGCCACCATCATGTGGCTCCTTGCCTCCAGATCCTTGCCGTTGGCGCAGGCTTTTGGCAGCCACTCCTTAATGAGGCGGATTCCCTCCAGCGCTATGCCCTCGGCCATTGGATGATAGGCGGGCGTGCAGAAGGCCTCAAGGTTGTGCGACAGCGCATCCATGCCGGTGGCGGCGGTGAGGTGCCTCGGCAGCCCGATGGTCAGAACGGGGTCGGCCATGACGATGGAGGGCAGCATCCTGGGATGGAAGATGACCTTCTTCACGCGATGTTCTGTGTCCGTGATGATGGCAGCGCGCCCAACCTCCGATCCGGTGCCCGAGGTCGTTGGCACGGCGACGACGGGGGCGATGCCTGAAGGATTGGCCCTCCTCCAGTTGTCACCTACGTCCTCGAACTCCCAGATCGGCCGGTCCTGCCCGGACATGAAGGCGATCGCCTTTCCCGCGTCAATCCCGCTCCCCCCTCCGAAGGCTATGACTCCGTCATGCCCGCCTTCGCGGTAGGCCTTGAGGCCGTCGGCGACATTTCCGCCTGTGGGGTTGGTCTTGATGTTGTAGAAAAGGTCGCATTCGAGCCCATTGGCTTTGCAGTCATCCAGAGCGTTGAGCACCATCGGCATTTTCGCTAGGCCAGGATCTGTAACAAGCAAAGGGCTCTTCATGCCGGTTTCGCGGCACACTCCAGGCAACTCAACGATCCGGCCGGCGCCGAACCGTATGGATGTCGGGTAGTTCCAGTTCCCCACGAGCCTTTGATCCAAGGTGTTCATCACTATTCCCTCCTGTTGCTAGGTCGAAATCCTCAGATGGTATGACTTCGGCCGGGTAAGGTGTTCATATCCGACCCGGGAAAGCGTACAGCCGCGACCCGACTGCTTCACGCCGGTCCAGGCGAGCGCAGGATCCAGGTAATCGCATCTGTTCATGAACCACGTGCCCACCGATACCCGATCCCCGATCTTGATCGCGGCTTCCTCGTCGCAGGTCCACACCGACGCCGTCAGGCCGAACCTGCTGTCGTTCATTCTGTCCACCGCCTCGTCATCCGACGACACGCTCATGATGCCGACCAGCGGGCCGAAGCTCTCCTCGGTCATTACCCGCATCGAATGGTCGACCTCGGTGAGCGCCTGGGGAGCAAGGTACGGGGTCCCTCGCCGGTTCTTGGGGAAGAGTGCCTCATCTATCAAGGGCTTGGCCCCGGCCTTGATGGCCTCTTCTATCTGTCGTCTTAGGAGGTCGGCGGCAGAGGTCCGCACCACGGGTCCCAGCGTGGTTCGGCTGTCCAGTGGGTTGCCCAGGTTGCACTGGCGCGCAAGGTCGGCGAAGGCTTCCACGAACTCGTCATAGAGCGAACGGTGGACGTAGATCCGCTTGATCCCGCAGCAGGACTGGCCTGAGTTGAAGAAGGCCCCGTCCACGAGGCCCTCCACGCTGTGCTCAAGGTCAGCATCCTGCCGAACATAGGCTGGGTCCTTCCCGCCAAGCTCAAGGCCCGTGCCGATGAAGCGGCCCGCAGCCGCTTTCTCGACGGCGGCCCCTCCGTTCACGGAGCCAGTGAAGCACACGAAGTCGACTTGCGATGATTGGATGATCTGCTCAGCCTGCTCGTGGGTGAGGTGAAGGTACTGAAAGACCCCCTCCGGCAGTTCCGCATCGTCGAAGGCCTGGGCGATGCGCTCGGCGCAGAGCGGGGTCTGGGAGGAGTGCTTGAGGATCACCACATTGCCGGCCATGATCGCCGGGATCACGGAGTTGACGGCCGTGAGGTAGGGGTAATTCCAGGGCGCCATGGTGAATACGACGCCGAAGGGCTCACGCCGTATGAACCGGTTAAAACCCTCCTTCTGCTCAACCGCGATATCGGCCAAGGCTGTCTCGGCAATGGAGATCATGTGCCGCGCGCGCTCCTCAAAGCCGCCGACCTCGCCGGGCGCGTATCTGATGGGACGACCCATCTGCCAGCTGATCTCCTCGGCGATCTCCTTCTTGCGCCCAACGAAGGCATTTACGGCTCGCGAGCAGACGGAGGCCCTCTCGGCCACGGGGACATCTCTCCATTCTTTCTGCTTCCTTCGGGCCATCTTCAAGGCTGCTGCTACTTTTCGTTCGGTGGCACAAGGGCGTTTGACGTACACGCTGCCATCAACGGGGGTCACGACCTCGAACTCGGACCTCATCCAGTCCTCCTCCTTGATGCGGATCTGGCAAATGCCAACCGGAACCCCGACATCAATCGCTCATGATTGTCTAGATAATCTCGAAGTAGCGTTCAAGCTCCCAGTCCGTGATGTGCTTGCGGAACTGCCGCTCCTCCCACTCACGAGTGGCAGCGAAGTGCTCAACGAACTCATCCCCGAAGAGCTCTCTTGCCGCCTTTGATTTCCTGAGCCTGCCGGCCGCCTCCATGAGCGTTCTGGGGAGCTGGAGGCGGGAGGGCAAGTGCTTGTCGTAGGCGTTGCCGGTGACCTCGTGCTCGGGCTCCACCTCGTTCTCAATGCCCCACAGTCCCGATCCCAGCGCGGCTGCGAGGGCGATGTATGGGTTCGCGTCTGCGGCGGCCAGTCGATGCTCCACGCGCTGGGCCTTCGGCGAGCCCGCAATGGCCCTCAAGGCGCATGTGCGGTTGTCGACTCCCCAGCTCGCCTCCGTCGGAGCCCAGAACCCGGGAATCAGGCGCGTGTAGCTGTTCACGGTCGGTGCCACCATCGCGGTCAGCTCCGGCATGAGCTTCTGCTGCCCGCCGATGAAATGCCACTGGGCCTTGCTCATGTTGTGCGGCCTCTTAGGATCGTGGAAGGCCGAGCCCGAGCCGTCCGCCCTCTTCAGCGACATGTGTATGTGGCCGCTCTGCCCGGGCCACTTGGGCGACCATTTGGCCATGAAGGTGACCATCTTGCCGTTGCGCTGGGCGAGGACCTTGCTAAATGTCTTGAAGAGGGCGGCCTTGTCGGCGGCGGCCTGGGCTCCGTCGACCGCGATGGCTGCCTCCAGGACTCCCGGTCCGGTCTCGGTGTGGAGGCTCTCGATCGGGAAATCCATCGCCTCGGACATGTCGAGCAACTGGCGGAAGAACTCGGCATTCACCGAGCTCCTGAGAACCGAGTAGCCGAAGTACTCAGGGGTTATGGGCTCAAGGTCGCGGAAATGCTTCCTCCGAACCGAGTCGGGCGTCTCGTTGAAGACGAAGAACTCGTACTCGAAGCCGGCGAAGGGCTCGAACCCCATGCTTTTCGCCTTTCCGGTGACTCGGCGCAGGGCGGCCCTGGGGCAGATCGGCTCAGCCTTGTCCGCGAACTCGCACAGGAAGAGCAGCATCCCGTCCTCGAACGGTATGTTGCGGCAGGTGTCGGGCAGTATCCTGACCGGGGCGTCGGGGTAGCCCGTGTGCCAGCCCGTGTACCGGACGTTGTCATAGAGCTGGTCGTAGGAGTCCCATCCAAGGATGACGTCGCAGAGGCTGAATCCGCCCTCGAGCATCGAGAGGAACTTCTCGCGGGACATGTACTTGCCGCGCATGACCCCGTCAACGTCAAACAGCCCGATCTTGACGTCCTTGAGGTTTCGTTCCTCAACGATCGCCCGGGCGTCCTGAGCGTTTTTCACCGCCCTCGGTTCCATGGAAATCGGTTCGTCCTTGGGTATTTAAAGGGTGTCTGATTCGGCCTGTCTCTCCAGCGAGCGAAAGGCATATCGCAGATCCTGGGGGTCAGATTGTGTTGTCATCCGCGCTTATGCCCGAGCGTTGGCATCCATACTCATCCTGTTCTACCGGCACGGCTCCCAAGTGAGAAGGTCCTTCAAACTGGATAGAATGGCATCTGGTCCTGAATCGAGTAGTTCCTTTTTCCTTCCCCATTGCCAAGAACATCGATTGTAGATGACTATTGCCCTGGACCCGGCCTTCTTCGCCACCTCCACATCACTTGGCGTGTCCCCCACCATCACGGCTTGATGTGCCTTCACCCCCAGAAGACAAAGGAGATGTCCGTATCTCTCCTCCTTCGTGGGCAGGTCGGTGTCTATGGTCACAACCTCGTCGAAGAAGTGCAGCACTCCCAGTCGTCCTAGGGCCGCATCAGCCAACGTGCGATCCGACGCAGTCAGGAGGCCTAGGGGGTACTTCCGTTTGAGTCCGTCGAGGGCCTCTTCCACATCTAGGCACAGGGAGATGCTCGGAGCGCGTTTCCATACAAGGCGACGTATCATCTTCTCGGCCCTGCTCACGAGGTCCTCATCGGCTGGCAATACCCTCCTCGCAGTTCCCGCGATGCTGGGGACCATTTTCTCCTCGATCTCGTTTCTGGTCCGAGGGAACCCCAGTTCCCGAGACACATCGACAAGGGTCAGCACATAAGCTTCCCTGGAATCAATGATCGTGCCGTCCATGTCGAAGATGAATGCCGCGATCGGCGAATTCAGCCTTGAGCCTCATCCCGTCGGGCCATCCGGACCTATTGTGTGTTGCTCCCGCGGCTTGCCTTCATCTCGACCAGCGCCTATGATCAGGCAATAGGTCCTTTTCCTCCCTACATTGCGGCGGTCGAAAACGGGCTTGTGATTCACCCAGCTGTGGTCGTCTATGCGCCCTTCCTGAAGAAGACGCCCATGTTGCGGGGCAGAATATCCACGTCTTCGATCAGGTCAAGGCGCTCGAGCTTCGCCACCGTTGCCGCAGGCAGTTGATCTCGGGTGACGCCTTTGAGGAGAAGCTCGGTCTCCTTGTGGGAGAATTCCTCTTTCTCCACAATCCACTGCAGGAACTCCCGGTCCTCCGGGCAGACCCTCTGGCAGTGAATGCAACCGAGCAGGCAGTTGTGCCACGAGGGGTCCATCCAGGCCGGAAATAGGATGTCGCCCTTCTTCTCGTTGTGGAAAACGATGCATCGCTCTGCTCGGAGCAGGAAGCGATCGGAGGGTATAGCGCCGGTCGGGCAACTCCGCATGCATGCACGGCACCTTCTGCACCTCTCCATCATCTGGGGCTTTCGCCAGTTGTTCGCTTGGCAGGGCAGGTCGGAGTAGACCGCGACAAGTTGGAGGAAGCTTCCCATCCCAGGGACGTAGCAGATGTTGTTCCTCCCGTATTGCCCGAGTCCGCTGCGAACGGCCAGGAGCTTCAAGGGCAGTGCTGTCGGTGCGACCCGATACCCTCTGGTCTTCAGGAACTCCGCCAAGAGGTCTTGGACCTTCCTGCTCGTTTGCTTGTAGGCCACGTAGGTCGGGGGGAGGATGAGTGCTTTCTTGCTGCCCTGCCATGCGAAAATGGCTTGGGCCTGCGGACGGGGGACCGCGACCACTATCATGGATTTGGCCTTTGGCAGGGCTTCCGGGATTCGGAAATCAAACGAGCCCAGGCGTTCCTTGACGAATTCCTTGTCTAGCATGCCCTGGCTTTGCCATCCTTCCATGTCCGCCTTCAATTCTGGCAGGTGCTGGATCGACACGATGGATCCGCGAAAGCCAAGCTGCGCTATGTGGAGAAGCAGTTCTTTCGCGCAAACGGCTGGACTTGGTTTGGTTGTTCGTTTCGACATGTCATGGCCAACCCGGGTGATCAACCCGGGTCAGAAATAGGTTGTGCCTAGTCTCTTGATCGGGCTCACTGCGTGGTTGGGTCTGAGCTCCATGGGCCCGATATGTTTTCCGGAATCCATTTCTCTGAACTCAGCAAGCATCAGGATTCCTCGGATGAACCTTGGGGGTGCTGAATATTTTCAGTTGGACCTAACCCGCGCATTTAAGTACTGAGCCTTCTCGCGACGGCGCGATGATGGCCGGGTTTGATTCCGGGAAATACTTGGAGGAGCAGGCGAGGGCCATCATGGAGAGGGTCGGCAAGTTCGGCGGAAGGCTCTACCTTGAGTTCGGCGGCAAGCTCTGCGCCGATCTGCACGCGGCCAGGGTGCTTCCCGGGTATGATCCCAAGAACAAGATCAAACTCCTTCGTATGCTTGATGACGTGGAGATTGTCTACTGTGTCTGTGCGAAGGACCTCCAGAAGGGGACGGTCAGGCAGGACCTGGGCCTGACCTACGACAATGAGACGTTGAAGACCATAGACGATCTTGCGGAGGAAGGGCTCCGGGTTTCCGCAGTTGTGATAACTAGGTTCGAGGGTGAGGCGGCCGCCGAGAGCTTTGAGAGGAAGCTCAAGAACCTGGGCGAGCGGGTCTTCGTCCAGGGGGAGATGAAGGGCTACCCGAAGAACATCGATCACGTGGTCAGCGACAGGGGCTTCGGAAGGCAAACCTATGTACCCGTCAAGGGAAGGATCATCATCGTGACGGGGGCAGGGGGTGGCAGCGGCAAGATGGCGTTCTGCCTTTCACAGATCTACCACGAACGGAGGAAGGGCTTGGACAGCGGCTTCGCCAAATTCGAGACCTTCCCCATATGGAACCTGCCCCTGGACCACCCCGTGAATATTGCCTACGAGGCGGCCACAGCGAATCTGTTTGATGAGATCATGGTCGATCCTTTCCACGAGGGGGCGTACGGCGTGAAGGCGGTGAACTACAACAGGGACATAGAGAACTTCGCGATCATGAAGAACGTCTTCGACAGGATATCCAAGGGAGACAACTCCGCGGGCCAGTACAAGAGCCCCACAGACATGGGGGTCAACACCGCCAGCAAGGGGATCGTGGATGATTGGGCCTGCAGGCGAGCGGCCGAGCAGGAGATCATTAGGCGTCACTTCAGGTACAAGGAGGAGTTTCTGAAAGGACTGCATCCGAGAAGAACCATCGACAGGATGGAAGAGGTCCTGCAGAAGGCCGGCTTGAAGGAGACCGACAGGAAGGTCGTTCCCCCTGCAAGGATGGCGGCGGAACAAGCGAGGACCCAGAAGAACAAGGGGAACAAGGGCATATACAGCGGGTCCGCTTTGGAATTGGCGGACGGAAGAATCGTCACCGGAAAAAACTCCCCGCTCCTTCACTCGGAGTCCGCGGTCGTGCTCAACGCCGTCAAGGAGCTGGCGGGGATCCCGGACGATGTGCATCTCCTGTCCAGCGAGGTGATCAGGCAGATCAATGACTTCAAGACCAAGACCCTGGGTGAGAAATCCGAGAGCCTGAACCTCAACGAGACACTCATCGCCCTGTCGGTGTCCGCCGCCAAGGACGAGGTGGCGAGGAAGGCTGTCGCCAGGCTGAAGGACCTCAAGGATTGTGAGATGCACACCACCCATGCCCCGGCGAACGGCGACTACCAGGCGCTCCGGAAGCTGAAGATAAACGTCACAACCGACGCGATACCGCTGATGAAGAGACACTTCGTCGAGTGAGGCTGCAAAGGGGATGCGCGCTATCTAGGCGCCAAGCGAAAGTCTATCTTCAACCTCCCATTGGGCAGGCGCCGTGTTCGCGTCTCACGCAGGGGTCAGTCGCAGAACCGACCGTGCCAACATCCGCGGACTGACTGACAGCATCTCTCTCGGGTCATTGTTTGGGCGAGTCGCTAGGTATGGTTTCCTCTATCTTCATCACAATGATGTCCCCGCCGGT
>Ga0172366_10002308_pt1 | contig 14911 bp, 17 predicted proteins | sample LakKivSesite69cm_FD_114533 | JGI IMG/M metagenome (GOLD analysis project Ga0172366, IMG submission 114533) | Sediment microbial communities from Lake Kivu, Rwanda - Sediment site 69cm | ecosystem: Environmental > Aquatic > Freshwater > Lake > Sediment | place: Rwanda: Western Province, Lake... | reverse complement strand
AGGAGTTGGAAGAGGGAGTGTCGGTGGAAGTTTGCTGTCTTATTTGATTGATATTCAATCGTTAAATCCGCTGTTTTGGGGTACGTCGTTTAATAGGTTTATGTCCCCTGCTCGTGGTGGATACATGTTGAAGACAACGATGCCAGAGGAGAAGAAATGATTCGTAATAATGTTGTAGTTATTCCGAAAATGTAATCATAAGGAGAAATAAATGGTAATCTTCCATCATGGCGATTTAGATGGGCGATGTGCTGCAGCAATCGTCGATATGTGGGTTAGAAAGAATAAAGACACCATAAAACCAAACAGAGTAGAATTCAGAGAAATGCAATATAAGGATAATCCTGATTTTTCTGATATTAGTAATGAAATGGTTATAATTGTTGACTTTAGTTTCAAACCAGATGTGTTCAGAAAGTTACAAGAGAGGACTAATAATATTATCTGGTGTGATCATCATGCCTCATGTAAGGATTATGATTATGCTAAGGAGAATATCCCAGGCATCCGCGACTTTGGAAATCCTTGCCTAGCTGGTTGTGAGTTGGCTTGGAAACATTTTATTGGTACTACTATACCGTGGGGCGTCGAGCTTCTTGGTGATTACGACGCATTTAGAATTGAACATGATCCTGAATGTTTCCAATATTATGAGGGGTTGAAAACTATCGATGATAGTCCACAATCTGGTACGTGGTATAGAATTTTTAAGGACCAGGAGTATGTCGATAAGATCGTTGAGACTGGCAAGACGATCATTAGATATAGGGATTTGTATGTTAATGATATGTGTAAGAATTATGGTTATGAGACTGAAATTGGTGGTCATAAGGCCGTTGCTTTGAATGTGTATAGGTTTGGTTCTGCTGCTTTTGGTAAGTTGTTTAAGGAATATCCTATTTGTATTGCTTATATTTATGATGGTAAGAAATATATGTTGAGTTTATATAGCGATAATAAGGTAGATGTTTCCAAGGTTGCTCAGAAATATGGTGGTGGTGGGCATGCTGGTGCGGCTGGCTTTGTGTGTGGTGAGTTACCATTTAAGATGATAAATAAGCTAAAAGGAGAAGATAATGATTGAAGTTTTTATTGACGGGCGTTCTTTTGGCGATCAGGGATTTGGTTTCAGTGTGTTGCTGATTGCTGATAAGCATGTCTGGACTCGTGGTATTATCCCTACTGTGAAGATGACAAATAATCAGCTTGATCTTACGGCTGTTAAATTTGCGTTGTTGAGTATTAAGGATCAGACTGAGAAGGTTGTTATTAGGTATAAGAATAAATATCTGTCTTTCATATTTGCGAAGGAAGATGGGGCATGGAAGAAGAAGGATATTGATCTTAACAAGGGATTAGTGACAGAGGTTCGCATCTGGTGTGAGATGTTCCCGAATTTGGAATTTATTCATGATGTCGATAACCAGGCTTTCAAGGATTTATATAAGAAGACTGAGGAAATGATTACTAAGAAAGAGGCGTACTTCATTAAAGGCTAACGTATTTGAGCAACATGAACTGGGACCAGCTAAAGAAGCTAGCGTTAAAGAATTATCTTGCCCTTAAACTATCACAAGAATATTTCGAACGATTAAAATTCGAAATAAAAGAAATCGAAAAACAAGGAACGAATGAGTACTGGATATCAAACTATATAGCTGGTAAGAAATGGGATACTAACCCTAGTGGATTAGTTATTCCATTCTTGTTAGGGATGACTGTTGTAGATCCTATTAAAGCCGGGATAAAGCATAAGGTCGAGTATCAAACCGATTTTCCTGATATAGATACTGACCTACTTCCGCATGCTCGTGAATATATTAAACAATATGCGATTGATAAGTATCATCACGTTTGTTCTGTCGGCAGTTGGGTTACTTTCAAACCTAAGCTTGCTCTTCAGAATGCTGCTGGTGCGCTTGGTGGTATTGAGTATAAGAAGTCTGTTATTAAAATGACTACTCAGTTACCTGATGAATTTGACGAATTAGATTGGAGCGATCACGAGGAGTTATTTAAGAAGGCAAAGTCTGAGGTTGAGACTGAGAAGAATGAGGCGTTAGATGAGTTAAGGAAGTACCAGATTTTCTATGATTTTATGAAGGCTGAAGAGAGGAATGGTAAGTTAGTAGAGATTGCATATAAGTTGGTTGGTAAGATTGTTACTCAGGGGACGCATGCTGCCGGTATTATTGTGGCTGATAGACCGATTGAGGATATTGTTCCTTTGTCTTTGATGAAGGGTAAGTCCGAAGAGGGTACTTGGACTAGTCAGTGGACTGAGGGTGCTCGTGCTACTCAATTGTCTAAGTTTGGTTTGGTGAAGTTTGATCTTCTCGGTTTGAAGACTGTCTACTATATTTGGCAGGCTTGTAATCTGATTAGACAGACTAATGGCGTTGAGTTTGATTGGGACGATATGGATCCGTTAGCTAGTCCACCAAGGGCTGGTTGGGAAATAGCGAAAGATGGGACTCGCAAGCTGATCTCATTCGAAGATGTTGAGTCGATGAAGGCTTGTAATGAATTAAGGACTGATTCGATTTTCCAGATAGAATCACAGATTCAGAAGGGTATTATTCGTGATGGCGGTGTGAAGTCATTTGGCGACTTGGTTGTTTATAATGCTTTGGGTAGACCTGGTCCTATTGAATGTTGCGCTAAAGGAAGTTTAATAAATACCGATAATGGATATTGTGTAATAGAGAAATTAGATCCTAAAATCAATAAAATTTTATATATGTCAGATAAGATTAAATCGACTAACAATTATCAGGTCTTTAAGAATGGTAAAAAGAAAGTTTTTAAGATAAAATTATCAAATGGTAAGACAATAATGGTTACAAGTAATCATAAATGTTTTACTTCACAAGGCATTAAAGAAGTCAAACATATAAAGAAAGGAGATGTAATATATGTTAAAAAATGATATAATTAGACTTTTTAAAGAAAATAAAGATGTGGCACACATTGCCGCCAAACTTAAAATTAGTAGATCATATGTTGGTAGAGTATTATGTATGTCTAGTATTGATTTACCAGTATGTAGAATTTGTAATAAAAAGATTCTGTCATTAAATCAATCTCATCTTAATATACATAATATTTCTTTTAGTGAATATATTAATAAATTCCCAGATGAGAAAATTAATATAAAATATGCTATATGGAATAATGGATTAAATAAAAGTCATCCATCTGTGGCAAAATATGCAAAAGCAATTAAACAAAGAATGTGTTCTAAAGAAGAGCGTATTAAAAGATCTGAGTTAAATAAGAAAATGTGGGAAAATGGCGAATTTAAAGCTAATTTACAATTAACTCGTAAAGCAAATCGAGCTTGGGTGTCAAAGATTAAAAGTGTAAGTCAAGATGAACGTAATAGATTACTTGCTAATTTTACGGTAGCTGGTAATAAGGCGCAATCAATTATTCGTAAAAATAATGAATTAAATTTAGAATTTTTTAAGGAGAAATATCCTTGGTCTATAAACCCAAGAATTGTACAATGCCTATATTGTAATAATAGATATATTAAATGTTCTAGCGCTGCTAGAGCACAAAATTTTTGTTCAACAGAATGTTATTTTTCATTTCTTGAAAAAGAGGAACATCCAGAATATTTTATTAATAAAACACTAAAAGATAGGATTAAGTTAGTGAAATGTAAAAATTGTAACATTAAATTTTTATCTGTTGATAGCAAATGGTCTAAGAAGTTTTGTTCTAAAACTTGCATATCTAAATGGTTAGATAATCATCCTAATTACACCATTAAACATCATTATTATAGTGATCAATTTAATCAAGAATATGTTTACGATTCGTCTTATGAATTAGATTTTATAAAATGGTGTGAATATTCTAATAATATTATTTCTATAGAAAGGAATAGGCCAATTATTAATTATGATAATCGAAAATATTTCCCTGATTTTTGGTTAAATGAATCAATTGTCGTTGAAATAAAAGCAAATAACCTTAAAATATACGATATAGAGAAAGAAATTAAAAAGATTAAAGCTGGTTTGAATTATGGATTATATAAATTAATAACCAATAATGAATTATATTATAATAAGACTATAAATAATGAATTATTGAATAAAGTCATATTTTCGAGTACTTCTTTCATTGGAGGGGTGTGGAATGAATTGCTTAAATGATTTAGAAAAAGTAATAGTTGAGGAAATACAAGAAATTGGAGACGATGAAGTATATGATATTTCTAATTATGAAAATGATTGTATCGATAATGAAGGGAATTTTTTCTGTAATGATGTTTTAGTTCATAATTGTATTCCTGAATATATTAAGCGGCGTGATGATAAGGAGATGAAGTGGAAGGAGGGTATGGACCCTCGTATTGTTGAAATTCTAAAGAGTACCTACGGAATTATAACTTATCAAGAGCAGCTTCAGACTATGTGGATTCGATTGGCTGGTTTTAATGTTCCTGAAGCAGAGGGCGCTAGAAAAGTTATTGCTAAGAAGTGGCAAGATAAACTTCCTCAAGTAGAGAAGAAATGGAAAGATGGCGCTGAGAAGGTTATTGGTAAGGAAGAGGCTGATAAGTGGTGGGATTTAATGAAGTCATTTGGTAGGTATGCTTTCAATTTAGCGCATTGTTTATCTGATGATACCAAATTAGAAGATCCAATAACTGGTGAGATAACTACAGTTTCGGATCTTTATAAAAATAAAAGACGTTTTAATTTATTGTCATATCAACAACAAGGGTTAGTACCAGATGAAGTATGTAATATTCATTTTAACGGAATGCAACCTATATATGAAGTGGAATTAAGTACTGGAATAAAGCAACGGGTTACATTATCACATCAATTTTTATGTTCAGATGGAGTAATGCGAACTGTTAGGGATATTATATTGAATTCTCATTCAATCAAACATATATGTAATGAGGTGAGAAATGAAGGTAACAATCGAAGACGAGAAGAGAGTGATCGATTTATATCAAATGGGGAGATCATACGACAATATTATTTCAGAGATAAAGAAATTTACATCAGATGGGACAATCAGAAGGATCATCAGAAAGTATGGTGTACAGAGGAAATTCAGGACAAATATCCCAATGCTGGAACACAATTATTTCGAGATAGTAGACAAACCAGAGAAAGCGTATTGGATAGGGCTATTAATGGCAGATGGTTATGTCAATGCAAAAAGGGGGAAGAGATATGTAAGTCTGTAATTAAAACAGGAGGATTCAGATTTAGTTATACAATATGGAATAGATCTAAATATAAAGAGACAACCAACTTTATGCCACAAGAAATTATTAAATCGGACTATATATCAATTGCGGCAAACCGCAGCGAGCACAAAAATTGTGGAAGACCTTGCGAAGTATGGCGTAGTACAAGGCAAGACCAACAGAGAAATTGTGCCAAATATTCCATATATAGCAGATTTTCTGAGGGGTTTAATAGACGGGGATGGTTCAATAATAATAAATGGGAAAGGATATCCAATGATCAGATTAACATCTTCAATAAGTTGTATCAACAAATTCAGAGAAATTATAATAAGCAATTGTGGTGTGAGACACAACAAAATAACAAAATACGACAATATGACAGCGATTGGCTGGACTGGATTAGATCAATGCAAGAAAATACTATCTTTTATTTACGTGAATCCAGTTCGATATCTAAAAAGGAAGAAGAGAATTGTAGATGCCATATTAAAAGCATCAAATATATTGGAATTAAGCCAACTTATTCACCAGAAATGAAATCATCATCGCATAATTATATTACTGAAATTAAACACGGTCAACCTATACATAAGAATAGTATTGCATATTCGATTGTGACTTATAGATCTCTCTATTTGAAGACTCATTATCCAACTCACTGGTGGTCTGCAGTGATGACTGGATGCCATCGTGAAAAGTTGCCTAATTATATTAGGGCGGCTCGTTCTGATAATGTTCAGTTTAAGTCTCTTGATATTTTGAATTTGTCTGAATCTTCTACTGTAGTTGATAATATGTTAGTTCCTGGTCTTATTTTCGTTAAGGGAATTGGCAAGAAAGCTGCCGCTGAGCTTGAGAAAATTCATATAAAGGACCATGATATTGATAAGGTTGTTGAGAGTTTTGGTAGGCAGAAGACTACTTTTGAGAGATTAATTAAGCTTGGGGCGTTTGATGCTCATTATCCAAATAGAAAAGCTCTATGGATGTATTATCTATATAAATATGGTTCTAAACAGTATAATAAGGAAGTAGTTGATCTAGTTAATGAGAAATATAAATGGCCAGATGAGAAGATTCTAGCTGAACGAAGATTACGTGAACAGGATTATAGGAATAGGTATCCTAAGAGAAATAAAATTCCTGCCGCTATTACTAATTGGAAGCCTAAGATCAATCCTACAAGAGAAGAGATTATGGCTTTATTTAAGGATTATACGAACAGTGAGAAGTTGGAGATTGAGAAAGAATTTTACGGCCATTATTGGACAAATCCAATTACTCTATTTGTAGCTGAATACCCGATTGATAAGAGTAAACCTCGATCTACGATGGATGTTGTTATTGAGGAGATTCATAGGAGAATATCGAAGAAGAATAATGTGTATTATATATTTAGAGTAACAGATGGTAAATCATGCGTCGATGTGATTGTTTGGCAGAATGTGTTTAGAAATTCAGATAAAGAAACCATACAGCCTGGTCGTGGTATTAGAATGGAAGTAGAATGTGAGACAGGTAATTTTGCCATAGACGGCAATAATCCAATACGACCGTTACGCCGTGTAACTGAGAGGGATGGGATGTGGTAGATAAATTTGAGGTGATAAATGATTTATTCAAATCCTGTATCTAAGAAACCAACTGGTATTATTTGTGATTTATGCGGTAAGGTTTATGAGAATAAATTTAAGTATTATTCTGCTAAATTAGATCTAGTTGAAGTTGATGCTACTATACAGAAAACTGGGACTGTTGCGGTTGATAGACAGTGTTTAGATGTTGATTTATGTATACAGTGTTTTAATACTGTAATTCGCGATAATGTGTTAGCAACCATCGAGAAACAAGGAGCTAAGAAATGACTCCATTTGATAGATTAGAAATAACTGTTTTTGGCGAACTGATGTATGCTCGCCCGATTGATTTCATATATGATGGTAATGGTGATCCGGTTAAGGCTATTAAGTGGGAGGCTGTTAATCCAAATGATGGTCAGATGTTACAATTTACTGAAGATAATATTATGGATAATGGTGGCAAGTTGACATATTCCGAGGTTTATGTTAATAAATCAATTGAACAATTTGATAAGATTGATCCTGTAATTGGCGTATGTCCGTTCCAAGATCCGATTGAACTTGGTTTGATTTTTACTGACGTGGCTGAGAAGGCCGATAAGAAGGAGGTAGTTGACGATTCTGATTGCCCATTTCAAGACCCAGTTGCGATTGGTTTAGTATGAATTTTATACCACTTCTAAATTATAGGCAAAATAAGGAGGATATAAATTGAATTTTATACTTGGCTCTGGTATAGTTGGTTTACTTGCTAAACGCATGTATCCTGAATTCGAGTTGATACCATTCAAAAGGTCAAGGTATTATTCTTTCGAAATTGTTCTAGCCGATAATTTTTTAATCTATAATAAAAAGATTGATGATTTCATGAATCAGCTTGGTATTTCTTGTGAGGTTGAATTCAAGAAACAGGCTTATTCCTTAAAGGGACAGTTAATTTTTGATGAGATTGATGAGTTGAAGCAATCCTATTTCTCAAGGGTTTATGGTTATCAGATGCCATCTCATATTGGTTCATTGATTAAGAATACCGTTACAACATATCCTAAATCTGTTAAGGCTGTCCATGATAGATTGGTCGAGAAATCATTGAATGATTTTATGAACACGAAACAGAAATATGGCGAGCTAGTGTCTATTAATTTTGAAAATAAGAAATTATATTTTACTAATCGTGAGGTTGATTTTGATAAGATTATATCTACTATACCATTGGATGCATTATGTCAATTTTGTAATATTAAGATGGATTTGAAATCTAGATCGGTTTGTTATTATGATATTCAGACTAGCGCTGTTGATCTTGAGGGTGCTTCATCGTGTATCGTGATTGATGATTATGAGTTTTTCAAGGTCGTGCCTCAGAATGAACGATTTTTGTTTTGGACATTTGATAAATTAGAACAGCCATATAAATATTTTGGTCAATTTTTTGGTTATAATTTTGATATTATTGAATCTTTTAGGATTGATAAGGCTATTCCTATTGGTGAGAAGCCAAATTTGGATGTTCTTGAGGGCAATAATGTTTATTGTGTTGGATCTAACGCTCAATGGGATGATTTTATGGATGTAAGCAGCTGCGTATTAAGATTAATCAATTTAAGTAAAAATATAATATGAGTTTAGAAACTGATTATATATCTGGTAATTGCAAAATAGTATTAAATCGCAAAATTAAAAAATTACAGGAGTTAGGTTGCAATCTCTAGCGAATATGCTCTAGCTCCTTTGATAGTCCTCTTTCTGAGAACATGTATTCTACCTAATTTTATTAAATAATTATTGAGTGCTAGTATTAGTGTTGCTAGGTTGGTTGTCTGTACTTTTTCTAAGATCGATGCCGCTGTGACATAATTTGTCTTTGGGTCGCCATTTGTTTCTTGATGTTTCGCCAATAACATGTCGTAGACCATTCTCGTCTGTTCTGGTCTGAGAATTATTTTCTGTAGCGATTCCTTTTCTTTAGTGACTATTTCAATTAATTTCTTAGTTTCTTCGATAGTCTCTGGGCTAATTCCGTCTGGTGTTTTTGGTTCTAGTCCTAGATGTATTATTACAACCTCCAATTTTTGTTTGGTTTCGGCTTCTGGCATGGCTAAGCCTTCTGTTCGCCCTGTTGTTCACTATTTGGGTCCAATTCTGTCGCTAATCGTGTTAATTGGTCACTATGTCTCCAGCGCATTGGGTCGGCTTCAAGATTCGCTGAAAAAGCAATACTTCGTAATTGGGCTGCAACTCCAATACACTTGAGTTGAAGAGTATCTAGTTCTACAGTTGTTTTATTTAGATATTGGATATGTTTTTCTAAATCGTTTAATCTACATTGTTCACAAATGTGTTGTGGTAATATTACTGCCACCTCTTTTTTACATCGTGGGCAGAGCATCTTCTGTTCTCCTTTTACTGAAGTATATATCACTGGAGGACACAATGAACTTCATACAACAATGTATCGTTTGTAAGAAGCAAGAAAAATTGACGCCAATGACTGTCAAGATAACCGGCGCAGATCATAATTTTTATATCTGCGAGGAGCACGCTGAGGAATGTTCTTTAAAAAATCTCAAAGAAATTATTAATGGCAAGATTGATAAATTCAAAGAGCTAAGAAGGCAGATGGTTGATCTTGGTATTGATCTTTCCCCAAGGAAACCTGTCGCAAAGCCAGCAACTACCCCAGCCACAGCACCAACACAACAAGCTACCAAAACAGTACAAATGAGCCAAAAAGCACAATTATTACAGAAAAAACCGCCAGTTGTACAAAGACAGATCAGAACTATAGGAAGTTCAGATGCCTCAAGTTATCAGTCACATGATATTGATGGTGCAGTTGATAAAGAAGCACAAATTATGTCAGAACAGACAGGAAGAGAAGTAAAAGTCGCCAAAACAGTAGAACGAGAGGAACAGGAAGTGAGTGGTGTTTGTGGGACAAAAATGGTAGTCCCAAAGAAACTTAGAAGTAATGACGGTAGCGTGACCACAATATCAATAGTCAAGACATCTCATAATGACATTATGAAGAGAATAGATCCAGAGCATGGTATTGCCCCTCCGAAGGATTGTTCATTATGTCGAGGATCTGGGTATGTCAATAAGGGTAATCAGCAATGTCCTAAATGTAATGGGACAGGAATTTTATAATGGCCTAACAATTTGCTCAGATTGTTCTCTTAGAATCTCAGATATTATCTGCGCTAGCCGTTGATACTCAGTATCTTCATGTTGTTCCAACTTAGGAATTATATCATTTGGGTCTAATTTAGATACTTGTATTAGATAAGCAACATTACGTGCTATCTCATCATTATGCATTATACTTGAAGCACCTAATGTTCTATCGCCAGCTAAATGAACTGTTGTCAATAACTTACCGATTCGATTTAACGCTTCTCCTGGATCGATTGGATCGGGAGATTCTTCGTTTATGATTGCCGCAATGTCTGTTGGGTTCATCTGAATAATTTACCTCTACTTGGCATCGCTAATCTATATCTATATTCGACTGAAGGTGCGTAGTTAGATCCAATCAGATTAGTGCCGCCGCTTTGGGTGTATAATTGGTATAATCTCCTAGGTGATGAGCAATCAACATCTGTACCTACTAGGAAATAGGTAGTATTTTTCAATACTGGATCTACGTATGATGCATTTGATAATTTTACTGTATTTGTTAATATGGTGGCTATATACGGTGTGTAGTCAGATGGTATTAGACTTTTTATGTAGACTAATGCTCTTAATGGTTTGTCTGAGAAACCGAATATGTCGATTTGGTTTCTGGATGTTCCGCATATGGAATTTATGAAGAATAATTCTACGTATGAGGTTAAGCTTGGTGATGTCATGCCTACCCCAATCGTAGAGTTGAATGCTGTATTCCGAAGTATTTAGCTTTCCGTGGATCAGACATCGCTAAGGCCGTACCGTCGTCTGTCGTGAATCTGGTTTGGGTCGAGTTAGGCGATCGTGGTGCTGATTCTAGTTTATTACCGTCTTTGATGAAGTACATTGATTTTACTGGGAAATGTAGTTTTTGTAGTTGATCGTCATTGCCGATTTTTAACTCAGAGACATTCTTCCTTAAATCTGATAATTTCACCTTTGTGGCCTTATCATCTCTTCGTATTTCTGGAGTGCCTTCTGTTCGTTTCTAGTCGCCTTGTAGACCTTATTCATCTCTTCAACAATATTATTATATTTCTTAGCGGCATCTAATCTACCAGCATTCTCGAACATCTTAATTTTATAATTAAGATCTCTTAGTATTCTTTCCATACTACGTGAATATCCAATATCGACTAAAGGCTGCTCATCTTGAAGCATTGTATTTTGTGTGTCTTCTGTTATATTACTCAATTCTTTCTTTGCTGGGTAAGCGCCACCGCCTGAGGCTGGTTCGCTTCTCTGGGTTGGTTTCTTATTGAATTGCTGTGAAGCCGCCATTACTTCCTTTAGATCGTGGTGCCAACCGGCACTTCTTTCATCAAATTCCTCTTCCTTAGGAATTTCGCATTCTTTCTTTACTTGGTCGATTGTCTCTTGGATGCATTCTAGGGCGATTTGTATTTGCTGTTTTGGTACTCCAACGCTTCTTAATCGTAGGATCATTGCTTCGTTGAATTTGTGGTCTTCGATGAATTTATATGAGTGGATGTCGTAGAAGGCGGATGATACTGATTCGAAGAATGGTGAGTCGCCCATTTTGTCTACTAGTTTGATTTTGTATATGTCATTTATCCATTCCCATTGGTGGGGCATACAGTTTGTGCTATCACATATTCCTGGTTTTCCTTGTGCTATGCCCATTACTGATGGGTCATTAGAAAACAGGTTGTGGATGGCAGTCGCGAGCACTGATTCTTTGGGGTTCATACTTTTCTCCACCTAATTTCTGTTACTATTTTTGCGCATATATAACTTTAACTGTTATAGGAGGAGATATGGCATTATCAAGATTTGATTTGGTTGTTATTAAGGATGTCCATAATGTGAAATATTTATCCGGTCCTAAGAGTAGACCTGCTAAGCCTGGTGGAGCGTGGGTAGTAACTTATGTCTTTACAGATGGCACGGTATTAATATCAAAAGATGAGACCTTAGTCAGAATACCAGTTGATGATGTTGAGATGGTGGGGAAATATGATCTCAACAAGACAATTGGTCAGATAAACCAAGCTGGTCCACGACCACGAGGAGAGAAAGATGGCCAAGGAAAAGGAAGCCAAGGAACCAAAGAAAGACCCAAAAGAACTGACGATGGAGCAGGTCATCACGGTGATCCAGAAAGAGTGCGGTAAAGAATCTATACGGCAAGGAATAATATCTGGCGGAGTAAGAAATTGGCCAAGTATCTCTACTAGGAGTATTTCCCTTGATAGAGCATTAGGAATAGGTGGTGTCCCGAAAGGAAGAATAGTAGAAATATTTGGACCAGAATCAAGTGGTAAGACAACGCAAGCCCTGATTATCTGTGCTGAAGCACAGAAATTAGGTGGTGTTGCAGCATTTATTGACGCGGAACATGCTATTGACCCTAACTACGCCGAAGCATTAGGTGTTAATCTCGATGAATTATTATTTAGTCAGCCAGATAGTGCCGAGGAAACCCTACAGATCACACATAAGCTTATTCAGTCTGGTAAGTTGGCAGTGGTAGTCGTTGACTCGGTGGCTGCGCTGGTACCTCAGGCTGAAATAGATGGTGAAATTGGTGATTCACATATGGGTCTTCAGGCCAGACTAATTGGTCAGGCTCTACGTAAAATGAAGGCAGACGTTGCCAAAACTAAGACTTGCTGTATATTCATCAATCAGCTTCGTGATAAGATGAATACTGGTGGATTTGGTCCAGCGGAGATAACTCCTGGCGGTAGGGCTTTGAAGTTCTACGCTTCGGTTCGTCTGGATATCCGCAGGATTGGTGCGCTGACCGAATCTGATCAGAAGATCGGCAATATTACTAAGGTCCGTGTTGTTAAGAATAAGCTCGCTCCGCCTTTCAAGGAGGCTACGTTCAACATCATTTATGGCAAGGGTATTGAGAAAGAGGGAGATATTTTTGATACCGCTATTCGTCTTGGTATTATTGGTAAGAAGAGTTCGTTCTTCTATTATGGTGAGAAAGCGTTGGGTAATGGTAGATCTAATAGTATGAAGACTATTATTGAAGGTAAGTTGATGGATGAGATAGAGACTAAGGTGCGTACGCAGTTATTTGATAATGTTGTTCCTGTTGAAATTCCTGCTTCTGAATCTGAAGAATCTGGTGAGGATGATGAAAATATACCGGAGGAGAAAAAATGAATAATGGCAAAAGATCTGACGATAGTTCGACCTGATCCACCAATCTACGCGATAGGGCAGGTTGTGTATTCAAGGGTGTCCGCAACTAAGGGATATATGGAGCCTTTATATATTTGTGATGCCCAGTATGATTATACTAAGAGGGAGTGGATGTATTCATTCGCCTTAAATGCTATAATTGAACAGCGTGCGATGTATAAGAATTCAGTTGTTGATACTGTTCCTCCGCCAGTCATCAAGAAGCTGCCGACTAAATTATATCAAAGTCAGTTGATGACTTTTTGTGATGCCATAGAGATACAAATCTCATTTCTTACTAATGAATATAATGCTGCTGTTAAGTTATTGAATGATAGGTGTACTGGGTATGTTGCTCCTGCTGCAACACAGAAGACGTATGAAGATAGTAAGTTTAGGACTACGTTGCCTAAGTCACGGTATGGTATAAATGAGACTGTTTATCTTAATGAGACTGCTGTTAGTACTGGTCGTTTAGAGGCTGTTAGGGTTTCTGATATTAAGTGGGATAATGCGCGTAAGATGTGGATGTATGTTATAAATTATGAGCCTAGACCTGAGCATAATATGACTATTGGCGATAAGGATGATTGGCGTAGGACTTATTCCGTGGCTTATACTGAGGATGAGCTACTTAAATTTTGCGAGGCTCAGCAGGTGGTAGTAAACTTCTTACAGACCGCATTGAATAATGCGGTCTGTAGACGTACTTCGGTTTGTGGTGCAACAGGGGCAACAAATGTCTGAGTTAGAGATAGAAAATGAGAAAATAACAACCGAGTTTGGTAGTTTTGAAGAGAATTCGATATTATCATTAGCCTTTGAAAATCCAGAATTCTTTATGACGGTAATGCCTTTTATGGAGTTAGAATTTTTCTCAAAGGCTACAACGAAGTTCATTTTCGCTCTGATCTTTAAATATTATAAAGAGAAATCTATAGTCGTAAGTAGAGCATATGCCCTTGATTATGTTAAGAAACATCTTACTACTGATATGCCGTACCAAGAAATTATTGATATAATTTCTAAACCTCTTGACCCTCGTGATATGTCTATAATTATGGGTAGTCTTGTTGAATGGTGTAGAAAGCGAGCATACTCTAAATTATATGATCAAGAGTCGATAGAATCTCATTCTCGTGGTGATTATACGTATGTTGAGCAGGTTGTTGAGCAGGCGCGGCGAGTTAATGATTTTGATGCTAAATTTTATTTCTTCTTTAATGAATTTGAGGCGCTATTTGAGAAGGAGAATGAGGAGAAATTTACTACTGGTTTCCAGAGGTTAGATGGTTATTTGAATAATGGTGGTCCAACGCGTGGTGAGGTTGTTTGTGCGATGGCTCCGACTGGCGTTGGTAAATGTCATACTTTAGATTCTAAAATTATTATAAAAACAATCAACGACGAAATTAAAGAAGTAAATTTTGGGTATTTAAAAAATAATAATGATGTTAAAATATTGACACCGACTGGATTTGAATTAATAAAGAAATTTGATTATATAAAAACAGGTCCTACTATTAAACTTATAACTAAATATGGTGAATTGATATGTGATCCAAATCATAGAGTTTTAACGAATAATGGAGAGAAATTTGTTAAAGATCTTAGTAATGATAAACTGATTGGATTAAAAAATGAAGAATTAAATTATATTAAAGAAGATGGTGAAATAAGAGATCTATATGATATCGAAATTGGTTCGCCACATCTATATTATACATCCGGCATTGTTAGTCATAATAGTATTTTTCTTGTTAATAATGGTGCTGGT
>Ga0172366_10002305_pt1 | contig 14919 bp, 15 predicted proteins | sample LakKivSesite69cm_FD_114533 | JGI IMG/M metagenome (GOLD analysis project Ga0172366, IMG submission 114533) | Sediment microbial communities from Lake Kivu, Rwanda - Sediment site 69cm | ecosystem: Environmental > Aquatic > Freshwater > Lake > Sediment | place: Rwanda: Western Province, Lake... | reverse complement strand
TAAAGGGAGATTGAGAGGGATTCGATTGGTTGACCGTCCATTTCAAATCCCCCCTGACCCCCCTTTTCTAAAGTGGGGGAAAGGATTTCCATATCCTATGGTGCTGAATAGCAGCATGGCGGTTTATCCTGTAAACTACGACAGGAAATCAGCCTACGGCGTAAGATGAAAAAGATTAAAAACTGAAAGGATAGACCCTCTCATTTCCATTTTCATATGGTGCCACAACGTGGCATGAGGGTCTATCCTGGAAATACACCAGGATATCAGCCTACGGCGTAGGATAAAAAAAAATTGAAAAATATAAATAAAATGAATAGACCGCCATAGTTTCCATATACTATGGTGCTGCCATGCAGCATGGCGGTCTATTCATTTTATAAATCCTTCTGATATTAGAAAGAGGCTATTCAAATGAAAAAATACCTTTTTATTGGGATACTGACTTTTCTGTTCTTAGTTGGTTGCTCTAATGCTCCTTCTCCTACATCAACTCCAATACCATTAGCCATCACTGAAGTGAGTCCCTTATGCGGTGTGGCAGGAGAGACGATTATCATCAAGGGAACCAGCTTTGGGATCACCCAGGGGTCGAGCATAGTCACTTTTAACGGCGTAACCGCTGTTGTCACCTCCTGGTCGAATACTCAAATTTCAGCTCTGGTTCCCAGTGCTGCCATCACTGGAGATGTGGTGGTTACGGTCAATGGAGTGAACAGTAATGGAATCAGGTTTACCATTCCCTGTTTTGGTCCCAATCAGCAAATGACTGAACTAAAATAACCTGATTTTGAATGATCATCCTTGGTGAATACCTTAGTTATTTTCTCAGTTTTTCTCTAGGTTAAAGATCATATAAATTCGCGTCACCAGGTAAAAGCGAAAACAATAGGAGCAGCGTGCTATAGCACGCTGCTCCTATCTTTAAAGGTATCGGTTGTAATAAAATGCTACCCCTATAATATGTTTTTTGTATGTTCTTGATTTATCAATCCCGCCATTCCCGAATACATTTATCGGGAATCTAAAAACTTTAGACCCCTGATAGAAACATTCAGGGGTGACGGGGGTGAAGTAGGATCCTTGATAGAAACATTCAGGGGGGACGAAAAGAGGGAGTTAGCGAAGGAATATTAAAGATAAGGGATGCGAAATCCTCATCCCCCAACAACAGCAAGAAGCCTGGTAAACCTTACCCCTTGTCAGTATAAAATTGACAAGGGGCATATCCATATTCTAAGGATAAATCCGATAGATCTGACGAGGAAAGGGAATGGCTTCCCGGATATGCTTGATGCCCGCGATCCAGGCGACGGTGCGTTCGATTCCCAAACCGAAACCGGAATGGGGGACGGTTCCATATCTACGCAGGTCTAAATACCACTCAAACGCTTCCCGGGGAAGATTATGTTCCTGAAGTCTTTTTTCCAGCAATGCCAGATCATGGATACGCTGGCTTCCTCCGATGATTTCGCCATACCCTTCGGGAGCGATGAGATCGTCATTTAAAACCTGTTCTGGATTTTCAGGATCGGGCTGCATATAAAAGGCTTTGATCTTTGTGGGATAGTGGTGAATAAAAACCGGTCGGTCAAATTCTTCTGACACCAGGGTTTCTTCATCACCGCCGAAATCATCACCCCATTGAGCGGGTGCTCCCTTTTTCTGGAGTATCTCGATAGCTTCAGTGTAAGATATACGAGGAAATGGGGGTTGTATCCATTCTAACGGTTTCGTGTCTCTTTCCAGGGTTTCGAGTTCACCAGGACATTTTTTTAAAACCTGGCCGACGATAAAGCTCACCAGATTCTCTTGAAGTCGCATATTGTCCTGCCAGTCATAATACGCAACTTCCGGCTCCAGCATCCAGAATTCGGTGAGGTGACGACGCGTCTTAGATTTTTCAGCGCGGAAAGTGGGAGCCAGACAATAGACCTTTCCGAAAGCAGCAGCACCGGCTTCCATATAGAGCTGCCCGCTTTGGGAAAGGTAGGCTTTCCCTAAATCAAAATATTGAAGTTCAAAAAGGGTAGAAGTGCCTTCACAGGCAGCAGGGGTTAAAATCGGAGAATCCAGAAGAGTAAAACCTTCACCCTGTAAATACTCATGGATACTCATCATTACCACATTACGGATACGGAGCAGAGCATTTTGCTTACGAGAGCGCAACCAGAGATGACGGTGTTCCATTAAATAATCGACGGAATGTTCTTGTTTTTGAATAGGGTATTCCTCAGAAAGAGAAATGGTTTGGAATGAATACAGTTCGATTTCATACCCTCCCGGGGCGCGTTCTTCTTTGCGAATTTTCCCCTGAACAATGATGGCTGATTCAATTGGAACTTTTTTGACCTCGTCCAGCTGTTCTTTAGAGAAAGAATCACCTACAAATGCGGTAGCTTGAATAAAACCTGTCCCATCACGAATAATCAGAAAGGCGACTTTCCCACCCGATCGTTTATTCGCCAACCATCCACGCAATTCAACGATTTTTCCTTCATAATCGGCAATATTTTGAATAGATACCCATGGTCTATCCATCATCTGTCCTCACTTTCATTCAAAACCATTCACAACCTTCAAATCGTATTCATCACTCCATATTTCCACTGATTTTTTTCCAATTCCTGTATAGTCCGAACCAGGTAATCGACTAAGACATCAAACATCTTTTTCCCCTTTTCGGCAGTTCCCTTGGTCGGGTCTCCAGTTGCACCGTATGGAGTAATTTCATTAAATTTCCATTTTATATCCAAACCTTCAGGAAGTTTTGGAACCACTCCTCGGGCTTCATCGATCTGGCATAATTCCGGGAAAAGATACAAAGAGATCGAGGTTTCTCCTTCACCGGCATGCCCCAAACCATTCCATACTTCGAAAGTTTCCCGGGGCAAAAGTTCTCCAGCTTTAATCCACCAGGCGTCCAAAGAAGCAATAAAAGCATCGGGATGAGCCACTTTAACCGACCGGGTGGCGATTTCGATGGGTGCGATATTTCCGTCGTGTCCGTTAATTATGATGATATGGTTGATCCCCTGCCGGATGGTGGAATTGAGAATATCCTTCAATACTTCAATCATGATTTCAGGGCGGAGGGTTAGGGTAAAGGGGAAATCATCGTAGTGATAACTCACCCCAACATTCACCGGAGGGAGCACTAGCATTCCCTCGAGTCTCTTCGCTACTTCCATCGAGAGAGCATGCGACACCAGGGTATCATTGCCGAAAGGAAGATGAAATCCATGGTTTTCCGCGGAACCGACTCCAAAAATAGCTTTGTTGAATTTCCCCTCTTTAAAATCAGTATAGGTCATTTCTGGATGATATACTTTTTTTGACATATCAATCCCTTCTCTCTATCCGGTAAACTGCCACAAGATTGCAGCCTACGGCGTAAGATAAAAAAAAAGAGCTAAAACTTAAAAGATAGACCTCAAGCTACTTCGTGGGACTATGTAAATATGAACACTATAACGGTCTATCTTTTAAGCTGCCTTTTCCCCATAATGCCTTCGGGTTTCCAGAGCATGATGATGATTAGGAGCGCAGCATAAACCAGCTCAATAAATCCATACAATTTTAAATGCTCTTCTAAGGGTTTAAGCGCGTATCGTAACATTAAGAGTGAAAATGCCCCTACTATCGGACCGCTCATGGTACCGACACCACCGACAACCAGCATAACCACAATTTGAAATGTCAGAACAAATGAAAACTCATATGGTCTGATGGCTTTGGTAAAATGCGCATAGAGCCCACCGGCCACCCCGGCAAAAAAAGCACCAATAACAAAAGACATGAGTTTGTATTTCATAGGATAGACTCCAAGAACTTGGGCGGCAGTTTCATCATCCCTGATTGCCATCATGGCTCGGCCGAAACGGGAATGAACAATACGCCAGACAACATATACAGTAATAAAGAGCCAGAGATAGGTCCAGTAAATATTAGTATACAGCGGAATAGCATTAATCCCCATTGATCCCCTGGTTAGGTCTCTCAATGTTTTGGCAAAGGTGGTGACAATGACCATAAAACCAAGTGAAGCCACCGAAAGATAATGCCCGCGTAAACGTAAAACCGGCGCTCCAATAATAAGAGCGGCAACAGCGGCCAGTATACCGCCACTGATAAGAGCTGGGAGGAAAGGCCACACTCTCTCCGGTCCGCCGAAGATTGCGGGAAGGAGTGGTAATTCATAGGATTCCCTTAATGCCAGTGGAAAAGTTAATAAAGTTGAGGTATAAGCGCCAATCGCCATGAATGCGGCATGTCCAAGGGAGAAAAGCCCGGTATAGCCATTGGTGAGATTTAAACTAACGGTGGCAATCGAATAGATGCCCATAAGGATAACGATATGAATAAGGTAACGGTTGAGGTTCTGGTTTAACACATAGAGAACAATAAACAGGACAAGGCCTCCAACGACAAACCACATCTCTGGAATTATCCTTTTATTGCTCATACCCTTACCTCTTCCTTCACTCCCATGATACCAGAAGGTCGAATGATCAAAATGAAGATCAAAATGGCGAAAACAATACCGTCACGGTATTCTGCAAAACTGGTAGGCAGTAATGCCAAAGGAAGAATTTCTGCCAAACCCAACAAAAAACCTCCCAGCATTGCTCCCGGAATGCTTCCCACCCCACCAACCACTACCGCAACAAATGCTTTCACTCCAGTTAAAAAGCCCATATCGTAAGAAATCTGACCGTACTTCGCACCCCAGAGAAATCCAGTAAAAGCGGCGATCGCCGAACCGAGTATAAAGGCAACGGTAATGACTTTATTGATCTCAATTCCCATCATATTCGCCACTTCCAAGTTCTCTGCTGTCGCACGCATAGCAATACCAATTTTTGATCGCTTGACGAAAAGATGGAAAGCAAACATGATGATGATCGAAGAGATAATGATGAAAATATCAATGGTCCGATAGGTTATAAATTGGGTACGGAAAAGGGCGTTGAGATAAGTTGGTGTTTTGAAAGCATAGGGCTGAGGGGAAACGATCATTTTCATAAAGTTCTCAATAAAAATATAAAATCCCAGAGAGGTAATCAACAGTGCGACCTCAGGTCCACCGCGTAGCTTACGATATGCCACCACATCAAGAACCAGCCCCATCAATGCCCCAAAACCCAAAACCAGAAATATGGAACCGATGAGTGGTACCCCTAGCCTGAATGAAATAAAGTAAACAAAAAAGGCTCCCAGAGTGATGAGTGCGCCATGAGCAAAATTAATCAAACGAAGGATACCGTATACGACGGTCATTCCCAGCGCTAATAATGCATAGATACATCCGAGTATGACACCGTTTAAAGTTTGTTGGAGAAAATAACCAGTTGAAAACATATTAACCTCCCAGGTACACCTTTTTAACATCTTCCAGGGATTCAATCTCTTTTGGGATTCCTTCCAACTTTACCACCCCGGTTTCCATCACGTATACATAATCGGATACTTTGATGGCCATAGTCGCATTCTGCTCAACCAGAAGGATGGTGACTCCTTGCTGACGTATTTCAAGTATAAGCCGGTACAACTCTTGAACCAAAAGTGGCGCTAAACCTAAAGACGGTTCATCCAGCAGCATCAGCTTCGGTCGAGACATGAGACCTCGTCCTATCGCCAACATCTGCTGTTCACCACCACTCAAAGTACCGGCAATCTGGCTTTCACGTTCCTTGAGACGGGGGAAAAGAGCATAAGTCTGTTGAATATCTTCATCGATTGATATTTCCCCCAAACGGTGATAAGCACCGAGAATAAGATTTTCTTTCACGGTCAACCGATTAAAAATACCCCGACCCTCAGGGACCAGACAAATTTCTTTTCTCACCCGCTGGGGAGTGGACATTCGAGTAATGTCTTCACCCCGATAGCGAATCGAACCTCCTGCTGGTCGTAAAATTCCCATAATGGTTTTGAGCGTAGTCGTTTTCCCGGCACCATTTGCTCCTACCAAGGATACTATCTGCCCAGTTCCTACTTCCAATGATACATTCTGCAAGGCGGGTATGACACCATATTTCACCACAAGATGATCGATTTTAAGCAATCCTATCACCCGTTCCTAAGTAAGCTTCTATGACCTGGGGATTGTTTTGAATTTCTTCCGGAGACCCTTCCGCTATGACCGAACCGTAATCAAGCACCTGAATGGTTTTAGCTAAACCCATGACAAAAGGCATCCGATGCTCAACAATTACCAGGGTGAGGTGAAATCGATTCTTAATATCGACGATCAAGCGAGCCAAGTCTTCTGCTTCTCCAGTATTCATTCCAGCGGATGGTTCATCGAGCAAAACCACTTCCGGGTCGGTCATTAAAGCACGGGCAATATCGAGCTTTCTTTGCAATCCATAAGGGAGGTTGGCGGCCAATTCATTTTTATATTTACTTAGACCAAATATCTCGAGCATTTCATCAACTTTCTTTTGTACCCATTTTTCTTTTTGAAATAATCCAGGGAAGCTGCATAAAGTTGTTAAAAAATTGTAATTGACATGGATATGACATCCAATTTTTAAATTCATTTCCACACTCAATGCAGGAAAAAGACGAAGGTTTTGGAAGGTTCTGGTCAACCCACATGCAGTAATTTGATCGGGACGTAAATGGGTTATGTTTTGCTCCTTGAAATATATTGTTCCTTTGGATGGTTGGAGAATACCACTCATCAGATTAAATATGGTGGTTTTTCCTGCTCCATTGGGACCAATGAGACCAAATATCTCTCCGGCAGGAAGTATTAAATTATATCCGCTCACCGCTACCAAACCACCAAAATTTTTCCATAAATCGTTCACCATTAAAATGAACTGCGACATCATTCACTCCTTTGACTCGCCATCTCTACCTTTGGAATCATATTTCTTACAAACAAAAAATTTCCATACCTGATTTTTTTGAAGTGATCAAGTGTCCGCAGATAGGAAGAAATAAAAATATGACTAGGCATCTGGTATCTGTCAAAATAAAAAAGAAAAGTGAACTCTCACGAGTTCACTTTTCTTTTCGGTCAGAGTTATTTGGCTAACTTTGGATCGGGCATATAATCTGGAGCGATCTGAGCAGCCGTAGTGAATTTACCATCCTTAACCATTATGACTGATACACCTTTGGTCGGTATCTGGTTACCACCAGCATACGAAATCATACCAGAAACACCTTTAAAATCCTTAATCTGTTTTAATCCTTCAGGTATTATTTTTGGATCATCGGAACCAGAAATTTCGATAGCCTTAGCCAAAACTTTTAATGCATCATATCCAAGAGCAGCAAAAGCATTTTCTGGAGCATTCCCGAACATACTCTGATAATCTGCTTTAAACTGCTGGATCATTGGGTCCGGGTTTTCAAGGGAAACATGGGTTGAAAAAACGACTCCTTCCGCTGCTGCACCACCGGTATCAACCAGCAGGTTCGTATCAAAACCATCTTCACCTAATATTGGGATAGAGACACCACCATCGCGTAATTGTTTGGCAATCAGACCACAGTTATCAGGAATGGCACCAATATAAACAAACTCGACTTCACCTTTATCTTGGTATTCTTTAAGACGGGCAGCCATCGCTGAAAAATCAGTCCAGCTGGTTTCAAAATAATCCTCATAAACCACTTGACCACCATAATGTTTGAGAGCATCAGCAAAGTAAGCACATACGCCCACGCTGAAGTCGACCGCAGTGTCAATCCAGATAGCTCCTTTTTTTAAATTCATATTTTTTACGGTATATTCTGCTATCGCTGAGGCTTGGACATTATCACCAAAACAGGCCATCCAGGATCCGGTTTTTTCCGGAATACGGGGCGAGGTTGCACCGGGGGTGATAAATGGAATTCCGTATTCTTTCGCCATAGGAGCAGCAATGAATACCCAATGATTGTCACAATACCCAATTAAGGATGATACTTTTTCATTTTCAATCAAACGCACAACCGCGGCGGTTGTTTCTCCTTCATCCGCCTTGGTATCGACCACCTTGAGTTCGATCGGTCGTGATAAGACTCCACCAGCCTTATTGATCTGATCGGCTGCTAATTTGATACCATTGGCAGCAGGGGTATCGATGGATGCCCACGCTCCAGTCAGGTTCATTAACACCCCAATCTTGATCGGTTCTTGCGCAAAAGCGACCGCGCCAACCATAACGATCATTAAAGAAAGCAAAACGATAACAAATTTCTTCATATATAACCCTCCTCCACAGTTTTATTTTACTTATTTATACCTTCCTCAGCCCCATTCGTCAATATATGAATGGATTTTAAAACAGGTCGAGGTCGATACCCTTGAATTGAAACGTACTCCTTCATCAAGACTATGAAAAAAGAATTGGACTCGATGAGATGACAGCACATTTTTCAGAACGCGCAATAAATAATTGAAAGCGGTTGATAAAGCAAGGAATAACTGGCGGAGAGGGTGGGATTCGAACCCACGAGACAGCTCAGCACTGCCTACTCGATTTCGAGTCGAGCGCCTTCGGCCAACTCGGCCACCTCTCCAGATTCTCTTTTTATTTTAAAATATTTTCGGAGGATTTGGCTACAGGTTTCTTCATAAATTCCTCCTTCAATTTTGACCTGATGATTAAATATTTTTTCATGAAAAAGGTCAAGCACGCTTCCGGCAACCCCCGATTTGGGATCGCGAGCTCCATAATAGACTTTTTGAATACGCGCCTGAATGATCGCTCCAGCACACATGAGACACGGTTCCAGGGTAACGTATAATTCGCATCCATCCAATCTCCAGGAGCGAAGCCGCCGCGATGCTTCCCGAATCGCTTCGATTTCGGCATGGGATATCACCTCTTGATTGTGCTCTCTCCGGTTGTGCCCCACCCCGATAATTTGATCTCCTTTGATGATACATGCTCCAACCGGAATCTCATCCTCTTCAAATGCCCGACGAGCCTCATCGATCGCTATCATCATTCCATCAACCATACCAATCAAGAACCTCGCTTTCAACAATCGAAGGTATCATATCAATTTGTCCAAGAAAAAGATACCATTCCATCATATCATGCTTCCACTCCATTCGATTTGCTCTCAATGAATCTTTTATGTTATAAATAAATATAAATTTGTTTTATGCAAACTGGGAATATAAAAATTCGATTCAATAACGTTCATAAACGAGTACTTTTTTGAGGTATGTTACCCACTTAGCCAAATTTATTCGCTCAGCAAAGGAGGCGATGATTATCAAAAAAATCATTATTACCCTGAGCAAGAAAATTTTTGAGGAACGAGAAAATAGGTTCTATTCCAACCGACTCGACTTAAAAGGAAAGTCTCTTCACTCAATAATAGAAACCTTTACCCAATCCGGGTGGGAAACCGAAATTTTAAATGTCGATATTCCTCTCTCCGATCTGGTAAGCTCCCTCTCCGATCAGTCGATCGATTTTGTCTTTAACCTTGCGGTCTGTTCAGCCGAGATTTATAATCAAGCCTTTCTGCCATCACTTCTCGACGCCCTTAAAATTCCCTATCTTGGTTCCAACTCGACCATCCACTCGCTCTGTCTGGATCGTTCTCTCACCAAACTCTCTTTACGAGGGATTGGTATTCCCACCACCTCCTCCATCCAATGGTTCCCCGGAGACATCTTTCCGAATAAAATGGAATTCCCTTACGTCATCAAGCCTCGATTCCGGAGTTATCGACCCAAAATTACTACCGAGTCAGTGGTCAACGACCTCAATGAGTTGCTATCAAAAGCTGAATCAATCTTCAACGAAACTGGTGAAAAGGTTCTCATTGAGAAATTCATCACAGGACGAGAAATGATTATCGGCTTGCTGGGAAATGGGAATAGTCTTCAAGTACTCCCGATTTTAGAGGTGAACCTCTCTCGAGAAAAACCTCTGTATGACGCCGACATGGAAAACACCAAAGGGTATGTCGAAGACATCGCCTGTCCGGCTAAGTTAAGCGATGAGCAAAAGAACATGTTGGAAAATATGGCTGTTAAGATTTTTCGCGAACTCAACTTAAAAGATTTTGCCACCTTCCATCTCATCCTCGATCAAAAAGAAAATATTCCTTTATTTTTTGAAATCAATGCGCTCCCTCTTCTTCATTATAAACACAGCGCTTTCCCCGAAATGTCTTCTCGTATGGGATGGGATTACGAGGTGTTGATATACAAATTGCTCATCATCGCTCTGGAAAGGGGGAAAAGCGAAATTGGCTGATAACCTTACTTTCGCCATTCTGGGAGCTGGTCACGGTGGGCAAGCACTGGCAGGATATCTTTCTTTAAAAGGGTGTAAAGTCAATTTATTCAATCGGTCTCCCGAACGTCTCAGTTCAATCAAACTTATGGGGGGAATCCAGGTCGAAGGAGAAATTCAAGGATTTGCCCAGTTGAATATCATCACCTCCAATATCGAAGAAGCAGTCAGAGATGCCGAGATTATCATGATCGTCGTGCCAGCTACCGGACAACGGTATATGGCGGAAAGTCTTGTTCCCTATATCAAAGATGGCCAGATCATTGTTCTCAATCCGGGACGAACCGGCGGCGCTTTGGAAGTGAGACAAATATTTAAAGAAAGGAATGTCAGTGCTCAGGTGATCATATCCGAAGCACAGACCTTCTTGTTTGCCAGCCGCATCGGTGGACCAGCTCAGGTGAAAATTTTTCGGATCAAAAACAGTATTCCAGTTGCTGCCATCCCCGCCTATAAAACGGTTGAAGTGGTGACTGCTCTTCGCAAAGTTCTCCCTCAGTTTGTTCCGGAAGATAATGTCCTCAAAACCAGTTTTAATAATATCGGTGCTGTTTTTCACCCGTCTCTTACCATCCTCAATGCTGCCCGGATCGAAAACACCCATGGTGAATTTGATTACTATATCGATGGCATTACCCCTTCGGTGGCACTCATCCTGGAAGCAGTCGACAATGAACGGGTAAAAGTCGCTGAAGCATTGGGAGTTCGAGCCATCACCGCCCGAGAATGGCTCTATTCAGCCTATGATGCTCACGGACGGAACCTCTATGAAGCGATTCAAAATAATCCGGGGTACTGTGGAATCCGCGCCCCCTACACCATCTATACCCGGTATATCACCGAGGATGTTCCGATGAGCCTGGTGCCAATTGCATCATTTGGTCAGATGCTCAATATCCCGACCCCGACTATCGACTGCATGATTCATTTGGCTAACCTTCTCCATGGGCGAGATTACTGGCTCGAGGGAAGAACGGTGGAAAAACTTGGATTGTCGGGCATGAGTGTTAAAGACATCCGCGAGTTAGTTGTTGTGGAATCCAAAAACGAAAAAAATGTTTCTTAATATGACAGGGGTGAAGAAATGGCGGTGAAGAAAATTATTGGCGCTTCTTTGGGGAATTGTGTTCACGTCGCCGGTATTTATCGATTCCTCAGTCTCGCCGAACAGTATCAATACAACACTTTCTTCCTCGGTCCTGCGGTTCCGGTTAAGGTGCTGATCCAACATATACTGGAAAAAAATCCTCAACGGGTTATTGTTGGCTATCGCTTAAGCGAAGATGCCGCCCGTTCCCTGTTCCAGGACTTACGTCAACAACTCGATCAGCAACATCTCCGTGGGACATTCATCCTTATACTCAGTTGTACCCCTGTATTAGAGAAAATTGCCCAAGGCATTGGTATTTTTGACTATATCTTCACCGGGAAGGAAAGCTTCGATGAAATATTAGAGAGTATTCACGATGTCAAAACAGGCACTTCTCCGGATGAAAAATATTCTTCTACCCTTCCCGAAAGGATTCACGCCAAAAAGCCTTTTCCCCTTCTCCGGCATCATTTTGGCCGTCCCAGTGTTGAAGAAACTATTGACGGAGTGGCTCAAATCAGTCAATCCAAGGTTATAGACATCATCTCCTTGGGACCGGATCAAAATGCTCAGGAATTCTTTTTCGAGCCGACCCAAATGAAACCCGATGAAAGTGGCGCTGGAGGAGTCCCATTGCGCAAGCGGGAAGATTTGGAAAAAATCTATACCGCCTCCCGCACCGGAAATTATCCTCTCCTGCGGTGTTATAGTGGTACCAATCATCTGGTGGAATGGGCTCATCTGCTCCATGAGACCATCCATATCGCCTGGGGAGCTGTCCCTTTGACCTGGTATAGTGTTCTCGACGGCCGATCGAGCCGATCGTTGGAGGTTGCCATCGGTGAAAACCAGGAAGCGATGCGAGCCTATGCTTCCCTGGGGATCCCTCTCGAAGTGAATGAATCTCATCAGTGGAGCCTTCGGGACGCACCAGACAGCGTTGCCTGCGCTGCTTTCTTTTTAGCTGCCTATAATGCCCAAAAAGCCGGAGCCAGGCATTACATCGCCCAGTACATGCTCAACACCCCAAGTGGAATCTCTCCCCACGCCGATCTGGCAAAGATGCTGGCAAAAAAAGAACTGATCACTCCCCTCCAAAATGATCGTTTTACTATCTACACCCAAACCCGGGGAGGTCTGGCACATTTCTCCACCGATATGAATATCGCCAAAGGTCAATTAGGAGCCTCTACAGCTCTGGGGTTGTGTCTTGAACCGGATATCATTCATGTTGTCGGTTTCAGTGAAGCCGACCATCTTGTCTATCCGGACGAGCTGATCGAAAGTGCTCAGATTGTACAGGGAGTATTGAAGGACTTGCTGCTGGATTTCCCCCACTGGAAAAACAACCCGTTCATCCAGGAAGAAAAAGAACGGTTAATACAAGAAGCAAAGCTCATTCTCGATGCCATCAACGCCATTCATTCTCAGGAAGATGGTGACGATCCCTGGGCAACTCCCCGCACCATCGCCCGGGCAATTCAAAAAGGTATTCTCGATGCTCCCCATCTCTTTGGAAATGCAGAAGCGAAAGGGCGAGTTCGAACCCGGATCATCAAAGGGGCATTAAGAACAGTTGATGATACCGGCCAGATTATCAATGAAAAGACCCGACTAAAAGAATTATTATAAAAATACAGGGAAAGGTAAAATATAAAAGGTTTAAAGGCATCCTCACCCTGACCCTCTCCTGTCAGTCTACGACGTAAGATAAAAAAAGAAAAAAATATACGAATGGGAAAAGCATCCATTCGTGGCGAGGGGAGATATTGGGAGAAGGTGAGGATGAGGGTGTTTTTTAGACTACTCACTATTCACTATTCACGACTCACTGTATTTCCAGGATAGGCAGCCATTATTTTCATTCCTCAAATGGTGCTGCGAAGCAGCATGGCGGTCTATTATTAATGATATTTACGTTTATTTTCCTGGTGCTTTTTCAAGTCGGTTAGTTTATCCTGACTTTGCTTGAGAAACTTATTCAGTTTCTGCTCAAACATCGCTTTACTTTTTTCCAATTTTTCCAGATACTCTTCATCCTCGTTGAGTCGTTTTATCGAAAGGTCAATTTTCCCGTCTTCAGATATATGGATAACTTTCGCTTTCACACGATCGTTTAGTTTTAAATGATCATTGACATCTTTAACGAATTGATTCGATATCTCAGAAATATGGATAAGACCCTTCTTTCCATCTTCCAACTCAACAAATGCTCCAAATTTAGTGATGCCAACTACCGAACCTTCAACAATGCTGTTCACCTCAATCATGGGGGTGATTCATTATCCTCCTTCTTTACGCTCCTCATTCATTATTGAGTAACGCTTCAATAAAAAAGCGAAAATATTATACAAATCAGGAATCGAGAGTGTCAAGGATTTTCTGCGGGGATAACCTTGATGAGCACTTCACCTGGTTTGGCCAGATTGAGTTTCTCTCGTGCCATTTTTTCGATATACCAGTCTTCATTAAGATTCTTTTTTTCTTCTTTCAGGGTTTCGATATACTCTAAATACTTTTTTTCTTCTTCCTGTAATCGAATTTGTTCAATCGAAAGGTTGTAGTAATCGATAAGTTTGTTGGTAAAGCCAAAACACCAGGCTAAAAGAATAACCGCAAAAATGGCGGAGAAAAGAATTTTTCTCCAAGTAAAAATAACCTTATGAGAGATATTGGGTTCATAATTTCCATCAAATTGACTGTGAGGCATCATCTTTTCCGACCCCATTTGAGGTACACTTTTGCCTCTTTATACCCACCTCTGCACCTGAAGGTTTGGACAGGTGCAGAGGTGAGATGGTCATCAAGGTTTTGGAATTAATACCCTTTCACTTTAAATACATTTCGGCCGTTAAACACCGCAGAATCAGCTAATTCTTCTTCGATGCGAAGGAGCTGATTGTACTTGGCGATTCTTTCGGTACGGCAGAGCGAGCCGGTCTTAATCTGACCGGTATTGCATCCAACCACTAAATCAGAGATCGTGGTGTCTTCAGTTTCACCTGATCGGTGAGAAACAACTGAGGTATAACCAGCTTTTCTGGCAACCTCTATCGTTTCTAAAGTTTCGGTCAGGGTACCAATCTGATTCAATTTGATCAAAATGGAATTGCAGCATTTCTCTTTGATTCCTCTTAAAAGACGTTCTTTATTGGTCACAAAGAGATCGTCTCCAATTAACTGCACTTTTTCACCCAACGCAAAGGTAATTTTCTTCCATCCTTCCCAGTCTTCTTCGGCCAACACATCTTCGAGCGATATAATCGGATATTTTTCCACCAGTTCCTGGTAAAATTCAATCATTTCATCAATATTGCGCCGCGCTCCCTCTCGTTCAAACACATAAATACCATCTTTATACAACTCGGTTGCAGCTGGGTCGAGAGCTAAATAGATATCTTTCCCGGGCTCATACCCAGCCAGCTGGATCGCCTCAATAATCACCTCAATCGCTTCGTCTGACGAATGGAGATTGGGTGCAAAACCCCCCTCATCACCGACACCGGTTGAATAGCCTCTTCGTTTTAACACTCTGGCTAAGTGATGAAATACTTCGGTTCCGGCGCG